>Ga0209231_1000063_pt1 | contig 80742 bp, 68 predicted proteins | sample Deesub45470m_DNA_FD_188086 | JGI IMG/M metagenome (GOLD analysis project Ga0209231, IMG submission 188086) | Deep subsurface microbial communities from North Pacific Ocean - 450_OLKR46/470m Metagenome (SPAdes) (version 2) | ecosystem: Environmental > Terrestrial > Deep subsurface > Unclassified ...
TGTTCCTGTTCCAATTACATCCAAATTAATAAGGAAATTTAATCTTTTTAATTCAAAAGTGGGGTTTTCCACAAAATAGCGAGAGCCTATAATGCCAGATTCTTCTGCTCCAAAGGCCATAAAAACCATGGTTTTTTTAGGTGGATTTTCACTAAAATGTTTAGCAAAATTGAGCAACATAGCCACTCCTGCTGCATTATCGTTGGCTCCTGGAAAATAAACCTCATCACCCATTCTTCCTAGGTGGTCGTAATGAGCAGAAACTGCAATAATTGAATCAGGGAAATCGGTTCCTTCAATATAACCAATTACATTTTGCGATTTAAAATTGCTGATTAATTGCTGATTGATATTCACCGCTATTTTTCGAGCATTGCGGTCTATTACTTCTTTCAAAAAATGAAGTACAGCATATTTCTCATAAGAAGTTGCAATGGAATGAGTGAGTTTGTCTTCCAATAAAATTATCCCCACAGCATTAAAAACATTTATTTTTAATGCTGTTAGAACTTCATTGTCCTTTTCTATCCCTTCATTATCAATGACAATTATTTTGTTGAGGAAAAATCCTCTTTTGGTTAGCTTTTGCAACTCTTTTTTAGTGGGTAAATTCGTGGAATTATAATGCACCAAATCAAATTCACCTTGCAATTTGCTTGATGCTGCTCCAACAATATAATCTTTTCCGGGAATGAGTTTTTCGCCATCAATAACTACCTCCAACTTCCCCGAAAAGGTGTTGATATTATAATTAAAATACTGTAAAAAACTTTCTTTAAATGGTTTTAATCCGTGTTTTTTATATTCTTTGGCAATAAAATCTGCTGCTTTTTTTTCTCCGTTGTTTACAGCACCTCTACCTTCAAAATAAGAGGATGCTAAGGTATCTAACATCTTTTTTGCATACCCTACATCCTGACTTTTAGCGGAAAATACCAATAAAAAAAATCCCAAAAAAAATAAACTATTTTTAAACATTACTTTAGTTCTTTTATTATTGTCTGTCTATATAGTATAGTCATGAGGCTGAACTTTAAAGTTCAAATTCGAGGCTTTCGAAGTTTTGAAAACCAGGAGTCCCGATAGTTATCGGGATGACTGGTTTTTAAAACGAGAATAACGAAGAAGTTGGACTTTAAAGACAAACTTAAATTAGCTAAATCTTCTTTCTACCAAAATGCTAAACTCCACATATAAATTATTTTCCTCATCCCAATTATATTGCGTTTTGGCGGTAATAAGTTTCTCATGAGCTTCACTCATATTGCTGGACTCGTCAATGGTTTTAATTAAGTTATTAAACGCTTCCATATTTTTATCAAACAACTCATTAGCATATAAATACCTATCGTTTAAAGAGAATGCTTCTTTTAAACTTTTAATAGGCGTTCTGCTTAATTTTTGGGCAATTTCTTGGTTGGTTTTTGCATCTTCCACAACAGTAGTTGCTTTTTCTTCCATTTTTTCTTGTGGTTGTTCTTCTTGCGGAGTTGCTTCAGGAGCTTCTGACTCGACAACTGGTTCGGTAATAGTTGTTTCTGAAACAGTACTTTCTGGTTCTACCAATTCTTCTTTCTGAGGAGAGCTTCGCTCTTGTGAAGGAGTAACTTTTTGTTGATTTTCATGAACTTCCAACAGATATTTTAAAACTGCCAATCGCTCTTGCATTTTATTTACTTTAGAAATAACCGCACTTACCTCTAATGATGGAATAGGTCTATTTGCAGGAAAACTCTCGGAATGTTCCACAATATTTTTTATTAACTCATTAAGTTCCTGACGAATTTTCTTTACTTCCATACTACAACAAAAAAATTTTATTAATCTACTATTTTGAACTATAAAAATAGTAAAAAAACGATTAGTTTTACAACTTATTAAATTTATGTTTTTAGAAAATACCATACACTCATCAAAAAAGAAAGGCTGGATAGAAGTTATCTGTGGTTCTATGTTTTCAGGGAAAACCGAGGAACTTATCCGCAGAATGAAGCGTGCTAAGTTTGCCAAGCAAAACGTAGAGATTTTTAAACCCGAAATAGATACGCGCTACGATGAAGAAAAAGTGGTTTCGCATGATGCCAATGAAATTCATTCTACTCCTGTTCCTTCTTCTTCTAACATTATTATTTTAGCCAATAATGTGGAAGTGGTTGGTATTGATGAGGCTCAGTTTTTTGATGATGGCTTGGTGGCGGTTTGTAACCAATTGGCGAATAGTGGTATTCGAGTGATTGTTGCCGGGTTGGATATGGATTTTAAAGGCAAACCTTTTGGACCAATGCCACAAATTATGGCTTGTGCCGAATACATTACCAAAGTACACGCTATTTGTATGCATTGCGGGGAATTAGCCAATCATTCTCATAGAATAAATGCCAACGATAAGTTAGTTCAATTAGGAGAAACTGACACCTACGAACCACTTTGCCGAAGTTGTTTTCAACGGGCAGTAAGAAAAGCCCCCTAAATCCCCTACTGCGACTACGCTCAGTATAAACTCCAGGGGACTTATCCAACGCACGAAGCCATTTCCCATCCCAACCTTCCCATCCCGATAACTATCGGGAGGAAGGAGTTGCCAACGTAACAAGCCAATGATAACCAAAAACTTACAAATACTCTTTTGATGATTTATAAAATAATGTATATTTACAAAGTAAAAAATAAATACCTTAAAAGGTGCATATATACACCCATATATGGTGAGGCATGTACACCAAAGGTGTACATATAAGTTAGGCAACATAAAAAAAAGAATGAACCCAAATCACCATATCACAAAATACCTCAATTACTATTTAGATTTAAAGAATAATCCTGAATTCGCGATCCTACTCAGAGGAAAATGGGGTTCAGGTAAATCTTGGTACATTAATGATTTTATTAATAATTCCGATTACAACTTTATCTATGTAAGTCTTAATGGAATAACTTCATACAAGGAAATAGAAGACTCTTTTTTACAACAACTTCATCCTATTCTAGCATCAAAAGGAATGAAGATAGCTGGAAAACTGCTCAAAGGTCTTATTAAGACAACAATCAAAATTGATTTAGATAATGACAATCAATCAGATGGATCGATTACTTCAAGTATTCCCAATGATATTGAACTTCCGTCATATTTTAAAAATCTTCAAGATAGAATTTTGATTTTTGATGATTTAGAACGTTGCTCAATAGAAATTGATAATATTCTTGGCTACATTACACAATTCGTAGAACATCAAGGTCTTAAAGTCATAATAATTGCACATGAAGATGAAATCATCGAAAAAAATGAACTTAAGAATGGCAAAGGGTTAACCCAAAATAAATATCTCAGAATTAAAGAAAAGCTTATTGGTAGTAGCTTTGACATCAATAGCGACTTTGACAATGCTATCATATCCTTTAGAGAAAGCCTAAATAATGATAAAGTAGAGAAGTTAATCAACAAGAACACCCCTCTTATCAGAGACCTGTTTCTGGTCGCAGGCTACGATAATTTGAGGCATCTGAAGCAAAGCATACTTGATCTTGAAAGGTTTTACAGCTTTCTTCCATCAAAAGCTTTGAAGAAGGCAGACCTCTTAGAACATATTCTTCAAGTGTTCTTTGTCATTTCATTTGAGTTACGAAAAGGGCAAATAAATGAGGAAAATATTCCTAATCTATTTCTTATGGATGCTCTTGCTCGAAAAGATGGAGAAGAAAAAACACCAGTTCAAAAAATTCGAGATAAATACACCATTCTTGGAAGATATTATCACCCATTCGACAATTCATTTTGGTTTCAATATTTTAAATATGGTTTTTTAGATAATAAAGCCTTAGAAGTTTCTATTTCGAATAGTATTTACTTCCAAGAAGATAATACGCCTGATTGGATGAAACTTTGGAGAGTTTATAATTTAAATGATGATGATTTCAATAAAATCTCAGAACGAGTTTTTAAATCATTCGAAAAGAAATTAATTGAAAACAAATATGAAGTTGTACAAGTGACAGGTATTTTATTAACTCTATCCCATAAAAAATTGATTTCTCAAACACCTATCGAAATAATTGAATTAGGAAAGTCAAATATTGACTCACTAAAATCTAGGGGAGTGCTCAGTCTAAAGAAACATGAGGAATTTCCTTCTGATTCAAGTCATGGGTTAGGATATCAAAATTATCATAATCCCGACTTCATGGAATTTTGGAATTATGCAAAAGAAGAAGCCAACAAGGCGAGAATTGGAGATCTACCTTCTGAAGCAATTAATTTATTGATGAAAATGAAATCATCAATGAAAGAATTTCAAGAGTTGCTTGTACTTTCTAATTCAAATAATAATCTTTATTACGACATTGCAATTCTTCAACACATACCAATAGATAAATTCACAAGAGCTTTCCTCAAACTATCAAGCGTTAATAAACGAATTTTTGGTGACGTATTAGAAAAACGATATTCTTATTCCCATTTTAATAAATCACTTAAGGATGAAATGGATTGGTTAATCAAATTGAAGGCTGAATTAGATAAACAACTTCCAAAAATTCAAGGTAAAATCAGTAAACTCTTGATTATTGAAAATACCTTACCTGAAATTGAGAAATCAATAGAAATATTAAAACACGTTGCCTAACAAAACCTATAAACTATAACACCCTTCCGGAAACTACTGCTCATAACTAACCCATTAAAGACAACCCAATTAGTGAAAAATTACAGTTAAAATAACTTCACACTTAACAGGAGTGATATTTTTTTAGCGATGAGTATAGCTCATTGCAAACAGAACAAAATAGCGCGTTACGCTATTTTAAAAATTTCTTTTACTTATTTTTGAAGAAAACTAATTCGTGTTTTACAGCAACTACAAACCCTGTAAAATAAGAAACTAACCTTAAAAAATGACGCTTTTATTCATTTATTTATTCATTGCTCTAGTGATTTCTTTTTTATGTTCTATAATGGAGGCAGTATTATTATCTGTTCCCATATCTTACTTAAAATCAATAGTTGAAAATGGAAATAAAAGTGCCATAAGCATGATTAAACTAAAAGAAGACATTGACAAACCGCTCTCTGCCATACTTTCTCTTAATACTGTTGCCCATACCGTTGGAGCTGCAGGAGTAGGTGCACAAGCTACCATTGTTTTTGGAGATGCTTATTTTGGAATTGTTTCAGCTGCATTAACCATTTTAATTTTAGTTTTTACCGAAATTATTCCTAAAACATTAGGAGCTAATTACAGCAAAGAGCTTGTAGGAGTTATTTCAAAACTAATTAATGTTTCCATCATTTTAACGTATCCGCTTGTTATCATATCTTCTTTACTTACTAGGTTGTTAGCAAGAAGTAAAGTAGAATTAACTACCAGTAGAGAAGAAATTTCAGCATTGGCAAGCATCGGAACTCAAGAAGGCATTTTTGCAGATAAAGAAAATAAAATTATTCAGAACTTAATTAAACTAAAAAGCATAAAAGTCTCTGAAATAATGACTCCAAGAGTTGTTGTAGTTATTGCCAACGAAGAAATGACCTTACAAGAATTCTTAAAAAACAAGGAGTTTTTACATTTTTCAAGAATACCCATCTACCAAACTAATAAAGATAATATAAGCGGTTACGTTTTAAGAACCATCGTTTTTGAAAAATTAGCTGAAGACCAGTTCGACTTAAAATTGAAAGACATTAAAAGAGAAATTATAACATTTCCCAAATCTACTACTCTATTTAATGCTTGGGATGAGATGTTAGCCAAACGTGAACACATCTCATTAGTTATTGATAATTATGGCGGAATGGACGGCATAACTACCCTTGAAGATATTATAGAATCATTATTAGGTTTTGAAATTATTGACGAAAAAGACAGAGTGGACGACATGCAAAAATATGCGTTAGACAGATGGAAAAGCAAACAAAAAAAATACGATTTGCTTAAGGATGTAAGCAAAAAAGATGAAAACAAGAATTCATAAACTTAACCACTCACTAAGTAATATTAGTAGATGTTTTTAACAAACTCGTTTACTTGCAATAGTGATTTAAATAAATTACATTTGGTTTAAATTATAAATTTAAAACCACAAGCATGGACACTTAAAGTAGCGGACACAGTAACGACTTAAACCACATAGATACACAGAAGTCCATAGCGGCTAATAAGAAGATTTTTAGCAACACAAAGTGTTTCCATTTTATGGAAACAAACTATCTGAAACTTAGCTTTAACTTTTTTGAGCTAATAAATACTATGTTTCTATGTGGTTAAATTTCTGTACACTCGCTCGCTTGTATAAAGTGAGTAATATTAGTTGTCGTTTTCCAAAAAAACATCCATAACAAAAAAATAACCTTGCTTCTTCCATAAAAGATTCCTTTTATTTACATTTACAGTTATAAAAATTGATAAATGGCTATTTACGAGTTTAATGGTTTTAAGCCTGTGGTTCATCCAACGGCTTTTGTGCATCCTCAGGCAGCAGTGACAGGCAATGTAATTATCGGAGCAGATGTATATGTTGGTCCGGGTGCTGCTATTCGTGGCGATTGGGGAAAAATAATCATTAAAGACGGTTGCAATGTTCAGGAAAACTGCACTATACACATGTTTCCAGGAACAACCGTTACGCTTCATGAAGGAGCTCATATCGGACATGGAGCCATTATCCACGGAGCAACCATTGGCAAAAATTGCTTGGTAGGCATGAACAGCGTAGTAATGGATGATGTAATTATTGAGGAAGAATGCATTATCGGTGCATTGTGTTTTGTTCCTGCCAAAATGGAAATTGAAAAAAGAAGTTTAGTAGTAGGAAATCCTGCAAAAATCATTAAAAAAGTAAGTGATGAAATGATGTCTTGGAAAACTAAAGGCACACAACTTTATCAGGCATTACCAAAAGAAGCTTATGCCACTTTAAAACCTTGCGAACCACTTACCGAAGAAGAAGCTAACCGACCTCAACAAGAAAAAATGTACGAAACCTGGAATAAAATTAAAACTAACCCTTAATAACTACAACTATGGAAAATTTAGAACTTCTTACCAACCCTTTAATCATTACATTAATTGTTATTGTTGCCATTTGGGATGGCATTTGGAAATTAATAGGCTTATGGAAATCTGCCAGAAACAACGACTTAGTTTGGTTTGTTTGTATTGCCATTTTTAATACCGTAGGAATTTTACCTATTATTTACATTCTTAGTAAGAAAAAAGAAGAAGCTGCTAATGAATAAATTTTTACTGATAACCGCACTTTTATGCTTCGCAAGCATAAAAAATGCTAATGCTCAAGTAATAAACGACCCTATTGGCGCTCGTTCAACAGCTATGGGCGGAATTACCACCACGCTTTCCGATTTGTGGTCAACCAACAACAACCAAGCTGGTTTAGGTTTTGTTGAAGATTTAAGTGCTGGACTTTATTACGAAAACAGATTTCTACTAAAAGAAACCAGTTACAAAGCAGGAGCTTTTGTGTTGCCTATCAAAACAGGGGCTTTCGGAATAAGTATTGCCTCTTTTGGTTTTACCGAGTTTATGGAAACCCGAGCAGGTTTATCGTATGGTTTACGCTTTAGCGAAAAATTTGCGGTAGGTGTGCAAATGAACTATTTAAGAACCAGCTTAACGCAAGAATTTGGTAGCAAAAATAGTGTTACTGGTGCTGTTGGACTTATCGGGAAGCTAAGTAAAGAAATTACCTTGGGAGCACACATCTATAATCCTACCCGAAGCAAATTAGCCGAATACGACAACGAACGCATTCCCACAATAATGAAATTAGGCTTAGATTATCGCTTTTCTGATAAATTAATTTTTGCCTTAGAAACTGAAAAAGACGTTGATTTTGATCCTGTTGTGAAATTCGGAATTGAATACCACATTATAGATATTCTGTATATAAGAGGTGGGATTTCTAACAACCCAACATCTAGTGCTTTTGGTTTTGGTTTAATTATGAAAAACTTTATTCTGGAAGCTTCATCATCTTTCCACCAAACATTGGGTATGACTCCCGGAATTTCGCTGATATATAAAAAATCTGATTCCAAATCTTCTAACAAAGTAAAAACAGATTTTTAAATGTTGAAGAACTTAAAAAACATACTATTCTTTTTGTTTTTTCTTATTTTTTGCTTGAACCAAACGCTGGCACAAAATCGTGAGGATGAAAAAAATCAAATTATAGAAACACGAGTAGAATATTTATCAGAAACTGATGAAAATCCTGATGCCGATTATACCACTATTTTTGATCAACTTTCATTTTATTATGACAAACCGTTAAACCTCAACAGGGCTGATTTTGATGATTTAAGTTCGTTAAACCTTCTTAACGACATTCAAATTAATAACCTGCTCATCCACATAGAAAAAAATGGCAAATTAATGACGTTGGAAGAGTTACAAACTGTTGAAGGTTTTGATTTAGAAAGCATTAAATTAATTTTACCCTTTGTAAAAGTTAGTGCCGATATAAATACTGCTCAACTTACCTTTAAAGAACTGTTGAAAAATGGTAATAACCAATATTTTGTTAGAATAGAAAAAGTGTTGGAAGAGAAAAAAGGTTATAGTCCAACTACCGATTCAGCCTTAGCAGCAAGTCCTAATTCACGGTATTTAGGTTCTAATGAGCGAATTTTTACCCGCTATCGTTATAAATACGGCAACCATGTAAGCATAGGAATTACAGCTGAAAAAGACCCCGGAGAAGATTTTTTTACAGGAACACGAAAAAATGGTTTTGATTTTTACTCGGCACACATATTTTTAAGAGACAGAGGAAAGTTTAAGCAAATTGCCTTGGGCGATTACCAAGCTCAATTCGGACAAGGATTAACCTTTTGGTCGGGAAGAGCTTTTGGCAAAGGTGCCGACATTTTAATGATAAAAAGAAGTGCTACCGGACTGAGACCGTACACCTCTGTTGATGAAACCTTGTTTTTAAGAGGTGGTGGACTAACCTACGAATTGGGCAAGTTTGAAGTGACAGGTTTTTATTCACACAAAAAAGTAGATGGAAATGTAATTACTCAAGATACTTCAGGGTTAGCACAAGAAGAGATTGAAGCCATCAATCAGGAAGGCTTATCTATTTCCTCACTACAACAAACAGGCTTTCACAGAACTCCTAATGAACTAGAGGATCAAGATGCCATTACGCAACAACAAATGGGCGGACACATTGCTTATAAAACTAGAAGTTTAAATATTGGGGCGACAGGTATTTTTAGCAAAATAGATGCAAAGTTTGAAAGAACTTTACAACCTTACAGTCAGTTTAGAAACCAAGAAAGCGAACAAGCAAAAGTGGGCTTAGATTACAACTGGATTTACAGAAATTTTAACTTCTTTGGAGAAGTAAGTCAAAGCATTGATGCCGGAAAAGCCATTACATCAGGAGCAATTGTAATGCTCGACCCCAAACTTTCTTTAGCTGTTTTGTATAGAAGTTTCGATAGAGATTTTCAGCCCATATCAAGTGCTGCTATTGGCGAAAACTCTGTAAATGAAAACGAAAAAGGGTTATACACTGGTATTATTGCCAAAATGGGCAAAAACTTTTCACTAACCGCTTATTACGATCAGTTTAGTTTTGGCTGGTTACGTTTCGGAATTGATGCCCCCTCTAAAGGACATCAATATATTACGCAACTGAATTACCGACCATCCCGAAAAATGGAAATGTATGTTAGAATAAGACAACGTTTGAGAGATAAAAGCACTCAGGTAGATGTTGATGATATAGATTATTTAGTAGATGAAACACAAACCAATTATCGTTTCAATTACTCCTATCAAATTACTGAGTCGATTAGGCTTAAAGGAAGAGTAGAATTAATTAATTACGATTTACAAGAATCTCCTTTTGAAACAGGCTATTTGGTTTATCAGGATATCATTTACAAAGCCAAAAGCAGTCCACTTTCTTTTTCATTCCGATACGGACTTTTTGATACCGACTCTTATAACAGTAGAATTTATGCTTATGAAAACGATGTGTTGTATTCTTTTTCTATTCCTGCATATTATAATAGAGGTGTTAGAACTTACCTTACCACAAGGTATCAATTTAGAAAAGGGATAGATTTATGGTTGCGTTACGCCCTTACTTATTTCGAAAATGTTGACACCATTGGTACTGGACTAGAGGAAATTCAAGGAAATCATCGTTCTGATGTAAAAATTCAGTTGAGATTTACTTTTTAATAGCCACCACCACATTAGTTTTATACGTATTGATTTTCTAATTTTACCATGAGTTTTGGATAAGAAAATACCTGTTTTCAAATCTTAAACCACATAGATACATAGCATACTATGATAGTAAAGAGAAATATAGCATTGCATAGTGTTTCCATTTTATGGAAACAAGCTATCTGAAACTTAGCTTTACCTTTTTTGAGCTAATAAAAACTATGATACTATGTGGTTAATTTTAGGGTTAGTGAAATAATGAATAATTAATTTTAACAAATGAAAATTTTAATAACCGGCAGTAACGGACTTTTAGGACAAAAACTAGTGGCTTTATTGGCTAATAAAGAAGGAATTACGCTATTAGCAACTTCAAAAGGAGCAAACAGAATAAGCAATACAAACGGTTATCAATACCAAAGTTTAGATATTACAAATGAAAATGAAGTAGCTGCTATTTTCAATACTTTTAAACCCGATACTATAATTAATACAGCAGCTATGACAAATGTTGACAGCTGCGAATCACTACAAAAAGAATGTTGGGAATTGAATGTTACTGCGGTGGAATATCTAATAAAATATGCCGAACAACATCAAGCACATTTAATTCATTTATCAACCGATTTTGTTTTTGATGGCGAAAATGGTCCTTACAAAGAAACCGACCAAGCTAATCCGCTGAGTTATTATGGGAAATCTAAGCTGGCAGCTGAAAAGTTAGTGCAGCAAGCCAACACTAAATGGAGCATAGTCCGCACCATTATTGTTTATGGTGTAGCAGAAAACATGAGCCGCTCTAACATTGTGCTTTGGGCAAAGCAAGCCTTAGAAAAAGGCGACCCACTTACTATTGTAGATGATCAATTTCGTTCACCAACATTAGCAGAAGATTTAGCAATGGGTTGTTGGCTCATTACAGAAAAACAAGCTACAGGAATTTTTCATCTTTCAGGTAAAGATTTAATGAGCATTATTGAATTGGTGTATCGTGTAGCAGATTTCTATGGTTACGACAAAAGTAATGTACAACCCATAAAATCAAACTCTTTAAATCAAGCTGCTAAAAGACCACCAAAAACAGGATTTATTTTAGATAAAGCCATTAATGAATTAGATTATAACCCCTGCTCTTTTGAAGAAGGGTTAGCAATTATTGATGGACAATTGAAAAAAATTGGTTAATTAAAATAGTAATCCGACAAGCCCACAATGAATAATTCTGTTTTTGAGCAAATTTCTTTTTCTTACCAAAATTCATTTCCGCAAAAGGTATTGCACTATTTTAGCGATGTAAAAAATGTTGTTTTTCTTAACAGCAATCATGCTTCGACCAAAAGTTTTATTGCTATTTCCGATAACAATGAATGTAACGAAAACAATTGGCAATTTGGCTTTATCAGCTACGATTACAAAAATCAGATTGAAAAATTAAGCTCCAATCATCCTGATGGAATTCAATTTCCAGAAAAACATTTTTTTACTCCACAATTACTCTTTGTATTAGAAGGAGAAAATAGTCAACTACATTATAATAAGGAACATTATTCTAGTGATGAAATCAATGCAATTCTTAACGATATTACGACTTACAAATTAGCTGATGCTGAAGCAAATCAACCCATTGCAGTTACATCCAGAATTACTAAAACAGACTATTTAGCTAAAGTATCAGCACTAAAAAGCCACATTCAGTTGGGTGATATTTATGAAGTAAATTTTTGTCAGGAATTTTATGCTGAAAATGTAGCAATTAATCCTATTAACTATTATTTCTTGTTAAACAAAAAGTCACCTACGCCTTTCTCTTGTTTTGTAAAACAGGATGATAAGTATTTGCTTTGTGCTTCTCCTGAAAGATTTATTCAAAAAACAGGAAGTGATATCATTTCTCAACCTATAAAAGGTACTATAAAAAGAGGTAAAGACCAACAAGAAGATGAGCTGCTAAAACAAACCCTTTTTAACGACCAAAAAGAGCGTAGCGAAAATATAATGATAGTAGATTTAGTACGTAACGATTTATCTAAAATTGCACAAAAAGATTCTGTAAAAGTAGATGAACTTTGTGGTATTTATACCTTCCCGCAAGTACACCAAATGATTTCTACCGTTAGAGCAAAACTAAAAGAAAACACCCCTTTTGAAGAAATTATACAAGCACTTTTTCCGATGGGTTCTATGACAGGAGCTCCAAAAATTAGTGCCATGCAGCTGATAGAAAAACATGAATCTACCAAAAGAGGTCTTTACTCTGGAACAGTAGGCTACATTACTCCAGAAAAAAATGTTGATTTTAATGTAGTTATACGCAGCATCACTTATAATGCTAGTCGAAAATATTTATCCTTTATAGTTGGTGGGGCAATAACTGCTTTATCAGTTCCTGAAAAAGAATACGAAGAATGTCTGCTAAAAGCTAAAGCCATGATAGAAGTGTTGAAAGGGTAGATTTTCTTTTTACCCCTGCGTTGCCAATACCTCTTCTTTCGTTTTTGTATTGCCAAAATAAAAAAGTAACTTATCTAACACAGCATCTACTAAGGTATCGGGGCAAGAAGCTCCACTGGTCAATATAATTCTTACGGGTTGTTTTTCGGGAATAAAGTTGTTAGTAGTTTCTAATTGCTTTGCATTATAATTAAAATGATGTATCGTATGTTGGTTTTCTATTTCATTAGCCGAACTAATAAAATAAGTAGGCAATTTTTCCTCACACAACTCCACTATATGCGAAGTATTAGAGCTATTGTAACCTCCAACCACTATAGCAAAATCGGCAGGTTCTTTCAACAAAACATAAGTTGCTTGTTGGTTATCGTTAGTAGCATAACAAAGGGTATCTCTAGTATCCGCAAAATGATTTTTAATAGCTGCTTCGCCATATTTTTGGAGCATCACTTGTTTAAAATAATCGGCAATAGCTTGTGTTTCTGTTGCTAACATAGTAGTTTGGTTTACTACACCTATTTTTTCAAAATGTTTTTCTACATCAAAACCTTCAGAAAGTCTTCCTTTAAACTTTTCATAAAAATCGGCAGCAGGAATTTCGCCTAAAATTACCTTAGCAATAAATGTTGCATCATTCATATCCTTGATAATAATAGAAGGCCCATTTTGGTAGCTATGCGAAAAAGTAGCTCTCGTTTCTTCGTGATTATGTTTTCCGTGTATAATAATAGTATGATTGGTTTTGCCTAATTTTTCAGACTGTTTCCAAACCTTCTCCACAAAAGGACAAGTAGTATTGTATTTTTCAGTTTGTAATCCAATGGCATTAATTTTTTCTTCAATCTCTATCGTAGTTCCAAAAGCAGGAATAAGAATAATATCATTACTATTAAGCGCTTCCCACTCTACTAATTGATTGCCTTCTGTATCCATAATAAACTGAATGCCTTTTTCTTGTAAATCTTGGTTTACTATAGGATTATGAATCATCTGGCTCAGTAAAAAAATTCTTTTCCCTGGATTTTCTTCAACTGCTTTGTAGGCAATTTCTATAGCATTTTCTACCCCGTAACAAAAACCAAAATGACGAGCAATAAGAAACTGCACCGAACCAAAATCTAATAACGTAGGAGAAAAATCTTTTTTTCGTGGATCGGCATCTTTACGTAAATTTTTAATAGCAGAAATAAATGAGCTTTTATAATATATAGGAATGTCAAATTTTTTCATTGAAGAAATGGTTTATGCGATTTTATAATAGCAAAATGTGATATATAAAAATCAAAATTAGGTTTTTCAGAATAGATAAAATTTATTTTCTTCTTCTAATTACTATCGCTGCGTCAGTATTTATCGTTAAACATCAATATTTTGTCTGTTAATTACTAAAATTCATATATAAAAAATTCCGCTATTAAGATGCAGTTGTTAATAAAAAATCCAAAAACAAGTTAAAGTCCCCACAGATTAAAACTTATCTTAGTGTTGATAAAAAAATGCTCCAAAAGATGCTAAAAAATGCCAATACTCTTTCTAAATTGCACAAGCGTTTTTTGATGAAAAGTGCATGAATTTAATAACCCTTAAAACCCCTTATCAGAATGGAGAAAACAGTAATTAATGTAGACGAAACTACAAAAACAAACGATGAAATTTTAGTAAACGAAATCGAAAAAAATGAAGAAAACGGTATGAAGACCTATTCACACGAGGAAGCATTAACTGATGCAGCAAAATATTTTAATGGTGATGAATTAGCTGCTAATGTATGGCTTAATAAATATGCCTTAAAAGATTCTGAAGGTAATATATATGAGTCGAATCCTGATCAAATGCACAGAAGATTAGCAAGAGAAATTGCTCGTATAGAAAGCAAGTACGCTAATCCTTATACTGAAGATGAGATTTACGATGTTTTAAAGGGGTTTAAGTACATCGTTCCTCAAGGTGGTCCAATGACAGGTATTGGTAATGACTTTCAAATAGGTTCATTATCTAACTGTTTTGTTATTGGTAATGAAGGAAATTCTGATTCGTATGGTGGTGTTATGAAAATTGATGAAGAACAAGTTCAATTGATGAAAAGAAGAGGTGGGGTTGGTCATGATTTATCTCACATTCGTCCAAAAGGAAGTCCTGTTAAAAACAGTGCATTAACTTCAACAGGAGTTGTTCCTTTTATGGAAAGATATTCTAACTCAACCAGAGAAGTAGCTCAAGATGGAAGAAGAGGTGCTTTAATGCTTTCTATATCTATTAAACATCCGGATGCACAACATTTTATTGATGCAAAAATGGATGGAACTAAGGTAACTGGAGCAAATGTTTCTGTTAGAATAGATGATGAATTTATGAGAGCTGTAAAAAGTAACTCAGAATACAAACAACAATATCCAATTCATTCAGATAATCCTTTATACACAAAAACAATAAATGCAAAAGAAGTATGGGATAAAATCATACACAATGCATGGAAATCTGCAGAACCAGGAATTTTATTTTGGGATACAGTAATTAACGAATCTATTCCTGACAGCTATGCTGATTTAGGTTTTAGAACAGTTTCTACCAATCCATGTGGAGAAATTCCATTGTGTCCTTATGATAGCTGTAGATTATTAGCAGTTAACTTATATAGTTATGTAGAAAATCCATTTACAGAACAAGCAACTTTTAACTACGAAAAATTCAATAAGCATACACAAATTGCACAACGCATAATGGATGATATTGTTGATTTAGAAATTGAAAAAGTTAACAGAATAATTGAGAAAATTGAAGCTGACCCTGAAAGTCCTGAAGTAAAAAGAACAGAATTAAACCTTTGGCAAAAAATTAAAACCAAATCTATTCAAGGAAGAAGAACAGGAGTCGGTATCACTGCTGAAGGGGATATGTTAGCTGCTTTAGGATTAAAATACGGAACAAAAGAAGCTACAGAATTTTCTACTGATGTACACAAAAAGTTTGCATTATCAGCTTACCGTGCTTCAGTTGAAATGGCTAAAGATAGAGGTGCTTTCCCTATTTACGACAGCATCAGAGAGGAAAAAAATCCAATGATTAATCGTATTAAAGATGCTGATCCTGCACTTTATAATGATATGATTAAATTCGGAAGAAGAAACATTGCTTTATTAACTATTGCTCCAACAGGAACAACAAGCTTAATGACGCAAACATCTTCAGGAATTGAGCCAGTGTTTATGGTTTCTTACAAAAGAAGAAGAAAAGTAAACCCTAACGACAAAAAAGTTAAAATTGATTTTGTTGATGAAGTAGGCGATTCTTGGGAAGAATTCCACGTTTTTCACCACAAATTTGTTACTTGGTTAGAAGTAAACGGATTCGATGCTGATGAAGTATCTAAAATGGAAGAAGAAGAACTGAACAAAATTATTGCTAAATCTCCTTACCACGGAGCAACAGCTAATGATGTAGATTGGGTAGAAAAAGTTCGTTTACAAGGAGCTGTTCAAAAATGGATAGACCACTCTATTAGTGTAACCGTTAATGTTCCTAACGATGTGCCTGAAGATATGGTAAGTCAGATTTACCTAACAGGATGGGAAAGTGGCTGTAAAGGAATTACTGTTTACAGAGATGGTTCTAGAAGTGGTGTATTGGTTTCTAATGATAAAAAATCTGAAAAAGAAGAAATCATCAACCAATTTTTGGAAACAAATGCTCCAAAACGTCCGGAAAAATTAGAAGCAGAAATTATTCAATTTAATAATGAAAATGAAAAATGGATTGCTGTAATTGGATTGTTAGATGGAAGACCTTATGAAATTTTCACAGGAGCATCAAGAGAATCTTTCTCTATTTTATCTCAAGTGAAAAAGGGATGGGTAATAAAAAGCAAATCTGAAGACGGTAAAACCAGATACGATTTCCAATATGAAGATAGTCACGGTTACAAAACTACTATTGAAGGACTATCAAGAACATTTAATGAAGAATATTGGAACTATGCTAAATTAATTTCAGGTGTATTACGTCACGGAATGCCATTAAGCTTTGTGGTTGATATGGTAGATAATTTACATTTAAGTGAAGAAACCTTAAATACTTGGAAAAAAGGTGTAGTAAGGTCACTTAAGAAATTCATACCAGATGGAACAAAACCAGCTGAAAATACTTGTCCAAGCTGTAAAGAACCATCATTAGTTTATGAAGAAGGATGTTTAAACTGCAAAAGTTGTGGACATTCTAAATGTGGTTAATAATAAATAGAATTATTTTCTCATTCATAAAAAAATCTGAAGGCAACTTCGGATTTTTTTTACTAATAACTAATAATCAATTAAATAACACCTAGTAATTTTACTAATCTCATAAAATAATCCAATACTAATAAATTATCTACTATTTTTGTCGCTAAAAAAATTTTATATTCACGCAACCAATACAAAAAAAAGAGCGTCTCTGTTAAAAATATAAATTTTGGTTAATAAAATAACATAAACTCTAAAACTATTCAAATGAAAAAGATTCTTCTATTATTAAGTTTATTTTCGGCTTTCTTTATAACTAACAATGCTTATGCATCTCACATTCCAGGGGCAAATATTACATGGACTTGTAATCCGAACAACCCTTTAGAATATACATTTACATTAACTTTGTTCAGAACTTGTCCAGGAACACATCCTTCAACAATGTCTGCTTCTTATTTTAATATTACTAATACTTGTGGATTAACCAACCCTATAGCACCCACTTTTACTCAAGTAGGACAAGCTGTTGATATTAACCAAATTTGTCCAGGACAATTAAGTAGTTGTTCAGGAGGCCCTTCAACTAACCCTGGCACGTGGATGTACACTTATCAAGCAACAATAACTTTCCCTGCAAATTGTAACTCTTGGGGTATAAGTTTTGACTTATGTTGTAGAGATGCTTCTACCAATACAAATGGTGGCTCAGGAAATAATGTTTATGTTCAATCTCAACTAAACACCGTAACTGCTCCATGTAACAATTCATCTGTAGTAACAGCTCAACCTATTCCTTATTACTGTGCAGGACAAACTTCAACTTATTGTGTAACCTCAACTGACCTTGAAGGTGATAGCTTATATTATGTTTTAGTAGCTCCACAAGGAGGAGCCGGTGCAGTTATTACACATCCAGCTCCATATTCTATTAATAGTCCACTACAAAACTCTACATGGGACCCAACAACAGGTTGTTTAACTTTTACTCAACCAACAACTGGAAACTTTGTAGTAAACATTCAAATTCAATCTTTTGATGCTTTTGGTAATATGACTGGCTATGTTAATCATGACTTCCAAGTTATTGTATTAAGTTGTTCTAATCAAGCTCCTACACCACCTCCTGTTATTACTAATGTATCAGGTTCTGCGAATATTAATAACAACACTATTGATTTATGTATAGGTGATAACGTGTGTTTTGATGTTGTATTCAATGATTCTGACCCTAATGATTCTTTATATATTACCACTAACGGAACAACCATACTTCCTGGAGCAACATTTACTCAAACTGGTACTAATCCTAAAACAGGAACCTTTTGTTGGGTGGCTACAGGAGGGTTTTCAGGTTCTGTTGTAAACTTTATTGCTAGAGATCAATTTTGTCCAATTGCAGGACAAACCTCTTTCTCCGTTACATTTAATATTGGTACAGGAGTTTATGCAGGAGCAGATCAAACTATATGTACGGGAAATACCCACCAGTTACAAGTGGCCAATGCTACCAATCCTGTTTGGACATCTATAGCTGGAGATCCTATAAATGTTGGGACAAATATAAGTTGTGATTCTTGTACAAGCCCTGTTATTACTCCTAGCCAAACTACCACTTATGTAGTAACTAGTGATTCTGTACCTGGTCTTTGTAATTTAACAGATACTGTAACTATTACTGTATTAAATGCAGTTGGCCCTCAGATTACCGATACTGCTATTTGCCCTGGAGGGTCTGTTGTTATTGATGCAGGTGCTGGATATACTAATTATACTTGGTCTCCGGCTTGTTGTGTTGGTCAATTTGCTACCATTACAGTTCCCGGTACTTATATCGTTTCTGTTGATACTTTAGTTTGTACACTAACAGATACATTTGTTGTAAGTCAAGCTCCAGCCCCAACACCAACTATTACAGGTGATGATTTTTATTGTAATAATGAACTGACAACCTTAGGAGTGTCAGGTAGTTATACTAACTACACTTGGAATCCTGGTGGACAAAATACTTCAAATATTACAACTGGAACAGGAACATACACTGTAACGGTAACCGATTCTAATGGCTGTACAGGAACTTCTCCTGCAGTAACAGTAACTAATTCAGATCCTCAAGCAACAATACTTGGGAATGACACTGTTTGTCCGGGAGATTTTACTACTCTTTCTGTTTCCCCTTCATTTAATGGTTATGTGTGGTTCAACAATGATACTAACTCAACAACTAGTGCAACCATAGGTGGTGTAAGTGTTATAGTTACAGATAATTTTGGATGTAATGACACTGCTTATGCAACTGTACATGGATATCCTGTGCCAACAGCAGCATTCTCAATTGACCCACCAACTCAGGGTCAGCCTGGTATGCCAATTACTTTCACTGACTTATCTTCAGGAAACCCTATAAGTTGGCTATGGAATTTTGGTGATGGAAATGGAAGTACTATCCAAAACCCAACCCATATTTACACTACACAAGGGTTCATGAATGTTAGTCTCTTAATTACAACTGCAGAAGGTTGTCAGGACGATGTCTCTTTAGAATATTTAATACTTTCTGATATTATTATTCCAAATATATTTACTCCTAATGGTGATGGACATAATGATTTCTTAGTATTCAAAAATTTAGAATATTTTGAAAATAATTTACAAGTATTCAATAGATGGGGAACTAAAATTTATGAAAAAGAAAACTACAAAAATGAATGGAATGGTGATGGAGTTAGTGATGGAACCTACTACTTTATATTAGAAATTAAAAAACATGATGATAGTATAGAGTTACATAAAGGTACAATTACTATTCTTAGAAACTAATAACATTTTCTATTATTAAAAGCAAAAACCCATTTTGATATAAATGGGTTTTTGCTTTTAATGAATTTTATTATAACATTTTGTTAAATTTTATCCGTACAAAAGGCAACTTAATCTAAAATGTTACGTCTTGAAGTTGAATAATTAGTAATTTTGATAATCATATCTTAATAAAAGAATGATGATACTATCAGGATTTCTCAAGATTAACAACATGAAATTTATGAAACCTAATATGAAAAATTTATTATCAGTATTAATACTAACATTATTTTTTGGTTTTAATACTTATGCATCTCATATACCAGGGGGTAATTTAACATATACTTGTACCGGTACACCTAATCAATATTTACTTACAATGGAGTTGTTTGTTAAATGTCCTAGTACTCTTCCTTCTACTCAAAGTAGTAGTTATGTAACCATATCAAACAACTGTGGGTTACCAAATCCAGCGTCTGTTACTTTTAATCAAGTTGGGGTTCAAGAAGACGTAACACAGACTTGTGCTTCTCAATTGAGTAACTGCCCTCCAAACCCAGCTGGTGGGGTTCAAGGAGTTTTAATGTACACTTATCAAGCCTTAATAACTTTTCCCGCTGCTTGTGATAGCTGGTCTATTTGTTTTAATCTATGTTGTAGAGACAACGCTACCAATGTGTCAGGAAATTCAAGTAATTCCATGAATTTTTGTACTACAATAAATTCTCAAACACAAGTTTGTGGTAGTTCTCCAACAGTAAATGCAGCTCCAATTCCTTATGTTTGTGCCGGGCAACCAGTTAATTATTGTTTAGGAGCAACTGATCCAGATGGTGATAGTGTTTATTATTCTATGATTACCCCTACTAGTAGTGGTAATCCCGTAACTTTCAATCCTCCTTATAACACAAATGCTCCTCTTCAAAACTTTACACTTGACCCACTTACAGGTTGTGTAACTTTTAACCAACCCACAACTGGGAATTTTGTTGTTGCATTTTTAATTTCTTCTTATGATGCCAATGGGAACCTAACAGGAACTGTAGTACATGATTATCAATTTTATGTTATTAGCTGCTCAAATATAACCCCGGATCCTCCCGCAGGAGGTATAACCCTATTACCGGGTAGTAACGCATATTCAACAGGATCTAATTCTATAGCCATTTGCGAAGGTGCTTCTGCTTGTTTTGAAATGACTTTTACTGATACAAATCCAGGAGATGTTTTAACAATTGATACTGCTAATTCTAGTATTCTAAATAATTTACCAGGAGCAACTTATACATTAGCTGGTACTAACCCTTTAACGATTACCGTTTGTTGGACTGTTCCTCCTGGTTCTCCAAATTTTATAAATGGAACTATGACTGTTATTGATGGAGCATGTCCTATTGTAGGCTCTGCTTCTCAAGTAATTGTTATTGATGTAATAAATAGCACTGTTGCTCTTAAAGATACCACAATATGTGGTAACCAGTCTGCACAATTGAGTGCTAATGGAGGGCAAACATTTAATTGGACATCTATAGCTGGTGATCCAATTATTGTGGGTACCAATTTTTCATGTAACCCTTGTTCAAATCCGATTGCTACACCAAGTGTTACCACTACCTATGAAGTTACAAGTAATCTTTCCGGTGGATGTAATAATAAAGATACGGTTACCGTTACGGTTGTTCCCGATTTTACTATGACAGTTTCACAAAGTTCAACAACATCATGTTTGTTTGAACCAATTCAATTAAATGCAAATGTTCAACCTGCAAATCCAGGATATATTTACAATTGGTATCCAACAAATTATCTGAACAATCCTGCTATCTCGAATCCAGAAGCTAATATTACAGTGCCTGGAACCTATACTTATTATGTAGATGTTACCAACCCTGGAGGATGTACTAAAAAAGATTCTATTACTATTACGGTTGCTCCTGTAGTTGCTCCCGATATTAATATCTTGACCCCTGACTCAACTATAGAGTGTGATAGTACTGTTTTAGTAAACTTAGATTTAGGGGGAGGGATACCAGCCACTTGTGGACCAAGTATAACTAATGCTTGTTCATCTCCTGCAACCCAAATTTCTGTAGGAACACAAACAGGATCAAATTCTTCTACATCTTACCCTGCTCCTTATGGCAACTGGTATAGAAATGCCAAACACCAATTTTTATTTACTGCTGCTGAGCTAAATGCAATGGGCTTTATGGGGGGGAAAATAAATGAAATTGCTTGGCAAGTAACCCAAATTAATGGTACAAACTTGTACAATAGTTTCCAGATTTCTATGAAATGTACTCAAATTACCAATTTGACCACTTGGGAAACTGGTTTAACACAAGTATTAAATCCTGTAAACCATGTGGTGAATGTGGGCTGGAATACTCACCCATTAGATATTGCTTATGAATGGGATGGAACATCTAATTTAGTAGTAGAAATTTGTTATAATAATTTGGCTACTAGTTTTACCAATAACTCTATTACACCATGGACAACCACAGCATTTACATCTACGATTTATTATAGAAGTGATGGAACTGCTGCATGTCCTTACACTGGCACCCCTACTACTTCAACTAATAGACCTATTACCAGATTTAACTGGTGTCCAACTACTCCAGATCCAAATGACTTTACATATGAATGGACACCTAATTTTGGTATAAACGATACTACATTACAAAACCCAACATTATCACCAACGTTACCTACAACATACTATGTTACAGTAACTAATATTAATGGAGGCTGTATCGATACTGATTCTATTACAATAACTGTTCAATGTTGTCAAATACCACAAGTTTCAACAACAGATGTTACTTGTTATGGTGGTAATGATGGTAAAATAGTAGTTACCCCTTATTGGTTAATAGGAAGTGAAGTACAAACTATTACTTATACTGATAGTGCTACAAATACTATTTTACAAACCACATCAAACATGTCTGCAGGAAGTGATTCCCTAGTAAATATTCCAGTGGGAACCTATATAATTACTTCTACAGATACAAGTGGGTGTACAACTGATACAACCATTTATATTTACGAACCAGACCAAATGTTTATAGATAACATTACTGCTGATGATACTATTTGTATAAATGGTAGTAAACAAATTAGTGCAACATCTATAGGTGGTACAGGAACTCATACACTTACTTGGACAGATAATACTACTAACACAAATATTCCAGGTAACGGACCTCACAATGTTAATCCAATTGTTTCTCCTAGTTGTTATGAGGTTTTTGCAACTGATATCAATGGTTGCTTATCCGATACACAACAAGTATGTATCTCATTATTTCCTAACATTATAGGATCATCAACCCAATATACTGATACTGTATGTGAAGGTTTTAGTACTACTTTAGATGTAAGTGCTACAGGTGGTTCAGGAGTTGGATATAACTACGATTGGTATGAAGGCGGTATATTATTAGGTAGTGGAACTACTATAAATGTTACACCAGGAGCTTCTCCAACTGATTATTATGTAGTTATTACAGACAATTGTACTACACCTGCTGATACCGTTGAATATCAAGTTTTTTGGTACGATGTACCTGTATTAGACATTGCTAGAAACAAACCTGATAGTTGTTACCCTATTACAGTAGAATTTAGTAATACTTCTACTCCAAACAACCTTGTTGGTAATACCATTTGGGATTTTAGTGATGGTTCTACACTATCTGGAAATATAGTTACCAACACTTTTAACACTCCTGTTTGTAGAGATTTGACAGTAACTGTTACTACCATTAATGGATGTGTTTTAGATACAACAATAACAAATTATGTGTGTCCAAAAGATTATCCTCATGCAGATTTTTATGCTACTCCGGAAGAAACAACTTTCTTATTCCCTGAAATTACTTTTACTAACCAATCTACAGGAGAAGGTAATTTGAGTTATTTATGGGATTTTAATACTGGCGTAGCCCCAGATTCTTCAACATTTACAAATCCGATACACTTATTCCCAGCAGGAATGCCTGGTGTTTATAATGTGTGGCTTACAGTAACAAATGAGGATGGTTGTGTTGATTCAACAATGAGAGTTGTAACTATTACTGATATCTTCTTATTCTATGTGCCAAATACATTTACTCCAGACTCTGATAACTTAAATGAAACTTTTAGAGCTTATGGAGAAGGTATTGATTTATCTCAATTCAAAATGTACATTTTTGACAGATGGGGAGAAAAAATATTTGAAACAGACAACATAGAAGAAGGTTGGGATGGAACTTACATGGGTGCTCCTGCTCCTGTAGGAACTTATGTATGGAGAATAGAAACCAAAGAGTTATTTGTAAACAGACGTCATGAAATGATGGGACATGTTAACTTATTAAGATAAAATAACAAAAACAATTATACAAAAAAGAAAAGCGGTTGAGGAATCCTCAACCGCTTTTCTTTTTTGTATAACTTAACAACAGTTTTATATCTCCCAAGTTACTCCACTATTAACCACCTCATCAATAGAAGAAAATTTAGCTTTCGTTTTTTCATGGCTGATTTGCTCCCATAACTTATCATTAAAAGTAAATGCTTTAACACTTCTTATAACTCCAAAAGCAACAGGCATTTCAGGCAAAGTCATATTAACTAACATGTTGTGAAGTGTTTCATCCTCACAATAAGCATCATGCACTAAAATATCTTTTTCGGTAACACCGTTTTCGCCAATAGTAACCACTTCTAATTTTAATCCATTTAAACGAATACCTTTGTTGTTCTCTTTCCCAAATATCATTGGTTTGCCATGCTCTAACCAAAGCTGATTATCTAATTTTACATCTTTATCAGTAACAACAGAAAAAACCTTGTCATTAAAAATAACACAATTTTGAAGGATTTCCACTAAAGAAGTTCCTCTATGCTTTTCTGCTTCAACAAAAACATCTACCATTTTTTTCGGATCAACATCTACTACTCTTGCAAAAAATGTTGCTCCAGCTCCAATAGCCAATTTGCCCGGATTAAAAGCTTTATCAACTGTTCCGTGTGGTGATGACTTGGTTTGAATACCTGTTTTTGATGTTGGAGAAAACTGTCCTTTGGTTAATCCATAAATCTCATTATTAAAAAGAATCACGTTAATATCTACATTTCTTCTTAATACATGAATAAAATGATTTCCTCCTATGGCTAAAGCATCTCCATCTCCTGTAATTTGCCAAACGCTTAAATCTGGATTCCCCAATTTAACTCCTGTAGCAATAGCAGGAGCTCTACCATGAATGGAATGGAAACCATACGTTTCTACATAATACGGAAAACGAGATGAACATCCTATTCCAGAAATAAAAACAATATCTTTTTTCTCTTTCCCTATTTGAGGTAGTGCTTTTTGCATAGCACTCAAAATAGCATAATCTCCACAACCCGGACACCATCTCACATCTTGGTCTGTAGAAAAATCTTTAAAAGTAAGTTGTTGATCTTTAACTAAGTGTTCCATTAAAATAGTTATTTTAAATATTTTGTAAATTCGTTAATTAGTTCTTTTTTAGAAAAAGGTAATCCTTGTACCTTATTATATTGTTGGTAATTGAACTGCGACAATTCACCCTTAAGTAAACGTATAAATTGACCTGAGTTTAATTCACAAACCAATATCGTTTTGTATTTAGAAAAAACTTTATTAGTATTTTTTGGAAGTGGATTAATATAATTGAAGTGTGCAAAGCCAACGTTTTTATATTCTTTAGTTAATTCACTAAAGGCTGTAAGAATACTTCCATAAGTTCCTCCCCAACCAACAATTAATAAATCTCCTTCTGAAGCTCCTTGAACGCTAAGCTCAGGAATGAAATTCGCTACTCTTTTCACTTTATCAGCTCTAAGAGTTACCATCTTTTCATGATTTTCAGGCTCATAAGAAACATTTCCAGAAATATCTTGTTTTTCTAAGCCGCCTATTCGGTGTTCTAGTTCTTTTGTTCCTGGTATAGCCCATTGTCGGGCAAGTTTTTTCTCATCTCTTAAATATGGACTCCAACCTTCTTTTTTAGTTGCCATATTCAACGTAATTGAAGGCATATCAGCCAATTTCTTAATTTTCCATGGTTCGGCACCATTAGCAATAAACCCATCCGTTAATAAAATAACCGGTGTCATGTGTTCTAAAGCCAATTTTGCTGCTTGATATGCAAAATCAAAACAATTTGATGGTGTGCTAGCTGCAATAACAATTACAGGACTTTCTCCATTTCTTCCATAAACTGCTTGCATTAAATCTGATTGTTCAGTTTTTGTTGGTAACCCTGTAGAAGGACCTCCTCGCTGAACATCAATAATTACAATAGGAAGCTCTGTCATCATTGCTAAACCTATCGCTTCACCTTTTAAAGCTAATCCGGGGCCTGAAGTTGATGTAACTGCTAAATTTCCTGCAAAACTTGCTCCTATAGCAGAGCAAATACCTGCAATTTCATCTTCAGCTTGAAAAGAAATAACATCAAAATTTTTATACTTTGATAATTCATGTAAAATATCAGAAGCAGGTGTAATTGGATATGTTCCTAAAAATAATTTTAATTTCGTTGCTTCAGCAGCGGCTAATAACCCCCAAGCTGTAGCTATATTTCCGGTAATACTTCTATATTTTCCTTTTGGTAATGCAGCTGGTTTTATAGTATAATTCGATGGCAATAATTCTACTGTAATAGCAAAATTATACCCTGCTTTTAATGCAGCCTTATTCGCTTTGGCTAACTCAGGACTTTTAGAAAATTTAGCATCTAAAAAGTTTTCAGTAATATCTAATGGTCTATTAAATAACCAATAAACTATACCTAAAGCAAACATGTTCTTGCTTCTGGTTCTACTTTTGTTTTCTATATCAAATTGAGTAACACTTTCTTTTGTTAAGGCGGTTATAGGTGCTTGAATTAAATTGTATCCATCCAATGTACCATCTTCTAAAGGATTAGAAGTAAATTGTGCTTTCTCAAAATCTTTAATTTTAAAACTATCGCTATCTATTATAATCGTTCCTCTATCTTTTATGGAAGTTAAGTTAGCTTTTAGTGCTGCTGGGTTCATAGCTACTAACACATCTGCTTCATCTCCCGGAGAAAAAACTGATGTACTCCCAAATTGTATTTTAAAACCACTAACTCCTGCTACTGTTCCTTGCGGAGCTCTAATTTCTGCAGGAAAATCAGGGAAAGTAGATAAATCATTACCAATAAAAGCTGTTGTGTTACTAAACTGCGATCCTGTAAGTTGCATTCCATCACCAGAGTCGCCAGCAAACTTAATCACCACCTCTTCCAGTTCTTCTATATTTTTTGTCATAATAACATTTTTACATTACAAAGTTACTATTTAGAACCTTTACAAATTATTTTGAAGGGTGGTAATTGTTAATGAAAAATAAAAAACTGATTTTTTAGGCTTTTAATTGAACATTATTTGAATAAATACCTTATTCCAAGCGTAAAATGGTAGCGAGATATCTGACTTTCTTTATATTCTTCATCAATTTTAAATGTTTCTCCGTTTATTTCCATCTCATTAATATACGTTCTGTTATATGCCACATTTAAACCTATAGCTAAATTTCGCCATAGTTTGTAATCATACTCGGCAGCAACATTAAAGGCATAACCATTTGCTTCAGTTTTAAATTTTTCTGTTAACGTTATATTGTTATTGATATAAAATGTCTTCCCAAAAGAAAAATCGATATACACTCCACTTGTGTAATCTTTTTGCAACCACCTTAAAACAAAAGAACCCGCAAGATAGTTCATTATAATATCATCACTAAGCTGTCCTATTATGATATTGCCATTTTCATCTATAAATGACATATTATCCGCTTGGTGTTTACTAGTAAAGTTTGAAGCTTTAATTCCCAATCCATAATTAAACCCTTCGGGAAAATAATGTGCTTCAAAAGTAGCATTATAACCACTTTTAAGTTCTTTTGTATAGGCATTCTCTTTTGTGTTTTGATAATCAAAATAACCCAACCCATAACTCGCTGAAAACCGAAAAAGTGGAGCTGATTTCCTTGCTATTTTTACTCTTTCTTTTTTTAATTTTTTTACTGTAGCTACAGTATCTTGTTGTTCAAAAGAATGATTAAAATAGTATGAATTAACTTGAGATAACAATAACGATGAATTATATGGAACACTATCAGTTGGTATGGAAAAAAATATTTTTTGTGCCCCAACACTTTCTATCTTACAATAAACGGTATCATCACCATTGATAACAATATAGTCTTGTGCAACTAAAAAATTGCCCAATATTATTGAAACAGCCAATAAATAGTACCTCATTTTATTTACTGCAAGCATAATTATAAATTATTCTGTAAATTTTGTTCCCATTTCCAAGCAGAAAGCATCATATCTTCGATGTTGTAAATAGGTTTCCAACCTAATAATTGTTGAGCTTTTTGGTTGTTAGCATAAATAGCCTGAACATCTCCTGCTCTTCTTTTTCCTATAACATAATTTAGTTTTTTACCACTAACTTTCCCAAACGCTTTTACTGCTTCTAACACACTCACTCCTTTTCCAGTTCCTAAATTAATTATGCTGTGTGATTCGAAATCTTTATTTTCTATGAGTTTTTGCATGGCCAACACATGTGCCAATGCGATATCGCTTACATGTATATAATCTCTAATACAAGTTCCATCAGCAGTAGGATAATCTCCACCAAAAATAGTTAGTTGTTCTAGCTTACCAATAGCTGTTTGAGTAATATAAGGCACTAAATTATTAGGTGTAGTAAGCGGCAACTCACCATTTAAACCACTTTTATGAGCTCCTACAGGATTAAAATACCTAAGTGATATAACTTTAAAATTTTTATTTGCCATAACAAAATCATCCACTATTCTTTCTCCGATTTGTTTGGTATAAGCGTAAGGAGATTCAGCTTTTTCCATAGGAGTTTCTTCGGTTACAGGTAACTCGTTTACATTACCATACACAGAACAAGAAGATGAAAAAATTAAGTTTGAGACATTAAATTCTTTTTGACAAGATAAAACATTAATTAATGAATTGATATTGTTATCATAGTAAATTAATGGCTTTACAAGCGATTCAGGCACAGCTTTAAAAGCAGCAAAATGAATAATTCCTGCAATATCTTTGTGTTCTTCAAACACTTTTTTGGTTGCTTCAATATCTTTTAAATCCACATTATAATATTGAAACTGCTTACTAGTAATTTCTTTTATTCGTTTATAAGTAGCTTCAGAAGAGTTCGCATAATTATCTACCGAAATTACTTCCCAATCGGTATTTTCTAATATCTCTATAATGGTATGCGAACCAATATAACCTGCTCCGCCTGTGATGAGTATTTTCATTGTTAATTTTCCTTTTTTATAAGATATACTAGTTTGAGTTCACTTGGTATTACTTATTTTTGTAAAAGTAACATATTCTATCAAAATAACGCTTTGCAACATACAAAATGCCTTATAACCCAAACTGAAGATTTATATCCACTAAAAGGATATGAGAAAAATTACTTAGTAAAAAGCAAGTCGAGCGGTTTTGTATTTTGCTCTAAAATACCTACTGAAGAAGAAATTTATAACCATTACAACAATTATCCAATAGGTTACGGTGCAGATTCAGCAATTACCACCATTAGAATTAACGAAGTTTTAGATGGTTTTGAAAAATTCAGAAAAACCAACAAGATGTTGGATGTGGGTTGTGGACCAGGATTATTTTTAATTGAAGCTAAAAAAAGAGGTTGGGAAGTTTACGGAACTGAGTTTACTGATAATCAATTAACCTACTTAGAAAACAAAGGTATTAATACATTAAAAGGAAAACTTAACAATGCTTCTTTTGAAGATGAACTATTTGATGTAATTATTTCTAGCGAAGTTATTGAACATATTAATAATCCGGTGGAAGAGATACAACATTTTCATCGTTTGCTTAGAAAAGGAGGTGTAGTATATATCACTACTCCTAATTTTAATGCTTTAGAAAGATATCTCCTTAAAGGAGATTATGATATTATCGAATATCCTGAACACTTATCTTACTACACTCCCAAAACCATTGATTTATTACTGACTCAAAATGGTTTTAAAAAATTAAAAATAACTACAACGGGTATTAGTTTAGCTCGAATAAAAAAAAGTTTGAAAAGAAAAAATAATGAATCTACCGAAAATATTGCTTCAGATGAAATGTTACGAGAGCAATTAGAAACCGGATATAAAAGACATATTAAATCTTTTATAAATGGATTACTCAATTTTTTCGGAATTGGCAATTCTTTAAAGGTTTGGTATGTGAAGGTTTAAGGTTTGAGGTCATTATAAATCGCTGCATAAATTTTCTCAGCTATTTCAAAATTCCTGTATTTCTCGGCAATAGGTCTTATTTTTTGATAAATCTCTTCTCTAGAGTTTTTACTTAGTAAATCATCTATTTCTTTAATGGCTTTTAAATAAGTTGCTTCATTCAATTCTTCTAGTACACTTCCTATTTTATTGTTTTTAATAATGTCGGAATCATCAGAAATATCTTTAGTAATTACAACAGGAAGGCCTGATGCCCAATACTCTCCATCTTTAATTGGTGTACAATAACGTTTTGTAGGAATAGGTTTAACAGGTGTAATACCAAAATCTCCCAACCCCATATAATTCGGAATTTCATGATGAGCTACAAATCGATGTACAATTGTTTTAGGATTAATCCCGCTTTTAGCAGCATAGTTTTCAATTTCTAATTTAGTGTGAGCAGATAATATTAACGCTCTAAATTTATCTCCCCAATAATTTTCTGCAACTTTTAAAAAATCAAATACATCTTCTTCTAAATAAATGCCTCCAAATTTCCCTGCATACACACCAACAATTTTATCCTGAAGTTTTAATTCTTCCACTAATGTGTTATTTTTTAGATTAGCTTCAGAAAACAAAGTTAGATTAACACAAGCCGGCTTAACATAAATATTATTTCCATAAAAATGATATTTTTCTTTTGCATAGCTTTTCATCCCCTCTGTTGTAGCAATTAAATACTTGGCTCTTTTAGTCAACCTCTTTTCAAAGAAAAAAAGTAAGCGATAAACCAACCCATTTTTTTTCCACACCCCATTTTCTACCATAGTTTCTGCATGTGGTTCATAACTATCAATTATAAGCGGTCTTCCTGTAAGTAAAGACAAAATATATCCAATCATACCCGCAGGTGTACACCAACAATGTATCACATCAATTTTTTCTTTTCTAATGGTTTTCAACAACTTAAAAATAAGTCTTATCCACATCATTAATCCCTTTAAACTTAGTGGATGATAATCAATAAGTATATTCTTAATCTTAGGTTGATTATTTTTTATGGGTTGATTATTTTTTTCAAGCGTTGTAAGAAAAATCCTAGCCTCATTGGATAGATGATTCGCAATAATATTTAAATAAGGCAAGGTATAAGTTTGAATCAGCGCATCATTATAACTCCAAGATGTAATAACTAATATGTTTTTTCTATTTTTCATTAACTATTTTCTTGAAAATTAATGCAATTGATGCAGGATAGCTTATAACTGCCAAAAACAAAAAATACAAGCCTCGAAGCTTGTTGTTACCGTTTTTCCACCAACTACCGGCTAAAATAAGGTATAAATTAGAAAAACATTGTTGCTTAAACCAATAGGAATGAAAAAGTTGTTGTTTTTCACATTTTCTAAATAGATAAATACTGTCTTTTTCGAGTAGTTCTACGTTTTTTGACATGTTTTCAGGATGAATTCTATAATTCCACAACACTTCAGAAATAACACCAATTTTAAACCCATTTGCTAATGATTGAATTAATATATCCTGGTCAGCATTATTAGATAAATTGACATCAAAACCGCCTATTTTATGTAAAACTTCTTTTTTAAATACTATTCCTGAAGGTGCTGTATTATAGTTGGCTTTTAAACTCAAAAAATCCGCTATTTTTAAATTATTTTCTCCTTTTAAAATTTTATCTATTGGTTTAGATTGCTCATCAATCATTTGACAATAGGAATATACTACATCATAATCTGTTGATGTAAAAAATTTTACCTTTTTTTCTAAATTAGTGATGTGCCAAACATCATCTGCATCTAAAAAAGTAACCAACTCACCGCTTGCTACTTCTAATCCTTTGTTACGTGTATCAGACACTCCCGAATTGGGTTTGTTGATTAATTGAAGTCTATTATCATTTTCTAATAACTGATTTACTATTGTAACAGAATTATCTGTTGAACCATCATTAACAATAATGAGTTCCCAATTAGAATAAGTTTGATTAATCACCGATTGGATGGTTTCTGCAATGTACTTTTCTGCATTGTAGCAAGGGATGATGATGGAAACTAATGTTTTCAGATTAAACCTATTTTTTTTGCTGTTTCGGGTTTGCAAATTAAGTAATTCCAAAAGGAAGAAACAGTAATTTCTTCTTTCTGAGTAACTACATCATTTTTATCATCAATATCGAAATATAAATATCCTTTATCTTTAAAAAGTGTATTGAGCTTAACGGCACAAGCTTCATCCCAAATTTCTATTAAAAAATCTGGTTTAAATTTATCGAAATATTCTCCCATACCCTCTAATACTTCAGGTTCGTGTGTTTCCACATCAATTTTCATCAAATCAATTCGTTCTATATTGTTTTTATCTATAAAGTCAACTAAGGTAATACATTCTATTCCTAATTCTTTTTGTGGAGTTGTTTCAGATAAAAGTGATTTATTTACAGTAACAGAAGTACAAAAATCATGACCCTCCATTAAAAATACCTTTGCAGTTCCATTAAAGTTAGAAGCAGCTTTTGGAACAACTGTAATATCGTAATTATTTATTTCAACATTATAATTCAAATATTCCAACACTTTGGGAAGCGGCTCAAAAGTGTAAACCTTAACTGTGGGATTTAATGCTTTTGTAACTAATGAATACAATCCAGTATTTGCCCCAATATCCATTACCACACCAGCATCTACACATAGCTTTCTCCATAGTTTTAATGATGTTTTTTCCCAACCGTTATCAATTCCTCCCCAAAACAACTCATTTTCTTCTGATGCGCCTAAATGGTACATTTTAAATTGATGATTAGCATCTACCTTAACCGTAAAAACACCTTTAAAATGGAGATGTTTATATATATTTTCGGGTAAATTCATCCATTTTATCAATGAAAAAATTTGTCTCTTAAATGGAATTGAATTATAAATTTTCTTTACTACTTGCTTCATTATTTATCATATGTTTCGCACCAAACTTTCATTACTCCAAACCTAAAATCCGTTTCTATTACTTTTAAGTCTGCATCTTTTATTAACCCCAATAATTCCTCTCTATCAAATTCCCAAACATGATCGGCATCTGTGTATTGTATTTTATTCTTTAATTGTGTTCTATAATGATTCAAATAAGTTTTATCATAATCAGGTAATTCTATAAATATTTTTTTAGCATGTGGCACACACTTTTTTAGAAAGTCTAAAGGCTCATCTATATGCTCTAAAATATGTGATAATATAATTACATCAAACTTTTCATTACATGATTCAAGATAATCAAAAGCATCTCCGTATATAAACTCTAGGTTAGGTTGGTTATGTTTAGATTTTGCTATTTCTACATCTCCTTTTACATAATCAACTCCTACCACTTTTTCAGAAAAATCAGCCAATTTATTACTCATATCACCATATCCACTTCCTAAATCAAGTACTTTATCTGTTAATTCAACTTGTTTTTTTATAAAATTAATGGTGTGGTAACGCAATGGATGATTTTCATAAGGAAAGTAATTAAAAGATTCTTCGTGAGCTAATCTATCAAATATCCATTCTAAGGTAAGGTATAAATTAAACCTTGTTTTAGGTTTTAATATAGCTAATAGTTTTGAAAATCTATATATTAAACTCAACAATAAAACACGTTCTTTTTCTCTTTTTAAATGTAATCCCATTGTATAATTATGTTTTTATATATAAATTAATGTATGAGTTCCACATTCGCTCAAAATTATACATTTCTAGGGCTGTTTTTTGTCCTTTTTCCTTAAAATCAGCACCATGCTCTAATGTGTAATTAATTCCTTCTGCCATAGAAGCTGCATCTTTATAATTAACTAAATATCCATTTTGTTTATGTTGAATAGCATCCAAAGCAGAGCCAGTAGGAGTAGAAACTACAGGAGCGGCATTCATCATGGCTTCCGGTATTACAAAGCCAAAAGGTTCGTAGTTAGCAGCATGAGCATAAACATCTAATAGTGCGTATAAAGAGGGAATATATTCTCTATCTACCCAACCTGTAAATACAATATATTCAAGTATATTTAGTTTTTTAGCTAATTGCTGTAGTTCCTCTTTTTGATCGCCCTGACCAACAAATAAAAAAACTGTGTTAGGATGCTTTTTTATAACTTCCGGAATTGCTTCTACTATGTAGCGATAACCTTTCCATTCAATTAAACGAGCTACTGTTCCAATAATTTTTTTACCTGCTAATTGATACTTTTCTATAATTTCTTTTTTATACGCTTCAGATTGTTGAGTAAAAATCTCAGGTGGGATTCCGTGATGAATCATGGTAATTTTCTCTTTTGGAGCATTTTCTTTCTCAATAATAAATTTTTCTGCTTCTTTAGAAACAGGCACCAAATGAGTTGCATTTTTATTATTTATTCTATCTGCAAAAACCCATTTTGGAGCATAAAAATAATGGAAAGTTGTATCTTGTTTAGTTACCACTCTTTTCTTAACTCCTGCCAAACGAGCTGCCATCAACCCCGGAAAAGAATCATCAAATAAATGCGTATGTACCACATCAGGCTTTAGTTTTTTAAACAAACTATACAATTGAAAAAAGGCACGAACCATCCCTCTTTTTCTTTTATGGTGATCAAATTTATACCAATAGCAATCCCAACCGTATTTACCCACATCTTCAATCATCTTTGGTTTTTCGGTATAAAGAGTTACAAAAGAGAATTTATGCTCTTTTTGTTGTGCTGCTTTTTCAGCAAACCATTTAAAATAAGGTACGCTAGATTCATTGGATATGACAAAAACAATATGCATTAGTTGGCTGATTCAGTTAAAAATTGTTCTACTTTTTTTATTAAATTATTATAAGTAAATTGTTGGGCAAAAGTAATTCGTTCTTTAATAACAAATTGATTCTCTTCTTCATTTAAAATCTTACTGAGTTGTTGAACTCCTTCTTTATGATTATTATAAGAATAAACCAACGTGTTATTTTGATAATCGATAAACTGTGGGGCTAAAACTGGTCTTCCCAATGCTAAATATTGTAGTAATTTATGATGATTAATATTATTACCATTAACCTCTAAAAACATTGGGGCTATACAAACTTTTGCTTTTGTAATATAGTTTTTAAGTTTTTTGAAATGTTCAGTTCCATGAATAATTAAATTTTTGTACTTATTTCTATAAAAAATTTCTTGAAATAGTTCGTTTTTCACGTCTTCTGTTTTCCCAATAAATAAAAATAACTCTTCAGGAAATGTTAAAAGCATTTTTTCAATTAACTCAGCATCTAACCGATGGTCAATATTGCCGACATACAATAAAAAATCTTTTTCATATTCAATAGTAGTATCACTTATAAATTCTTCCTCAGAAATCCCATGAGACAACTCTAGAATAGCTCCATTAAACTCAATATCTTTTAATAACTCTTTTGAAACAACAACTAATTTATCTATGTTTTTCAATAGCATTTTTTCTCTGTCATTAATATATTTATCAACTCTAAAATATATGGTTGATTTAGGTTGAAATTGTTTAGGGTTAGAAAATCGATAAGGATCAAAAGTCCAAAAAATATAATCTGACACGACATTTTTCTTTAGCCAATTTTTTATAGTTTGACTAATAAGGTGCTCATTGATATTGAATAGAAATTCAAATCGGGTAAGAGGAAATCTATTAGTATAATTTAATATGGTTAGCGTTGATGAATAATTAGATGTACTTATTTTAGTTGAAAATAAATTTTTAAAAACCCATGGTTTTGGAGGATTAATAAACACAACCTTATTTTTCTTAGACAACTCGTACGCCCAATTATGTTTAGAGTACCAAACATCTCCCCAAGGTTCATTGGAAATAATTAATATATGTTGATTTTCTAATTTCATCTTAAAAATTGCTCTACTTTTTCAATCAGTTTTTCGTAGGTAAATTGTTTGGCAAATTGAATTCGTTGGACTACTTTTTCATTCGTTTCCGTATGAGATAATTGTTTTATTTTTTCAATTGCTTCATCATCATTTTTATACCCTAGGATGTATTCTTCTTTATTAATAACATCATTAAAAATTGGAGAAATTACAGGTTTTCCTAAAGCTAAATATTGTAATGTTTTATGGTGGTGTACTGCATTTCCATGAATTTTTAAATCCATTGGTACTAAACAAGCTTTTGAATAGTATATATAATTTTTTAAATTTTTAAAATGTTCTACCCCATGGACTATTAGGTTATTGTATTTGTTCTTATAGAAAATATCTTGAGATAATTCACTAAACAAATTATACATTTTTCCAATAAATACAAATCTTTCATTAGGAAATTCCTGAAGTATTCTATCAATTAATTCTATATTTAACCGATGATCAATATTTCCAACATATAAAAAATAATCTTTCTCATAATTTACAGTATTAGTTGGAACAAATTCTTCTGATGAAATACCATGAGACAAGTCTAACACGCTCCCATTAAATATTATATCCTTTAACAACTCTTTTGATGTAACTACTAATTTATCAATGTTTTTCAAAAGTAATTTTTCTTTTTGCACTCTATATTTATCTACTCTAAAATAAATAGAAAGTAAAGGAGAAAACAATTGAGGGTTAGAAAATCGATAAGGATCAAAAGTCCAAAAAATGTACTTTTTATAGTTGTTATTTAGTAGCCATTTTTTAATCTTTTTTGAGACAATAAAGTTGTTTAATTTATAGATTAAACTAAACCGTGTTAAGGGTAATATGTTTTGATAGCCTAATACTTTAAGTGATTCACTATAATCGTCTAAACAAATTTTAAAACTCCATAAATTACTAAATCTCCACTTAATTGGTGGGTTTATAAAAAACACCTTGTTTTTTCTAGATAACTCATAAGCCCAATTATGCTTAGAATACCAAATATCTCCCCAAGGTTCATTGGAAATAACTAATAGAATTTGATTTTCTAATTTCATCTTTTACCTATTAATTTTTTAAAGGCTATAATTATTTGGTTATGTCTGGTTAGATAACTAGCAAAATCAAAATGAGACACAGGTGTTTCTTGCATCCAAGCATCAAATATTGCCTCTGAAACACCTAGTTTTTTTAACACATAAGCTTTATCTTGTTTGGTTTCTTCTGTTTCCCAACATTTTGTTTTTAATTCTTCCAAAGCCTCTTCTCTAGTAATCTGACTAGAACAAATTAATGAAGATAGATGAGCTTTACGTTTATCAATATTAAATTTCTTGGGTAAAATATAATTTTGATAAAATCTAGTAAAAATAGATTCGTTATGTTTAGCTCCATAATTTTTCCATCCAAACTCTTCTTTCAAAATTAATTCAGCTTCTTTTTTATTATAATCAATGTAATCCAACAAATAAATATAATTGGTTTTTCTATACTTTAAATGATAATACTCTTTGAAAAAGGTTAATAATGGAAATGTTTTCAGCCTAACTGATCCGTATTTCTTATGTATAGATTTAATATTTAAAGCATCATTTTTCCAGTGTATCCAAGCTTCAGGCAAAATAAATTCAGAGCTTTGGTTATGACCTTGAAAAATATATTTTGTATTAAATTTTTTTGCAGCATCATACATCGTAGCAGAAATAGCATGATCTGTAACCAACTCAACATCTAAAACCCCAGCCTTTAAAAATGACAATTGTAAATCTTTAAATTCTTCCCAGTCGCACACGTAAGTGTATAAATCAACATTCAACTTTTTTAAAAGCGTTTCAATATTTTGTATAGCTGTTTCACTATTCCAACCATTATCAAAATGAACAGCTATTGGTCTAACTCCCAATTTTACTAGCTTATATACTAAATAAGCACTATCTATCCCTCCACTAATACCTACTACACAATCATATTTTTTAGTTGCTCCATCTTCTTTAATTTTTGTAATTAAACGAGTTAAACTTTCAGGTTTTTTAATATTAACATTACACTCACTTTGGATATAGGTATAATCATCATTACAATAATTGCAATTCCCTTCTTTATCAAACCAAATATTAGGATCGTTAACATTATCCATAACGCAACGCTTACACTGAGTATAGAAAAAAGGTAAATTTTTTCTAATTTCAGCCGCAGTAAAATAAGTAGAGTTAATGGTTGCTTGCTTTTTCCAATCTTTTAACAATTCAGGTTCGTTAAGTAAGTTTTGCAAAATTCCTTTTAATTCATCTGCTCCGGCATAATTGAATACCGAACCTTTTAAGTTTTCCGGAACAATAAGATGAGCAGGAAGCAAACCTGGTAATTCAAAACTCATCATATCATGTATAGCAGCTGTTGGCTTAGTTTTCCCTATATATTCGGTAGTTCCTAAGGCTTTAAATTCTGTTGTACTTGTTGAGAGTACTAAATCTGACGTTTCCATTTCTTTTAAAAACATATCAGGCGTTATTAAGCCTTCTATTGGAAAATATTCAGCTATTCCAGGATGTATTTTATTTGCTTTATCTAATTCACTTACTACCCATTTTCCATAATCTTCTAAGGGTCTTCCTGCAAAAGAAAAAATAATATTAGCTTGTTTTTCTGCAAAAAAATGAATGGCTTCAATAACATCCTCATATCTTCTTCTGTCTTTATGAATGCTTCCTGTTAAAACAACCTTTAAACGATTGTTTTCTTTGCGAAACCTTTTCCCTTCACGTTTATGAAAAATAGTGAATGGTATATATAGGAATTTATATTTTTTAAAAAGAGATGTATCATTATTTTTAAGGTAATTAAACATAAAGTCTTCCACCGCAATGTAATCGAAATTGGCAACTATTTTTTGTTTTAGTTTCCGTTCTTTATAATATTTAAGTGTCCTAAAACGAGCATTCAACCAAAAATTAAGGTTATGGATAGTAATTACTTTTTGACAAGTTAAATTCTCTGCAATTTTCAACGCTCCTTTAAACCCTTTAAATATTGGACTCAATAAAAGAACTTCTATATTTTCTTCCTTGCAAATATGGATTACTTTATCGTATTCTTCATCTAATCCGGAAATAATATGAAACTGACCATTACAAAGTGCTGAATTATATTCACGCATTTTATCATACATTACCTGAGTAACAAAAAAAAACTTTTCTTCCCCTTCAAACAACTCTGATTGAGTTAACCCATACTGAAAATGTTCTGTTTCTATTATGGCAACTTTCATTTTTTATAGCTTTTCATTACTAAATCGTATAAATAGACAACATCTTGTTTGGTCGGAATAAGTAGATTATTTGTTTTTATAGTTGTTTTAGTTATAACAAAGATATAGGTAATTATAAAGATGGCAAAATAACTTATTAAAGTAGCAATGGCCGCTCCATTAATATTAAATTTAGGAATAAGATAAATGTCAAAAACAACTGTAAATACCAAGCCTATTGAACAGGCAATAATGTTAAAAATGTTTTTATTTGAAGAAACCAATAACATAGAAAATAGTTGTGTTATGCAAGAAAACAAAATACCTATAGACAAAATTTGAAAAGGAATTATAGTTGGGGTAAATTCTTCTCCATACATTAAAGGAATAATGAAATAGGAAATTGAAAAAGCAATGAAAACCAATAAAAAAAAGAATGAAAAACTAAACCTGCTTATTTGTGCAAATAATACCAATCTCTTATCATCATCACTATTTGATAGCTTTGGGAGAATAACTGACGCAATAGTTACCGACAAGTATAAAATAATTTGAACAATATTAGCTGCTAACGAATAATAACTCAACTGTTTTTCATCTAAATAATGGTTAACTATCCACAAATCCAATCTATAATTAAAAAAATTAACAAACATTCCGATATAAATTAATAAGCTATACGTCACAAAACCTTTAATTTTATTTACAATAGCGGCATTAAATTGAGGTATAATAGTTATTTGTTTCATATACAAATAAAACCAAATGATACTGTTTAATAGTAACAATATCAATGTAGCAACTAAAACGTAATTAAATTTCTCAACTACTGTAATTTGTTTTTCTTGCAGATAAAAATACATTATCGGAAATAAAGCCGCATTAATTACACTATTAATGATAGAAACTCTATTAATGATATTAAACTTAGAACGAGCTTGAAAAAAGGAAGTAATTAAATTATTAAAAAAAGATAGAAAAAAAAGAACAAACAGCGAAATAAGATAAGGTATTGTATTATAATTTTCAGGCAAATAAAATGAACTGATATCAAGATAATAAGTAGTAAATAATAGTCCCAATAAAATACTCGAACTTACCAAAAAAATTGCCAATGAAATTCCTACAACAACTTGTTCTGTATATTTTTTACTTGACACGAAATAAACTACTCCTGTTTGAATTCCAAAAGAAAAAATCAACAAAAACAATAGGTAGTTTGCTTGAAATAAAGAAAAGACCCCTTTTACTTCTTCACCCAAAACTCTTGTAGAAAATACACCACTAACAATTCCCAATATAAAAACAGGAATTTGAGTAAGTACAGAATTAATAAGGTTTCTCCCAAGCATTTAGTTAATATATAAATAACAATGGGCTAAAATAACTAAATTGAATGATAATTTAATTGCTTTTTACCGCTATATATAAAAATATGTCTGATTAAAATATACCTTTGTAACTTATTCAAAACTAAAAATTAGTACCTTTTAATTTATGAAAAAAGACATTTACCAACAATGTAATAGATGTGTAATGGATACTTCCGACTCTGAAATTACATTTGATGAAAATGGATTTTGCAATCATTGTACTAATTTTTTAGAACATACTGTAAAGCAGATGTACCGAGGAACATCAAGCGACCAACAGCTTAAAGATATTACTGAAAAAATTAAAGCAACAGGTAAAAACCTAAAATATGATTGTGTAGTAGGTATTAGTGGTGGTATTGATAGTTGTTATGTTGCCTATAAAGCGAAAGTGCTCGGTTTAAAACCACTTGCAGTCCACCTAGATAACGGATGGAATTCGGAATTAGCAGTAAGTAATATAGAAAAAATACTCCATAAACTCGATATAGATTTACACACACATGTATTAGATTGGGAAGAATTTAAAGATTTGCAACTATCTTTCTTAAAAGCTTCAGTACCTGAAATAGAAACTCCTACAGACATTGCCATATTAGCTGTTCTTCATAAAGTAGCTGCAAAACATAATATTAAATACATACTTAGTGGAGGAAACTTTGCTACCGAAGGTATTTTGCCCAAAAGTTGGCATTATGATGCTAAAGATGAAAAATACCTCTATGCTATTCAAAAACAATTTGGAAACAAACCTTTAAAAACTTTTCCAACATTCGGCTTTCTAAAAGAAATGTATTACAAATTTTTTAAGGGAATTAAAATCATTTATTTTCTTAACTACCTTCCATATTCCAAAAAAGAAGCCGTTTCCTTACTTGAAAATGAATTAAATTGGAAATACTACGGTGGAAAACATTACGAATCAAGATACACACGTTTTGTACAATCTTATATACTTCCTGAAAAATTTAATATTGACTACCGTAAATCAACCTCTTCTTCTTTAATTTGCTCCGGTGAAATAACCAGAGAAGAGGCTTTGGAAGAATTAAAGGGTAAATCTTATGATATAAATTTAGTAAATGAAGACAAAGCATATTTATGTAAAAAATTAGAGCTCTCAACTACTGAATTTGATGCTATAATGGATACTCCTCCTAAAACCCATAATGATTATCCCAACAACAAAAAATTGCTAGAGTTTATTTATAATGCTTATCGTAAATTCTTCTAACTTTAAATTTATCGTATTAGTTTTTCTGTTTTGTTTATTTTTGTCAAACACATTAGATTTATAAACAACTATGCCAACATCATTAGTTACCGGAGGAGCAGGTTTTATTGGAGCTCATGTTACCAATCATTTAATTAAATTAGGACACGAAGTTATAGTCCTTGACGACTTGAGTGGTGGCTTTGAAGATTTTGTAAATAATGAAGCTATTTTGATTAAAGGCTCTGTTACCGATGAAAAACTAATATCACAATTGTTTATCGATTATAAATTTGATTATGTTTATCACTTAGCAGCTTATGCAGCCGAAGGGTTAAGTCATTTTATTAGAAGGTTTAATTATAACAACAATTTAATAGGAAGTATTAACCTAATTAATGAAGCTATCAAACACAAGATTGAGCGTTTTGTTTTTACTTCTTCAATAGCTGTATATGGAGCTTTAACACCTCCGATGCGAGAAAACATGAACCCACAACCAGAAGATCCTTATGGCGTTGCAAAATACGCTGTTGAATTGGATTTAAAAACTGCCCACGAAATGTTTGGACTAAACTATACCATTTTTCGTCCACACAATGTTTATGGAGAATATCAAAACATTGGAGATAAATACAGAAATGTGATTGGAATTTTTATGAATCAGTTAATGCAAGGTAAGTCATTATCAGTTTTTGGTGATGGACTCCAAACAAGAGCTTTTAGTTATATTGATGATGTAGCTCCATATATTGCCAACTGTATAAACATTAAAGCAACCGAAAACGAAATTTTTAACATTGGTGCAGACCAAGAATATACTATTTTACAATTGGCAGAAACCATACAAAATGCTATGGGAATTAACCAGCCTATAATGCATTTAGATCCCAGAAACGAAGTGGTTCATGCACATGCTGACCATCAAAAAGCCAAAACAATTTTTGGAATAGATAAGTTTACCTCATTAGAAACAGGCATTCAAAAAATGGCCACATGGGCAAAAGATGCCGGAGCTAGAGAAAGTTCAAAATTTGAAAACATAGAAATTACTGAAAAACTACCTCCTTTTTGGGTTGAAAACTAAGATGACAAAAATACTTTTCTTAACACCTTACCCTACTAACTCTGCTCCGAGCCAACGATTTAGGTTTGAGCAATATTTCTCTTTTTTTAAAGATGAAAATATTGACTATGACACCTTATCTTTTTTAGATGAAGCAACATGGAAAATTTTCTATCAAAAAGGATTTTTATTAAAAAAAACGTTAGGTATTTTAAAAGGCTTGTTAAATAGACATTTGCTCCTTTTAAAAATACATCAATACGATAAACTATTTATCCATAGAGAAGCCGCAATGGTCGGTCCTGCTTATTTTGAATGGATATATAGTAAACTTTTTAAAAAAGAAATAATTTTTGATTTCGATGATGCTATTTGGTTAAAAGACGTTTCGAATGCCAATCAAAACCTAAGTTGGTTAAAATTTCCTGATAAAACAAAATCTATAATTGCTTATTCAAAAACCATTATAGCCGGAAATACTTTTTTAAGTAATTATGCTAAACAATTTAACTCTAATGTTTATGTTATTCCTACTACTATAGACACAAATTACCACTATCCTATTAAAAAAACAATATCCAATACTATTCGAATAGGTTGGACAGGATCTTCTACCACCAATAAACATTTAGAGCTTATAAGTGATGTTTTACAACATATTACTCAAACTTATTCGAACGTAAAAATTATTATGATTTCCAATCAACCCATTATTAGCAGTAAGTTTAAATTGAAATTTGTAGAATGGAAGCAATCATCAGAAATTGAAGATTTATCTCAAATTGATATTGGCATAATGCCTTTACCTGATAACGAATGGGCTAAGGGAAAATGCGGTTTTAAAGGGCTTCAATATATGGCTCTAGAAATTCCAACTATTATGTCTCCAGTTGGTGTTAACACCGAAATTATCCAGGATGGAAAAAATGGTTTTTTAGCCTCTAACAAAAACGAATGGATAAGTAAATTAAGTGCTTTAATTGAATCGAAAGAGCTACGAGAAAAATTAGGGAAAAATGGAAGAAAAACTATAGAAGATTACTATTCTGTTAACGCTCATAAAGATTTTTTAATTTCCTTATTAAAACATTAAGTTCATTTTAACATTTTTCTTTCATCTTTTGCTATATTATAAATCAAAAACAAAGCACTTACAAAAAGTAACTGAGCCGGCATTTTATATCTGGATAAAGCTCCAAAATTATATGAGCTAACGCCTACTATTATCCCGAAAATTGCAGCAAAAATCATCATAAACAATATGTCTTTATTTTTAAACATGATTCTAAAAAACTGAAATCTGTACTTTAATAATAAATAAACAACAAACAATAATATTAAGAAACTTTCTAAAGCACCAATTAACGTTGGTACATTTCTAATTTCCCATATATATGGCCTAAAAAAAGTAACATTAAAAGCAGCAGGTGCAACTTTTAAATACCCTAATGGAGTAAATTCTATTTCTCCTAAGGTATATCCGGATTGATCCTGTGTTCCTGCCAAATATTCATGCCAAGACTGAAACCCTTCTAAGGTTTGTTCTAATTTATTAATATCATATTTTCCTGCTCCAATAGAAATATTCTGTAATACAAAAAAAGTACTAACCGATATTGTTAATACAATCATAGGTATTAATATAATTCTTATAAAACTTCCTTTTATTAAGTTTTTTAGGTTTGTTTGTCCCCAAATTAATAGTGTAGGCAATAAAATATATAAAATATAAGGCTTAAGAAAAATAATTAACACTGATGATATAATTATCAAACCAATACTTAAAGCAACTTTTCTTTTAAAAATAAAAATATTGGAAAAAGCATAAATCATCCATCCCATACATCCCATTGTTACAGTATCCTTCAATACTCCAGAACCCCAAAATATAATAGAAGGAATCATGAAAAAACTAACTACTAAATAGCCACTATATTTAGGATAAAGTTTGCAGATGTTTGAATAAGCCATCCATAATCCAATAAAAGATATCGATGCAAATAATACTGTTGTGGTACCATAAGAAAACAAACCAATTATATTAGTTAGTATAGTAAGTTTTACTAATACCCAAACATCCCTACCGTTAATAAAGTCCTTAGTATAATAATCTAAAAAATCTTGAGATAAATTAAGTTCTGAATATGATGTAAACATTAATTCAATTACCCGAAATGGATTATGTGCTGCAAGTTTAGTAATATCATCAGCTGCCTTATAGTAACTTAAACTATCGCCACCTTTGTAATAATAAACTGTTAACAAAGCAAAAGTAAACCCTCCCACTACTTTCGCTGTTAAACCAAGTATAAAATATTTATATTCAGGATTTTTATCAATTTTAATTCTCTTGTAATAATAAGCAATTAAATAAACTATTCCAAAATAAAGTATAGCCAAACAAGTGTCATACAATCCTAATTTTAAATCATAATATATAATATTTGATTCAGATAACATTTACTTTTTAAAATATTGATTAATTAGTGTTACACACATTTTTATTTTGTCTAACTCCAAGTCGAAAAACAAAGGCAGTCTTAGCAACCTATCACTTTCTATCTTGCTATAATCTTTTTCAGAACAAAAATAAGGATAGTTCTTGCCTTTATCACTTAAATGCAAAGGAGAATAATGTGTATACGCTGCAATACCACTACTCAACAAGTATCTTTCCAACTCATTTCGTTGCTGCTTGTCTTTAAGTTTTATGAAAAAAATATGGGCATTGTGGTTATTCGCTGTTTCCGGAAAATCTATCAACCCATAAGTTTTTATAGGTTTTAATGCTTCTTGATATAAGCTATATAAAGATTTTCGTTTTTCGGTTACTTTTTTTAATCCTTGTAATTGAGCCAACAAAAAAGCGGCATTAATCTCACTTAGTCCATAGCTAGAACCTAATGTTTTCCATGTATATTCATTTACCTCTCCTGCTAAAAACGCTTTTCTATCAGTACCTTTTTCTATAATAACATCAATCTTCTCTAATAAACTTTTATTATTTATCAATATAGCTCCTCCTTCTCCACACTGAATATTTTTAGTGTCATGAAAACTAATACATCCTATATCGCCAAAAGTTCCTAAATGTTGATTATTATAGTAGGAGTCAATACTTTGAGCAGCATCCTCAATTAAATAAATAGTGTGTTTTTTACACAGTGCTATAACTTTTTCAATATTTTCGGTTAATCCAGCATAATGCACCAAAACTATGGCTTTAGTTCTTGATGTAATCGCTTGTTCTAGAAAGCTTTCATCCAAACACATGGTTTCGGGATGAATATCTACAAATACCAATTTTGCACCTCTTAAAACAAACGCATTGGCAGAAGAAACAAATGTAAAGGAGGGAACAATTACTTCATCTCCTTCATTAATATCTATAGCTAGAGCTGCTAGTTCTAAAGCCGAAGTACAACTTGCTGTTAACCTGACTATTTCGCAGCCTGTAATTTTTGATAATTCCAACTCACATTTTTTTGAAAAACCTCCAGGATAAGAAAAACTTTTATTTGCAATTACTTCATTTATGTAAGTAATTTCGTCTCCTGAAACAAATGGTATGTTAAACGGAATTTTCAAAATAGTATGATAAAATTGGTTTTTGCTACAAATAACGAAAATAAAATTAAAGAAATAAATGCTTTATTAACCAACTCCATTAAATTATTAAGTTTAAAAGACATTGGTTGTTACGAGGATATTCCTGAAACTGCTAACACCATTGAAGGAAATGCTATTATGAAAGCAAAATATGTTTATGAAAAATACGGCTATAATTGTTTTGCTGATGATACCGGATTGGAAATTAAATCGCTAAATGGAGAGCCCGGAGTTTATTCGGCAAGGTATGCGGGAGAAGAAAAAAATGCCAATAAAAACATGGATAAAGTACTCCAAAAATTAGTGCCTTTTTCGGATAGAGCTGCTCAATTTAAAACAGTTGTTGCATTAGTAATTAATGGTAAAATAAACACTTTTGAAGGGATTATTGAAGGTAAAATCACAAGCGAAAAACATGGAAAAGATGGTTTTGGTTACGACCCTATTTTTAAACCAAATGGCTACGAAATCACTTTTGCAGAAATGCCTTTGTCTGAAAAAAACAACATAAGCCATAGAGGTCGTGCTGTAAAAAAGTTGATTGACTTCTTAAATTCAACCAAATAAAAAAAGAGCATGATTTTCATGCTCTTTTTAAAATATTCAACTGAACTTACAACTAATTATTTAGCTGCAACTTTAAACTTTACGGTAAAAAAATCATCAATCATTTTGTCACCTAAACCTTCAAAAAACTTTCCTGAACCATATTTAATATCATATAAAGTTCTATCTACTTTAACTTCTGCATAAGCAGCCACTTTGCCATCTTTTATATCAATAGTAGCAGGAAATTCAATTGCTTTAGTAATTCCTTTAATGGTTAAATCTGCTTTAACAGTGTAGGTATTTCCTTTTACTTGTTTAGTAGAAATAATTTTTAAAATAGCTTCTCCGTGGTTTTTAGTATCAAAAAAGTCAGCCGAATTTAAGTGTCCTTCTAACTTACCTTTCATTTCTCCTTCTAAATCTGAAACTACTATTGATGTCATATCAATAATCACTTCTCCACCTACAATTTTATTATCTTCAACCTTTACTGTTCCTTCTTTAATTTCAATTGTACCGTTGTGTTGTCCAGTAACTTTTTTACCTACCCATTCAACAGTACTTAAATCTTTTTTAATGTGTAAATGACTATCGTCTCCGTGGGCTTTTAGCGATAATACTGATGCAGCTAGTACCGCCATACTTAAAATAATTTTTTTCATGATTTCTAATTTTTAAAATTTATACCGCAAATGTATGTAATAACATTAAATGTATATACATTTATTATTTAATTTTTGTTAATTTTTGTTAAGACATTGGTTTATAAGTGTTAAAATTATTTAATCTCTTGACAAAGTTCTATCAATACTCCATTTACCGATTTAGGATGCAGAAAGCATACCAATTTATTGTCAGCTCCTTTTTTTGGTTGTTCGTTTAAAACAATAAATCCTTCTTTAGATAAACGCTCCATTTCTACATAGATATCATCCACATCAAAAGCGATGTGATGTATCCCCTCGCCTTTCTTTTCTATAAACTTATAGATAGCACTTTCTTCAGAAGTTGCTTCTAGTAACTCAATTTTGTTTTCTCCCGTTTTAAAAAAAGTAGTAATTACATTTTCACTTTCTACGGCTTCTGTTTTGTATGGCGACTGATTAAAAAGCTTGGTATATGTTTCTGTTGCCTTTTTAATATCTTTTACGGCAATGCCTATATGTTCAATTTTATGTATCATGTTTATTTCAAAAAAAAATCCTCACTAAAATTAGCGAGGATTTTTTAATATTAATAATTATTTATGTTATTTCTTCACAAAAGTCTCACTCTTGTTATCATAATTCAAATAATAAATTCCTTTTTTAAGGTTAGTAACATCAATAGAATTACCATAGCCTTTTTTAACTATGTTAGCATAGCTATCATAAACTTCAAACAACGTCTCATCAGTAAAAGTAATAATGTCTTTTACTTTTATTGGGCTAAAAGTAATTTCACCTTTGGTAGAAACATAACGAGCAGCTTGAGAATATCTTGGTTTACCGGAATAATCTATTTGCTTAACTCTGAATTTATTTTCACCAGAATGAGGCTCAATTTTAAATTCATATTTATTTTCTGTAGAAGTTCCAACACCATCAACTTCTCCTACTTTAATCCATTTGTTCCATCTAAATTGCTCCACCACAAAAGTTAACTTTCCTGTTTCGTTTGATGTTGTCCACTCAAAATTTCCTTCTTTAGAAATATTCATGTTAACAATTTCAAAAGTACTTTTAGGTTTAAGCACCTCAGGGTTTAATACTTTTGGTTTACAATCATCTTTATGCTTAATTTTTACAATAACAGGGTCTCCAACTTTTAATTGAAATGCAGTAAAATCAATTTCAAAAGCACTTGAGTTTACTTCGTCAGTTGTTACATCTCCATTTATGGTTACCTCAAACGTACAGAAACCAACTCCTGTTCCGGCAAAAGGATTTTGCACATATAGGTTTTTGCCTTGGTAATGTCCTTCTAAAACAATTACTCCAGCATAACTGCTAATTGCAGTAAAGAAAGCGAGGATGAATGTAAATATATTTCTTTTCATTTTCAATGTGTTATTCTTTTATAGCTATATAAAATAATTAAAAGGCAATATTAACTCCTAATTTGCGATTTTCAAAATATTTTTATGCAATTATAGTATTTATAACAAAATAAACTTTTAATGTTATAAGTATAACTACTTAATTGCGAAACAAAAATAATATTTTTTAAATGAAAACCTGCCCTATTTTAAAAAATATTTTTGATGTCAATAATAAAGTGATTTAATCCTTAATTTTGTCGGCTATGAGCAAAAAAGGGATTTTACTAGTTAATTTAGGTACACCAAACAGCTACGAAACTGCTGATGTAAGAAAGTACTTGCGTGAGTTTTTAATGGATAAATACGTAATTGATTTGCCATATTTAACCCGCTGGTTTTTGGTAAATGTAATCATTGCAACTTTTAGAGCTCCCAAGTCGGCTAAGATTTACAAGCAATTATGGACAAAAGAAGGCTCTCCACTACTGGTTTACGGAAAAAAAGTGCGTGAATTATTACAGCAAGAAGTAGGTAATGATGTTGCTGTTTATTTAGCTATGCGTTATCAAAATCCATCTATTAAAAGTGTACTGAAAGAAGTAAAAAAAGATGGCATTACCGATTTGGTGGTTATTCCTCTTTATCCGCAATATGCTTCTTCTTCCACTAAATCGAGTATTGAAAAAGTAAAAGAAGAATTAACCAAAGCAAATTACCAACCCAATGTTACATTTATTGAAAACTTTTTAAGCAACGAAAAGTTTATTGAAGCTTTTGCTGAAAATGGTAATAACTATTGGAAAACAGGAAATTACCAAAAAGTATTGTTTAGCTACCATGGTATCCCGGAAAGACATATTTTAAAAGATTCTGAAAAAGGATATTGCCAGCTAAACGACAAATGTTGTTCGAGATATTCTAACAATAATCGTTTGTGTTACAGAGCTCAATGTTATGAAACCTCTCGATTAATTGCTGCCAAAATGGGATTGAAAGAGGATGAGTACGAAGTTGCTTTTCAATCTCGTTTGGAAACACGAGCTAGAGACCCTTGGTTAAAACCCTATTCCGACTTAGTTACAGAAGGTTTGGCGAAAACAGGCGTAAAAAATGTACTTTGTTTTTCTCCTTCTTTTATTGCCGATTGTTTAGAAACTACTATTGAAGTAGGTGAAGAATTTAAAGAAATTTTCCATGAAAACGGTGGAGAAAAATGGCAATTAGTAGAAAGCTTAAACGATAATCCAAAATGGATTGAAGCACTTAAAGAAATTACTTTATCGACCTTTCAACACTAAAATTCTCTCTTCCAAAAACCTACTTAAATCAAATTGATTCTGGACTTTTATTCCCGAAAAGGTGGTAACTTTTTTAATGGCTTCTTCTAAATCAAATTCTTGCTGGGTTTGTGTGAAATAATGTTGTTTTTCAAAATGATATGTTGCTAAATATTCTTGTTCTGTTTGTCCGGGAGTGGGGACTAAAACTGCTTTTTTACCCAAAACAGCTAAATCCATTATGGTAGAATATCCTGCTCTGGAAATAACCAAGTTGCTTTTTCTTGTTTTTTCTAAAAACAACTCGGTTGGCAAGTGGTTGTACACTTCTAAATTTTCCGATTGTAAATATGCTGGAATTTCATTTTCTGATGGCAAGCCTCTTACTACAACTAACTTCAACGCTGTTTTTTCAGCTTGTTTAACTACTAAACTTTCAAAAACAGTTCGTTGTGGCTCCGGACCGGAAATTACAACAATAGCATCATATTTTTGTTCTGAAGACAACTCCTTGCCTGAGAATCTTGATAATAGTCCAATAAAAAAAGTAGGCAACACATTTAGTTTTTTGGTATGCGATAAATTGCCACTCAAATTAGCTTCATTTTCGGTATCGGGAACCCAACATTCGTTAAATTTCTGTATAAAATGGTGGTTAATTTTATTGAGCCATCTTTTTCCTAAAGGAACTTGAATAAACAACTGATGTGTAATAAATACCGTTGGAATTTTTTTAGTCCAAAGTCCATAACGATTATCAGATACCACCAAATCTATTCGATATTCATCTATAATAGTTTGCAACAATTGATGCTCTTTTTTAATACTTTTTAAAAACCCTGGCATTTGCGACAGCATTTTAAAATTCATTCTTCCATTAGATGAGTAACGAATAGTATAACCTGGCAACTGCACAGATTGCAACTGAGGGAAAGTTGCTTTTAAAAAACTTAATGGAGCATTGTCGGCAGCAATAATTACTTCATGTCCTAAATCAATTAATGCATTAATGATGGGAACACACCTGGCAGCATGTCCTAAGCCCCAATCTAACGGGCAAATCAATATTTTTTTTTGATTTTTGATAATTACTTTTTATTTTCCAATTTAACAAAAGCCACTAAATCGCCTTTATCGCAAGAAAAAAAGCCACGTGCCTCATAAAAACCTCTTGTTTCTTCATTATCATCAGTCAGCAGTACTTTTTGACGAACATTTTTATATTTCTCCAAGGTTTTTTGCAACAACATACTCCCAATTTTTCTTCTTTTGTGCGATTTCATTACCAAAATATCCTGAATATAAACAATAGTCAATCCATCTCCCACCAAACGAATTAACCCGACTAATTTATGGTTTTCCCAAACAGTAAGCACATAAAGCGAATTACTTACCGCTTGCTGCAATAAATCAGGATTATTGGTATAAGCCAACCAATTCGCATCGTTGTAGAGATTTAATAAATCTGCCTGATTTAATTTCTTTTCTTCAGAAAACTCAAGATTGTTCATTTGTAGGTTTAATTTGCTTTTTCTAAACAAATATAATTTAATTGATTGTAATCATACTTATAAAACAAGTAAAATATTATCTTTGTTCCAACTTAAACTTTTTGTTATGCTAAAAAAAATTGGTCTTGCGTTGTTCGCTATTTTCGTGATTATACAATTTTTCAGAATTGATAAAACCAATCCTGAAGTTATTGCTGAAAATGATTTTTTATATGCCGTTGGAGCTTCTGATGATGTAGCTCAAATTATTAAAACATCGTGCTACGATTGTCATTCTAACACTACTCAATATCCTTGGTATAGCAATATTGCCCCTGTTTCTTGGTGGCTAAAAGATCATATTAATGAAGCAAGAGAAGAACTTAATTTTTCTGAATGGGAAACTTTTGAGCATAAACGTAAACTAAAAAAACTAAAAGAAGCTGTTGAAGAATTAGAGGAAAAAGAAATGCCTTTAACATCTTATACCATTACTCATGGTGATGCTAAATTATCCGACCAACAAAGAGAATTACTAATCAATTGGTTTAAAGAAACCTTAAGTTATTTTGAAGAAGATGAAGCTACTGCTGAAGAAGAACCGAAAAGTAATCTTACCTTGGATAATGGCAAAAAATGGATGGCTAATGTTGAAACTATTGACGGGATTAATAACATGATAGCCATAATTGCTCAACCAATGGAAGAAGATAGAATTATTTTGTTTGTTGCCAGAGGTCAACAACTTATGACTGAATTTGAAACGCTAGTTTCTAAATGCAATATGACTGGCGAAGCTCACGAGCAGCTTCATCACTATATTTTTCCTTTAAAAGAAAAAATTGAACTTTTAATGAATTGTGAAGACATAACTACTTGCGATTTAACTCAATTAGACATTTTAAGACATTTACATTTATTTAACGAATATTTTGAAGGAGAAAGTTTACCAAGTTGATAATTAAAGTAAAAAACTGCTTTTATGATAACGTTAACCAACAAATTATTTCAAAAAATAATTTGTAATATTTTTATTATTACAATTATTTTACTATTAGGTAATAATCTAAATGCTCAAGATTCAACAAAAGTTAATGTTGAATATGTAGAGCAAAAAAACCACTTAGTTATTAAGAATGATGGTAGTGAATATACTGGTGTTATATTAGAAGATGATGGTAGGGAAATTCTAATTGATAGTAAAAGGCTAGGCAAAATTTATATCCCTAAACACGAAATAAAATCTATTACTGAAGTTGATAAAACTAAGGAAATGGAAGAAGAACTGTACGGTGAAGAATTCTTTTCTACTAGATATTTTTTAACTACTAACGGGTTAAATCAAAAAAAAGGAGACCATTATTTTCTAATGAATATTTTTGGTCCAGAAATTCAATTTGCTGTTACCGACAACCTAACTATTGGTGGACTAACTTCTTGGTTTGGTATTCCTGTTGTTTTATCTATAAAATATTCTTTTCAAATTTCAGAAAATTTATATTTTGGTACAGGAGCTTTAGGAGGTTCTTTAAGTTGGGTTGATTATACTGCAACAGGTATATTGCCTTATGGTTCTTTAACTATTGGTAATAATGCTAACAACGCAACTTTTTCCGGAGGATATTTGTTTCTTCAAAATGAGAGAAACTCTTATCAATCACCTTTATATTCTTTTGCCGGAATGCTTAAAATAGGTAAACGAGCTTCCTTTATTGTAGATTCTTTTGGGTTTATGGAAAACAACTATAATTTCTTACTAATTATGCCTGGAATTAGACTTGGGGACAATAATAGGGCATTTCAATTTGGATTCACTCAACTTTATATCGACAATGAATTTGTTCCTTTCCCAATTCCTACTTTGGGTTGGTTTAAACGGTTTTAATTTTTATAAAAATTCATTTCAGTTAAATATTGATATACCGGCTCAGTAAGTAAATAACGAACATCTTTTTTGTCTTTTACCGCTTTTCTAATAAAGCTAGAAGATACTTTCATTACCGGAGCATCGCAAAAATGTACATGTGGGTGATTAAAAAAATCGTGCTGCTGTTGGTTGGTTTTCAATTCTGATTCTTCTCTTTCTTGTTCTGTTAACGCTCTCGGATAAACATAAATATGATGATTCATTATAATTTCTTCATGATTTTTCCATTTATGGAAAGTCCTTAAATTGTCCTCACCCATAATCAACGAAAATTCATGATTCGGATATTTCTCATGCAAATAAATTAAGGTATCAGAAGTGTAAGATGGCTTAGGCATATTAAACTCAATATCACAATCTTTTAAATGATTATTGTCTTCTATAGCCACCCTTACCATAGCCAAACGATGGTAATCTGCCAATAAAGTATGGTTAGTTTTTAAAGGGTTTTGAGGAGATACAACAAACCAAACTTCATCTAAATCGGTATAATCGGCCATGTAATTAGCAATGATTAAATGTCCGACATGAATGGGGTTATATGTTCCAAAGTATAAGCCTACTTTCATCTGTTTTTATCTATTGTTTTCATCTGTCAGATGTAACTCCCTATTATTAATCATTTCCTTATGTAATAAAATTTTTCTCAAGGTCGTTTCATCCCAATATTAATTTGTTAAAAAAGAGTTTACAATATTAAGTGTTTCTTTCTGAGCTTTTTGTAAGTCATCATTTACAATAATTACATCGAACCACTTAGAGTAACTCATTTCTTGAGTTGCCTTTTTCAGTCTTTTTTGAATTTTTTCTTCTGTTTCACTTCCTCTGCTTCTTAGCCTTTTTTCTAACTCTTCTATACTTGGTGCCTGAATGAAAATGGTTAATGCATTCTCACCAAAATATTTACTTAAACTCAACCCACCTTCTACATCCACATCAAAAATTACATTATGCCCTTCTTCCCAAATTCTAGTAATTTCAGATTTTAAAGTACCATAATATTGATCTTGATAAACTTCTTCCCATTCTACAAATTCATTGTTATCTATTTTGTTTTGAAATTCCGCTGTACTCAAAAAGTAATAATCCACTCCATTAGTTTCGTTCTCTCTTTTTTCTCTATTACATGCCGAAATCGAAAACTTTAAATTTAAATCTTGTGCCAACAAGTATTTGGTAATAGAAGTTTTTCCTGCTCCTGATGGAGCACAAATGATAATGCATTTGTTTTTACTCATAATTCTTATAAAATATTTAATATCTGTTCTTTAATCTTTTCTAACTCATCTTTCATTTCTACCACAATTTTTTGTAACTCGGAATGATTTGCTTTTGACCCCAAGGTATTAATTTCTCTACCCATTTCCTGACTGATAAACCCAAGTTTTTTTCCTTGAGAATCCTTATCATTCATAGTATCCATAAAATAATCGAGATGAGATTGCAATCGTTGCTTTTCTTCTGAAACATCAAACTTTTCAATATAAAAAACCAACTCTTGCTCTAACCTATCTTTATCTATCTGATTGCCATTGACAATTTCTTCTAAATGTGCTGTAATCCTTTCTCTAACAGTAATTATCCTTTCTTTTTCGTACAACTCCACCTTATTCAATAACTGCTGAATATTATTAATTCTCAACTCCATTTCTTTTTGAAGCGTATTGCCTTCATCAGTTCTGTAAGCATCAATATCTTGCAAGGCTTTTATAGTCAATTCCATTATGGTTTCCCACTCCGATTCGTCTAAGGCTTGTTTTTCTTCTTTCTGAAAAACATCAGGCATTCCAGCAACAATTTTTATTAAATCAGATTGCTCGCCCAACTCGTCAGACAAACGCTTTAGTTCATGATAATAGTTTTTAAATAAACTTTCGTTGATTTGGTAATTTGGTGTGGAAGTAGTTTGCTCAACGTATAAATTATATTCAATTTTTCCTCTCTCAAGGTGTTGATTGATTTTAGCTCTAAGCTCTAATTCTTTTTCTTTGTAAACTGCCGGAATTCTAACAGAAATATCAGCTTGCTTACTATTAAGCGAACGAATTTCAATACTGATTTTCTTTTGGTTTATACTCGTTGCGGATTTACCAAACCCGGTCATTGATTTAATCATCTATGATAATTTTAAGTTGCAAATGTAATAAACCTAATACTTGAATAACAATAGATGGACACAAAATGCTATTTTTGTTGTTCAACTATAAAAAAATAATAGAAGAACTATGAGCAACATTAACTTTAAAATTGATAATGGAGTAGGCGTTATTATCCTTAATAGGCCAGATAAATTCAACAGTTTTATACGCCAAATGGCTTTTGATTTTCAAGCTGCTTTAGATGAGTGCGAAAAAAATCCTGAAGTAAGAGCCATTTACATTACTGCTGAAGGAAAAGCTTTTTGTGCCGGACAAGATTTAGCGGAAGCCATAGATCCCAAACAAACTGAATTACCCAAAATTGTAGAAGAGCATTATAACCCAATTATAGCTCGATTGAGAAAAATTGAGAAACCTATTGTTTGTGGCGTAAATGGTGTTGCAGCGGGTGCTGGAGCCAACATTGCATTGGCTTGCGATATTACCCTTGCAGCAAAATCAGCAAGTTTTATACAAGCATTTAGTAAAATTGGGTTAATCCCCGATAGTGGTGGAACCTACTACTTACCCAGATTAATTGGTCTGCAAAAAGCTGCTGCTTTAATGTTTTTAGGAGATAAGGTAATGGCAGAAGATGCTGAAAAAATGGGTATGATTTATAAAGCTGTTACTGATGAAGCTTTACAAGAAGAAGCCCTAAAAATAGCTCAAACCTTAGCTCAAATGCCTACCAAAGGAATTGGTTTAACTAAAAGATTATTAAACGAATCGTTTAATAACAACTTAACACAACAATTAGCCAGAGAAGGTGAGTTACAAAACGAAGCCGGACAGACGTACGATTACCAAGAAGGTGTAAATGCATTTTTAGAAAAACGTAAACCAATCTTCAAAGGAAATTAATTAACAAAAGCAAACATTAGGAATGAAGAAAAAAGATATCACTTATGAATGAAATAAACAAAGTAGGAGTACTAGGTGCAGGCTCTATGGGTTCCGGAATTGTACAAATTGCAGCAACCAACAAACATCAAGTTACTCTGGTAGATTTAAATGAAGAAGCATTAGTAAAGGCTTCAACAGGGTTGAAAAACATTTTATCTCGTTTAGTGCAAAAAGAAAAAATCGATCAGGCTACAGCAGATAATATTATGGGAAGAATTACATTTTCTACCTCAACCAAAGATTTAGCCGAATGTGATTTAATTATTGAAGCCATCATTGAAAATTTAGAGGTAAAAAAGAAAGTTTTTGCTCAACTGGAAAGCATTACTTCTCCCAATTGTATTTTAGCAAGTAATACTTCTTCTCTTTCTATTGCTTCTATTGCTGCTGCTTGTAAAAAACCGGAAAGAGTAATTGGCATTCACTTTTTTAACCCTGCACCATTAATGCCATTGGTAGAAATTATTCCTGCGGTACAAACCTCCGAAGCTACCAAAACAACAGCTCGAGCATTAATTGATAATTGGGGAAAAGTAACTGTGCTAGCAAAAGATACTCCCGGGTTTATTGTTAACCGTGTGGCTCGTCCGTTTTATGGCGAAGCATTACGAATTTATGAAGAAGGAGTAGCCGATTTTGCAACCATAGATTGGGCTATGACCGAAATTGGTGGATTTAAGATGGGGCCATTTACCTTAATGGATTATATTGGTAACGATATTAATTATACCGTTACCGAAACCGTTTTTGAAGCATTTTATTACGACCCGAGATACAAACCCTCTTTCACACAAAAACGACACTCAGAAGCAGGTTGGTACGGTAGAAAATCCGGTCGAGGTTATTACAATTATGCTGATGAAGCTAATATGCCGGAACCGAAAAAAGATGAAAAATTAGGTAACATTATTTTCAATAGAATTTTAGTAATGCTGATTAACGAAGCAGTTGATGCTTTATTCTTAAACATCGCTTCTAAAGAAGATATCGATTTAGCCATGACCAAAGGTGTAAACTATCCTAAAGGCTTATTAAAATGGGCTGATGAAATTGGGTTGGAAAATGTACTTAATCAATTAGAAACACTTTTTATCGAATACGGAGAAGATCGTTACCGACCAAGTGTATTGTTAAGAAGAATGGTAAGAGAAAACAAAAATTTCTTTTAATTATGGGACAAACACACAAAATAGTAGATAAAATGATGGAAACCGATGCTTTTAGCCAATGGTTGGGTATCGAAGTCATTGAGTCAAAAGAAGGGTATTGCCAACTAAAAATGACGGTAAGACCAGAGATGTGCAATGGATTTGGCATTATACACGGTGGAGTAACTTTTTCATTAGCAGATAGTGCCTTAGCTTTCGCTTCTAATGCTTATGGTAGATTAAGTGTGGCATTGGAGTGTTCTATTTCTTACCCTAATCCGGTAAATGTTGGCGATACTTTATTTGCAGAAGCTACAGAGGTAAATTTATCTAACAAAATAGGCATTTATAATATTCCGGTAACCAACCAAAATGGAGTGTTGGTGGGAGCTTTTAAAGGCACTGTTTATAGAACAGGAAAAGAATGGAAAGTTTAGTTTAGGAGTTTAAAAGTTTATGAGTTTATGGGGTTAAAACATAAAGATTGCTTCTGCTCCAACACACTCAACTTTCACTATGGCATCGCAATGACGTTGTTATTAAACCTCAAACGTTGAACTTCTTTAAACCAACACCTCTCCATCCATCTCAATAGGTTGAGCAATGTCCATCAATTTTAAAATAGTAGGAGCAATATCTGCTAATTTCCCATCCGCAATAGTTTTGTAATGGTTATCTATTAAAATACAAGGTACCAAATTAGTTGAATGAGCCGTATTTGGAGAGCCATCAGCATTGATAGCAACATCAGCATTACCGTGATCGGCAATAATGATAAATGAATATCCTTTTTCTATTCCTGTATTTACAATACGTTCCACACAGTTATCCACTTTTTCTACTGCTTGTACAATGGCTTCATAAACACCTGTGTGTCCCACCATGTCAGGGTTAGCGAAATTTAAACAAATAAAATCGGTAGGATCATTATTAATTTCATTCAGAATGGCTTGAGTAACTTCTTCGGCACTCATTTCAGGTTGTAAATCGTAAGTAGCTACTTTTGGAGAGTTAATTAAAAGTCTTTTTTCGCCAGTAAAAGGAAGCTCCCTACCTCCTGAAAAAAAGAAAGTTACGTGGGGATATTTTTCTGTTTCGGCAATACGAATTTGGGTTTTATTATGAATAGATAGCACTTCTCCCAAGGTATTACTTAAATTATCTTTATCATAAATAACATGCACATTTTTAAATGTCTTATCGTAATTGGTCATGGTAACATAGTACAACGGAAGCGTGTTCATGTTCCACTCGTGTTTGTCTTCTTGCGTTAGTGCAATGGTAATTTCTCTACAACGGTCGGTTCTAAAGTTAAAACAAATCACCACATCATCCGGCTGAATAGTTCCTATAGGATTTCCTGTCTCATTCACCACAACAGTAGGTTCTATAAACTCATCGGTAACATTATTGATATAACTCTCCTGGATACTTTGCAACACATTTTGCGTTGTTTTTCCTTCACCTTTAACCAATAAATTATATGCCTTTTGTACACGTTCCCAACGGTTATCCCTATCCATAGCATAATACCTGCCTATTACCGAAGCTAATTTTACGTTGGTATGTTGAATTTTTTCTTGAAGTTGCTCTATAAAACCCAATCCACTTTTGGGGTCGCAATCTCTACCATCGGTAAATGCATGAACAAAAGCTTTTTCAATTTGATGATGATGAGCCATTTCGCACAATCGGTACAAATGTTTTTGATGCGAATGAATTCCTCCATCGGAAACCAATCCCATAAAATGAACACTTACATTATTTTTTTTAGCGTATTCAAAAGCAGCTAATAAAGTAGGGTTTTCATCAATGGTTTTATCTTCAACAGCTTTATTAATTTTAGCAAAATCTTGATACACTACTCTTCCTGCTCCTATGTTAAGATGCCCTACCTCAGAATTACCCATTTGTCCATCGGGCAACCCTACAAAACCACCAAAGGTTTTTAGTTTTGCATTGGGATATTTTGCCAAGCAAGCATCAAAAAACGGGGTATTGGCATTGTAAATGGCATCCGATTTAGTTTTATCTCCCAAACCCCAACCGTCTAAGATTAATAAAGCTACTTTTTTTGTGTTCATCTTTAGAAAATATTAAGCTCGACAAAGTTAAGCTCATTTTTTTAGCCCTTTAATTAATGTTAAGATTATTTTGAAGATATAGTTTATATGCTCTTTTTCTTGATAAAAAGAGCCAAAAATCAAGAACAAACGCCAAATCCTTCGTAATCTTTACCCACATGCCACCGCATTTCCTGGTCCGATTACTTCGGATTTCGCTCCGTTTGTTCATTTACCCACGCTCGGGTAGATGGTATTAGTTATTGGTTTCGTATTCAACTTTTAAGCTTTTTTACAATTTTAGCAGGCGGATAATGCGTACTTTTATAGTATAATTTTAAACTTTATAACCATGAAACGACCATGAGAAAAAACTTTCACTTAGAAAGGAATGATTACATGGGAGTTACATCTGACCGATTTAATAACAATAAAAATATAAACAGATGAAAAAGACATTGATATTAGGAGCAACTCCAAACCCCGAAAGATACGCCTACAAAGCTACTGCTAAACTGGCTCAACACGGACATGAAGTAGTGCCAGTTGGAATTAAAAAAGGTGAAATTGAAGGACATGAAATATTAACCAACTCTCCTACTCCTACCGATATTGATACCCTTACCTTGTATGTTGGTCCGGCTAGACAAAAAGAATATTACGATTATGTAGTAAATCAAATTCATCCGAAACGTATTATTTTTAATCCTGGTACGGAAAACCCCGAATTGAAGAAATTAGCCGAAGAAAAAGGCATAGCTACTGAAGAAGCATGTACCTTAGTGTTGTTGTCTATAGATAAGTATTAATAGCTTTTGGAAAGTTTAGAACTTTCCAAAAGTTACACGATTGAAATCCAGAAAATTTAGCTTTATTTTGCTGTTCTATTTTCTATAAAAAAATGAAAGCTTTTTTAACGATTGGGTTATTGATTTTATCTAACACCTTTATGACTTTAGCTTGGTACGGTCATTTAAAATTCAGTGAGTGGAAATGGTTCAATAAATTGGGCTTTATTTCCATCGTATTAATCAGTTGGGGCATTGCCTTGTTTGAGTATTTTTTCCAAGTACCTGCCAACCGAATTGGCTACAAAGAACATGGCGGACCATTTTCTTTAATTGAGCTAAAAGTACTGCAAGAAGTAATTACGTTGGTTGTTTTTGTAGTATTTTCCTTACTACTTTTTAAAAATGAAACGTTTAGATGGAATCATGCAATTGGTTTTGTGTTTTTGGTATTAGCGGTTTATTTTATTTTTAAGAAGTAGTCATTGTTCACCCCAAACCGCTATTTCATTCTCAATTTCTTGTTGTTTTTCAGGGAATTGTGTTAATAATAGAGTTTGTTGATTGTTAGCTTTGTCGCAATCTTCTTTGGTGATAGCACATTTTTTAATCAATGCTAAGGTAAGTCCCAAGCTGGCTTTAAAATCATTGGGGCGAGCTTTTGTTGCTAATTCAAATTGGTAAATGGCATTATGAAATTCGTTATTTTTTAATCTGTTGTAACCATCATTGATATAAAAATAAAATTGTTTGCTGCTTTCCTTTTCGACTTCAACATCTATTACTACTACTTTTGGAGTGGGAGTAAAAAACAAATAATTTACCGACCAACCTAAAACAAGAAAAACACTAACTAAAACAGTAATAATAATGATGTTGTTGCGTTTTCTTTCGAGAAAAAATTCCGCTCTAATTTGCTTTTTTATTCGTTCCAGCTCTGCCGGACTAACCTTTTTATCTACAAACTCTAGCTTGTAATTGAGTTTTCTTTCTTCATACTTTTTGAGTTGAGTAAACGCAGTTTTCTTTTGGAGCAACGCATTGTTGTTCCTAATAGATTGTATCATCTGTGCTACCGAACCTCCGAAACTCATGGTTTTACATTATATCTTCGTCTTCAAAATCTTTAATTTTTCTTCTCATTTTCACCTTGTTATCAAAATGTCTAGATAGTGGAATCCATTTTTTAAAATCATTTTTATTTTCAGATCTATGAAGTATCGTAATCATTTTACAGAAATCTATTTCAAAAATAGTTTTAAGTAAAACTCTATCTGATATTCCTAGTGAATGCCCCATAACCACAACATCAAAATAATCAGATTCAATAAAATTAATAAGATGTCTATAGGATTTATTTGTAGGATATTGAAATGATTTCATTTTCGATAACACTTCATTATCGTCTAATAATTCTAATTCTTTATATTTTGGGTGTGTATCATCGCCATAACCGAAAATTATATCCTTTTCATTTTTTAATTCCCCATGAATATTTAATATTTCATACTTAGAGGCTGGTATTCCCATCTTCTCTAAATATACCTTTAAAAGTTTTGTGTAATTAAAATTCAAAAAAACTACTTTGTTTAATTGTTTTGTACCTGAAGTATTGGGAAAAAAATGCTGAAAATTATCTTCGGATATTGGTTTAAAACAGTTTTCTATTACTTGTGATTTTGGAAACTCTTGCAATTCTTCTAATTTATAATTAACATCTTCCATATATATCCTTAACATTTCGGTTAAAACATTAAAAGACTCATGGAAATTCTTAATGAATTCGGGATTATATTTATCATTATTTAAAGTGTGTTTTGTTAGCTCTCTGAAATACGCTGACTCAATATCAACCCAATTATTCTCTGTAATTAACCCCTTAAACCAATTTGATTTAAAAGAAATATTGTAGGCTTTTTTAGCTCTTGTCTCTACATAAATTTTTTGTATAGAATTAGGATTATTAATATACTCTTCATTAAATAATTCTTTAAGTGACGTAACATTTTCATAATAGTTAACACGAGAACTGCAAGTAACTTTAAAAAGTTTAGTTTCATAAATCCTTTTAGGACTAGATTCACTTGCTTGTAAAGCTTTTTTAAATAAATCTAACAAAAAATCCTCATACCTTGTTTTTAGTCCATGAACTAAATCAAAGCCATTTCCAATTATCACCAACCTATTCACAACTTCCCTTTTTTAATGCTTTCTACTACTTCTGGGTCGAGGAGGGTACTGGTGTCACCTAAGTTGGAAGTGTCGCCTTCGGCAATTTTTCGTAAAATTCTACGCATAATTTTTCCAGATCGGGTTTTGGGTAAATCTTTTACTATTTGTATTTTATCGGGCTTGGCAATCGGACCAATTTCTTTAGTTACCAACTCCAACAGTTCTTTGCGGAGTTCGTTTTCATCTACTTCTTTGGCACAAATTACATAAGCATAAATCCCTTGTCCTTTAATATCATGCGGATAACCTACTACTGCTGTTTCCACCACACATTCGTGCGTATCTAAAGCATCTTCCACTTCAGCAGTCCCCATACGATGCCCCGAAACATTAATTACATCATCTACCCTACCTGTAATTCTGTACATACCATCAGCATCTCTGCGGCAGCCATCTCCTGTAAAATACTTATTTTCATAAGTAGAAAAATAGGTTTGTTTACATCTTTCGTGGTCGTTGTAAATGGTTCTCAACATAGAAGGCCAAGGAAATTTAATACACAAGTTGCCTTCTGTTTCTGTTTCGGTCAGCTCATTGCCATCCGCATCTACAATACACGGTTGAATTCCTGGTAAGGGATAAGTAGCGTAAGATGGTTTTAATGGGGTTAAATTTCCTAAGGGAGAAATCATAATTCCACCTGTTTCGGTTTGCCACCACGTATCTACAATAGGGCATTTTCCTTTACCAATATGCTCGTGATACCATTCCCACGCTTCATCGTTTATGGGTTCTCCTACACTTCCCAACACTTTTAATGAAGATAAATCATGTTGATTCACATAGGACAAATCTTGAGCTTGCAATGCTCTAATAGCGGTTGGTGCAGTATAAAAAATATTAATATTATGTTTAGCAACAATCTCCCAAAACCTGCCCGCATCGGGCCAAGTAGGAACACCTTCAAACATTACCGTTGTTGCTCCTGCCAGCAAAGGACCATAAACAATGTAAGAATGTCCGGTTATCCAACCAATATCGGCTGTACACCAATAAATATCATCTTTTTCATACTGAAAAACATTTTGAAACGAATATTGAGCAAAAACCATGTAGCCACCTGTGGTATGTAAAATTCCTTTGGGTTTTCCGGTAGAGCCCGAAGTGTAAAGAATAAACAAAGGATCTTCCGCATCCATCACCTCAGCAGGGCAATCGGTAGTTACTTTTGCTATTTCATCGTGCCACCATTTGTCTATTTTGTCATTAAAAGCAACCTCAGCTCCCGTTCTTTTCAACACAATATTGCTTGTTACCGAAGTGCATTGTTGCAAAGCTTCATCTACCACCGCTTTTATAGGGATAATTTTAGACCCACGATAAGACTCATCCGAACAAATTACAATATTACACTGAGCATCATTTATTCTGTCGGCAAGTGCTTTGGCAGAAAACCCCGCAAATACTACCGAATGAATAGCTCCAATTCTGGCACAAGCCAAGGTAGCAATAGCCAACTCAGGAACCATAGGCATGTACAAACAAATTCTATCGCCTTTTTTTGCTCCATTGCATTTCAACACATTGGCAAAAGCACTCACTTCTTCATATAATTCTTTATAAGTAAGTTGAATGACTTCTTCATTCGGGTTATTAGGTTCCCAAAGAATAGCTGTTTTATTGGATTGCGTTGCCAAATGCCTGTCTAAACAATTTTCAGTAATGTTGAGTTTACCATTAACAAACCATTTAACTGATGGCGTTTTAAACTCCCATTCTAGCGTTTTGTCCCATTTTTTTCGCCACTGAAAAGTGGATGCAATTTCATCCCAAAAGGCTTCGGGGTTTTCTATACTTTTTTGATATTGTTGTTGATATGCTTCGAAGGAGTTAATTTTTAATGACATAGGTAATATTTTAGTAAGTTTTGATGTCTAAAATTAGACAAAAAAGAGGAAACCACATTTTTAAAATCCTACTTTTTTAGAACATTTAACAACACTAATTTTTCTAACTTCTAAGCTTTGTTAAACAGATATTTTATTTACTTTTGTCTATTCAAAAATTAACACGAAGGTATGGACAAACATTCCTATTTAAGCAATGCAGATGGAGCTGTAATTGAAGATTATTATCAGCGATACATCAATAACCCTGAAAGCGTTTCGGAAGGATGGAGAAAATTTTTTGAAGGATTCGAATTTGCTCGTAAAAGTTACGACACCGATGTCCCTGAAGGTTTTCAAAAAGAATTTAAAGTCATTAACTTAATAGATGGTTACCGAACAAGAGGTCATTTATTTACTAAAACCAATCCTGTTAGAGCCAGAAGAACCTACCGACCTACATTAGACATTGAAAACTATGGGTTAGAAAAAGCTGATTTGGAAACTGTTTTTCAAGCCGGAAATGAAATTGGTATTGGCCCAGCTAAATTAAAAGACATTATTGACCATTTAGAGCAAACCTATTGCGACTCTATTGGTATTGAATACATGTACATTAGAAAACCAGAAGAAGTTGCTTGGATTAGAGAAAAATTAGAGCTGAAAAACAGACCTAAATATTCTGAAAAAGAAAAAAAACATATTTTACACAAACTTAATCAAGCAGTAGTTTTTGAGAGATTCTTACACACCAAGTTTGTTGGTCAGAAACGTTTCTCATTAGAAGGGAATGAAGCCCTTATTCCTGCTTTAGATGCTGTTGTTGAAAAAGGTGCTGATATCGGTATTAAAGAGTTTATTATTGGAATGGCTCATAGAGGTAGGTTAAATGTATTGGCCAACATCTTTAATAAAACTTACGAGAAAATTTTTAGTGAATTTGAAGGCAAAGAATATGAAGATAACCTTTTTGATGGTGATGTAAAATACCATTTGGGTTATTCTTGCGATGTGAAAACCGATAACGGACATGATGTTCACATGACACTAGCTCCCAATCCTTCTCACTTAGAAACTGTTGGCCCTGTTGTAGAAGGAATTACTCGCTCTAAATTAGACACTTATTTAAAAGACGAAAAGAAAATTGTTCCTATCATTATTCATGGTGATGCTGCCATTGCAGGACAAGGAGTAGTGTATGAAGTGGTGCAAATGGCTCAATTAGATGGTTACAGAGTTGGAGGAACCTTACACATTGTAGTAAATAACCAAATTGGTTTTACTACCAACTATATTGACGGACGTTCTAGTACGTATTGTACTGATGTTGCTAAAGTTACTCTATCTCCTGTACTTCATGTAAACGGAGATGATGTAGAAGCAGTAATTCAGGCGATACAGTTTGCTATTGAATACCGTCAGACTTTCCATAAAGATGTTTTTATTGATATTTTAGGATATAGAAAATATGGACATAACGAGGGTGATGAACCTAAATTTACTCAGCCGTTGTTATACAAAGCCATTGGTAAACACAAAAATCCTAGAGACCTTTATTTAGATAAATTAATTAATGAAGGCATTATCAGCAAAGATAAAGCTGCCGACCAAGAAAAAGAGTTTAACCAACAACTCCAAGAAAGGCTAGATGATGCTAAACAAATTGAAAGAGCTACTGTTTCTCATTTCTTAAACAGAACTTGGCAAGGTATTGAAGTTAGTGATGAAAAATCATTCTTAACTTCTCCAGATACTTCTTACGATAAAAAGAAGTTATTGGAATTAGCTGACAAAATAAACACACTTCCAAAAGACAAAAAATTCATTAACAAACTTGCCCGACTTTTTGAAGCAAGAAAACAAATGATAAAAGATGATAACTTAGATTGGGCCATGGGGGAACTATTAGCTTACGCAACTTTATTAGCAGATAAACACCCTATTCGTTTTTCAGGTCAAGATGTGGAGAGAGGAACTTTCTCTCACAGACATGCAGTTGTTAAAGTAGAAGATTCAGAAGAAGAATACACTCCTCTTAACAATATTTCTAAAGACCAAGCTCCTTTGTATATTTACAACTCTTTACTTTCTGAGTATGGTGTATTAGGTTTTGAATATGGTTATGCAATGGCTAGTCCGAATGCACTAACCATTTGGGAAGCACAATTTGGAGACTTTAATAATGGAGCTCAAATTATTATCGACCAATTTTTAAGTGCTGCCGAAGAAAAATGGAAAACGCAAAATGGCTTGGTAATGTTGTTACCTCATGGCTACGAAGGACAAGGAGCAGAACACTCTAGCGGTAGAATGGAAAGATTCTTACAGCTTTGTGCCGAAGATAATATGCAAATTGCCAATTGTTCTACACCAGCAAGTTTCTACCATATTTTAAGAAGACAATTAAAATGGAATTTCAGAAAACCCTTGGTAGTATTTACTCCAAAAAGTTTATTGAGACATCCAAAATGTGTTTCTACTGTAGACGAATTAGCCAAAGGAAAATTCCAAGAAGTAATTGATGATGCCGCAGCAAAAGCTAAAGATGTAGATACCTTGGTATTCTGCACAGGTAAATTCTACTACGATTTATTGGCTAAAAAAGAAGAAATTGAAGCTGAAAACATTGCTTTGGTAAGATTAGAGCAATTGTACCCACTTCCATTCAACCAAATTGAAGAAATAGTGAAGAAATACAGCAAAGCTAAAAAGATAATTTGGGCACAAGAAGAACCTGAAAATATGGGAGCATGGAGTCATTTAATGAGACACCTTTCTCACTTAAATTTAGAAGTAATTTCTTTAACAGAAAGTGGTGCTCCGGCAACAGGTTCATCAAAAGCACACGTTGTAAGACATACCGCAATTATTGATAAATTATTTGAAAACGCATTAGTAAGTTAAAAAAAGTTCGAGGTTTGAAGTTTGAGGTTATGTAAACCTCAAACATTGAACATCAAACATTAAACCTATAAAAAATATGGCTTTAGAAATGAAAGTTCCCTCACCGGGAGAATCTATAACAGAAGTTGAAATAGCACAATGGTTAGTAGAGGATGGCGATTATGTTGAAAAAGACCAAGCAATTGCCGAGGTTGATTCAGACAAAGCAACGTTGGAATTACCTGCCGAAGAAGCTGGAATTATTACGCTAAAAGCTGAAGAAGGCGATGTGGTTAAAGTGGGTGCTGTTGTTTGCTTAATAGATACTGATGCCAAAAAACCCGAAGGATTTGAATCTAAAGCTGCTCCTGAAGAAAAAGTAGAGGAAAAAGCCGAAGTTGCAGCAGCTCCTAAAAAAGAAGAAGCAACTGCTCCTAATCCTGCTCCTACTACAAAAACAGACGTTAAAGCAACTCCTTTAGCCAAAGAAATGATTAGTGCTAACAACATCAATACTAAAAAAATTGTTGGTAGCGGAAGTAATGGAAAAATTACCAAAAGCGATATACAAGCTTATTTAACCAGTGGAATTGACTCGTCTGCTATTGCAGGTTGGGGAGGTTCTCGTGAGCAAGACAAACAAAAAATGTCTATGCTGAGAAGAAAGGTTGCTCAACGTTTGGTTAGCGTTAAAAACGAAACGGCTATGTTAACCACTTTCAACGAAGTAGATATGAAGCCTATAATGGATTTAAGAAATCAATTTAAAGATAAATTTAAAGAAACGCATGGTGTAAGCTTAGGCTTTATGTCATTTTTTACCAAAGCCGTTACCGAAGCACTTCGTCAGTTCCCTACTGTAAACGGAATGATAGATGGAGATTACATTATAACTTACGATTATGCTGATATAGGTATTGCTGTTAGCTCTCCAAAAGGATTAATGGTTCCTGTGGTTAGAAATGCCGAAAGAATGACGTTGGCTGAAATTGAAGCTGAAATAAAACGATTGGCAGTAAAAGCTCGTGATGGAAAAATCGATATTTCAGATATGGAAGGAGGAACTTTTACCATTACCAATGGTGGCGTTTTTGGTTCTATGATGAGTACACCAATTATTAATCCTCCGCAAAGTGCTATTTTAGGAATGCATAATATTGTGGATAGACCGGTAGCTGTAGATGGAAAAGTAGAAATAAGACCTATGATGTATGTTGCGTTGAGCTACGACCATAGAATTATTGATGGTAGAGAATCTGTAGGATTCTTAAAAGCAATAAAAGAAATGCTTGAAAACCCAAGCAGCATCATCTTTGGAGGTAAAAACCCAGATGAAGTGTTACTTAATTTATGATAGGTGAATTTTTAAATAATAGCTGGAGCGAAATTATTAACTCCAACACTATTAAACATTTAATTTTTGTAGTTGTAACACTTGCTGTTGCTTCGTTGGTATTGGTTATTTTACGAAAAATAGCCACAAAAATAATTAACAGTAATGCTGATAAAATAAAAGTTGATCCTACTAATTTTTCTTTCCTAAAAAACTCCCTAAGTTTTATTATTTACTTTATTGCCTTAATTGTTATTTTTAGACACATTCCATCATTGCGTTCTTTTGGTTCTGCCTTATTTGCCGGAGCAGGAATTTTAGCCGCCATTATTGGTTTTGCTTCTCAAAAAGCTTTTTCTAACATCATTACAGGAATTTTTATTCTGATTTTTAAACCCTACAGAGTGGGTGATGTAATAGAAATTAGTAATGGTAGAATTGGAACGGTAGAAGAAATTACTTTACGCCATACCATCATTAAAGATTTTAAAAACGAACGAATAATTGTTCCGAATACCGTAATTAGTGATGATATTATCATTAATAGTTCAATTACCGATTCTAAAATTCAATGTAGAATAGAAGTAGGTATCAGCTATGATTCCGACATAGATTTGGCAATGAAAATTATGCGAGAAGAATGCGAAAAACATCCATTAATGATTGACAATAGAACGTTGGAAGAAATTGCTAAAAAAGAGCCTGTTGTTAGAGTTGCTGTAATTGCTTTGGCAGATTTTTCGGTAAATTTAAGAGCAAATGCATGGACAGAAAGTTTTGCTGATGCTTTTCAAATGCGAACCGATTTACTAAAAATCATTAAAGAACGCTTCGATCGTGAAGGCGTTGAAATTCCTTTCCCTTACAGAACTATCGTTTACAAAAAAGACATCGAGAAGAAGTAAGAAAGAGAAGAAATAAGAAAAGTTTAAAAGGTCTAACATTTATGAGGGTTAATTAAATCTCATTCAAAATTCACTTTTCCTAACTATACAAAGTAACATTATCTATCAACCTTACATTGCCTACAAAAACAGCAACAAAAGCAACACAATAAGTTGTTTCTTCCCAATTTTCTATTGAAGTTAGTGTGCTTCCATCAGCAATTTCAAGATATTCTAATTGTAATGCTGATATGTTTTTAATAGCATTAGTAAAATTGTTTTTAACCTCCTCTACCGTAAGCGTTTTAGCTTGTTGCTTGGCATTTTGCAAGAACTTATAAATATTAGCTGCTTGTTCTTTTTGTTCAGGTGTTAATCGTTCATTACGAGAGCTCATTGCTAATCCGTTGGCTTCTCTAACTATAGGACAACCTATAATTTGAACTGGTAACTTCAATTGTTTTACTAAATTCCGAACGACAGCCAATTGCTGAAAATCTTTTTCTCCAAAATAAGCCTTAGTGGGTTGCACAATATCAAAAAAACGCTCTAACACCATTCCAACTCCATCAAAATGCCCTGGACGATGTTGTGCTTCCATCACTAATGATAAGTTCCCAAAATCGTAGCTTTTTTCTATTTTGTTGGGATAAATCTCTATAACATCAGGTAAAAAAATAACTAGTTTGGCATCATCAGCAAAAGCATGTTGTATAAGTGCTAAGTCTTTATCTGTATGTCTGGGATATTTTTCTAAATCTTCTTTATTATTAAACTGCGTAGGGTTGACAAATATACTGCAAACCATTATATCATTTTCTTCAATAGCTTTTTCCATTAATGATATATGCCCTTGATGTAAAGCCCCCATAGTAGGAACAAAGCCAATGGTTTTATTTTTACAAGAAAAAAGAAATTGTTGAAGCTCAACAACCGTTTTGAAAATAAGCATAAAAAGCTATTTAATAAAAAGTGTGCAAAATAACGTAATTTTTATCACTCTGTTAAGCTTTAAGTTCTGAGTTTGGTTCTTCCGACTTCAGTCTTCCGTCTTCTAACTTTTAAGTACTCCTAAGTATTACTCTCCTCTTTGGGTTGTTTCATGTGTACCACTCTTTGTGGGAAAGGAATTTCAACATTATTCTCTTTAAAGTATTCGTACAATCTCACTCTAATTTGGCTTTTAATAGATTCTACTCTAAACACTTCATCGCACCAAAAAAATACTGAAAAATTAAGTGACGAATCACCATATTCTTGAAACCTAGCCGTTGGTATTGGCTGACTTAATACTTCTTTTTGTTCTTTAACCGCTTTTTCCATCAACTCCATAACCAATTTTACATCCGATGAATAATCTACTCCTACTTTAATTTCAAAACGAGAAGAAATAGAGCTGTACGTCCAGTTTATTAAGTTGTTATTTGTGATAACAGAATTGGGTAGAATAATAAAAGTATCTTCTCGTGTAATTACTGAGGTTGTTCTTAAATTTATCTTTTGTACCCTACCCACAATTCCATCTACTTCTATTACATCATTTACTTTTATAGTAGCATCAAACAATAAAATAATACCAGAAGAAATATCTCCAAACAAATTTTGTAAGCCAAAACCAACACCTACCAATAACGCTGCTGAACCTGCTAATAAAACAGTAATGTCAACACCAACTATTTGAAGACTTATGGCTACAGTTAGAACAAATACAATGTATTTAAAAATGGTAAAAAGCGAATGTTTTTTGGGCAACTCTAGTGCTGATTTTCTAAAAATGGCTTTTTTAACCACCTTAATAAAAATAAACACGCCAAATATAAAAAGCAACAGCGTTAATAAAGTGATTACCCTAAACTGATGTTTAGTAATAGTAAATAGGGAATAGTCTAATATTTCATTAATATCCATCATTGTTTTATTTTAAATCGTTACCACAATTAATACAAAAATTAGCATTTACATTGTTTTGATGTTTGCATTTATCACAAACTTTTTGTTCGTTACCTGCTCTCGCTATCTCAACGGTAAAAATAGCCGTTGGGACAGCAATAATAGAGTACCCAATAATCATTACCACAGATGAAATAAATTTACCTAAAACTGTAGTAGGAACAATATCTCCATAACCAACTGTTGTAATGGTGATAATTGCCCAATAAATACTCTGCGGAATACTTGTGAAACCATTTTCTGCTCCCTCAACTACATACATTATGGTTCCCATAATAATTACCACAGCTAAAATGGTAAACAAAAAAGTGCTGGTTTTATAAATACTAGAGGCTAATGCTTTTTTAAGCGTATTGGCTTCTTTTATAAATCTTACCAATTTAATTATTCTAATAACCCTTAACAATCTTAACGAACGAATAGCCATCAAAAAATGAATATTGGGTAAAATGAAAATTAAGTAAGTAGGTAAAACAGCCAACAAATCTACTACTCCCCAAAAACTAAAAATATAATTCTTAGGTTTCGGACTTACCCATAATCTTAAAAGATACTCTATGGTAAAAACCCCTGTAAAAAAGAGTTCTAAAATAAAAAACCCTGTTGTAAAGTCTTGTTCTAACTGCGGAATGCTCTCCAACATTACTGTCAGCACACTAGCCAAAATCAACCATAATAATACAATGTCAAATCTTTTACCCGCTTTGGTATCTGTTCCAAAAACAATGACAAACATTTTGTCTCTAACTGACGACATAGAATATAATATAAGTTGATTCTCACTTTCAAAATTAGTCAATTTTAAGGGAAAATAATTTCTTATTGTAATTCGCATTGAAAATGATAACTTTGCAACCCTTATATACTTTGTCATGCAGTTTGAATTAACAAAAGAATTTTTAGACCACCTTAATAATGCTATTGCCGCAGGTGCAGAGCAAGAGGTATTGATGTTAATTCAAGATTTGCATCCGGCAGATATTGCCGAAATTCTTGATGAACAATCCTTAAATCAAGCCAAAGCATTTTTCAGTTTTTTACCCAAAGAACTAGGCTCTGATGTAATTATAGAGCTAGATGAAGATACCAGAGAGAAATTCTTAGCAGCACTTACTTCTCAAGAAATTGCCTCTCAATTCATCGATAATATGGATTCTGATGATGCAGCAGATGTTATCGGTGAACTTTCTGATGAAAAAAGAGATGAAGTAATCTCTCATATTGAAGACATTGAACAAGCATCAGACATTCTTAAACTATTAAACTACCCTGAAGATACTGCAGGTGGTTTGATGGCAAACGAATTGGCAAGAGTAAATTGGAATTGGACTATTGGAAATTGCCTTACTGAACTTAAAAAGCAAGCCGAAGAGTTAGATAAAATTTATACCGTTTATGTTGTTGATGATGATGATGTTTTAAAAGGTAGAATTTCTTTGCGAAAGCTATTACTTACTCCAAGCAACAAAAAAGTAAAAGATATTTATGATGATGATATCCTTTCTGTAACTCCCGATACCGATGATGAGCAAGTAGCCAACATCATGGAAAAATACGATTTAGTTTCTGTTCCTGTTGTTGATGAAATGGGGAGATTATTGGGTAGAATTACCATTGATGATGTAGTTGATGTAATTAAAGAAGAAGCTGAAAGAGATTACCAAATGGCTTCGGGTATCTCTGAAAATGTTGAATCTTCTGATAAGTTTTGGGTAATTTCTAGAGCGAGACTGCCTTGGTTATTGGTAGGTTTGTTAGGTGGAATTGTAAGCTCAAAAATTATTGGCATTTACGAAAACCAAATTCAAATCCATCCTGAAATGGCATTTTTCATTCCGCTAATTGCCGCTATGGGTGGAAATGTTGGGGTTCAATCTTCCGCATTAATAGTGCAAGGGTTGGCAAATAACTCATTAGGACTAAACAGTGTTTGGAGTAAAGTAGGTAAAGAAATGGCGGTAGGAATTTTAAACGGAGTAGTTTGTTCTGCCATTATTTTTGGATATAATTACTTTTTTGAAGAAACACTAACCTTAGCTATTACGGTAAGTATAGCACTTATTTCTGTTATCTTTTTTGCAGGAATTTTCGGGACAATTATCCCATTAATGCTTAATAAATATAAAATAGATCCTGCACTAGCAACAGGTCCATTTATTACCACAACCAACGATATTTTTGGGATTTTTCTATACTTTTTTATCGGTTACTTAATGTATGCCTAAAATTTTATTCATAGATAGTGTTCACCCTATTTTGGAAGAACGTTTAACACAAATGGGATTTGTATGTGAACACGATTATACTTCCTCAAAAACAAGTATTGAAAAGCATATTTCCAATTATGTTGGCGTAGTTATCAGAAGCCGATTTACTATTGACCAAACTTTTTTAGACACCGCTGAAAACCTAAAATTTATAGCTCGTTCAGGTGCCGGATTAGAAAATATTGATGTTGCTTATGCAGCACAAAAAAATATTTCTGTTTTTAATTCCCCCGAAGGCAATAGAGATGCTGTTGGCGAACATGCTATCGGAATGTTACTGATGTTATTCAACCAACTAAAACAAGGCGATGCTCAAGTGCGACAAGGAATTTGGGATAGAGAAGCCAACCGAGGCATAGAACTTTCAGGTAAAACTGTTGGTATTTTAGGCTACGGAAACATGGGAGAAGCATTGGCTAAAAAATTAATTGGTTTCGATTGTAACGTAATCGCCTACGATAAATATAAAAAAGACTTTGGTGATTTTTTCGTTGATGAAGTTTCCTTAAACGAGTTGTTTGAACAAACTGACATTTTAAGCATTCACCTACCACTTTCGGAAGAAACCAAACATTACGTAAATACTGCTTTCATCAATAACTTTAAGAAAAACATTTACCTGATAAATACCGCCAGAGGCAACAATGTAAAAACTGACGATTTAGTTCAAGCAATCCAATCGGGAAAAGTATTGGGAGCTTGTTTGGATGTACTGGAATTTGAAAGCAAATCATTTGAATTAGAACAAACTCATCACAAAGCGTTTAACTACTTAAAAAATGCACAAAATGTTATTCTTAGCCCACATGTAGCCGGATGGACAGTAGAATCCTATAAAAAACTTTCTACTTTTTTAGCCGATAAAATTGAGAGGAAATTCAAAAATTAAATTACATTTCCAAAATCCAAGCTTTGCTATTATCAGATTTTGCTGATGCCAACGCATCTAATGCTTGTTGTCTGGTAGAGTGGCTATTATAACTAACTGTCCATAAACCTTTTCTTTTGCCAACTATCCAGGCATCAAAACCTTTATTTTTTAGCTGTTTTACCATTTTGTTGGCATTTTTCTTTTCAGAAAAACATCCTGCAATAATGTGGTAACGCAAATTGGTTTTAGTAATAACCACTTTTGTGGTATCCGCTTCAGCAATATATTTATCTGTTAAAGCAACTGTTACAGGTTGCTCATCTTTTAACCATGAAAAAGTAAGATACTTTTCATCTCCAGCAGCTTTATTCATGCTTTCTTTTAACGAAATAATGTCTTCTGCTTCAAATATAGTTAGTGCTGTTCTGGGTGAGTAAGTAGCTACTTTTTCCTCAGCAAATGGATTTAATTTGGCGTAATTAATATTTTGCGACAAATCATATTTTGAAGGTATCCAAAAAGCAAAAAATCCCAAAGGAATAATAATAGCCGCAGCAGCAGCCCATTTTCTAACACTACTTTTATGTTGAGGAAGCGTTTTTACTTGCTCAGCAATTTTTTCCTCGTAGTTCTTTCTCTTTATAGGACTAACTTGTATTGGTGTTAATCCATAAGAAGAAAGTAAATAGTTTTCACTTAGTGATGGCTCAAAATGAATTCTATTTTCATTGTCCATCACAAAAGTACCAATGTCTTCAAGAGTGACCTCTTTATTGGTTCTCAACTTCGTTTTTGTAGTTAAAACAAAAGCTTCAATTTCTTTTAAGGCTTCATCATAACTTATGTTTTCTTTTTTAGAAACATAATGCGTTAATAAACCATCATTGGCAATCAAATTTTTATTAAAAGAAATTTGTTTAGATGGCGGATGAAATTTATGCTGAACGGTTTGAATATAAGCTGGTTTATAATTGCAAACAAATCCTCCAAAATTTGGGAGAATCACACACTCATGGTGAAAAAGCAACTGACTTATATGTACTGAAATGTCCATCATAACAACTTACGAAGTTATAAAATTTTAAAAGAAAACAACGCTTAGTTTTAAAAGATTTTTTGATTGTCGATTCAAATCAGATTCAAATCTTCAGGAACATCAATAGAAATAGCTTCATAAAAGGTTTCTTTCACTTTTATTTTATAGCCATTTTCTAACCAGCGCAACTGCTCCAAGCCTTCAGCTTTTTCTAAGCTCGACATAGGTAAATTAGTAATTACTTTCAACACTTCAGCTCTATAGCCGTAAATGCCTATGTGTTTAAAAAATGTTTGGTGATTTAACCAATCTTTTTCCTCAACTCCTCTTAAAAAAGGCAAGGTTTGGCGACTAAAATACAAGGCAAAATCATCAACAGCTTTAATTACTTTAGGTTTATTGATATTGAAAAGCTCTTCTTGCTTGGTTATTTTCTTTCCTAAGGTAGCAATTTCAGTTTTCAAGTCTTCAAAACAGCTACCAACTTCATCAATTTGCTCAGGATTGATATAAGGCTCATCTCCTTGAATATTTATCACCACATCGTAATCTGCATCAAGTTTGCTTAACACTTCAGCACATCTGTCTGTCCCACTTTGGTGAGCTGCATCTGTATAAACCACCTTGAAATTTAGTGCTTGTGCATGGTTGTAAATTCTCTCATCATCCGTAGCAATAATTACATCACTTAAACAAGTCGCTTTTTTTGACTGTTCATACACTCTTTGTATCATCGATTTTCCTTTAATATCTACTAATGGCTTTCCCGGAAATCTTGTAGATGCGTATCGAGATGGAATGATGCCTAAAATTTTCATCTGTTTATATTTATTATTCGTTACTTTTTTATTGCTTTATTAAAGTACTCATGAACTCACTTCGTTCGTTTGTTATTAAATAGGTCATATGGAACTCCCATGATAATCATTCTCCTGTGTGAGCAACTTTTTACTCATGGTCGTTTTATGTGTCTAATATAATTGAAGTTGTAAAAATAGTACTTTTCATCAGTAAATAATAATTTTAAAGTGTCACCACTAACCTCCGTATAAGTTTTACATTCGTTTTTGTAAGTTTGCGAATGAAAAATTGATGTCGGTTAAAAAAAATAAAACGAATCATTAACAACAAACTAATGCACAAAATAACTGCCGACTATATTTTTACAGGAAATGCTGCTCCAATAAAAAATGGCATCATCTTTATTAAAAATGATGGAACTATTGTAGATGTTATTGATCCAAAAAATTCAACCATACATTTTGATAATGTAAAAAAATACGAAGGTGTTATTTGTCCAGGGTTTATAAATACACATTGTCATTTAGAACTTTCTTACCTTAAAAATGAAATATCGCAAAAGACAACCTTACCTGGTTTTGTAAAAGAATTAGTGCAAAAAAGAAACAATTTTTCCGAAGAAGAAAGACAAACAGCTATTACTAATGCTGAACAAGAAATGATACAAAATGGTATTGTTGCTGTAGGAGATATCGCTAACGGAAATAGTACTTTTCAGCTAAAAGCAAAACAAAACATTTATTACCATACTTTTTTAGAAGTTTTTGAAATAGACGATGAACTAGCCAAAAGTGCCTTTGATAAAGTAGCACAATTAAAAGCTACTTATTTTAATAAAAATCAAATCAGCATTGTTCCTCATGCTCCTTACTCTGTTTCAAAATCGTTACTACAACTCATTGCTTCTCAAAAAAATGCTATTTTCACTATTCACAACCAAGAGACTGATTCTGAAGGAGCTTTTTTTAAAGAAAAATCAGGAAAATTATACGAGCAAATGGCTGCTTTTAATCCTAAAGTAACCACTTGGGAAAATCAAAAAGATGGCTCTTTAGCACATTTTCTACCTTATTTTAAAAATGCAGCATCGCTTTTATTAGTTCACAATACGTATACAACAAAAGATGATATTGCTTATGCTAAACAACAAAACATTCCTATTTATTGGTGTTTTTGTCCCAAAGCCAATTTATATATAGAAAATGAACTTCCTGATTTTACTTTGTTTGAAAACGAGAATTGCACAATAGGCACAGACAGTTTAGCTAGTAACGATACGCTTTCTGTGTTAGAAGAATTAAAAGTAATTACTGAAAATGCCAATATCTCATTAGAAAAACTCATCAAATGGGCAACCTACAATGGAGCTAAGTACCTCAACATAGATAAGCAATTTGGCTCCATTACTAAAGAAAAAAAACCTGGAATAAACCTACTGACTAACATCAACTTAGAAGAATTAAAGCTAACTCAAAATACCTCTGTTGTAAAACTTTATTGAAGCTTATAATATATAAATAGTTAATTTTTATATTTTTGTACACCCAACTAAAACTAAAAAACAAACATGAGTCAAGCAAAAACAAAAATAGCTACACTTCCTTTAGCAGGAAGAATTGTAAGCTATGCTCATTTGTTTAAATTGAGACTTACCTCTTATGTTGTTTTATCTGCTGTTTTAGGTTATTTTATAGGAGTTCAAACCGTTAATTACACGGTTCTTTTTTGGTTAATCTTAGGTGGTTTTTTAATTACCGCAAGTTCAAACGCTCTAAACCAAGTTTTAGAAAAAGATACTGACAAACTAATGAAGAGAACCCAAAGCAGACCACTTCCTGACCAAAAAATGTCAGTTGTTCATGCTTCCATAATTTCTCTATTGATGGGAATTATTGGTGTTTTTATCTTATGGTTTGGTATTAATCCACTAAGTGGTATTTTGGGAGCTTTAGCTATAGTAACCTATGCGGGAATTTATACTCCTCTAAAAAGAATTACCACCTATTCTGTTTTTGTTGGAGCTTTCCCGGGAGCTATTCCTCCAATGTTAGGTTGGGTTGCTGCAACAGGTTTTTTTAGCTTAGAAGCAGGAATTTTATTTGCACTACAATTTCTATGGCAATTTCCTCATTTTTGGGCTATAGCTTGGAAACTAGATAATGATTACAAAAAAGCAGAATTGAAAATGTTGCCTTTCAACAAAAAAAACAAAACAACTTCTGTAATTATTCTTTTAAGTGCTTTAGTGTTATTTAGCGGAAGCTTTTTACCCGAATATTTTAATATCTCCGGAAGAATTGCAACTGTAACACTTTTTATACTAGCCGCCCTAATGGTTTATCCGGCAATAAAGTTGGTAAAAACACAAGATGATAAATATGCACTAAAAGTCATGTTGATGTCTTACCTTTATCTTGTCTCATCTTTAGCCATTCTTTTAATAGATAAAAACTAATACACTTGAAACGACCATGAGTAAAAATTATCTCACAAAAGAGAATGATTATTTTGGGAGTTACATGTGACCAATTTATTAAAATGAAAAATAGACACATGAAAAACAAGACACTAATTATTGTTATCTCAATTGCACTACCTTTAGCAGTTGCCATTTTGTTTAACGTTAAAATACCTAATGTAGACCCACTTAGTTTTCTTCCTCCTATTTACGCAGGAATTAACTCCATAACTGTATTCACCTTAATTTTTGCTGTAATTGCCATAAAAAAAGGCAATAGAAAACTCCATGAAATTTTAATGAAAACAAGTTTAGGTCTTTCTGCATTATTTTTATTAATGTATATTGCTTATCACATCACTTCAGACCCAACAAAATTTGGTGGAGATGAGTCAACAAAAATCATTTACTTAATTATACTAATTTCTCATATTATATTATCTGTAACTATTATTCCTTTAGTATTAATAACCTACAATAGAGCACTTTTACAAGAATTTGATAAACATAAAAAAATAGCACGTATAACATTCCCATTATGGCTATATGTAGCGATTTCCGGTGTTATTGTTTATTGGATGATTTCACCATATTATGTTTAAAAATCTTACTAATTGGCATGATTTTTTGTTGCCCTTATAAATAAATTATATTTTTAAGTCCTTAATTTGAAACTTTTTAATTTTTGAATCGTTAAAGTACAGTGTTGATTTTTGTCGATTAATATGACGCATTAATCTAAAAGATTTTATTTATTTATTATTTTTGTTTAAATTTACGTTCCATTAAACTTCATTTTAATGAAATATATATACTACATAATTATCACAGTTTTTATCTCCTCAAACATCAGTGTTGCGGCACAGAAGTTTGAAATAATAAATGGAGATACCATTAACTATATAGACGAGAACAACCTTAAACAAGGTTTCTGGAAAATCTTTGGAAGAATGAAAAAACTTCCTGATTATCAACCAGATCAAGTAGTTGAACAAGGTGATTACGAAAACAGTCGTAAGCAAGGCATATGGAAAATGTTTTATCCAAATGGTAAAACCAAAAGTGAGGTTGCTTACGTTAACAGCAGACCAAACGGATATTACAAAACTTACTACGAAAATGGTGAATTAGAAGAAGAAGGTGAATGGAAAAACAACAGAAATGTTGGTAAATTCGTTAGAAAACATCCAAATGGTGAAGTTGCTCAAGAATTTGTTTTTAATGAAAAAGGCAAAAGAGATGGTGAACAAAAATATTACTATGAAGATGGAGCAGTTATGATTGTTGCTGAAATTAAAGAAGGAAAAGAAGAAAAAGTAACTGAATATTATCCTGATGGATCATTAAAAGCCGAAAAGGTGTTTGTTGATGGAAATTTAGATGTTGCTAACACTAAGGTATATGAACCTAAAACTCCTATTAAAGAAGTAGTAACAACCGAAAAAGACCCCGTTAAAATAGTTAAAGTTGATAAGGCTGAAGATGTAAATAAAGGTATTTTTGACGGAAACGGAAA
>Ga0209231_1000064_pt1 | contig 80538 bp, 82 predicted proteins | sample Deesub45470m_DNA_FD_188086 | JGI IMG/M metagenome (GOLD analysis project Ga0209231, IMG submission 188086) | Deep subsurface microbial communities from North Pacific Ocean - 450_OLKR46/470m Metagenome (SPAdes) (version 2) | ecosystem: Environmental > Terrestrial > Deep subsurface > Unclassified ...
CCAGCTACTCGCAAGCCGTAGCCGTCACCGGACGACTCTCGTCCAGCGACCCCAACCTGCAGAACATTCCCATCCGCACCCCCGAAGGCCGTCGCATCCGCGAAGCCTTCATCGCCCCGCCGAATTCGCGCATCGTATCCGCCGACTACTCGCAGATCGAACTGCGCATCATGGCGCACCTCTCCGGCGACGAAGGTCTGCTCAAAGCCTTCGCCAACGGTGAGGACATCCACCGTGCCACCGCCGCTGAAGTGTTCAGCGTGTCACTGAATGATGTGAGCAGCGAGCAGCGCCGCTACGCCAAGGTCATCAACTTCGGCCTCATCTACGGCATGTCCGCCTACGGCCTCGCCTCACAGCTCGGTATCGAGAACAGTGCCGCCAAGCAATACATCGACGTCTACTTCGCGCGTTACCCCGGCGTGAAGCGCTACATGGACGACACGCGCGAACAAGCCAAGGCGCAGGGTTTTGTTGAGACCTGGTTCGGGCGTCGTTTGTGGCTACCCGAGATCAACGGCGCGAACGGTATGCGCCGTCAGGCGGCTGAACGCGCGGCGATCAATGCGCCGATGCAGGGCACGGCGGCCGACCTCATCAAGCTCGCGATGATCGCGGTGCAGGATTGGCTGGAGCAAGAGAAGTTGGAAACCAAGATGATCATGCAGGTGCATGATGAATTGGTGTTGGAAGTGCCTGATGCTGAACTTTCGCGTGTGAAGGAGAAGGTGCGGGAGTTGATGTGTGGGGTGGCTGACCTCAAGGTTCCACTTGAAGTGGGATTGGGGGAGGGGATGAATTGGGATGAGGCGCATTGACCTCAATGAGAAGCATTCGAGATTACGAGACTATTAGGAGTACGCAATCAATGTCTGATTCTGATTCAGCACTTTCATTCATTAGGCAACGCAGGGATCTTTTTGTAATAAGCGCATTGCTGATTGTTGCTCAAGTTGCTCATTTCCGAATTAATGAAACGTTGTCTTTATTAGGGGCATCTATTACGGTTGGTAAACCTGAGGTTCTTGTTTACTCCCTTTGGTTGCTTTGGGCATATTGGTTGGTGCGCTATGTTCAGTTTTTCCGCAGAGAAAAGGCTGTAGACAAAGTCAAATATGCGATATTCGACAGAGTACGTAAGCCATTAGCTATAAGATCCGCAATCTTATTTTATAGAGACCACCCCATTAACGTCTTTCAGCCAGTAGAGAGAACTCTAAGGCAGTCCTGGATCGATATTGAAGATGGATTTGAAGTCGAATATCCACATCTGCTACCTGAAGGTGTCCAAATTTATTTGCGAAAAAACGACATGAGCTATACATATCTCGTGCCACTCGAAGAATATATTGAATGTGTGCTATTTCAATTGCCCCACTTTATTATTTTTGACACGGAATTTACCGATTACCTTTTCCCGTTGTTATTTGCCTTTGCTCCTTTAGTAATATTAATTTCGCAAAATTAGCAGGCGTAGGGCGCAATAACCAACGGGCATTGCGCCGAATGGATTCAAAGTCAAAACCGTCGGGGGTTGCCCGACAGCAAGTCACTTTCTTTTGCTTCGCCTAAAGAAAGTAACCAAAGAAAAGGCGACCCTGGTTTGCCGCCCACTTCGTGGGTTCCCTGCGTTGCTCGAACGGTCGGGCCTCCTCATAAACTCGCACGATCCGCTACGCGGCCACGTGCTCAAACATATTCGTCGGACTATCCCCGACCGTCCTGCGCTACTCGGCGGCGCTCAAGGGAATGAAAATCCACTGCGGTTTTGTGTGCGCTTTGCGCACGCTTCTTTTTGGTTGGCGATGCGGGCCATGCCCGCATCGGGGTTGGCTTTGGGGGTTATGGTTTTAGGGTTTTGAATTTCCTCCCCTGTGCGCCGCCGAGTAGCGGAGACTGGTCAGGGGTAGTCGGCGAGGACTGTCTGAGCGCGCAGCGCGAGTTCCGCAGCCGCCTGACCAGTCGAGCAACGCAGGGAACCCCATAGGGGCGGCAAACCGGGGGCGACTTCTTTTGGTTACTTTTCTTGGCAAGACAAGAAAAGTGACTGGCTGTCGGGCCACCCCCGACGGTGTTGTTTTTGAATTACGAGAAAGTCACTTCGACCGAAGCGACCGCAAATACAACTCCTCCACCTTCGCCCTAGCCCAAGGCGTCCTCCTCAAAAACTTCAAACTCGATTTCACACTCGGATCATGCGTGAAACAGCGGATGGGCACAGCATCAGCCATCGCTTCCCATCCCATGCTTTCGGATAGTTGCGTGACGATCTTTTCCAGTGTGACGCCTTCCAATGTGGGGCGGTTCGCGGGTTTGGGTGGGGTGGTCATGCGCGGATTTTACAGGGGAACGGCGTGAGCTAGCGTTTACAATGCGAGCCCTGTTTCTATCAAGTACCTCCCATGACCGAACCTATCCGCCTTGCCAAACGTCTTGCCGAACTGACTGCGTGCTCGCGCCGCGAGGCGGAGCTGTATATCGCGGGTGGCTGGGTGAAGGTGGATGGGCAGGTGGTGGAGTTGCCGCAGTTCATGGTGACGGATCAGAAGGTGGAGCTCTATGCGGCGGCCAAGGCGGTGCCGGTGGAGCCGGTGACTATCATGTTGCATCGGCCACTCGGTATGAGTGACGAGGCGGTGACGGCACTGCTGCGTGCGGATACGCAGGCGGAGGATGACCATTCCCATATCCGTGTGCTGCAACAACATTTCGTGCGCATGACGCCGTGCCTGCCGCTGGAGCCGAATGCGGGCGGTATGTCAGTGTTTACTCAGGACTTCCGCGTGTCACGCAAACTGGTGGATGGTGCGGCGACGGTGGAGCAGGAGTATGTCGCCGAGGTGTCGGGCGAGTTGTCTGAGGAAGGGCTGAAGCTGTTGAATCACGGGCTGACGTATAACGGCAAACCGTTGTCACCGGTCAAGGTCAGCCGCCAGAGCGAGACACGGCTACGCTTTGCCTTGAAGGGCGTGCGGCACGGGCAGATCGCGTTCATGTGCGACAGCGTCGGTCTGGAATTGTTGAGTTTGCGCCGTCTGCGCATCGGGCGTTTGTCTATGGGCAAGCTGCCAGCGGAGCAATGGCGTTATTTGGCACCGTATGAAAAGTTCTAAATCCGGGCTGGAGATGGATACGTTCTGTCAGTGGCAGGACGAAACGCTGGTGTTGAACATCCTGGGCCGGCCGCGCGCAAAGCAGACTAAATTGAGCAAAGGCATCGGCAATCAGCTGGAGATCCATGTCGCTGAGAATCCGGTGCGCGGACGCGCCACGGCACATCTGGTGAAGTTTCTGGCGGGTGAGTTCGATGTGCCTGTGAAGTCGATCACGGTGGTGTTCGGGGTGTACAGCGTGAACAAGCAGTTGCGCATCAAGGCGCCGAATAAACTGCCTGCGGTGATTGCGAAGCGGCTGAACGCCGCTTCGAAGTGAATCAGCCGAAGATCTTCTTAAGGGTGTTGCCCAGCCAACCGCCGGAGGTGTCGGATTTCTTGATCTCGACGCCAAGCGAGTTCACCACGGCTTCAACATAGTCGGCATCGTCGCCCTTGATGTGGTTGACCAGCCAGATCTTCAGCATGGAGAGCAGTTCGGGGGCGACGTTTTCGCCATTGGCGGCGCGCTGCTGGAATTCGCCGACGCGCTTGGTGAATATCTCGTGCACGCGTTTATGTGCTTTGAAGAAGGGATAGTTCGCCTTCTCCTGCAGCTCTTCCTCGAAACTGAAGTGTGACAAGGTGTAGTCCACCAGTTCGCCCAGCACGTGGTTGATCACGGCGGTGTCTCCACCTTCGTTTGCGGTATTCAATTCGTTGATCAGATCGACGATGCGCCGATGCTGTTTGTCGATGACTTCGATACCCGTGTCCAGCTCATTGGACCAGTGCAGGTATGCCATAATCTCCTCCCGTCGATGTTGTCGAACGTAATAGTTTTTTTAACTGCGGGCCGCATTCTTTACTACCCCTACTGCCGAGTCAACCAAAATGAGCCCGACCTATTTCATCGGGTATATCTGATGACCGCACTGTCATTTAGAACCAATCGTTCCTTGCTGCGCCGCTATCTGCTGGCGGGATATGTATTGATGATCGCGTATGCCAGCCTGTCCCCTTTTGCGGGTTGGCAGGCGTCGGCGCCGACCTTTGTGGAAGTGCTCGCTTCGCCGCTGAGCCAAGCCTACACGGCGTTCGACGCGGCAGCCAACTGGTTGGCCTATCTGCCGCTGGGCATGTTGCTGGCGCTCAATCTGGGTACGCGTTTCAAGCCAGGGCAGAGTGTGTTGCTCGCGACATTGGCCGCATTGCTGTTGTCGATGGCGATGGAATATCTGCAGACGTATCTGCCGATGCGGGCTGCGGCCAGTGTGGATGTGCTTACCAACGGACTGGGGGCGTTGTGCGGGGCTGTGCTGGCAGTGTGGATCGCGCCGCGGGCATGGTTCGCGCGCGCCACGCAGTGGCGTATCGAACTGTTCCAGCGTGGTGACGGGGTGGATTTCGGTCTGGCGCTGGTGATGCTGTGGATGTTCGCGCAGATCAATCCTTCGCTACCCATGCTGGGCAATGTGTTCCTCACCGAAGAAGCGGGGCGCATCGCGGCGTTCGCGCCGCCGCAATTCAGCCTGTGGGCGAGTGCTGCGGTGGCCTGCAACCTGTTGCTGATCGGCTTGCTGTTGCAGACCCTGTTCCGCATCCGGCGTCACGTGGTGGCGGCATTGTTGTTGATGCTGAGCGTGGTGGCGCTGGGCAAGTTCATCACGGCGGCGGTGCTGCTGCGGTCCTGGGCCTTGATGTTGTGGTTGAACGGCGAGGCTGTGCTCGGCCTGCTGGCAGGACTGGCACTAACGGGTGTCAGTTTCTGGTTGTCGCGCCCGGCACTGCTGTGGGTGGCGGCGGCGGCGAGTGCCGTTTATCTGGCATTGGCGGCAGGGGTATTGGACAGCGCGGCACCTGCGGCCGCGATGCGCTTGTATCATTGGCACTACGGCCATCTGCGCAACTTCAACTGGATGTCGCAGATCGTTTCGGCGGTGTTCCCCGTGTTGCTGGTGATCTATCTGGCTTGGGCACGGCGCCGCATCATGAATGGGGAGGGCAGCGATAAATGACGCAGTATTTCGACAAGCATGTGTTCTTCTGCACCAACCAGCGCGAGGACGGCAGCGACTGCTGCAACAACCACGGTGCGCAGAAGGCGCGCGACTATGTGAAAGACAAGGTCAAGGCATTGGGCATCTCGGACCGGCAGAACAAGATCCGCATCAATTCCGCCGGATGCCTGGACCGCTGCGACGACGGCCCGGTGCTGGTGATCTATCCCGAAGGCACCTGGTACACCTTCGTCGACGAGAGCGATCTGGACGAGATCATCGAGGAGCATCTGCAGCATGGCCGCGTGGTGGAGCGTTTGAAGATCTGATGGCAGTCGTATTGAAAAGCTTTGATCTGCAGGGCCCGGCAGGGCGGCTCGAAGGCGTGGCGCATCTGCCGGACGGCGAACTGCGCGCGATCGCCGTGGTGGCGCATCCATTGCCCACCATGGGCGGCACGATGGAGAACAAGGTGGCGGTGACGCTGGCCAAGACCTTCGCCGACATGGGCTGTGCGGCGTTCCGTTTCAACTTTCGCGGCGTCGGTATCAGCGACGGCGAGTTCACCGGTGGCGAAGGCGAGACTGAAGATCTGATCGCGGTGGTGCGCTATGCGCAGGAACAGTTCGGCAACGACCTGCCGCTGCTGTTGTCCGGTTTTTCCTTCGGCGGCTATGTCGCAGCGCGCGCCGCACAACAATTGCAGCCGCAACATTTGGTGCTGGCTGCCCCGGCGGTCGGTCGTTTCGCGATGCCGGCGGTATCGGCCGACACATTGGTCGTACACGGTGAGCATGATGATGTGGTGCCGCTGGCCGATGCGCTGGAATGGGCGCGGCCGCAGCATCTGCCGATAGTGGTATTGCCGGCAGCAGAACATTTCTTCCACGGTCGGCTGACACAATTGCGCGATATCGTGAAGAAACATTTTTCCGGAGTTGAATTGTGAATCCAGTCATACAGGCCAAAGGTCTGCAAAAATCCTATGGCGGCCACTGCGTGGTGGACGGACTCGATCTATCCATACACAAGGGGGAATGCTTCGGACTGCTCGGCCCCAACGGCGCGGGCAAGACCACCACGCTGCGTTTGCTGTTGGGGCTGATCGAGCCTGATGCGGGCAGCGCAACCTTGCTCGATCTGCCTGTGCCGCAAGCGGCGCGCGAGGCGCGCATCAAGGTGGGCGTGGTGCCGCAGATGGACAACCTCGATCCCGACTTTACCGTGGCGGAGAACCTGCTGGTGTATGGACGTTACTTCGGCATGCGCGACAGCGAGATCGAAGCGCGTATTCCCGACCTGCTGGAATTCGCCAGCCTTACCAGCAAGCGCGATGCGAAAGTGCCGACGCTCTCCGGTGGCATGAAACGTCGCCTGACATTGGCGCGTGCGCTGGTGAATGATCCCGATGTGGTGTTCCTGGATGAGCCCACCACCGGCCTTGATCCGCAGGCAAGACATTTGATCTGGCAGCGCCTGAACGCGCTGACGCAGCAGGGCAAGACGCTGTTGCTCACCACCCACTTCATGGACGAGGCGGAGCGCCTGTGTCATCGGCTGGCGGTGATGGATAACGGCAAGCTCATCAGCCAGGGGTCGCCGCGCCATCTGATCGAGCAGAACATCGAACCGCAGGTCGTCGAAGTGTTCGGCGAGACGGCCGCGCAGTGGGCGAACCAGCATGCCGCGACCTTCTCGCAGCGCCATGAGGTGAGCGGTGAGTCGGTGTTCTGCTATGTGCAGGATGCGCAGCAACTGGTGGCGCATCTGCAATCGCAAAGTGCGTTGCGCTATCTGCATCGTCCGGCGAATCTGGAGGATGTGTTCCTGAAGCTGACGGGACGGGAGATGAGGGAATGAGCATGAGTCATTTCGTATTGCCGCATTTGACGCTGCGTTTCTTCCCCATCTGGCGCCGGCACTGGCTGGTGTGGCGCAAGGTCGCCGTGCCTGCCATCCTCGGACATCTGGCCGATCCGGTGATCTACATGCTGGGTCTGGGTTACGGTCTGGGCAGTCTGTTGCCGGAGATGGGCGGCACTTCCTATATCGCCTTCCTCGCGGCCGGCACCCTGTGCTACAGCAGTATGAACAGCGCCAGTTTCGAATCACTGTACGGCGCATTCGCGCGTATGCACGAGCAGCGCACCTGGGAAGCGATCATGAACACGCCGGTGACGCTGGATGACATCGTGCTGTCGGAGATCCTCTGGTCGGCGACCAAGAGCCTGATGTCGGGCGTGGCCGTGCTCATCGTCATCTGGATACTCGGCCTGTCGGATTCGCTGATGTCTTTGTGGATGATCCCGCTGGTGTTGCTCATCGGCCTGACCTTCGCCGCGGTCGGTCTGATCATGACCGCGCTGGCACCCGCCTACGACTTCTTCATGTACTACTTCACGCTGGTCATTACACCGATGATGCTACTATGCGGCGTCTTTTTCCCGGTCTCTCAGCTGCCGGAGGCATTGCAGGCGCTGGCCGCCGCCTTGCCGTTGACGCATGCGGTGGATCTGGCGCGTCCGTTGATGAAGGGTGAGGTGCCGGCGCAGGCGGTTTTTCATGTCGGCGTGTTGCTGACCTATGCGCTGGTCGGGTTCTATATTTCTCTGGTTCTGTTCAGACGCAGATTGTCGAGGTAATCAAAATGTTGTGGCTTAAAGCATTCCATATATTTTTCGTGGTCAGCTGGTTCGCGGGGCTGTTCTATCTACCGCGCATCTTCGTCAATCATGCGATGGCGGAAGAGGTGGCGGTGAAGGAGCGTCTGAAGCTGATGGAGCGCAAACTGTACAAATTCGTCACACCCATTGGCGCGCTGGCGGTGATCACCGGCCTGTGGCTGTGGTTCGGTTATGGTTTCACCGGTGGCTGGTTGCATGCCAAGACCACTTTCGTGGCCGGTCTGGTGGCATATCACCTGTACTGCGGTCATCTGGTGAAGGTGTTTGCGGAAGACCGCAATACCAAGAGCCACGTCTGGTTCCGCTTCTTCAATGAAGTGCCGGTGCTGGGACTGATCGCATGCGTCATTCTTGCCGTGGTGAAGCCTTTCTGATATGCCTGACTTTTTCGCCACCTGTCCGCGCGGACTGGAAAAACTGCTCTCCGACGAACTGGTTTCATGCGGTGCCGCCGGTGTGAAAGCGACGGACGGCGGCGTCGGCTTCTCGGGTGACTGGCCGACCTGCTATCGCATCAATCTGCAAAGCCGCCTCGCCTCGCGCATCCTGTGGCGTGTGCAGGCACCGACGCCGTATCGCAACGAACAGGATGTGTATCAGGCTGCCTACGATCTGCCGTGGACGCGCTGGTTCGATGTGCAGCACACCATCCTGGTCAAGGTCACGGCGATCAAGAGTCCGCTGACCAGCCTGGAGTTCATCACGCTCAAGATCAAGGACGCAGTGTGCGACAAGTTCCGCGCCGAGAAGAAGGAGCGGCCCAGCGTGGCCAAGCTGGAACCGGATATGCGCATCCACGCTTTCTTCGAGGGCGACAAGTTCACGCTGTATCTGGATACCTCGGGCGAGGCGCTGTACAAGCGCGGCGTGCGCACCCATACCAACATCGCGCCGCTGCGCGAGAATCTGGCGGCGGGCATCTTGAAGATGACCGGCTGGCAGCCGGGTATCCCTTTGCTTGATCCGATGTGCGGCAGCGGCACTTTCCTGATCGAGGCGGCGCAGATCTCGCTCAACATCCAGCCCGGCATCGCGCGCCATTTCGCGTTCGAGAAACTGAAGAACTTCGACGCCAAGACATGGGCCGCGATGCGCGAAGCCGCCATCGCGGCGCAGAAGCCGGTGTGCGAATTGCCGTTGCACGGCAGCGATCTGTACGGTGATGCGCTGGTGGCGGCGCACCAGAATCTTGAAGAAGCGGGCATACGCGAGACGGTCGATCTGAAACAGTGCAATGCGCTGGAAGCATCTCCGCCGGAGAAGGAAGGCATCCTCGTCGCCAATCTGCCCTACGGCGAACGCATGGGTGACGAGGACGAACTGGCCGCGCTGTATCCGCAGCTGGGCGATGTGCTGAAGAAGAAGTTCGGCGGTTGGAACGCCTACTTGTTCACAGGCGATCTGCGCATCGCCAAATTGATGCGATTGACGCCATCCAAACGCACACCGCTGTTCAACGGTGCCATCGAGTGCCGCTTGTTCGAATACAAGATCGTCAGCGGCAGTAACCGCAAATAAACAAGCCGCCTCCAGGGCGGCTTGTTTACTTGGCTGGATCGTCAGGACAGCTTCAGGTGTTCGGTGCCACTCATCACGTCACGATCCTTGGTCTCGTTGCTTTCCAGTTTGATGCGCAGACGCAGGTCGTTGACCGAGTCGGCGTTCTTCAATGCTTCCTCGTAGCTGATCATGCCGGCTTCGTGCAGGTCGTACAGCGCCTGGTCGAAGGTCTGCATGCCGATCTCGCGCGACTTGCCCATCACTTCCTTGATCTGGTGCACCTCGCCCTTGAAGATGAGGTCGGAGATCAGCGGCGAGTTGAGCAGGATCTCGAACGCGGCGGCCCGGCCCTTGCTGTCCTTTTTGGGGATCAGCCGTTGCGAGATGAGTGCTTTGACGTTGAGCGACAGGTCCATCAACAATTGTTCGCGGCGTTCTTCCGGGAAGAAGTTGATGATGCGATCCAGCGCCTGGTTGGCACTGTTGGCATGCAGCGTGGCCATGCACAGGTGGCCGGTCTCGGCGAAGGCCACCGCGTATTCCATCGTTTCGCGGTCACGGATCTCGCCGATCAGGATCACGTCGGGTGCCTGGCGCAGGGTGTTCTTCAGCGCATTGTGCCAGTTGTCGGTATCCACCCCGACTTCGCGGTGGGTGATGATGCACTTTTGGTGTTCATGCACGTATTCGACCGGGTCTTCGATGGTGATGATGTGCCCCTGGCTGTTGAAGTTGCGGTAGCCGATCATGGCTGCCAAAGTGGACGACTTGCCGGAGCCGGTGCCGCCGACCAGGATCACCAGTCCGCGTTTGGTGAGCGTGACTTCTTTCAGCACGTCCGGCAGGCGCAATTCTTCGAAGGTCGGGATCTTGGTGGTGATGGTACGCAACACCATGCCGACCTTTTGTTGCTGCATGAACACGTTGACACGGAAGCGCCCGATACCGGGCGGGCTGATGGCGAAGTTGCATTCGTGCGTCGCTTCGAACTCGGCGGCCTGACGGTCGTTCATGATGCTGCGCGCCAGTTCCTGCGTGTGCTGCGGTGACAGGATCTGATTGGACACCGGCGTCATCTTGCCGTCCACCTTGAATGCCGGCGGGAAGCCGGCGGTGACGAACAGGTCGGACGCTTTCTGCGAGATCATGCCTTTCAGCAGATTGTGAACGAGTTCGGTAGCCTGACTTCTTTCCATGGTGTACTCCTGTTTCTATGATGCTCAGCGGCTGCTTAACCGGGGAACAGTTCCTTGTTGGCTGCCTTGCTACGTGCTTCGCCAGAAGAGACGACGCCACGTTTGACCAGATCGGTCAGGCACTGGTCCAGCGTCTGCATGCCGATGTTGCCGCCGGTCTGGATGGCGGAATACATCTGCGGCACTTTCGCTTCACGGATCAGATTGCGGATGGCGGGTGTACAGATCATGATCTCGTGCGCGGCGGCGCGGCCACTGCCGTCCTTGGTTTTGAGCAGGGTCTGCGAGATCACGGCACGCAGTGATTCGGACAACATCGCACGCACCATCTCTTTCTCGTCGGCGGGGAAAACGTCGATGATACGGTCGATGGTCTTGGCGGCGGAGCTGGTGTGCAAGGTGCCGAATACCAAGTGGCCGGTCTCGGCAGCGGACATGGCGAGGCGGATGGTCTCCAGGTCGCGCATCTCACCGACCAGGATCACGTCCGGGTCTTCACGCAACGCTGAACGCAGTGCGTTGTTGAACGACAGCGTGTGCGGGCCGACTTCGCGTTGGTTGACCAGACACTTCTTGGATTCATGCACGAATTCGATCGGGTCTTCCACTGTCAGGATGTGGCCCATATCGCTCTCGTTGATATGGTTCACCATCGCCGCCAGCGTGGTCGACTTACCGGAACCGGTTGGGCCGGTGACCAGCACCATGCCGCGCGGATTCTCGGCGATGGTTTTGAAGATGGGTGGCGCGTTCAGGTCTTCCAAAGACAGGATCTTGGAAGGAATGGTACGCATGACCGCACCTGCGCCGCGATTCTGGATGAAGGCGTTGACACGGAAACGGGCGAGATTGGGGACTTCGAAGGAGAAGTCGACTTCCTTGTTCTCTTCGTAATGCTTGCGCTGCCCGTCGTTCATGATGTCATACATCATGGCGTGCACTTCCTTGTGCTCCATGGCCGGCAGGTTGATGCGGCGCATATCGCCGTGCACGCGGATCATCGGTGGCAACCCGGCGGAGAGGTGCAAGTCGGAAGCTTTGTTCTTCACGCCGAAGGCGAGCAGTTCGGTGATATCCATATATAATTCCCCAGTCGTTAAACAACCGCCAATATCGTGCAGGCCGCCCGATTATGACTGCAATCCTTTCCAACTTGCAAGCCGTGCAGCGGGCTGTAACAGAAGCCTCGATAGCGGCAGGTCGTCCCCGCGACGCGGTGCAACTGTTGGCGGTCAGCAAGACCTTTCCGGCCGAAGCTGTGCGCGAGGCATACCAGGCCGGACAGACCGCTTTCGGCGAGAACTATCTGCAGGAAGCACTGGACAAGATCGGGGCGCTGCGTGACTTGCCGCTGGAATGGCATTTCATCGGACCGATACAGAGCAACAAGACGCGCCCCATCGCCGAACATTTCGACTGGGTGCATGGTGTCGACCGGCTGAAGGTCGCCGAACGTTTGTCGGAGCAACGGCCGGGCTCCTTACCGGATCTGAATATCTGCCTGCAGGTCAATGTGAGCGGCGAGGCGAGCAAGAGCGGTGTGGCACCGCAAGAGATCTTGCAGCTAGCAAGTGAGGTCGTGCGGTTGCCTCGATTGAAGTTGCGTGGTCTCATGGCGATCCCCGCGCCGGTTGATGATCCGTTGCTGCAGCGCGCACCGTTCGTGCGGATGCGCGAATTGCTGGCGGCACTGAATGCGCAGGGCAAGCAAATGGACACGCTCTCGATGGGCATGTCGCATGACTTTGCAGTAGCGATACAGGAAGGCGCAACCATCGTGCGCGTGGGCACCGCGATCTTCGGTGCCAGAAACTACGGAGGCGAACAATGAACATCTGTTTTGTCGGTGGCGGCAATATGGCGACGGCCCTGATCGGTGGCATGCTCAAGCGCGGCTATTCCCCGTCCAAGATCCGCGTGGTCGAGGTGGATGAGGCGCGTTGCTTGAAGCTGCATCACGATTTCGTGGTGCGCGCCACGACAGACATGAGTGATGCGGTCCCGTTCAGCGAGATCATTCTGCTGGCCGTGAAGCCTCAGCAGATGCAGAGCACCTGCCGCAACCTGGCACCGTTGCTGACCGGGCAGATGGTCATCTCCATCGCGGCCGGCATACGTGCGCATGACATCGCCCGCTGGCTGGGTACCGGCAACATCGTGCGCGCCATGCCCAACACACCGGCATTGATTCGGCACGGCGTGGCCGGTCTGTACGCGCTGGAGGCGGTGAGTGCGGCCAATCGCGAGCGCGCCGAGGCGATCATCGAGGCGGTCGGCACCAGTTTGTGGGTGGAGGAAGAATCCATGCTGGATAGCGTGACGGCTATCTCGGGTAGCGGCCCGGCCTATGTGTTCTATTTCATCGAAGCGATGCAGCAGGCGGCACAGGAGCTGGGGCTGGATGCTTTCCAATCGCGGCAATTGGTGCTGGACACCTTCATCGGCGCAGCCAAGCTGGCGGAAAGCAGCCAGCAGGATATCGCCACGCTGCGTGCCAATGTGACCTCGAAGAACGGCACGACTGAGCGTGCGCTATCGAGTCTGGAGGCGAACAATGTGCGCGCGCATATCGTCGCCGCCGCCCATGCGGCAGCGGCGCGTTCCAAGGAATTGGGCGATGAATTGGGTAAGGATTGAAGGCCACCTCAAATAATCCAAACTTTGCGAGCATCCGCTATGCGGATTGCCTGCTTACCCCGCTTGTCGCAATTTTGAACTTATAGAGGTGTCCTGAAGATGCTGTCTGAAGCTTTGTTGTTCCTGGCCGATGCGCTGCTGCAACCGTTTGCAGCGGTATTGTTGTTCCGCTTCCATGCGGTCTGGCTGCGTGTGCCGATGCGCAATCCGGTCGGTGAGTTCGTGCTGGCGATCACCGACTTCATCGTGTTGCCGTTGCGCCGTCGTCTGCCTGCGCTGCCCGGCATGGATAGCGCCACGCTGCTGCTGGCCTTCGTCTTTGAATTCGTCTATCTGGTGGCCTTCATCAGCTTGCAGGGCTATCCGTTCGACACCTTCCCGCTGATCGGTCTGTTGCTGTGGACGCTGGTCAAGCTGCTGAAGCTGAGCTTGTATCTGTTGATGGCCAGCCTGCTACTGGAGGCAGTCATGTCCTGGGTCAATCCGCAAACGCCGCTGGCGCCGCTGCTGACGGCAGTGAACCTGCCCTTCGTGCAGCCCCTGCGCCGTCGCATCCCCACCGTCGGTAGTCTGGATCTGTCCATACTGGTACTGCTGCTGTTGTGTCAGCTGTTGCTGATCGTGCTGGTCGGCGGGCTGGAACAGGCCGCGACGCGCTTGCTGTGAGCGGGTGGTATCGCCGCAATGGCGACGTGTTGACGCTGACGCTGCATGTTCAACCGGGTGCCAAGCGCAGCGAAGTGTCCGGATTGCATGGCGAGGCATTGAAGATTCGCCTCGCCGCACCGCCCATCGAGGGGCGTGCCAACGATGCGTTATGCAGGTTCATCGCCGATACCTTCAGCGTGGCGCTGAAGCAGGTGGAGCTCAAGCAGGGCGCACAGTCGCGCCACAAGGTTGTGGCGGTCACCGGCAGCAGCGTCGATCCGGATAGCTGCCTGCGACCCTGATCCAGGTATCAGTGCGTGCCGGTCCGCAGGCGCTTTTCGGATAGCAACGCTTTCACATTTCCCAGTTTGCTGCGGTCACTTTCACCGTTCACGTTGATGATGTGCAGCTTGCCTGCGCCGTTATGCATATCGTCGGCGAAATCCATCACCCCACCGATCACCACCAGTTCGCCTTTACGTATCTCTTCCGCGAACTTGATCATGGCGGCACTGACCTGGTTATGCACGTTGGCCTGCACGCCATCCATATTGTTGAGGTTGGAAGAGATGTTGATGGTGTCCAGTTCGCGCCTGATGGCTTCCGACTCTTTGGAATAGTTACCGCTGACCGCCGCGATGGCACCGCAACGGGAATGGCCCACGAACATCAGCACCGGCGTGTGCAGGTGGTGCACGCCGTACTCAACCGATCCTTCCGCCGTGGTGAGCTGGTTGCCGATGTTGCGGATCATGAACAACTGGCCCTCGGGCGCGCGCGAGAACATATTGGTGTGCACGCGCGAGTCGGAGCAGGTCACGACGGTGGCAAAGGGTTGCTGCCCTTTCGCGAGGTCCGAGAAGAACTCGATGCGTCGTATCGACATGTAGATGCCGTTGTTGGCGGACAGGTCATTGAGGAATGCGGTGACGGCTGCCGATTCGGCCTTGGCATGTTCGGGGCCCGGCTGTGCATAGGACTGGGGGGTGAGGCTGATTGAACATACAACCAGCAGTGTGGCGAATCGCTTAAGCATAGGGCACCTGTACATATATTCGAGACTGCAGGATATACGGATTTGCTGATGTGCCAACAGATGAAAAGCGCTTGTTATCGGCCTTATTCCTCGTCGAACAGCATTTGCAGGCGCAGCCAGAGCAGCGGATCCATGTCGTAGCTTTGCGCATGCCGGAAATGTAATTGCGGATTGAACTCGAAGTACAGCCAGCGCCGGTTCAATTGGCGGCGATACAGCACAGATATCACGGCATCGTCCAAGCGCGATTGCGGCTTGCTGACGCCGATCAGGCTGAGCTGGTATTGCACTGCGCGTTTCTCGTCCAGTGTGTGAAAGACGGTGAAATCCTGCTGCAGGTCGAAGCGCTGCGGCAGATGCAGCCAGGTCACGCTGCTGGTGGCGCGGAACAGTGTCTGCGGAGCCAGCGGGCGATCGAAGTCCACTTGCGTGGTCTCGCCCAGACCAGACTGGCTGAACCAGTACAGCGATTGCGCCGGTTTCATGCGCCATTCACCCATCGGTATGACGAGGCTGGCGCGCGCACGGGCGAAGGGTTCCAGCGGTGCATGTAGTTTGATACCCACGTCGGTGCTGGTGTGCCAGACCTGTTCTTCGCTCTCTTCCACGCGCAGCGCCAAGCCGTATTCCCCCGGCGCACGGAAAGGTCCGATACGTTGTGTCTGATTCTGGCCGGCACCGGGGCCGGCGGTGTTCTGTTCCGGATCGCTCTCCAGCAGCAGATGCAAGCGATGTTCGGTAGAAGGCAGGTGCAGTTTGATGCGGCCGGACAGCGTGGTCTCGCGCTGGCCGCCGGCCGTCATCTGCTCGTCGAGGTCGATCTGGAGCACGCTGCGATTGTTCTCCTGGAAATTGCGCTCATCACCGAAGAAGCGATCCAGTCCGGTGACCAGGCGGACAAAATGCTGCGATACGTATTCTCTTGTCGCATCCGCCTGTTGCATGCCGGTGCTGGCCAGCGCGGGGAGGGGATTATCGACAACGGCCCCTGCCGCTGCAGGCAGGCATAGTGCAGCCCACAGGCAAACATGATGGGAAATGGATTTAAGGCGCGGATGGTGCATATGGAGATGATACACATAAAAAAAAGCCGACTTGCGTCGGCTTGAAATCGCACTGTTGCTGTTGCCTTGAGTCCGGGTTCATGTAAACAATAATCCGGAAGGCTGGCAGTTAACGCGCGACCTCTACATCAGGATGACATCGTATTGCTCTTGATTGTAAAGATTCTCCACCTGCAACGAGACCGGCTTGCCGATGAAGTCGGATAACTGGGCCAGGCTCTGCGATTCCTCGTCCAGGAACAGGTCGATCACCTGCTGCGAGGCGAGGATGCGGTATTCGCGGGCATTGAATTGGCGGGCTTCGCGCAGGATCTCGCGCAGGATCTGGTAACACACGGTCTGCGCAGTCTTCACCTCGCCGCGCCCCTGGCAGGTGGGGCAGGGCTCGCACAGCACGTGTGCCAGGCTCTCGCGGGTGCGCTTGCGCGTCATCTCGACCAGCCCCAGCGCAGAGAACCCGTTCACATTGACGCGGGTGCGGTCCATCGCCAGCATCTTGCGGAACTCTTCCAGTACGCCGTCGCGGTGCTCCTGGCTGTCCATGTCGATGAAGTCGCAGATGATGATGCCGCCCAGATTGCGCAGGCGTAGTTGGCGGGCGATGACCTGCGCCGCTTCCAGATTGGTCTTGAAGATGGTGTCGTCGAAGTTGCGGCCGCCGACGAAACCGCCTGTGTTCACATCGATGGTGGTCAATGCTTCGGTCTGGTCGATGATCAGGTAGCCGCCCGATTTGAGATTGACGCGCTTGGACAGCGCCGACTCGATCTCGTCCTCGATGCCGTACAGGTCGAACAAGGGGCGTGTGCCGATGTAGTGACTTAACTTTTCCACTGCTGCCGTGCTGAAGTCTGCCGCGAATGCCTGCATGCGCTGGTGGGTGTCGCGCGAATCCACCAGGATGCGGGCAGTTTCCTGGCCGAAGAAATCGCGCAGCACGCGCAGGCTGATATCAAGCTCCTTGTACAGCAAGGCGGGTGCGCCCAGTTGTTTCGCCTGTTGCTGCAGCTTGCCCCACAACTTGTCCAGATAGGCCACGTCGGTGCGCATTTCCTCGTCTGTCGAGCCTTCAGCCATGGTGCGGATGATGTAGCCGCCACCGTGTTCGGGCGGCAGCAATTGCTGCAGGCGGACGCGCAGGGTCTCGCGCTCTTCTTCGTTCTCTATGCGTTGCGATACGCCGATGTGAGCTTCCTGCGGCAGGTAGACCAGCAGGCGGCCGGCGAAGCTCAACTGTGTGGAGAGGCGTGCGCCCTTGCTGCCGATCGGGTCCTTGATCACCTGCGCCAGTACGCTCTGACCTTCGAACAATACTTTCTCGATGGGTTTTGCCGCATCGCCATTGATGCGGTTCTCCCAGATGTCGGCCACATGCAGGAAGGCCGAGCGCTCCAATCCGATGTCGATGAAGGCCGATTGCATGCCGGGCAACACACGCTTCACCTTGCCGACGTAGACATTGCCGACCAGTCCGCGCTGGCTGCCGCGCTCGATGTGCAGTTCCTGCACCACGCCCTGCTGCATCACGGCGACGCGCGTCTCCTGCGGGGTGACGTTGATCAGTATCTCTTCATTCATGCGGTGGAGACTCCGAAATGTTGCAACAATTCTATCGTCTCGAACAATGGCAGCCCCATCACGCCGGTGTAGCTGCCGTCGATATGTTTTACGAATGCACCGGCAGCGCCCTGTATGCCGTAGGCACCTGCCTTGTCGTGCGCTTCACCGGTCAGCAGGTAGCGGCGTATGCGTGTTTCGTTCAGTTCGGCGAAGGTGATGGTGGTGGTCGACAGACGCATCTCCAGCCGTCCTTCGAAAGCGACGGCCACTGCGGTGAGCACCTGGTGCTGTGTGCCTGAAAGTTCGCTCAGGATCTGTAAGGCATGTTCGTTGTTGTCCGGCTTGCCGATGATCTTGCCGTTCACGGTGACGGTGGTGTCTGCTGCCAATACAGGGTAAGGCCGCAGTTTGCGTAACAGCAGCGCTTCCCAGCCCGCCTCAGCCTTGGCGCGGCAGATGCGCTGCACATAGTCGACGGGCAGCTCGCCCGCAAGCGGTGTCTCGTCCACATGCACTTCGCGGCGCGGATCGTTGCGCAGCAGCAGCGGATCGAAACGCACGCTGATCTGTTTGAGCAGTTCGCGGCGGCGCGGACTTTGCGAGGCGAGATAGATGCGTGAGTGGTTGGTGCTCATGGCTGACCCGGATTCATTCTCTGTGATAGGGGTGATTGTGCATCAGCGAGTGCGCGCGATAAAGCTGCTCCGCCAGCAGTACGCGCACCATGCCGTGCGGCAGGGTGAAGGCGGAAAGCGCCATCAGTTGCCGCGCGCGCTGTTTCACCGATTCGTGCAGGCCGTCGGCACCGCCGATGATGAAGGCGACATCGCCGCCCTGTTGCATCCAGTCTTTCAGTTGTTGTGCCAGTTGCTTGGTGGTCGGCGTCGCGCCGTGTTCGTCGAGCGCGATGCAGTGTGCGGAAGCGGGCAGAGCGGCGAGGATGCGCTGCGCCTCGGACTCCATGATCTGTGCGGTGGTCTTGCCGGTGGTGCGCGGCTCGGGTTTGATCTCCACCAGCGAGATGCTCGCCTCGCGCGGCATGCGCTTGGCGTATTCGTTGAAGCCCTCGGTGATCCACGCGGGCATCTTGTTGCCCACCGCGAGGATCATCAGTTTCATTTGCCGGCTTGGGCGCGCAGCTTGGGTTGTACGCCCCAGAGTTCTTCAAGGTTGTAATACGCACGCACGGCGGGCTGCATGATGTGGACGATGACATCGCCCAGATCGACCAGCACCCATTCGCCGCTGTCACCGCCTTCGATGCCGACCACTTCTTCGCCGATCTCTTTCAGTTTCTTTGATACATGGTCAGCCAACGCTTTGGTCTGGCGTGTGGATTGTGCACTGGCGATCACCATCGATTCGAACAGCGAGTTGAATTTGCGGGTATCGATGACATCGATATCAACCGCTTTGATGTCTTCCAGTGCAGCCACGACGGCTGCGGTTTTGTCTTTTACGTTCAGCATGTTGAGTAGGTCAGATTGGTTTGAATATGATGTGTGACGGCATCGGGCACCAGATAGCGGATGCTCTTGCCGTCCATACAGCGGCGGCGGATGTCGGTGGAGGATATCTCCAGTGCGGGCATGTCGGCGACGAAGATCGTGCCGGCAGGTGATTCGTGCAGGGCTTGCGCGCCGGGGGCGAGGCGGGCGCGGTATTCGGTCTGCAGCGCCTCGTCGGCCCGCGCCATCGCGTTACCCAGCGGCAAGCCACCCGCGCGTTGCAATACCACGATATGCGCCAGTGCAAACAACTGCTGCCATTCGTGCCAGGTGTGCAGTTGCAGAAAGGCATCGCCGCCCAGGATCAAACACAGCGGTTGTTGCATACCCAGTTCGGCTCGCAGCGCGGAGAGAGAATCGACGGTGTAGCAGGGATCGGTGCGGAACACTTCGCGTACGTCGACCATGAAATCCGGATGGCCGTTCACCGCCAGTCGCACCATCTCCCAGCGCACCTTGGCGGGTGCATACGGAGCGGGGCGATGCGGCGGTGTGCCGCTGGGCATGAAACGGACCTGCGACATGCCGCATTGTTCCAGCGCTTCCTGTGCGATACGCAGATGCCCATGATGGATGGGATCGAAGGTGCCGCCGAGGATGCCGATCGGTTGTGTCACTGTCTAGACGGCCAGACGACGCACGTCAGCGAGCACGTGCGCAAGATAGGTAGTGAAGCGCGCGCCCATCGCGCCGTCGATCACACGGTGGTCGTAGGACAGCGACAGCGGCAGCATCAGGCGCGGCACGAATTCGCCGTCTTTCCACACCGGTTTCATGCTGGAACGCGACACACCCAGGATGGCCACTTCAGGCGCATTGATGATCGGCGTGAATGCCGTGCCACCGATACCGCCCAGACTGGAGATGGTGAAGCAGCCGCCCTGCATGTCGGCAGCGGTGATCTTCTTGTCGCGTGCGCGCGCACTGACTTCCATCAATTCCTGCGCCAGCTGCACGATGCCTTTCTGGTCCACGTCGCGGATCACCGGCACCATCAGCCCGTCCGGTGTGTCCACCGCGACGCCGATGTGGATGTATTTCTTCACGATCAGGTTCTCGCCGCCCGTATCCAGCGAAGCGTTGAAATCCGGGAAGTGGCGCAGCGTGGTGGCGACCGCCTTGAGCATGAAGGCCAGCGGGGTGATCTTGATGTTCTGCTTGGCGTATTCGTCGTTGAGCTGCTTGCGGAAAGCTTCCAGCTCGCTGATGTCGGCATCCTCGAACTGCGTGACATGCGGGATCATCACCCAGTTGCGGTGCAGGTTGGCGCCGGAGATCTTCTTGATGCGCGACAGTGGCTTGGATTCGACTGCGCCGAACTTGGCGAAATCCACATCCGGCCACGGCAGCAGTCCCGGCAATGCACCACCGGCGGCTGCGCCGCGCGGCTGCGCCAGCGATTGTTTGACGAAGTTCTGCACGTCGTCCTTGGTGATGCGACCTTTATCCGCGCTGCCCTTCATCTGTGTCAGATCGACACCGAGTTCGCGGGCGAAGCGTCGGATGGACGGGCTGGCATGTGCCTTGCCGCCGGGAGCCATTGCGACCGGCGCTGCTGCTGCAACGGGCGCAGCAGTCGGTGCCGGTTTTGCAGCAGGTGCTGCCGCAACAGGTGCCGCCTGCGGTGCAGGTGCGGACGGTTCGGCGACTGCCGGTGCTGCAGCAGCACTGGCTTCGATCAGCGCGATCAGATCGCCTTCCGATACCTTGTCGCCGACCTTGATCTTGAGTTCTTTCAGTACGCCGTCGAACGGTGCTGGCACATCCATGGTGGCCTTGTCGGTCTCCAATGTGATCAGTGTCTGTTCGGCAGTGACTTGCTCGCCGGCCTTCACAGCCACTTCAATGACTTCGACACCTTTGAATCCGCCGATGTCCGGGACAATTACGTTCTTGATTTCTGCCACGTCGTTCTCCTCGATTACACCGTGGTGGGATTCGGCTTGTCAGCGTCGATCTGATATTGCTTGATCGCTTTGCTGACTACACTCGCTTCGATACTGCCTTCGTCGGCCAAAGCCTTCAATGCGGCAACGGCGACGAAGTAGCGGTCCACCTCGAAGAATTCACGCAGCTTTTTGCGGAAGTCGGAACGGCCAAAACCGTCAGTCCCCAGCGTCTTGTACTGTGCCTTCACATACGGACGGATCTGGTCCGGGTAAGCGCGCATGTAGTCGGTCGCGGCGATCACCGGCGTTTTGGCGTCCAGGCATTGTTCGACATAGCTGGCGCGTGGCTTGGCTTCAGGATGGAGCATGTTCCAGCGTTCGCAGTCAATACCCTCGCGGCGCAGTTCGTTGAAGCTGGTCACGCTCCACACGTCGGAAGAGATATCGAAATCCTTGGACAGCAGTTCCGCCGCCGCGATGACTTCGCGCAGGATGGTGCCGCTACCCAGCAACTGCACTTTGGACTTGGACTTCGCCTTGGTGCTGCTGAACTTGTACATACCCTTGAGTATGCCTTGCTCGGCACCTTTCGGCATAGCCGGGTGGGTGTAGTTCTCGTTCATCACCGTGAGGTAATAGAACACATCTTCCTGTTGCTGATACATGCGGCGCATACCGTCCTGCACGATCACCGCCAGTTCGTAGGCGAAGGTTGGATCGTAGGAGATACAGTTGGGGATGGTCGCTGCCATCAGATGGCTATGGCCATCCTGATGTTGCAGACCTTCACCGTTCAGCGTGGTACGGCCGGCTGTACCACCGACCAGGAAGCCACGTGCACGCAGGTCGCCCGCTGCATAGGCCAGATCGCCGATACGCTGGAAACCGAACATCGAGTAATAGATGTAGAACGGGATCATCGCCACGCCGTGGTTGGCGTAAGCAGTCGCTGCAGCGATCCAGTCAGCCATGCCGCCTGCTTCGTTGATGCCTTCCTGCAGGATCTGCCCGGACTCGGATTCCTTGTAGAACATCAGCTGGTCGGCATCCTGCGGGGTGTACAACTGCCCCACCTGCGAGAAGATGCCAAGCTGACGGAACATGCCTTCCATACCGAAGGTGCGGGACTCGTCCGGCACGATCGGCACGATCTGCTTGCCGATTGCCTTGTCTTTCACCAGCATGCCGAGCATACGCACGAAGGCCATGGTGGTGGAGAACTCGCGCTCTTCGCTGGATTTCAGTAGCGCATCAAAAGCGTCCAGTGTCGGGATGTTGAGCGGATGCGCCAACGGTTCACGTGCCGGGATGTTGCCCATCTTGGCACCGCGTTCCTTGAGGTACTTGGCTTCCTGGCTGTCGGGCGCGGGGCGCACGAAGGGCAGGTTAGGCAGTTGCTCGTCACTGACGGGGATATTGAAACGGTCGCGGAAGTTACGCAGCGACCCGATGTCCATCTTCTTCTGCTGGTGAGTAGGGTTCTGTGCTTCGCCCGAGGAACCCATGCCATAACCTTTCACGGTCTTGGCCAGGATCACGGTCGGTTGTCCCTTGTGCTTGGATGCTGCCGAGTAGGCGGCGAACACTTTGAACGGATCATGACCGCCACGGTTCAAGTGCCAAATCTCGTCGTCCGACATGTCGGCAACCAGTTCCAGCAACTCCGGATATTTGCCGAAGAAATGCTCGCGCACATAAGCGCCATCTTTGGATTTGTAGGTCTGGTATTCACCATCCACCACTTCCATCATGCGCTTTTCCAGCAGGCCACTCTTGTCCTTGGCCAGCAGGCGGTCCCACCAGCGCCCCCAAACCACCTTGATCACGTTCCAGCCTGCGCCACGGAACACGCCCTCCAGTTCCTGGATGATCTTGCCGTTGCCGCGCACCGGGCCGTCCAGACGTTGCAGGTTGCAGTTGATCACAAAGATCAGGTTGTCCAGACCTTCGCGGCCGGCCATGGAGATCGCGCCCAGCGATTCCGGCTCGTCGGTCTCGCCGTCGCCGAGGAAAGCCCATACCTTGCGGCCATCGGTCTGCGACAGATTGCGGTGTTGCAGGTAGCGCATGAAACGCGCTTGATAGATCGCCATCAGCGGGCCGAGGCCCATCGATACCGTGGGGAACTGCCAGAAGTTCGGCATCAACCATGGGTGCGGGTAAGAAGACAGTCCGTCGCCGTCCACTTCCTGGCGGAACTTGCGCAACTGTTCTTCCGACAGACGGCCTTCAAGGAAGGCGCGCGCATAGATGCCGGGCGAGCAGTGGCCCTGGAAATAAACCAGATCGCCGCCTTGATCCTTGGTGTGGCCGCGGAAGAAATGGTTGAAGCCGACGTCGTACAGAGTGGCTGCCGAAGCGAAGCTGGCGATGTGGCCGCCCAGCTCGGAAGACTCTTTGTTCGCATTCAGGATGATCGCCATCGCGTTCCAGCGCGTCAGGGCGCGGATGCGGTGTTCCAATTCATGGTTGCCGCTGGAGCGCTCTTCCTTATCCAACTTGATGGTGTTGACGTAAGGCGTGGTGGCGCTGATCGGCATATCGTCGCCGGCCAGTCGCGCATGGTTAATCAGTTGGTCAAGCAGGAAGTGAGCGCGTTGTGCGCCTTCTTTCTCCAGTACGGACTGGAGCGACTCCAGCCATTCTTGGGTTTCCTGCGGATCGTGATCAGGTATCTGTGTCGCCATCGCTTACTCTCTCTCTCGGTTACAACGCAATATTTCGTTTTCCGTCACCAACCATTCCACTGTGCGGTCGGTGTCCTCCAGCGGGATGTCTTCGACGACCTGCAACTCGAACGCGGCAGCGACCAATGCAGGTCGATGCGGCATACGCGCCAGCAGTTTGTCGTAGAAACCGCCCCCATACCCCAAACGTTCCCCGTTTCGGGTGAACGCGACACCGGGTAACAATATGAGATCTATCGTTCCCAACGCTTCTTCTTTTACACATCGCTCGATCAGCGGCTCGCGTATGCCCCACGAACCGGGCGCCACGTCTAGCTGCAGATCCTGCACCTGATACAGGTCCAGAAGTTTGCTTGCCTTGTTCGCACGCGGCAGCAACACACGTTTGCCGTCGCGCAGTGCTTGCGCCATCCAATGCTCGGTATCCAGTTCGGCCCCGAAGTTCAGGTAGCCCAGTACGGTCGCGGCTTGCCGATACGCGGGCAAACTGCTCACTGCGTCCAGAATGGTATGACTCAGACGCAGCCGTTCTGCCGCGGCCATATTTTCGCGGGCGGCGATTATACGTTGCCGGAGGGTCAGCTTCCTAGCTTGGATGTTCATAAGTCCCTATTCAATTTCCAACAAAGCGAGCAACGCGCAACATTGCCAATAGAACAGTGCTTAACTTCGCGGTAATCCACGCAAATCCGGATCGCGGCAGCGAAGTGTCGCGGACTCGATAAGACACGGAAGTGATCCGTGTTCACCGCATCACCCCAAAAACAGGCGATATGCCGGATTGTCGCTCTCGTCCCAATAGCGGTAGCCCAGGGTGTCGAGGAAGATCTTGAGCGCCTTCTTGTCTTCACGCGGAACCTGCATGCCGACCAGCACACGGCCATAGTCTGCACCGTGGTTGCGGTAGTGGAACAGACTGATGTTCCAGTTGTGGCTCATGCTGTTGAGGAAGTTCATCAGCGCGCCGGGGCGTTCCGGGAATTCGAAACGGAACATGATCTCGTCTTTGGCCTCCGGCGCATGACCACCCACCAAGTGGCGCAAGTGCAGTTTGGCCATCTCGTTGTCGGACAGGTCCTGCGCGGGTAACTTGTTGCGCTGGAGTTTGTCGATCAGATCCGACGTTTCCGATTGATCCTTGACCTGGATGCCGACGAACACCTGTGCCGCTGCCGGGTCGGCGTAGCGGTAGTTGAACTCGGTGATGTTGCGCTTGCCCAACAGCGAACAGAACTTGCGGAAGCTGCCCGGCGTCTCGGGGATGCTCACGGCCAGGATTGCTTCGCGTTTCTCGCCGATCTCGGCGCGCTCGGCCACGAAGCGCAGGCGGTCGAAGTTCATGTTCGCGCCACTGCACACGGTGACCAGAGTCTCGCCCTTGAGTTGTTCGCGCTTGGCATACGCCTTGGCACCGGCAACTGCCAGCGCACCGGCCGGTTCAAGGATGGAGCGCGTGTCCTGGAACACGTCCTTGATGGCGGCGCATACCTCGTCCGTATTCACCAACACCACCTCATCCACATACTTCTTGCAGATGCGGAAGGTCTCTTCGCCCGCCAGCTTGACCGCTGTGCCGTCCGAGAACAGGCCGACGTCGTTGAGTGTGACGCGTTTCTTCGATTTCAGCGAACGTGCCATCGCATCCGAATCGGTAGTCTGCACGCCGATCACCTTGATATCCGGACGCACCTGCTTGACGTAGGCCGCCACACCCGCGATCAGTCCGCCGCCGCCGATGGCGCAGAAGATGGCGTGGATGGGGGCCTGACGCTGACGCAAGATCTCCATCGCGACGGTACCCTGTCCGGCGATCACGTCCGGATCGTCAAAGGGATGCACGAAGGTGAGCTTCTTTTCCTTTTCCAGCGCATAGGCGTGGGTGCAGGCATCGCTGTAGCTGTCGCCGTGCAGCACGATCTCCACCGAACGCTGGCCGAAATGTTTGACCGCTTCGATCTTCACCTGCGGGGTGGTTGTGGGCATCACGATGATGGCTTTGCAGCCGAGGCGGTGCGCGGACATCGCCACGCCCTGCGCGTGATTGCCGGCCGAGGCGGCGATCACTCCGCGCTTCAATTGCTCGGGGGTGAGCTGCGCCATCTTGTTGTAAGCGCCGCGCAGCTTGAACGAGAACACGGGTTGCATGTCCTCGCGCTTGAACAGGATGGTGTTGCCGGTGCGCGCCGACAGATCGGGCGCGAGTTCTAGCGGTGTTTCAACGGCCACGTCGTAGACGCGGGCGGTCAGGATGCGTTTCAGATAACCTTGCATGGTGATTCACGGACGATTGATAGTGTCCGCAAGATTAGCAGGAAACGCATCGAATGCCTAAATACGCAGGCCACTCATCTGGTAGAAGGCTGGCAGGTCGCTCAGGTCTTTCAGCACGGCTGCGGCACCGGTGAAGTCCTGCGTGTGCGTGTACGGGTTGGTGGTGATGTAGGTCTTGATGCCGGCCGCCAGCGCAGAGTGCAGACCATTATAGGAATCCTCGAGCGCGATGCACTCGCCGGACTGCAGTGCAAGTTTGTCCAGCACCCAGTCGTAGATATCCGGAGCGGGTTTCTTTTTTGGCACGATGTCTCCGCAGCCGTTGGCGGCGAAATAACTTGCCCAGTCCTTGCCGAGTCCGACCTCCAGCAAGGCACTCACGTTCTCGGCGGTAGTAGTGGTGGCGATGGCCAGCGTGATGCCGGCAGCGCGCGCGTCATGGATGAGTTGCTTGATGCCGGGGCGCAGCGGGATTGCGCCTTCGCGCAGCATGGCCGTGTAGTGGCCGGTCTTCACGGCATGCAGATGTTTGACGAAGTCGTCGAAGTTGTCGGGCTTGGTATAGCCCTGCAGGAAATCCGAGACGAAATACTTTATGCGTTCCTTGCCGCCGGTGACTTTCAGTAGTTTGTCGTACAGCGCGACATCCCAGTTCCAGTCCAGGCCGTTCTCGGCGAATGCCTTGTTGAACGATTTGCGGTGGCCGTCCTCGGTGTCTGCCAAGGTGCCGTCCACGTCGAAGATGATCGCTTTAATAGTCATAGTCTCTTTCCTTGTTTATTTCATTCCCGGGAATTTCTTGCCCGCCATGGACTTCATCATTCTGCTCATCATGCCCTTGCCGCTGAACATCTTCATCATCTTTTGCGATTGCTCGAACTGGTTCAGCAGCTGGTTCACATGCATCACCTGCACGCCGGAACCGGCCGCGATGCGCTTCTTGCGTGAAGCCTTGATCAGCTCCGGGTGGCTGCGTTCCCAGGGTGTCATGGAATTGATGATACCTTCGGTACGGTTGATCTGGCGCTCGTCGACCTTGGCGCCTGCGGCGGCATTCGCCAACTGGGCGGGCAACTTGTCCATCAGCGCGGCCATGCCGCCCATCTGTTTCATCTGCACGATCTGCATCTTGAAGTCGTTGAGGTCGAATCCCTTGCCGCTCTGCATCTTCTTGGCCAGCTTCTCTGCCGCGCCGATATCCACATTGCGTTGCGCTTCCTCCAGTAGCGACAGCACATCGCCCATGCCGAGGATGCGCTGCGCCATGCGTTCCGGGTGGAAGGCTTCCAGGCCGTTCGGCTTCTCACTGACACCGACGAACTTGATCGGTTTGCCGGTGATCTGCCGTACCGACAGTGCAGCGCCGCCGCGTGCGTCGCCGTCCAGCTTGGTGAGGATCACGCCAGTCAGCGGCAGGGTCTCGCCGAAGGCCTTGGCGGTGTTCACGGCGTCTTGGCCGGTCATCGCATCGACCACGAACAGGGTTTCGACCGGCTTAAGCGCGGTGTGCAGATCCTTGATCTCGGCCATCATCGCTTCGTCCACGGCGAGACGACCGGCGGTGTCGACGATCAGGACGTCGTGGTGATGCTTCTTAGCCCAGTCGTGCGCGGCCAGTGCGATGGCCTGCGGCTTCTGCGAGTTATCGGAGGGGAAGAAATCGATCTTCAACTGCTCGGCCAGCGTGCGCAGTTGCTCGATAGCGGCGGGGCGGTATACGTCACAACTAACCAACAGTACTTTCTTCTTGTGCTGCTCGCTGAGCAGCTTGGCCAGTTTGCCGCTGCTGGTGGTCTTGCCCGCACCTTGCAGGCCGGCCATCAGGATCACGGCAGGCGGCACGGTGGCGAGGTTGATGCCGACGCTGGCTTCGCCCATCAGCTTGGTCAGTTCGCGATTCACCACGCCGATCAGCGCCTGCCCCGGTGTCAGGCTGGCGATGACTTCTTCACCCAGCGCGGCTTCTTTGACCTTGGCGATGAATTCCTTTACCACCGGTAGCGCCACGTCGGCTTCCAGCAGGGCAAGGCGTACTTCGCGCAGTGCGTCCTGGATGTTGCTTTCGGTCAGCCGTCCCTGTCCGCGCAGGTTCTTGACGATGCCGGAAAAACGTTGTGTGAGATTGTCGAGCATGAGGCCTGAGTGACTTGGTGTAGAATCCGCACAGTCTAAAACATCCGCACTCTTCATGTCGAACCAAGCTCTGCCTCTGCTGACTTTCGCCCTGTACGCTGTATTGGCATTCCTGTTCTGGCGCGCTCAAGCAGCCGGCACAGCCGAGCAGAAGAATCGTGGCGCGCTCGGATTCGCGGTGATCCTGCCACTGCTGCTGCATGCCGGCTTGTTGTATCAGACCCTGTTCGTATGGGGCGCGCTGAATCTGGGCGTGACCTATGCCCTGTCGCTGATCTTGTGGCTGACCGTACTGATCTACTGGGTGGCCCGACTGTTCTACCCGCTTTCCGGCTTGCTGGCGCTGGTGTTGCCGCTGGCGGCGATCAGTGTGCTGTTGCCCGCCCTGTTCCCGGTCGGACACATCCTGTCCCAGCCGCCGTCCGGACTGTTCGATACGCATGTGCTGATGGCGATGTTGGCATACAGCTTGTTCACCATAGCCGCTTTGCATGCCGGGTTGATCTCGCTGGTCGAAAAGCGCCTGCATCATGCCAGGCTGCCCAAGATATTGAAGAGTATGCCGCCGCTGATGACCATGGAATCCTTGCTGTTCCGTGTCATCGGCATCGGTTTCGTGATCCTGACGGTCACCGTGGTCTCGGGCATCCTGTTCTCGGAGCAGGTGTTCGGGCAGCCCTTCCAGTTTTCGCATAAGGTGCTGTTCGGATTGATCTCCTGGTTCGTTTTCGGCGGACTGTTGGTGGGTCATCATTTCTACGGATGGCGCGGCCATACCGCGGTGCGTTTGACCCTGAGCGGGTTCGCTTTCCTGCTGCTCGCCTATCTGGGCACCCAATTCGTCCTGCAGGTCATCCTCCAGCGCTGATTTCCCTGAAAAATTCTGTCCTTGCCTTACTTCGGCAAGGTGTCGTAGAATTCGCGCCCTTTGGCACGGGCCAGATCAACTTTTTATATCGGAAATCATTATGGTAGTCATTCGTCTTTCTCGCGGCGGTTCCAAGAACCGTCCGTTCTACAACGTGGTCGTTGCTGATTCTCGCAACCGTCGCGACGGCCGTTTCATCGAGCGCGTCGGCTTCTACAATCCTCTGGCTGTCGAAGGCACAGAAAGTCTGCGTATCGCGCTGGATCGCGTTGCGCACTGGAAAGACAAGGGCGCGCAGTTGAGCGAGACTGTAAGCCGTCTGGTTAAAAAAGCCGGTGCAACTGCAACTGCCTGATGAGGCAAGCCCCATGGTTGTCATGGGGAGGATCGTAGGCGCGCAAGGTATTCAGGGCTGGGTGAAGGTGCAGACTTTCACCGAATATCTGGACAGCCTGCTTGATTACGACGTTTGGTACTTGGGAAACGAGGCCGCCTGGCAGTCCACGAAGGTGCTGGAGGCCAAGGTGCACGGCAAGGTGCTGGTCGCCAAGCTGGAAGGTGTGCCCGACCGTACGGCAGCTGAAAAGCTGAAAGGCCAGTTGATCGCTGTGCCGCGCGCGGAGTTGCCCGAGCAGGAGGGGGACGAGTACTACTGGTCCGACCTGATCGGCATGACGGTACAGAATCTGCAGGACGAAGTGCTGGGCACAGTCGACAATCTGCTGGAGACGGGCGCCAACGATGTGCTGGTGGTGCAAGGCCAACATGGCCAATTGCTGATCCCCTTCATCGAAAGCGTCGCGCGGGATGTCGATCTGGCCAACAAGATGATCCGGGTGGATTGGCAGGCGGATTACCTTAAATGAGGTTCGACGTCGTCACGTTGTTCCCCGAGATGTTCGAAGCGATCACCCAATATGGTGTGACGCGACGGGCGGTAGAGCAGGGCAAGTTTGCGCTGCAGACGTGGAATCCCAGGGACTTCACGACCGACAACTACCGCACTATCGACGATCGCCCCTACGGCGGCGGTCCCGGCATGGTGATGTTGGCGGAGCCGCTGGAAAAAGCGATCAGCGCAGCGAAAGCAGCGCAGGCCGCAAGCGGCAAGGCGAAGAGTCGTGTGATCCACCTCTCCCCGCAGGGCAGGACACTCAGCCACGAAGTGGTGATGGAACTGCTGGCGCGGGATGAAGGATTGATATTGCTGGCGAGTCGTTATGAGGGCGTGGATGAACGCCTGTTGCGCAGCCAGGTGGATGAAGAGCTTTCCATCGGAGACTATGTATTGTCCGGTGGCGAGTTGGCAGCGATGGTGGTGATGGACAGCGTGGTGCGACAGATCCCCGGCGTATTGGGCGACGATGCATCGGCGCAGCAGGATTCCTTCGTGGAAGGCTTGCTGGATTGCCCTCACTATACGCGGCCCGAGGTTTATAACGGCGAGGCGGTTCCGGACGTGTTGATGTCCGGGCACCACGCCGAGATAGAGAAGTGGCGATTGAAGCAGTCATTAGGCAGGACTGCGGAACGTCGTCCGGATTTGCTGGCGGATCGCCAGTTGACTAAACAGGAAGCTCGGCTACTGGCTGAGTACCAGCAGGAACAAGCTTCCGTACAAGAAAAGGAAACAAAATGAATCTGATCGGCATTCTTGAAAAAGAAGAAATCGCGCGTCTGAACAAGACCATCCCAGAATTCGCACCCGGTGACACCGTTGTGGTCGGCGTGAACGTGATCGAAGGCGAGCGCAAGCGCGTGCAGCTGTTCGAAGGCGTGGTGATCGCCAAGCGCAACAAGGGGCTGAACTCCAGCTTCATCGTGCGCAAGGTCTCCTCCGGCGAAGGCGTCGAGCGTACCTTCCAGACCTACTCCCCGCTGATCGCCAGCGTTGAAGTGAAGCGTCGCGGTGACGTACGTCGCGCCAAGCTGTACTACCTGCGCGACCGCTCCGGCAAGTCGGCACGTATCAAAGAAAAGCTCCCTGCGCGAAAAGCAAAGTGAGCTTTCAGTGAAGACTCATGCCTGCGTAAGCGGGCGTGATGTCGGAACTAAAAGCTGCCGGCACGCAAAGTCAAAGCTTAAGCTGCGGCTGCTGGCAATACCAAAGAACGGGAGCTTCGGCTCCCGTTTTTTCGTCCGTAATTTGCGGATGAGCGCCGGTTATGACGGTAGCGAAGCAGATTCCTGCGTTTCAGATATGATGCGCGCATGAAATACCAAGCCATCATCTCCGCCCCTTTCGGCAAGCTCGGCATCCGTTGTTCCGACACGGATCTGCTGGGCATCGAATTCCTGCCGCAGAGTACTAAGCTGCAAGCCCCTGTAGGCGCGATGGCGCAAACGATCTGCGCCGAGCTGCAAGCCTATCTGGCCGACCCGCAGCATGAGATCGACCTTCCATTCGAGCTCGACGGTACCCACCACCAGTGCAACGTGTGGCAGGCGATGCTGGACATCCCCTGCGGGCAGACACGAAACTATGGCGAGCTGGCCACGCAGATCGGTTCCAGCGCGCAAGCCGTCGGCCAGGCTTGCGGCAGCAATCCCATCCCGCTCGTCATCCCCTGTCATCGTGTGGTGGGCAAGACGGGACTGGGGGGCTTCATGCATCGCGCGGATGAAGATGCGCTCGACATCAAACGGTGGCTGCTAGCCCATGAGCGACGCTGAACTGTTGGATGAGTTCAGCGATGCGTTGTGGCTGGAAGACGGGTTATCGCGCAACACGCTGGAAAGCTATCGCCGCGATCTGAACAAATTCTCACTATGGATGGCAGAACAGCGCGGTTGCGGACTGCTGGCGACGACCCATGCCGATATTCAAGGATTCCTCGCCTATCTGGTGAGCAAACAGAAAGCCAGAGCGACCTCGACCTCGCGCGCCATCTCCAGTCTGAAACGGCTGTTCCGTTACCTGCTACGCCAGAACCGGATAACAGTCGATCCCACCTTGCAGATCGCCACCCCCAAGCTGCCGCGCAGTCTGCCCAAGAGCCTGACCGAAGAGGATGTCGAATCGCTGTTGAATGCGCCGGATACCGGCACGCCACTCGGCATGCGCGACCGCACCATGCTGGAAGTGTTGTACGCCAGCGGATTGCGCGTATCGGAACTGGTGACCTTGAAGGTGGCGCAGCTGAGTCTGGATATGGGCGTGGCGCGCGTGATGGGCAAGGGCAGCAAGGAGCGACTCGTGCCGCTGGGCGAAGAGGCGCTGGATTGGATCAAGCGCTATCTCGCGGAAACCCGCCCGGTATTGCTTGCGGGCAAATTGGGCGATGACCTGTTTGTAACGGGGCGCGGCGAGGGTATGACGCGGCAGATGTTCTGGTACCTGATCAAGAAGTACGCCAAGCAGGGCGGTCTGCATAAACCTTTGTCGCCGCACACCCTGCGCCACGCATTTGCCACACATCTGCTCAATCATGGCGCAGACTTGCGCGTGGTGCAGATGCTGCTGGGACATTCGGACATCTCGACCACGCAGATCTACACCCACGTGGCGCGCGAGCGTCTGAAACAGTTGCATTCACAGCACCATCCACGCGGTTAAGCAAATGAACCAAGAATCGATTCGGACTGACGATGGTCGTACCTTCTATGACATGTCCGGCGACGACAATCCCTGTCTGGGGTGTGCGGTCTGCTGCATGCACTATCGCGTCTCCTTCTATCAGGGCGAGATGGATAGCCAGCCGGGCGGCTATGTGCCGTCGGATATGGCGGTATCGCTGACCCCGTTCCGCGCCTGCATGAAAGGCACCGAGCAGGCGCCGGGACGTTGCATCGCATTGGGCGAGGATAAGTTGTGCACCATCTATGAGAATCGCCCCTCCGTCTGTCGCGAATTTCCCGCCCTTTTGGAGGATGGCTCGCAGAATCCGGAATGCATACGCCTGCAGGTCATGTACGGGATAAGTCGGAAATGAGTTTGGAGCGGATTGGTGGAGGTGATCAGGATCGAACTGACGACCTTCTGATTGCGAACCAGACGCTCTCCCAACTGAGCTACACCCCCACGGCAGTCAAATCCTAATCGCATACGCCGGATTTGAAAAGCAACCGAGTGCTTCTGCAGCGCCATCCGTTTCCTTATTCCGCGAATTCCTGCAATAATCAGCGCACCGAGAGAGACTACAAAGAGAATAAATATGGCAATGTCACAAGACGATCTGAAACGCGCAGTCGCCCAAGCGGCGATCGCCTATGTTCCCAACGACTGCATCGTCGGTGTGGGTACCGGCTCCACCGCCAACTTCTTCATCGATGAACTGGCGAAGATCAAACATAAGATCCGCGGCGCGGTCGCCAGCTCAGAAGCTTCCGCCAAGCGTCTGCAAGGCCACGGCATCGAAGTGCTGTCGCTGAACGATGCCGGCGATCTGCCGGTCTATGTCGACGGTGCGGACGAGATCACCAAACATATGCACATGGTTAAAGGCGGCGGCGGCGCGCTGACGCGCGAGAAGATCGTAGCGGCAGCGAGCGCGAAGTTCATCTGCGTTTGCGACCAGAGCAAACTGGTGGATGTGCTGGGCAAGTTCCCGTTGCCGATCGAAGTCATCCCGATGGCACAAAGTTACATCGCACGCGAGATGGTGAAGCTGGGTGGCCAGCCCAAGCTGCGCGAAGGTTTTACCACCGATAACGGCAACGTCATCCTCGACGTACACGGTCTGAGCATCATGGATCCGACCGAGTTGGAGGCGAAACTGAACCATCTGCCCGGCGTGGTGACCAACGGTCTGTTCGCTTTGCGCCCGGCCGATGTGCTGCTGCTGGGTACACCCGACGGCGTGCAGACAATGACGGCTCGGTAACATAAGCGTAACGGAGCATCAGTAACATTCGCAATTTGCATTAATCCATTAAGGAATGATCATGGTCGGTACCGAACACACCTCCAAACAATTCGACGCAGAACTGGAAGCCGTTCGCGCGCGCGTACTGCAGATGGGCGGGCTGGTTGAGAACCAGATCAAGCTGGCGATCGAATCGCTCATCACGGGTGATGTCGCACTGATGAACCAGGTGATCGAAGACGACCACCGCGTGAACCTGATGGAAGTCGAGATCGACGAGAGTTGCAACCACATCCTGGTGCGTCGTCAGCCTGCAGCGGGCGACCTGCGCATGGTGATGACCGTGATCAAGACCATCACCGATCTGGAGCGCATCGGCGATGAGGCCGAGAAGATCGCGCGTATGGCCAAGCTGCTGTCGCAGAAAGAGCGTCTGCATCTGCCGCGCTACAACGAGATCAAACATGCCAGCGATATCGCGCTCGACATGCTGCGCAAATCGCTGGACGCTTTCGCCCGTCTCAACCTCACCGCCGCGGCCGAAGTCGTGCGCCAGGACGAGCAGGTGGACGAGGAGTTCCGCGCCATCATGCGTTACCTCATCACCTTCATGATGGAAGACCCGCGCACCATCTCCACTTCGCTGGAGATCCTGTTCGTGGCCAAGGCCATCGAGCGCATCGGCGACCATGCCAAGAACATGTCCGAATACGTGGTCTATATGGTCAAAGGCCGTGACGTGCGTCACGTCACCGTCGAAGAGATCGAACGGGAAGTGCAGCAGTAAGCTGCCAGCAGAGTTTTGCACCGCCAGCCACTCCTTGCCGCCGTCGACCTCGGTTCCAATAGTTTCAGACTGCAGGTCGCACGCGTCGAGAACGACCAGCTCTACATGCTGGACGGTCTGCGCGAAGCGGTTCGACTAGCCTCCGGCATCACGCCGGAAAAACGTCTGGACCAACCCTCCCAGCAACGCGCACTCGAATGCCTGCACCGTTTCGGCGAGCGACTGCGCGACCTGCCGCGCGAAGCGGTGCGCGCCGTCGGCACCAACTCCCTGCGTGTCGCCAAGAATGCCCCCGAATTCCTCAAGCTGGCAGAAGCGGCACTGGGCTTTCCCATTGAAGTCATCGCCGGCCGCGAAGAAGCGCGACTGATCTATCTGGGTGTCGCGCAGGGCTTGCCGCAAGATGCAGAACGCCGTCTGGTGATGGACATCGGCGGAGGATCCACCGAATTCATCATCGGCGAAGGCTTGCAGCCCATCCATCTGGAAAGCCTGTACATGGGCTGTGTCAGCTACAGCGCGCGCTTCTTTGCCGACGGCAAGGTGACCAAGTCGAACCTCAAGCAGGCAGAGCTCGCCGCGCGCAACGAACTACAAGCCATCGTGTCGGAATACTCGCACGGACACTGGGGTGTGGCCCTTGGGTCGTCCGGGACCGCGCGGGTGATCTGCGACGTGCTGGAACAGAACGGCTACAGCGCCTCCGGAATCACGCGGGAAGGGCTGGAGCAGCTGCGCGCAAAACTGTTGGAGGTCGGTGATGTCGCCAAGCTTGAACTCCCCGGCATGAAATCGGACCGTGTGCCGGTGTTCGCGGGCGGCTTCGCCATCATGTATGCCGCCTTCTGCGAACTGGGCATCGAACTGATGCGTCCCGCGCTGGGTGCGTTGCGCGAAGGCGTGCTGTACGACCTGCTGGGGCGATTCACCCATAACGATATGCGCGAGGCGACCGTGCAGCAATTCATGCGACGCTACCACGTCGACCATGCGCAGAGTATGCGTGTACGAGCACTGGCGGCGCATCTAGCGCAACAGTTCGTCGACGATCATGCAGACGAAGAAGACATGCAGTTGCTGGCTTGGGCATGCGATCTGCACGAGATCGGCATCAGCGTCGCGCACAGCGGCTATCACAAACATTCCGCCTACATCCTCGCCAATGCCGATATGCCCGGCTTCTCGCGCAAGGCGCAGCAGTGTCTGAGCCTGTTGGCACTGGCACACCGCGGCAAGCTGGAGAAAGTGCGCGACCAGCTGACCGAATGGCCGGTGACGGCCAGAGTGATGGCTTTGCGGCTCGCAGCCTTGTTCTACCGGAACCGCAGTGATGTCGTATTGCCCGAGATGCGGGGGCGATTCAGCGGCACGAAGTTCCACCTGCAACTGAATGGCGACTGGCTGGCGCAGAATCCGCTGACCGAAACCGCCTTGCAGACCGAGGCCAAATCATGGAAATCCGTTGGCATCAGCTTGCAGGTCGACGCCGAATAGATTCCTGTTGCACAGCAAACGTAAGCAAAGTCCGGGTTCCCGGACGCTCTTTACCCACCGTGCTAAACTCCGCCCCGAAGCTGGCTAGGCAGTCGCTGCATAGTACGTTTATGCAGAGGAAAGTCCGGGCTCCATAGAGCGGGATGCCGGTTAACGGCCGGACGCCGTGAGGCGATGGAAAGTGCCACAGAAAATACACCGCCCAAGTTCCTTCGGGAAACGGTAAGGTTGAAATGGCGAGGTAAGAGCTCACCGCGGACGTGGTAACACGGACGGCAGGGTAAACCCCATCCGGAGCAAGACCAAATAGGCTGGCTATGACGTTGCTCGCGTCGCCAGCGGGTAGGTTGCTTGAGCGTAAGGTAACGAAACGCCTAGAGGAATGACTGTCCACGACAGAACCCGGCTTACCGGCCAGCTTCACCTGACAAGTTTCGTGGCAGATGTACGCGACGAATTGAATGGAAAAGAAAGCTTCGACTATGCGAATAAAAAGCCTGATTCGGTTTTCTCTGTTGATGATCCTGTCCTTGTTCGCGCTGAACTTCGCGCTCAACTTCTGGAACGCACACCAAAAGAGTCAGGCAGTCGAGCAATTGCAGCAAGAGACCAAACTGTTGGCAGTGACCACCTCGGTCAAGCAGGGCATCGTCGATATCCAGAAGCAGGTCGATCGTCTGGGGCAATTGCCGCAGGACAGCGTGCCTGCACTCAGTTCCAAGGAAAAAGACAAGGTAGAAGCTCAATCCGCGCGCGTGGCAGGTGAGATCACCCGGCTCAAAGCGATGGCGGATGAGGTGCTGCTTCCAAAAGTGAGTGCCATGCAGTCGCGCTACATGGAACTGGCCGCTTCCTGGCATCAGTTCTACAACCATTTCGGCATCGATTCGGCACAAGCCATGACCGAGCTAGTGCTGCACGCGGAGCCCTACAGCCAGCAGTTGATCCATCAGGACCTGCCGGCGCTCGAAGCACATGAGAGCGAGTCGATAGAGCAGGCACGGCAACACTTGCAGGCGGTCGAGTGGTGGTCCGAGCGCACAGCGCTGGTCGTGTTCGTCCTTTCCCTGCTGGTCGCTTTGTCCTTTGCGATACGTGTCTATCGCCGCGTCGTGGACGGCATACAGTCCTTTGCGCCGGGAGTCGCCACCGTACTGGACGGCGGCGAGGCGCGCATCGGCCTGCAAAGCAAGGACGAGTTGGGCGAGATCGCCGCCGCATTCGACACCATCAGCGACGACCTGCATGCCGCCCGCAAGCAGTGCAGCGCGCTGGAACACGACCTCGAACAGTGCAGCGAAGAAGTCGAGGCGCGGCGCATGGAGTCGCAAGCGCTGCTGCGCAACATCCTGCCCGCGACCGTTGCGGAAGAGTTTCGCACCAAGGGCACGGTGCAGCCGAAGTATCTGGAAGACGTCACCATTCTGTTCACCGATTTCGTCGGTTTCTCCGCCTCCACCGAAAAGCTGGCGGCGGAAGATCTGGTGCACATGCTGCATGACTACTTCAGCGCCTTTGACGAGATCTGTGCGCGCTACGGCATGGAGAAGTTGAAGACCATCGGCGACAGCTATATGTGCGCGGCCGGCCTGCCGGAACGCAACCCTTCGCATCCGGTGGATGCGGTGATGGCGGCGATGGAGATCGTGCAGGCGGTGACCGAGCGCGGCAACCGCAACAACTGGTCGATCCGCGTCGGCATCCACACCGGGCATGTGATTGCCGGGATGGTCGGTACGCAGAAGTTCGCCTACGACATCTGGGGTGAGTCGGTGAACTACGCTTCGCGCGTGGAATCGAGCGGCGAGCCGAACCGTATCGCGCTATCGGCGCAGACCTATGGCCGCATCAAGGATTTCTTTGAATGCGAGAAGCGTGTGAAGACCCACAGCAAGGTGTCGCACAAGATGGAGTTGTATTTTGTGAACGGCTTCACGCACAGTCTGGTCGAAGACACAAAGCAGATGCCGCCGGAAGCTTTCGTGCGTCGCTACCGCGGCTACTTCCAGAAAGAACCGCCATCCTTTCCGCCATTGCGGACTGCTCTGGCGGGCAAATCCTGAGAATAAAGAACGGGGCTGCAAGCCCCGTTCTTTATTTGTTCGCGTTCAACGCCTGTTCCAACCGATCTGCCGGCATATAACCGGGGTTGACCACGCCGTTGGCGAAGATCAGCGCGGGCGTACCGTTCACCTTCAGCTTGCGACCAAGCGCCATGACTTCGGCAGTCGGCAGCTTGCAGGTGGCAGGCTTGGGTTGCACGTTGTCCTGCATCAGTCTGTCCCAGGCTTTCACCGGGTCCTTGCTGCAAAGCACGGACTGCACCTTCTCGGCGGAGCCGTCGAAGATCGGGTACATGAACAGATACAGCGTCACGTTGTCGATACTCTTCAGTTCCTGTTCCAGCTTCTTGCAGTAGCCGCAATTCGGGTCGGTGAAATATGCCAGCTTGCGGCTGCCGTCACCCTTCACTTTCTTCATGGCCAGCTTCAGCGGCAGTTTGTCGAATTCCACCGCGAACAGGATGCGTGCGCGCGCCTCGGTCAGATTGCGGCGTGCCTGCAGATCGAACATCTGGCCGTCGATCAGGATCTCGGCCTTCTCGTCGGTATAGAAGATATGGTCGCCGGTCACCACCTCATACAAACCGGAGACGGGCGAAGGATTCACCTGATCTACCGGCCCGATCAATTGTTGGTATTTCTGTAGCGCATCCTTGACGGTTGCAGCCTTGTCGTCGGCGGCATAGGCGAGTGAAGTGGAGAGCAAAAGCAACAGCAGGGTTTTGAACATTTGATGCATCCTAGGTTGTGGGATCAGTTGAGGGCGTGGCGTGCCAGCATCTTCTTTAGCGGCACGATAGCGTTGGTGGCGGCCATGCCGACGTTGCGCAGTGTGCGCAGCACCGGGTTGGCATTCACGAACAGATGTTTCAGCGCATCGGTGGTGAGCTGCATGGACAGGATGTCATCCTGTCTTGCCTTCTCGTAACGGCGTAGCAGGCGCAGGTCGCCGCAATCCAGCGCGCCGCGTTGCATCAGTGTTTGCGATAGTTCGCGCACGTCGCGCAGGCCGAGGTTCACACCCTGGCCCGAGAGCGGATGCACGTTATGCGCCGCATCGCCCACCAGCGCCAGACGCGGTTTGGTGATGTGCACAAGATTCAGCACACGCAGCGCGAAAGCGGCGGCAGGCGTGATCACTTTCAGTTCGCCCAGAGTATGGTTGGAAGCTTCCGACACGCGCACACACAATTCCTCGGGCGACAGCGCCAGAAGTTCGGCCGACTTCTCCGGCGTCACCGACCACACGATGGAGATGCGGCGACCCGGCAAAGGTAGCAGGGCGAGGATGCCGTCTTCGGTGAACCACTGGTAGGCGATGCCGCGATGCGCTTTGCTGATCGTGAAGTTGGCCACCAGACCATGTTGGTTGTAAGGCGTGGGCACTTCCGGCATGTTGGTTTGATGGCGTACCCAAGAGTCGCGTCCATCGGCCCCGATGATCAGCTTGGCTTTCACCTCGCGTCCGTCTTTCAGAGTCAGACTGGCCGCGTCACCATCAATGGCCAGCGCTGCGCATTGCGCAGGTTGCAACAAGGTAAGGTTCTCCTGTTCGAGCAACCCCTTCCACAGTGCCTCATGCAGCAAACGGCTCTCGAGGATGAATGCCATCTCCGGCACACCCAGCTGGTAAGCACTGAAATTGAGCTTGGCACCGGTGTCGCCGAACACGCGCATCTCTTCCACTTGTTGCACGCGTGACATATCCAGTCGCTGCCATGCACCACATTCGTGCAGGAACTGAACGTTGCCGGGGGTGAAGGCGTAGATGCGTGCATCCCAATCGTCGGCGTCCGTGGAGACTTGGGGTGAGGAACCACTTTCAACCAATGCCAGGCGCAGACCGCTGTCGCGCAATGAGGCCGCCAGACTTGCGCCGACCAGACCGCCGCCGACGATGATGATGTCGAACTCCATATGGACACCTCACACTTAAGGGTTAAGTGGACAGCCCGGATAGGGTACTGCCCGTAAAAATCTGCGGGCATCATAGCATGAGGGGATTGATTAATTTATAATCGCCGCCCCCTTCGAGGATCGTCATGAAAATCGGCAAGTACCAACTCAAGAACAACCTGATCGTCGCCCCTATGGCAGGTGTGACCGATCGGCCGTTCCGCATCCTGTGCAAGCGCATGGGCGCGGGTATGGCTGTGTCCGAGATGGTGGCCTCCAACTCATTGCTGTACGGTTCCGAAAAGACCAAGCGCCGCGCCAACCACGAAGGCGAAGTCGATCCCATCTCCGTGCAGATCGTCGGTGCCGATCCGAAGATGCTGGCGCAGGCCGCGCAGCACAACGTCGCCAACGGTGCGCAGATCATCGACATCAACATGGGCTGCCCCGCCAAGAAGATCTGCAACGTGATGGCCGGTTCCGCGCTGATGCAGAACGAGCTGCTGGTGGCAGAGATCCTCGAAGCCGTGGTCAAGTCGGTCGAGGTGCCGGTCACGCTGAAGATCCGCACCGGCTGGGACAAACAGAATCGCAATGCCGCCAACATCGCGCGCATCGCTGAAGAGAGCGGCATCCAGGCGCTCGCCATCCACGGCCGCACCCGCGCTTGCGCCTACACCGGCGACGCCGAATACGACACCATCCGCGCCGTGAAAGACGCGGTGCGCATCCCCATCATCGCCAACGGTGACATCACCACACCGGAAAAAGCCAAATACGTGCTCGACCATACCGGCGCCGATGCCGTCATGATCGGCCGCGCCGCACAAGGCCGCCCTTGGCTGTTCCGCGAGATCGAACACTACCTCGCAACAGGTACGCATCTGCTGTCGCCGCAAGTCGGCGAGATCATGGATGTGCTGACCGCACATCTGGCCGACCTGTACGACTTCTACGGCGAACACACCGGGCTGCGCGTCGCGCGCAAGCACATCTCCTGGTACACCAAAGGGCTGGCCGGTTCCGCCGTGTTCCGCCATCGCATGAATCAACTGGAAAGCGTGGACGAGCAGATGCAAGCCGTCTCCGATTTCTTTGAAGAACAAAAAGTCGGCAACGCAAGATTGCAGTACGAACGGGAGGCGGCAGCCGCGTAAGCGGCCCGCAACGAGCCACCGGCACAAAGTATGTCGGGGCGGAGGGGGAGGAGAAGGGTCGGCACATGGCGGCGCAGCAGCGCCGCCATGTATCGGCATCTGAGACAGGCAGCACCGCAGCAAAGAACATCAAGGGGGCAGTAATGAGCAGCGAAGAATGTGGCATCAACGAGAACGACATCGCCAAGCATGTGCGCAAGGCGCTCAACGATTATTTCAAAGACCTGGACGGCGAAGAGCCATCCTGCGGCGTGTATGACATGGTGATCGATTGTGTGGAAAAACCATTGATCGAGACCGTGCTGTTCCATGCCGGTGGCAACCAGACACGTACGGCCGATTTGCTCGGCATCAACAGAAACACCCTGCGCAAGAAGATGCAGGAACACCGAATCAAATAAAAATCCAGATTTCGTCACTATGCCGCGTTGCTCACAAAAAATCGCTCCTCACATATTCCATATATGCCGCGTCGCGATTTTTCGTTCGCGCCTTGCCTAGTTTAGAAATCTGAATTTTTCGATATTCAAAATAAAGGAAAGAAAACATGGCCATCACCCAAGCACTCATCAGCGTCTCGGACAAATCCGGCGTACTCGAATTCGCCAAAGGCCTGCACGCCCTCGGCGTCAAGCTGTTGTCCACCGGCGGCACTGCCAAGCTGCTCGCCGACAACGGCGTGCCGTGCACCGAAGTCGCCGACTACACCGGCTTCCCCGAGATGCTCGATGGCCGTGTGAAAACGCTGCAACCGAAAGTGCACGCCGGCATCCTGGCGCGTCGCGATCTGCCTGAGCATGTCGCCACGCTGAAGAAGCACGACATCCCCACCATCGATCTGGTCGTGGTGAACCTGTACCCGTTCGCGGCCACCATCGCCAAGCCCGGTTGCACACTGGAAGATGCCATCGAGAACATCGACATCGGCGGCCCGACCATGGTGCGCTCCGCTGCCAAGAACCACGCGCACGTCGCCATCGTCACCGACCCGGTCGACTACGCCGACGTGCTGGCCGAGATGCAAACCAACGACTGCACCGTATCCGACGCATCGCGTTTCGACCTGGCAAAGAAAGCCTTCTCGCACACCGCCGCCTACGACAGCATGATCAGCAACTACCTCACCGCCATCAACAGCGACGGTAGCAAGCAAGCCTTCCCGGCACAGATCAACTTCAACTTCGCCAAAGTGCAAGAGATGCGCTACGGCGAGAACCCGCACCAGAGCGCCGCCTTCTATCGCGACCTCATCGCGCTGCCCGGCGGCATCGCCGACTACACGCAAGTGCAGGGCAAGGAATTGTCCTACAACAACATCGGCGACTCCGATGCCGCATGGGAATGCGTGAAGACCTTCGACCAGCCCGCCTGCGTCATCGTCAAGCACGCCAACCCCTGCGGCGTCGCCATCGCCGACAGCGCGCTGAACGCCTACAAGCTGGCCTACGCCACCGACACCACCTCCGCGTTCGGCGGCATCATCGCCTTCAACCGTGAGCTGGACGAAGCCACCGCCGCGCAGATCACCGCCAACCAGTTCGTCGAAGTCATCATCGTGCCGAGCGCCACTGAAGCCGCACTCAAAGTCACCGCCGCCAAGCAGAACGTGCGCGTGCTCACCGTGCCGCTGTCCAACGCACACAACCAGTGGGACGTGAAGCGCGTCTCCGGTGGTCTGTTGGTGCAAAGCCCGGACGCACTCAACGTGGGTGCAGAACACCTCAAGGTCGTCACCAAAGCGCAGCCATCCAAAGAACAAATGGCCGACCTGCTGTTCGCATGGCGCGTCGCCAAGTATGTGAAGTCCAACGCCATCGTGTTCTGCAAAGGCGGCCAGACACTGGGCGTCGGCGCAGGCCAGATGAGCCGTGTCGACTCCACCCGCATCGCCAGCATCAAGGCGCAGAACGCAGGCCTGAGTCTGCAGAATTCCGTGGTCGCTTCCGACGCCTTCTTCCCGTTCCGTGACGGTATCGACGTGCTGGCCCAAGCAGGTGCCAAGGCCGTCATCCAGCCGGGCGGCTCCATGCGCGACGAAGAAGTCATCGCCGCTGCCGACGAATTGGGCTTGGCCATGGTCTTCACCGGCCACCGTCACTTCCGCCACTAAGTCAGTCGCGCCTGGCGCTCTGCCTCGTCATTCCCGCGCAGGCGGGAATCCAGCGAGAATGAGCGCCCTGCGCAGCAGACAAAAAAGGTTTGCCCCGCTGAGCGGGTTTTGTTCAATCATCTGGATTCCCGCCTGCGCGGGAATGACAACAAGGGTGTCATCATGAAGATTCTGGTCATCGGTTCCGGCGGTCGCGAGCACGCACTCGCCTGGCGTCTCGCACAAGGCAGAAAAGTGCAGAAGGTCTACGTCGCCCCCGGCAACGCGGGCACCGCGCTTGAAGAAGGCATCGAGAACGTCAACATCACCGCCATTCCCGAGCTGCTCGAGTTCGCCAAGGCGAACGACATCTACATGACCGTGGTCGGCCCCGAGGCGCCGCTGGCCGCGGGTGTGGTGGATGTGTTCCGTGCCGCGGGTCTGAAGATATTCGGCCCCACCAAGGACGCCGCGCAGCTCGAATCCTCCAAGGATTTTGCCAAGCGCTTCATGACGCGCCACAACATCCCCACCGCCTTCTTCGAAACCTTCAGCGAGATCGCACCCGCCAAAGCCTACGTTGAAAAACACGGCGCACCCATCGTCGTCAAAGCCGACGGACTCGCCGCAGGCAAAGGCGTGGTCGTCGCCATGAGCAAAGAAGAAGCATTCGACGCCATCGACATGATGCTGTCCGACAACAAGCTGGGCGATGCCGGTGCGCGCGTCGTGGTGGAAGAATTCCTCGCCGGCGAAGAAGCCAGCTTCATCGTCATGGTCGACGGCAAGAACGTACTCGCCATGGCCAGCAGCCAGGACCACAAACGTCTGCTCGACGGTGACCAAGGCCCCAACACCGGCGGCATGGGCGCGTATTCACCCGCACCCGTCGTCACCCCCACCATCCACGCCAAGGCACTGCGCGAAGTCATCATGCCCGTGGTGCGCGGCATGGCAAGCGAAGGCAACGTCTTCACCGGCTTCCTCTACGCCGGTCTGATGATCTCGCCGGACGGTGGCCTCAAGGTGCTGGAATTCAACTGCCGCTTCGGCGACCCCGAAACACAACCCATCATGCTGCGCCTCAAGAGCGACTTCGCCGTGCTCATCGAACACGGCATCAACGGCAAGCTCGACAAGGTGGAAGCCGAATGGGACAAACGTACCGCGCTCGGCGTCGTCATGGCTGCCGCCAACTATCCCGAAACCCCGCGTAAAGGTGACGAGATCACCTGCCTGCCCACCAAGCTGGAAGACGCCCACGTCTTCCACGCAGGCACCACCATGCAAGACGGCAAAGTCGTCACCAGTGGTGGTCGCGTGCTCTGCGTCGTCGCTCTCGGCGACATGGTCAAGCGCGCCCAGCAACGCGCCTACGAGATCGCCGACACCATCAAGTTCGACGGCTGCCAGATGCGCAGAGACATTGGCTATCGCGCGATAGGGCGGAAGTAAGCGAACAAGCAGCACTAGAGCGGGGAAGTGGCAACACTTCCCCGTTTTGTTTTAAGCGGAAAATATTCTTGCGCGCATAGGCACAAAGGCGGCGCAGAGCGCAAACTGCCGCACATCGTAAACACACACAGGAGCGCGCCATGTCCAAGAAAAAGTTCCACTGCCAAGCCGTCACCCATGCAGGCATCAAAAGCATCAGCATCACCGATGACACGCACCACTTCTGCCTCACCCTGGAAGACGCAGGCAACAGATTGAACGCCCTGAAAGAAGCCATCGCCATCGGCAAATATCCCATTGCTATGGAACTGGTGAACTCCTGCGCCAAACTGATGACCGGCCCAACAGTAAAGTATTACGTCACCCAGGCCGACGCCGAGAAGTTCGAGCATTCACTGGATAAGGCATTGCATCACTAAAGCGGCAGCACTTCCCCGTTTCACTTTCAGCGGCCTATATATTCTTCACGCTTGGAGATAGGTGGCTGGGTCGGTACTATTCGGCTTGGCTCGTATGACAAGGAAATTACCGAAATCATCAATGCAAATCGCCAACTGCTGGCGCCGGAAGAACCAAAGTAGAAACGCCCATAGGCTTGCGCCGTGGAAGAAACACAACGGAGGCTAAATGCCAGCACCGAAAGAAGTCCTCAAGCTGATCGACAACTTTGAGCACAACCTTGATGCCTACCGCAGCGGCAAGTACAACGAAACGCAGGTTCGCCGCGACTTCATCGATCCTTTCTTCAAGGCTCTAGGCTGGGATATGGATAACAGCGCGGGCTATGCCGAAGCCTACCGCGACGTAATCCACGAGGACGCCATCAAGATCGGCAATAGCGTCAAGGCACCCGATTACAGCTTCCGCATCGGCGGACAGCGCAAGTTCTTTCTCGAAGCAAAGAAACCATCGATCAACGTCAGAGAAGACATAGAGCCGGCCTTCCAACTCAGGCGGTATGCATGGTCGGCTAAGTTGCCCCTGTCTATCGTTACTGACTTCGAAGAATTCGCCATCTACGATTGCCGACAGAAGCCAGTCAAGAGCGACAAAGCCAGCAAGGCGCGCCTGTTTTACTGCACTTATCGCGACTACGCTGGAAAGTGGGATGAGATTGCTGCAATTTTCTCTAAAGAGGCGGTACTAAAGGGATCGTTCGACAAATACGCTGGCAGCAGCAAGGGCAAGCGTGGTACGTCGGAAGTCGATGCCGCTTTCCTTAAAGAGATCGAGAATTGGCGCGACCTGCTCGCACGCAATATCGCGCTGCGCAATCAAAACCTAAGTCAGCGCGAACTCAACTTTGCAGTGCAGCAAACCATAGACCGCATCATATTCCTTCGTATCTGCGAAGATCGCGGCATCGAATCCTACGGCAAGCTGATGGCGTTGCAGAATGGCGTCAATATCTATAGCCGACTGCGCGAGATGTTCCGCGATGCCGACGACCGCTACAACTCCGGCCTGTTCCACTTCAGCAAGGAAAAGAACCGTGCCGGAGCGCCGGACGAACTGACGCTGTATCTGAGCATCGACGACAAACCGCTCAAGGAAATCTTCAAGAATCTTTACTATCCCGACTGCCCCTACGAATTCTCCGTGCTTGGTGCGGACATCCTGGGTAGCGTGTACGAACAATTCCTTGGCAAGGTTATCCGCCTCACCGCGGGTAACCGGGCTGTGGTGGAAGACAAGCCGGAAGTCAAGAAAGCGGGCGGCGTGTTCTACACCCCCGCCTACATCGTGCAATACATCGTCGAACACACCGTGGGCAAACTGCTGCAAGGCAAGAGCAGCAAACAGGCGGCTGGCATCACCATCCTCGACCCGGCCTGCGGATCGGGATCGTTTCTGATCGGCGCGTACCAATACCTTCTCGTCTGGTATCTGGCACGCTATGTGGAAGAAAGCGTGGAAAAGCACAGCAAGGGCAAAGCCGCGCGAATCCATCCCGCCGCACACGGCGCATGGAGGCTCACCACGGCGGAAAAGAAGCGAATCCTGCTTGAACACATCTACGGCGTGGACATCGATACGCAAGCAGTGGAAGTCACCAAACTTTCGCTGCTGCTCAAGATGCTGGAAGGCGAATCTGACGAATCGCTGAACAGCCAGATGAAACTGTTCCACGAGCGCGTGTTGCCCGACCTCGAACGCAACATCCAGTGTGGCAACTCGCTGATCGGGCCAGATTTTTATGAAGGGCAGCTAGACCTCGACGACGAATCCGTACAGCGCATCAACGTATTCGACTGGCAGGCCACGTTTCCGCACATCTTCAAGGTGGGCGGTTTCGATGCGGTGATCGGGAATCCGCCTTACATTTTTTCTCGCGAACTATTCACAGATGAAGAACGTGCTTACTACGCAGCAAAATACAAGTTGGGATGGGAAAAACAAAATACATATCTAATATTCATGGAACGTATGCTGGCTCTTGTTTCAAGGCGCGGTAATGGTGGTTATATTGTTCCAAATTCATGGCTAACAATCGAAAGCGCAAAGTTATTGCGGGCGGAGTTTGTTAAACATCTTCGCCTTGTAATAGACCTCAATTATTCTGTGTTCCATGGTGTATCTATGGAGCCAAGTGTTTTCATCATTGATGGCAAAGCCATTTCCAAAACTGTCTCTTGCGCCAGATATGCGACTGCGGAGCAGATTGCAGAAGAGGAATTGATTGAAGTTGATCGAGATGCGTGGTCTCAATCTGGCAGCCGCATTACTTTCAGTTCTAATAGTGCGCTACAAAAGCTGCTGACCAACATCAAGGAAACGCATCCTAGCTTGGGTGATAAATTTGACGTACGCACTGGCCTACAAGCATATGAAACAGGAAAGGGGGTGCCGCCACAAGCCAAGAGTGATGTAGCTAATCATGTTTTTGATCGCACTTCAAAAGAGGATAAAACCTGTTTGCGATATTTTGAAGGCAAGGATGTTGGAAGATATTGCAATAAGTGGAGTGGTATTTGGATGAAGTATGGCCCTTGGCTTGCTCAACCTAGAGAGCTAGGAATCTTTTCTAGGCCACGCATACTTATTCGTGAAATTACTAGCAAGCCACCCTACTGCATCAATGCTGCTTTTGTACAAGATACTTTCCTGAATAATAAAAGCATCCTGAATGTTTTAGTGCCGGACGACAATGCTGAACAGCTAAAGGTGCTATGCGCAATTCTTAACAGCCGAATAATGTCGGAGTTTTATAGGGCTTTTGCAGTCAAAGCAGTGCGAAAACTATTCCCGAAAATTGTTATAAATAATTTGCGAGAGTTCCCTATCCCATCAGGACTGTTTGAAACGCATAAAAAAATAACGTGTAACAAGATTGTCGCACTCGTCGAAAAAATGCTCGCCCTGCACCCGCAACTCGCCGCTGCGAAGACCCCGCATGAAACCAACCTGTTACAACGCCAAATCACCGCTACCGATCAACAGATCGACCAATTGGTCTATCAGCTCTACGGCCTGACCGATGAAGAGATCGCACTGGTGGAAGGGCAGGCATAAGCGCAATGAATTTAATAGTCCCGCATGTCGATGTGGTGAAGGCAGCTCTGAGTGCATCTGCCATACAAGCATTGACACTTATTTTCGAAAATTCAAGTGGGGCGCCACCGAGTACACCAAGAGATCGCTTCCGGGCAGACCACACGGAGTTAATGCATGTGTTGGATGCGTTGGAGAGCGATGGACTATTTTTGAAGCGTGACGTCAGCCAGAAAAATTACAGAGTAACTGGTTTTGCACTGCCATTAATTGGCGCGCCACGCGCGGTGCGCTTACTTGAATGTATGAATTCAGCTTATGCGTATATGCAGGAATACTACAAAGAGCATCTTAGAGATCCGCTCATAACCAGAAAGCTGGTTGAAATGGTTAGCGGAAATGAAAAGGATGTACTAGAGGCGCTTTGCTATATGCAAGACATTAATGGCTGGTGGAGTGGGCTGCCAGCCGATTTTCCATTTTCTCAAGATGGTGCGTTGACCGTTAATGAGCAGGTCTTAGTTACTAAGACATTTGGCGAATTGTTGGCAAGTGTATATGAATGGAACTATGTAAATCCTAAACGTAAAGCGAAGACTTCAGTACGAGATTGGTTGGCAGGAGGTGCGAGCGGACACTCGCTGGGCATTTTTAATGATGTCAGTTCATCCGAATATCCAGAATGGTATGAGCAGTTGGATGATGCAAAGAAGGCATTACTTGGTGAGATAGACATCGGCTTGCGAAATGATCAATCAGCATTACCCATGATGGGCCTTCGGGCCCTATTGGAGAGTGTAATGATTGATCGAGTAGGGGACTGCGGCGGTTTTGATAGGAAATTGTCCCGTTTCCAAGAGAGTGGTTTTGTTACGCCTCAACATGCTGACTCGATTAGAAAGGTTTTGGATGCAGGGCATGCAGCAATGCACCGAACATATTTCCCGAATGCTGATGATCTTCGAACATGTGTGGAGGTTATTAAACATCTAATGCATGGTGTATATGTTTTGCATCCAAAGGTGCAGGTCTTGGCGGCGAATGTACCGCCGAGGCCAGGTGCAAAATAATTTCCGAATTTAACTGTTGGAGCTGGCGTCGAAATATTGTTTCTGTTGAAGCGTATGGCGAATCCGTTCAAGAATATTTCGGAATATACATACTGAATAACAAAAAACGGGGAGTGTTTATGCAGGAAACAACCTATCTATCAACTACAAAACTTGCAGAGAAATTTGGCATGCAACCCAAGGAGCTTTTTGCGCAACTGACAGCACTTGGGTTGATTTGTCAAAACGATGGTGCATGGGAGTTGACTGAGGAAGGCAAGCACAAGGGCGCTATTGTTAAAGAGAGCAAACAGTACGGCCCGTATATCGCTTGGCCGAGCGACGTAGATTTGAATCTGACCATCAGTGAAGCACTCATCACTGCTACCGCCATCGGCAAGCATTTCGACTTGAGTGCAACCAAAGCCAATTACATCCTTTCCGAGTTGGGCTGGATCAAGAAGAGCCTTAAGGGCTGGGGGCTGACCAATCAGGGTGCAAAGCTTGGTGGTGTGCAGGATGAAGACAAGAAATCCGGCATACCCTTTGTGCGCTGGCCGGAAACCATCGTTAATTCAAAAGCATTGTTGGAGTCGATGGGGCATGTAACGGGTAAGCACACAGAAGAGAAGGCGGAAGAAGTTGAGAAAGCCAGTGAGGCAATCGGATTTCGCGAAAAGTTTGAGGCCAAGCACCGTTCTGCCGATGGGCACTTTGTCAGGTCGAAGGCGGAAATGCTGATCGATAACTGGCTCTATATGGCTGAGATCGTGCATGCCTACGAGCGCAAGCTGCCTATTGAGGAAGATGTGTACTCGGATTTCTACATTCCCACCGGCAAGGTCTATCTGGAATTTTGGGGGTTGGAGAACGAACCCAAGTATCTTGCTAGGAAGAAGCAGAAGATCGAGATTTACAAGAAATACGGTTTCAATCTAATCGAGCTAAGCGACAAAGAAGTTCAGAACCTGGACGATCACCTACCTCGGTTGTTGCTCAAGTATGGTGTGCAGGCTTATTGAGCTTGCACGGCGCGCGGGAAGTTGATGTGAGCCAATGCGCACTGCCTCGAACTCTTTATATGCACCACAGCAAAAACTGATGTTTCAGTTTCTGGAGAAGGTTAAATATGGCCATTTACGAGATCAAATCTGATCGATTGGAAGAGATACCGGAAACAAGTTTTTCCTCAGAGAAAGTCAGAGAGAGGGAAGACCTTCAGCGTCTTCTAAGAGAGCAAATCGAGGTTATTTCTCCAGACACATTAGTAATTTCTGAAGAGTTTGGTGAATGGGAAGATAGCCACAGAAGAGTTGATTTATTGGGGTTAGATAAGGATGCAAATTTAGTCGTTATTGAATTAAAGAGGACAGATGATGGCGGACACATGGAGCTTCAGGCACTCCGCTACGCCGCAATGGTATCAACACTGACCTTTGATAAGGTTGTTGATATATACGGTCGATTCCTTGCGAAGCTTGGGAGAGATGAAGATCCGGAAGCTAGTATTTTGGAGTTTTTGGGTTGGGATGAGGACGTCGAGAACGAATTTGCTCAAGAGGTCAGAATTGTTCTTGCATCAAAAGAGTTTTCTAAGGAGCTGACAACGGCAGTGCTTTGGCTGAATTTGCATGGCCTTGATATACGGTGCATTCGAATGAAGCCGCACAAAGATGGAAGTAAGATACTCCTCGACATCCAGACCGTTATCCCTCTTCCGGAAGCTGAGGATTATCAGGTGAAGATAAGAGAGAAACAGCAAAAAGAGCGGATATCACGAAGTGAATCAACTAAAGGCTTAACAAAATATCAGGTCACGATTGCCAACATTACATCTTCGCCCCTCGCGAAACGTCGCGCTATTTTTGCAATTGTTCGTCATCTATGTGGTCAAGGTGTAAGTCCTGAAGAAATTCATGAAGTGTTGTATTGGCGTGCCAATGGGCTTTGGAGAATTGTAGATGGCGAAGTGGACTCAAATGATTTCAAAGAGAAGGCAGAACATGCAGCAACTGTAGGTGGTCCGGCTTTTGATCCTGGGCGGTGGAATTACGGCGATGATGAATTGATTCGCGCACATGGAAAAACGTATGCCTTTACTAAAATGTGGGGGGCAAGGACTGAAGAGGGTATGCGTGATTTGCTTGAAAAATTCCCCACTTTCGGCATCACATTTACCGCAGCTTCTTAGGAGCTAATGGGATCAGTCTCGAGTCATCCATATGCACTACTAAGCAAAACTAACGCCGCATTTATGCGGCGTTTTGTTTGGTCGGCATTGGGGTGCGTATTGCGCGATTTGTTCGCAATACAGTTCGTCAAAGTTATCCATCAAATCCACACGCCAGTTTTTACTTAGGTAATGGTTTCCACACTGGAAATTTTTGCATCACTTTCGCAAACAATTCGGATTCAGTGTATCGGGTCAGCCACGCTCTTAACTTCGGGTAAGGGGCGGTTGCGAACCATGCGCTATCGACGGCGGCGAACTGGCGAATGAAAGGTAGCAGGGCTGCATCTGCGATGCTGAAGGTGTCGCCCAATAGATAGGGTGTTTCGGTAAGTCTGGTTTCGAGGCGCTGTAAGAATGCTTCACCTTGTTCGCGATAGAAGCGTTGAGGATGTTCGGGGAAACGTTCCGGGTATTTGTAGCGATCGAGTGCTTGTTTGAATGTGCTGTCGTTCTCTTGCAGCAGAGGCAGGGTCGCCGTTACATGACATTCATCCTCGCCTAACCAATGTTGTGTGCCCTGTGTTCTCAAGGCCCACAACATGATGTCCCAACTTTCGTCGATGACGCTTCCGTCTTGCAACACCAGTACGGGTACGCCGCCTTTGGGTGAGGCGGTGAGCATCTCGGCAGGCTTGTCACGCAGTTCCACTTCACGGTGATCAAGCTCGATGCCGCTGATGATGAGTGCACTGCGGGCGCGCATGGCATAAGGGCAGCGACGAAATGAGTAGAGGATAGGGCGGTGCATACGCGGTATTTTAGCTTGATATGAATGCGTGTTATTTGAGTGACAGGTTATGATTCGCGCCGATGAGGCATCAGGGTCCGATCCCCGATTTGTTTTGCGAAAAGAATAAGGAAGCACATGAGCGTATCAATGTATTACAACCCAAAATGTAGCAAGTGCAGAGCGACCTTAGCCTTGCTGCAGGAAAAAGGAATCGAGCCGGAGCTGATCCACTATCTGGAAGTCGCGCCTACTGCTGCGATGCTGGCGGCGGTGCTGGTCAAGCTGGGCAAAGGTGCCAAGGATGTCATCCGGTTCAATGAGGATGACGCAAAGGCGCTCGGCATTTCCCCGGCAGATGATCGATCAGATGCTGAATGGTTGAACATCATTTCAGCCAACCCGAAGCTGCTGGAACGTCCGATCGTCATCAATGGCGACAGGGCGGCGATTGGCAGACCGCCTGAGAATGTGCTCGAAATACTTTAGGGAAGGTCTGATTAAGTCCGTTCGTGGTGAGTATTTTCCGTTCGCTCCCTCGATACACCGCGCAAGCGCGGCACTCGGGACGAACGGAAAATGTATCGAACCATGGCTTTCGGACTTAATCAGCACCTCATTAGGTGACACTGGCGCTGCGCGCCATTGTTTCGAGAAATTTGTTCCAAATAAATGCCTGGTCTTCTCGTACCCCAACAAGTCGAGCCGGTAAGATTCAGACGATCCATGATGACCACACTGATCCAACTCCATGAAGATATCGCCGAGCGCGTGCAAACCATCCGGGTGGATCACGCCGACTGGTTGTGCGGCAAGGGTTGCGATGGTTGTTGTCAGCAGCTTGCCGAGGTGCCGCAACTGACATCGGCAGAATGGGATTTGCTGCGGGAAGGACTGGTCGATCTGCCGCCTGAACACTTGCAGGCAATCCACATCAAGATGAACGCCCTGAGCAAGCAGCGGACGCGCCCCTTCACTTGCCCGATGCTGGATCTTGTTGCCGGTACCTGTCCTGTCTATACCCAGCGCCCGGTGGCGTGCCGCACCTACGGTTATTACGTGCAGCGCGATAAAGGGCTTTATTGCCCCGACATCGAAGCGCGTGTGGCCGATGGCGCACTGGCCGACGTGGTGTGGGGCAATCACGATGTTGTGGATCAGCGTCTCGCCGGTCTGGGGGAAAGCCGCGCATTGACTGAGTGGTTCGAGCGCTGGCTGGAGACAGGGCAGTAGAGAAACTGCTTTCGCATAAACCCGAAGAATCCATTTGGCCGTCATACCGGCGCAGGCCGGTATCCAGCCAAGAAAGATCACCCTGCGAAGCAGACAAAACCCTTATTCCGTCCCACTGCGTGGGGATTCTTGAATCATCTGGATACCGGCCTTCGCCGGTATGACGAATTAATCAGCGCGTCCTTAGAGGTGTAAGACCTTCGCTGTCGTTTCGACTGAAGCATCCAATCAGACCGGGCAGGCCGCCAGTATCTTTCCCACTACAACCGGATCGTGTTCGGTGCGCATGTTGCGGTGTAGTGTCTCTGCTTCCGGGTAGGCGGTGCGCATCATGCCCAGCCATTTCTTGAGCATGCCCGGCGCGTGCCTCGGGTCCATTCTGGCGACGAGCTGTTCGTAGTAATCGATCACACAACTTTGCAGCGCCGACCATGGCATGGCTTCGTCGCCGGTTTTGATGCGGTACATGAGGTCGGGGCGGATGATGGCGCCGCGCCCGATCATGACGTCGGTGCAGCCGCTGACCCGGCGGATTTTTTGATAGTCCTGCGGTGTCCACACATCGCCGTTGGCGACCACTGGCAGATGCACGGTCTCGCGGATCCGGGCAAGCCATTCCCAGTGTGCGGGGGGGCGGTAGCGGTCGGCACGGGTGCGGGCATGGACGGTGAGCTCGTCGGCGCCGCCTGCTTCGATGGCGCGGGCGCAATCCAGCGTGAGCGAGGTGTCTTCCAGGCCGAGGCGCATCTTGGCGGTGACGGGGATGTGTGGCGGTACGGCGCGGCGGGTGGCGGCGACGATGGCGTGGATCTGCTCGGGGAACTGGAGCAGCACCGCGCCGCCGCCGTTCCGATTCACCAGCGGGGAGGGGCAGCCGAAGTTGAGGTCGATGCCCGGTGCGCCGAGTGAGGCGGCAAAGGCGGCATTCTCCGCGAGGCAGACCGGATCGCTGCCCAGCAATTGCACACGCACCGGGACGCCGGCCCGTGTGCAGCCGCCGCGTTCCAGTTCCGGCACGGTGTTGAGAAATGTTCTTCTGTTGAGCAGATGGTTCGTCACCCGCACAAATTCCGCCACGCACAGGTCGATGCCGCCGAGCCGCGTCAGGATGTCGCGCAGGCTATGGTCGGCAAGGCCATCCATTGGGGCAAGAATCAGGCGCATGTTGTTCGGGGTGGTGGTGGGGCGCGCATTCTAAAGGGAAGCGCTGTAAATCCAAACTCCGTTGCAATGGCGTGGTCGCACTTTGTCATGCTGGGGGCTTAGGGAGGCACTGATTTATTCGGTTTTGTCGTTCCGGCGCAGACCGGAACCCTGTTAAATAAAGGCACTTGATACCGGCCTTCGCCGGTATGACGAATTAATCAGCGCTTCCCTAGAATTTGTTGAAACGCCCAAAAGCAAACGCCGCATCTATGCGGCGTTATCTTTATGTCGGCATCATGGGTTGCCGAAGCGTTCAGCCTGTCAGGCTGATTGGTGTTGCGTCTAATTGTGATGAATCATCGCGGGGTCGATAAGCTGCTCCCTTCTTCGGGTTGGCATTCATATTGTTGCGACTTCGATTATTTTATACACCCCTTGCTGGGTACATTCAATCAAGTATTTTTCTCATGCTTTCAGTTCGGCGTCAGGGCACTGATTCCGCACTGAAAACTTCGGCATCACTGGTGCAATGAATTCAGAAAATCCATTAGGCCGTCATACCGGCGCAGGCCGGAATCCAGTCAGGAAAGATCACCCTGCGAAGCAGACAAAACCAATATTTCGTCCCACTGCGTGAGGCATTATTGAAGCAACTGGATTCCGGCCTGAGCCGGAATGACGGATTTTTCTGATGAGCTATCTGGGTTGAGCCGGGCGATGAGCATTTAGCCAGACATGTGCAGGCAGCGCTTATTCCATATCCGCAGGTTTGGCGCGCAGCTTCGCGGCGATGTAGTCGGCTTGGGAGATGTGGAGCAGGTCGGTCATCCTGCGCATCAGATGGTTCTCATGGGCGCTGATGTGGCGGTCGGCGTAGGCGACTTGCCACATGTATTCGACGATGCGGCCCCTTTCTTCTCGTCCAAGTTCGCGGTTGAGCAGCGAGGTGAATTGGTGCAGGTCGTGAGCTTGTTGCGCTGTCTGCTGGCCCAGTGCGGAGAGTTGTTGCACTTCGCTGTCGCTGAGCTGGAAGCGTTGCTTGAGGATGCGCATGACGGTGGCCTGCTCGGCCTCGCTGCTTTCGGCATCCGCGCGCATGACTTCTATCATCAGCACAGCGGTGGCGAGTTGCAGGGTGTGTTCGGGTTGCGGTGCGCCGTTGGACGGGGTGATCAGGATCGAGAAGAATTCGTTGAGTTTATTCAGCATGGTGTTTGTGTCCGGTTTTCCAGGGTGCGGCTGGAGTGGGGACGATGCGTGTGGATTTCAATAATGCGGCGGTCTTTCATTGGCTGTCGGACCAGCATTGCCAGCTTCGGATAGCGAGCGGATCTGACCGGCGAGTTCCCTGCAGAACTCTTCAAGCCGCTCCAGTCTTTGTTGCTGCTGGTAGACCGTCTTGTTCAGTTCGTCGATCTGGTCTTCCTGGAAGGTGATCTTTTCTTCGATGTGGATGAGGCGTTCGTCAGTCATGCGCGTGCTCGAAAAGTTCGGCGGTGAGCCGGGGGGCGCATTGTAGCGCGGTACGGCTGTCGGCAATTTCGGTATGATTGCGCGCGTTATGCGATGCTTCGCCAATCACCACGATACTGACTGAATAATGCCCTCAGCGCGACACATTCATCCCCGTTCGCTCGCCGCCCACCTCAAGCGCGGCGGCGTGATCGCTTATCCCACCGAGTCTTGCTACGGGCTCGGTTGCGATCCGCGCAATCGGCGCGCGGTGCAGCGCATCTTGAAGCTGAAGCGGCGTCCGCAGCGCAAGGGTTTGATCCTGATCGCGTCCGACTATCATCAGGTCGTGCCGTACATTCAGCCGCTTACGCCGGCCGAACAGTTGCGTTTGCGGCAGGATGGCGCGCAGGCGGTGACCTATCTGATGCCCGCGAAACCTTCCTGTCCGCACTGGTTACGCGGCGAACATGCATCGCTGGCGGTGCGGCTGACGGCGCATCCGTTCGCGCAGCAACTTTGTCGCAGTGTGGATAGTGCGCTGGTGTCGACCAGCGCGAACCGCAGCGGCATGCGCGCGGCGAAGACCTATGCCGAGTGCCGGCGTATGTTCGGCAAGCGCGTGTGGGTATTGCGCGGTCGGGTGGGAAAACGCAAACGACCTTCGACGATCAAGGCGTGGGGCGGTGATAGAATCGTGCGTCAATAATTATTAACCCGTCATCCCGCGCAGGCGGGAATCCAGCGTTTTCATCAAACATGCTTTGGCTTTGTCTCCGCGATGCGGAGACTTTTTGATTGACTGGATTCCGGCCTGCGCCGGAATGACGAAGCAAACGGAGAGAACATGGATAGCAACGCCGTAAAAACCTACCTGCTGGAACTGCAGGAGCTGATCGTCGATCGTCTGGAACAAGTGGACGGCAAGAAATTCATCCGCGACAAGTGGACGCGCGCCACCGGTAGCGGCGGCATCGGGAAGGGCGAGGGCATCAGTTGCATCATCGAGGAAGGCAATGTGCTGGAGCGCGGCGGTGTGGCGTTCTCGCATGTGCAGGGCGACAAGATGCCTGCTTCAGCCACGGCGCACCGTCCCGAGCTGGCCGGCTGTTCGTGGGAGGCGATGGGTGTTTCGCTGGTGATGCATCCGCGCAATCCTTACGCGCCGACTTCGCATGCCAACGTGCGCATGTTCATGGCGCACAAGCCTAACGGCGAAAAAGTATTCTGGTTCGGCGGCGGTATGGACCTCACGCCTTACTACGGCTTCGAGGAAGATGCGGTGCACTTCCACCAGATCTGCAAGAACTCACTGGCACCGTTCGATGCGTCGCTGCACGCGAAATACAAGAAATGGTGCGACGAGTATTTCTTCCTCAAGCACCGCAACGAGCCGCGCGGTGTGGGCGGCATCTTCTTTGACGATCTCTCCGAGCCGGATTTCGATGCCTGCTTCGCCATCCAGCAGAGCGTGGGCGACCATTATCTGTCGGCCTATGTGCCGCTGCTGGAGAAGCGCAAGGATATGCCCTACGGCGAGCGCGAGCGCGACTTCCAGTTGTATCGACGTGGGCGCTATGTGGAGTTCAACCTGGTGATCGACCGCGGCACCATCTTCGGCCTGCAGTCGAACGGCCGCACCGAATCCATCCTGCTGTCCATGCCGCCGCTGGTGAAATGGCGCTATGACTGGCACCCCGAAGCGGGTACGCCGGAAGCGGAGTTGTACGACAAGTATCTGGTACCCAAGGACTGGGTGTAAGTCGCCGATCGACAATCGCTTGTAGATAGTTTGAAACACAAGACCCGCCATCGGCGGGTCTTGTGTTTTCAATGTGCAGCGATCATCGCGAGGCGTGCGACTTAGTAAGATTCGCGCTGGTAGATGAAGGCGTCATTCCCTTTGTAGATGCCGAACGTGGCTCGCCCCGGGATGCTTGGGTCGACCGCTGCGCCGTTGCTGCCGGCCAGTAGATAGGCCGGTGCGTTCAGGCTGAGATCGACGCTGCCCGGCACGCCGGGCGCACTCAGTGTGAACGTGCGAACGCCGGCTGTAACAGCGGCGCTGCCCGGCGCATTGATGACCACTGCACCGCCCATGCCCACGAGATTGGATACGACGATGTTACCGCCCGAAGTGCTGAGGTTGCTATCGAACGTCGTTGCATTGTCGGTATTGCTCGTCAGCCAGTTCGCGCCGTAGAACTCTGCTGTCGCACGCATGGGCATGGGCAACAGATCCGATCCGTAGGCATTGCCGATCTTGATGCGCCCGCTGACGATCTTTATCCCGCCTTCGATGGAGGTGGCGGGCACACTGCGCAGCGAGGTGGAATAGGCATCCGCCGCGCGCAGGTAGATGTCGGTCGGCGAGGTGGGCGAGGTGGCGAAGGTGTAGGCCGGTGTCGCGGGTGTGCCCAGTATCGTGCTGCCCTGGTTGAATGCGCCGGCGGCGACACCGGCACTCGACAGCACGCCGGGATCGGCGGCTGGCGGGTCTTCTGTGGTGGTGCTACCCGCTGCATCCCAAGCCGTCAATGTCACGGCCTTGGCGAAATTGGGCGAAGTGTTCGCCGTGCCGTCGTAGTTCACGGTGATGGCATCGCTGGCGTTCGCTGCACTGACGTTGACTGTGAATGTCTGCCCGGAATATGCCCAGCCGGCAACGGGGCAAACCTGTCCGGTGGGACAGACCGTCATCGGTGCGATCACATAGGTGTTGAAATGGTGCGGTACGAAACCGCCGACGCTGCCCGCGACGGCCGTCCCAGTGCCGTCATCGCATACCGTGCCGCTGGCACTGGTGTTGCCGCTGGCGGTGAGGCCGGAAAGCAGATAGCTGCCGCTGCTCAGTGTCGCGGTCAGGTCGCCGTTGCCGACTTCGCTCCAATTGAGCGTGGTGACAGTCGCTGCACCATTTACAAAGGCGGGGATCGTGCCGGAGCTGAATGTGCCTGCGGACGAAGAGGTGCCGGTGGGCTGACATTTGCTGAACGTGATCGTCACGCTTTCCGGGGTGCTCTCCTTGCCGAAGTTCGGTGTGATGGTCGGTGTCGCCAAGCCGTTGTAGGCCGTCACCGTGGCCGAGAGATCATTGCCTGCCTTGATCGGCCCCGCTGTCACGGCAGAGACGCCGAAGTGATGCGGGGCGACGACGAATGGTCCGCTCGCGCCGAGCTGGGCGGTGGCGGCACTGTTGCGCATCCACAGATCCACCTTGCCGACGTCCGCGTAGTTGAAACTGAATGGCCCGGCGGAGGGTGTGCCGCCGGGGAAGCTGGCGGTCAGTGTGCTGCTCGACCAGCTGGCGGGTGTCGCGCCGTTCGCCTGACACAGCGGCAACGTCACGCCCGAGAACGTCGCCTGGACACCGGCATGCGTCGCCGGGTCATGGCACGACAGCGCGAATGCCATGTCGCGGGTGCGCACTTGCACCGGGTGGAGGCGGGTGGGGACGCCGCTGCTCAAGGTGGTGATGTAGACATCGGTGACATCGACTCCCGCCACCTGCGGCGACCAGCCGATCACGGCGCAGGTCTGCCCCGGCGCGCCGAATGCGATGTTATGCACACAGACACTGTCGGTGAAAGCGAAAATGGGCTGGGAATAGTTGATGGTGTTGGAAAGCTCGGCGATGGGGGTGTTCGCCAGCAGGTCCACACCGCCAGAGTCGGCCACATAGATATTTACGGTGTCGGCGGCTTGATAAGTGAAGTACAGGGAGACCGAACTTTCGCCTGCGCCGAAGGTGTAGCTCGCCTGTCCGCTGTTGGCCGCGCCCGGCGTCAAGGTGCCGCTGCCCCCGCCGCTGCTCCAGTCGCCCGCCCCGGTGCTGGTGGAGAGCGTGATGGTGTGGCCGGTCAAGGCGTCATGTGCGGCGGTATGCGGAGAGATCACCACCGGTACGGTGGAGAAGGCCATCGCGGTCGTGGGCGCATCGATGCTGACGTGGTCCAGCAAGGAAGCACACGTGCGCGCCGAGCCGTCCCAGTTCTTGCCTGACAGCTCGTTGTTGTAGCCGGCGGCGATGGCCGATGCGGACAGCACGGAAGAGAACACTTTGTATTCGTCCAGCTTGCCCGCGAAGTAGAGGGGCGGCGGGGTGCTGGTGTTGGTGATCCGGCCGATGCCGTCGAAGCTGTTGCCGACCAGCCCGGTTGGCTGGGTGCGCGTGCCTTCCAGTACGCCGTCGACATAGATCTGCGTCACGCCTGTAGCCATATCACGCGTGAACGCCACGTGATGCCAGTTTCCGTCGCTGACCACGGTCGATGATTTGAAGGAAGTGTCGTTCTTCACGTTGAAACCGATATGGCCGACCGCATCCAGCCAGCCGAGGAAAATGTCATCCTGGCCGCCGTTCTGCTCGACGCCGGTGATGCCGGGCGCCTGCCAGTCGATGTTGTTGCCGAGCTGCGTGGTGTTGAGCCAGACGCTCAAAGTGAATGTGCCGTTGAGTTGAGTGAACAGTGTGGGCACGGCGACATAATCGTTCGCGCCGTCGAATACGCCGACGTTGCATATGCCCTGTCCGATGCCCGCACTGGCTGCCGTCGTCACCGCGCCCATACCGGTGCCGTTGTTGCCTGCGATGCTGTCCACCACTTCGCCGGCAGTACCGTTCCAGCTCGACTCGTCCATGCGGTATTCGGCGATGGCGGAGGCAGGGAGCGTGTAGGTGATGCTTACCAGACCCGCTGCGCCAGCGCCGCCTGTCGTGTTGCGTTCTGCAGCGCCGCCGCCGCCGCCGCCATTGCCCGAAGCCGGGGCAAAGCCATTCTGGCTGTTTGCGCAACCGCCGTTGCCGCCTATGCCGCCACCGGCAGGCGCGGCTGCTGCGGTACAGGTGTTCCAGGTGGCTGGGCCGCTGGTGCCGTTCGCCGCCGTACCCGCCGAGGAACCGCCGGGGCCGCCGCGACCGGTATTATTGTCGCGTCCGGTGCCGCCGTTACCCCCCGAGTATTTCACAGCCCCCACGCCCGCCGCCGCCGTGCCGCCCGCACCAGCGACGCCGCCAGCATTACTGACGGGTGCCGAGCCGCCCGTCCCGCCCTTGGCGAGGATAGTCGTAGTGTTGATGAACCAGGAATCGCCACCCGTGCCGCCCGTGCCGTTCATTGCGCCTGCGGTGCCGGCTGCGCCGACAGTCACCGTGTAGGTCGTGCCGGGCACGACCGTGATCGCCGTGGTTCTGGAATAGGCACCGCCGCCACCGCCACCACCGCCATCCGAGTTGTCTCCTTCACCGCCGCCGCCACCTCCTCCGCCGCCCCACACTTGCACATCGACACTGGTGACACCGGCCGGTGCGGTCCATGTGCCGGTCGTCGTATAGGTGTCGGTCGCAGCCTGTGCGAGCGAGGCGACGGCCAGCAGCATCGCGCCGAGCAGCAGGGGCCAGCCGAAGCGGCTGGGAAGCGGTACGGCTGCTGATGGCGCAAAGGTGGCGCTGGCGTGACGTGAAGGGATGGCGTGTCTAGTCATAAAGCTCCTCGCTTAAGATGAGGTTTTGCATATTGTGCCCGAGTAAAGGCGCTGTGGCTGTGTGGTGGACAGGCAGCTTCAGTATTTGTTCAATATGATCTTACGGAACCAGCCGCCCCCCAGCGCCGGCACATCGCTTTCAACCATGAGCTGAGGCACCTGACTCAAGACTTCCTCGAACACCACATCCATGCGCGTTGCCATGCGGCGCGACAGGCCGTTGAGCAAGCGGCGCACGGGCGCGCGCTGGCCCGGCTGCAGGAACTTGTCGAATAGCAATATCTTGCCGCCCGGCTTCAATACGCGCGCCGCTTCGCTCAAGGCGCGATGCGGTTCCGGCACCACCGCCACGATCAAGTGCAGCACCACGACATCGAATTGCGCATCGTCGAATGGCAACGCCATGCTGTCGCCGAGGATGAAATCTATATCCAGATGTGCGCCGCGCGGCCGGGCGCGCGCCAGCATGTCAGCGTTGAAGTCCAGCGCGGTGTAGCGATGCATGGTCGGCAAGTGCGGCAGATCAAGACCGGTGCCCGCGCCGCTGACCAATACATTTTGCCCTGCCATAGCGGGAAGCGCGGCCAGCGAGTGCTTGCGTGCGGCGCGCATCGGCGCTTCGATGACAAAATCATACAGCGGTGCGATCAGCGTGTAGCTGGTGCGCAGGAACGGGTTCTGGCGGTAGGGCTGGTGTGGGGCAGTCATGTTGTCCCCATCGGGTTCGCGCGCACCGCTTCAGGGTGCGTGCGATGAAGTCAGGCGGTGGTTGCGGTGCTATTGCTGCGGAGATCGTTCAGTGCCTGATTCTTGGCGTATTGCGCTTGAGCGATGGCGGCTTGCGCGGTCTGGCTGCTTTCGCCGTTCTTGGTCGCTACGTCGCCTTGTCCGAAGCTGGCTAATGTGTCGATCGCGGAATTGCCGGTCGAGGCTTGGCCGGAATCGAAGGAACCCTGCGCCTGCGTGATCGCGTCCTGCGCGTTCAGTATGGCATCCCGTGCGGCCTGTTCGGTGTCAGTGCTGGTGCTTTGTGGCACGGTTTGCTGGAAGCGGCTCAGCAGACCGGATGCGTTGTAGGTCAACGCGGAAGTGGAGGAACTCTGTTCGTTGCTGGTCAGCGTGGCGACCACATTGTTCTGCGCATTCGCAGATCGATCCTGCGTGTCCTGCGGCGGCTGCGACGGGGTGGACGAAGTGCCCACCGGCTGCTGCTGCGCGTAGTTGTTCAGACTGGAAACTGAGAGGCCGGGTATGGTTGGCATGATGGGCTCCTGATATGAGGTGCGTTGAGGCTTGGCTGCATTCTACGCCGGGCAGCGGGCAACGGGCAACGGGCAACGGGCAACGCCAACAGCCCTGCTGTATCCATTTTGCTGGCGCGGGATTAGTCCAGATGGTGGATGCCGGTGATTTTGGCTTGAGCTACCGCTGCGGCCAGCACTTCCACCGCCTGGGTGCGGGCGAAACTCTTGCGCCAGGCCAAGGCGATGCGGCGCGAGGGCACGGGCTTGGTGAAGGGCACGACGCTCAGCAGCTTGCTGCGGTAGCGCGCGCTGTTGGCCGAGGCGGGCAGCACGGTGATGCCCAGGCCGGAAGCCACCATGTTGCGGATGGTCTCCAGCGAGGTGCCGTGCTGCACGCTGTCGTTCCTGCGGCTGCCGGGGCAGGCCTCGTCCACCTGATTGCTGTAACAGTGGCCGGAATCCAGTAGCAGCACTTTCTCCTGTGCCAGTTCGGCCGGCTTGATGCTGCGCCGTGCGGCCCAGCGATGGTCGTTGCTCACCACCACTTCGAACGGTTCGTCATACATGGGATGGGTGAGGATGCCGGAATCCCCGAACGGCAAGGCGATGATGATCACATCCAGTTTGCCGTTGCGCAGCAAGGCTTCCAGGTTGGCGGTGATGTTCTCCTCCACTTCCAGCGCCATCTGCGGGGCGAGCCGCTTCAACTCCGGGATCAGGTCGGGCAACAGATAAGGGCTGACGCTGTGGATGATGCCAAGGCGCAGCGGCGTGCTGAGCTGGTTCTTGCCCTGCGCGGCGATCTCGCGGATGCGCTCCGCTTCTTCAAGGACACGCTGTGCCTGTTCCACGATGGCGCTGCCCACCGGTGTGAGTGAGACCTCGTTCTTGCCGCGCTCGAATATCTTCAGGCCGAGTTCATCCTCCAGCTTTTGTATCGCCAGCGACAGCGCCGGCTGGCTGATGAAGGACTTCGCCGCCGCGCGGCGGAAGTTGCGCTCCTGGGCGACGGCGACGATGAAGCGCAGTTCGTTGAGGGTCATGGTGTCCTCCTGTTGAGCGGTCATTCCGGCCTGCGCCGGAATGACCGCGTATGTGATTTGCATAGTAAATCAACCTCCTTTGAACAATCAATTGGCTTGATGGCTTGGATAGGCCTACATTGCACCCGTGGCCAGGACGCCACCCGACTACCAACCAAGGAGAACACCATGCAAAGACCGGACATCAAGACCCATGCCAATCTCGAAGCGGCTTTTGCCGGCGAATCGATGGCACACACCAAATATCGCTACTTCGCCGCCATCGCACGTGCTGAAGGTAACGAGGAAGTCGCGCGCGTCTTCGAGGAGACCGCCGCGCAGGAAGTGATGCACGCGCTGGGTCACCTCGACCTGCTGTATCCGAAGTCGGAGATGACCACCGAGCGCTGTCTGCAGATGGCCATCGAGGGCGAGACCTACGAGTACACCGAGATGTACCCCGGCTTCCTCAAGACCGCGCAGCAGGAAGGTCACGATGCCGCCACGGTCGAGATCAAGCAGCAGATCGACGAATCGAAGGAGCATGCCGAGATGTTCAAAGCCACGCTGGAAAAAGCGGCCAAGCGTTTCGCGGCACTGGCCAAAGTGGAAGAGCGCCATGCCAACCAATACCGCGCCCAGTTGGCGAAGGTCACGGCTTGATAGCAACTAGATAATTTAAGGAGAACGACATGAAAGTTTGGCAATGTGTGGTGTGCGGATTCATCTACGACGAGACTCAGGGTTTGCCTGAAGAGGGCATCAAGCCCGGCACAAAATGGGCTGACATCCCCGAGAACTGGGCATGCCCGGACTGTGGCGTAGCAAAAGCTGATTTCGAGATGATCGAGGTTTAGCAACACCAGCTCGTCATCCCCGCGTAGGCGGGGATCCAGTTTCGATATCAACTGGGTTCCCGCCTACGCGGGAACGACTGGACCGATGAAACCGGCAATTTCCGGGTGAAGGAGAGAAAGCATGAAACCAATCGTCGTATTAGGAAGCGGCCTGGCGGGTTACTCCGTCATCCGTGAGCTGCGCAAACTGGATCGAGATATCCCGGTCACGCTGGTCACGCGTGACAGCGGCGATTACTACTCCAAGCCCATGCTCTCCAATGCCTATGCGCAAGGTAAGGATGCCGCCGGACTGGTGCTGACGCGCGCGGTGGAGATGGCTGCGCAACTCGGCATCACGCTGCTGGCGGAGACCGAGGTGCATGCCATCGACCGTGCGAACAAAACACTGGCCACCAGTGCGGGCGAACTGGCATACGACAGGTTGGTGATCGCACTGGGAGCCGACCCGATCCGCATCCCGGTGCAGGGTGATGCCGCTGATGCGGTGATGTCGGTCAATGACATCACTGATTACGCGCAGTTGCGCAAGTCCGTGCAGGGGGTGCAGCACATCACCATCATGGGCGGCGGACTCATCGGTTGCGAATTCGCCAACGACTGGGCGACAGCCGGTTACCGGGTCAGTGTCATCGATCCCGGTCCGTACCCGCTCGCCAGCCTGATGCCGGAACAGGCGGGCAAGCAGTTGCTCGCACCCCTTGCAGCGATCGGTGTGGATTGGCACTTCGGCAACTCGGTCAGCCGCGTGGATCGTCACGAGAATGGCTACACCCTGACGCTGGCGGATGGCACGCAACTGCAAACCGGTCTGGTGATATCCGCTGTGGGGCTGCGTCCGCGCATCGCTTTGGCGCAGGCGGCAGGCCTGGAAGTGAATCGCGGCATCAAGGTGGATGCATGCCTGCGCAGCAGCGACCCGGCCATCTACGCGCTGGGCGATTGCGCCGAGATCGAAGGAAAAGTGCAACCCTTCGTGCTGCCCATCATGCACGCGGCGCGCGCACTGGCGAAGACGCTTTCCGGGTGCGAGACACCGGTGGTGTTTCCCGCGATGCCGGTGGTGGTCAAGACGCCCGCGCATCCCGTTGCGGTGTTGCCGGTGGCGCGCGATGCGGTCGGTTCCTGGCAACTGCGCGCCAACAGCGATGGCGTGAAGATGGCCTTCCTCGATGCGGAACAATGCATGACCGGCTTCGTGCTTACCGGGCGCTACGCCGCCGAACGCAACGAGATGAGCAAGCAGGTCGGACACCCTTTGCCGGCCGGGACGGACAATCCGCTTCCCGGGGCGAAGGTGTAACATCATGGGTGCAGACGCATGACGCACCATCCATCAACCAACGCTTGAAGGAGAACCATCATGAGCAAGAACAAACCCGTCGCCATCAACATCGGCATCAACGACAAGGATCGCAAGAAGATCGCCGACGGTCTCAGTCGCATGCTGGCCGACACTTACACCCTGTATCTCAAGACCCACAATTTCCACTGGAACGTGACAGGTCCCATGTTCCAGACTTTGCACCTCATGTTCATGACGCAATACACCGAGACCTGGAACGCCGTCGACCTGGTGGCCGAACGTATCCGTACGCTGGGCTTCCCGGCGCCGGGCAGCTACAAGCAGTTCGCCGCACTCACCAGCATCAAGGAGAGCGACGGCGTGCCCAGCGCGAAAGATATGATCCGCCAATTGGTGGACGGTCAGGAGACTGTCGCGCGTACCGCGCGGGAAGTGCTGCCCATCGCCGAGAAAGCGGGCGACCAGCCCACCGTCGACCTCCTCTCCGCCCGCATGGAAGTGCATGAAAAGAACGCCTGGATGCTTAGGAGTCTGCTCGAAGAGTAAGCGGAAAAATGTGTATCGCTGCTCAGGCGTTCTTTCGGTGAAGGCTAACGTCGCGGTTCATGCGACGTTATGCCGGAGCCAAAACGTGGATGCTCAGAAGCTTGTTGGAGGAGTGAACTGCTCTAAAGAGTAAAGCGACTTACACGCATTCTTTCGGTGGAGACTCATGTGCGTAGCGCGTGATGTCGGAACCAAAAGAATCTGGATGCCAAGCCTGCGTAGGATGGGTGGAGCAACGCGATACCCATCGTTTGATTTGATTCATGTTGGGTATCGCTCCGCTCCACCCAACCTACATTATCTCAGCCAGGTAGGGTTCACCGCAGCAGATAATCCCCCGCCACCCCCGCAAACACCGCCGCCCCGAACCAGTTGTTGTGCAGGAAGGCTGCGAAGCATTGCTCGCGTTGTCTGTCCTTGATGAGCGTGTAGTGGTGTAGCGCGATACCCGCTGCAACGAGCAGTCCGACGAAGTAGACCCCACCCAGCCCGGCCATCACGCCGGCCAGCGCCAGCAGGATAAGCGTGATGGCGTAGCACGTCATCACCGCTGCCACATCGAAACTACCGAACAGTAGTGCCGAGGAATGGATGCCGAGATGGATATCGTCATCGCGGTCCACCATGGCGTATTCGGTGTCGTAGGCGATCGCCCAGAACACGTTGGCGAGCAGCAGCACCCAGGCTACCGGCGGCACATGGCCGATCTGTGCGGCGAAGGCCATAGGGATGCCGAAGCCGAAGGCGATGCCGAGGTAGGCTTGCGGGATGGCGAAGAAGCGTTTGGTGAACGGGTAGCTGCCGGCAAGGAACGCGGCTGGGAAGGCAAGCAGCCAGGTGAGCGGGTTGAGCGGCAGGATGAGCGCGAAGGCCAGCAGCGCCAGTATCACCGCCAGCCACACAGTCTCGCGTTCGCTCACCTTGCCGCTGGTGAGCGGGCGATGCTGAGTGCGCTCTACATGCAGGTCGATGTGACGGTCGGCATAGTCGTTGATGGCACATCCGGCGGAACGCATCAGCACCGTGCCTAGCGCGAAGATGAAGAGGATGAGCAATGAGGGACTGCCCGCACCGGCGATCCACACGGCCCACAAGGTCGGCCACAGCAACAGCAGGATGCCGATGGGGCGGTTCAGGCGGGTGAGCTGGATGTAGAGGTGCAGGCGTTCGGCGAGGTTCATGCCGTCATTTTACCCGCTCCGTCATTCCGGCGAAGGCCGGAATCCAGTGCTTCTTTCAACATGCAGTTTGATTTTGTCTTTGCTGCGCAAAGGAATGTTTGCATCAACTGGATTCCGGCCTTCGCCGGAACGACGGTGATTATTCCAGCTTCAATATCTCCGGCAGGAACACCTCGGTCACCAGCAGCGGGGCGCCGTGCAGGGTGAACAGCGAGCGGCGCGCCCACAATCTTTCCGGACGGGAATCGGTGTCACAGACGGCGCTTTGATAAAGCGGGTGATGCGGGCGCAGGGCGGCGAAGTGCAGCGGGTGGCGCACGACCAGCGGATGGGTGAACAGCAGGCTGCCGAGCGAGCGGTTGCCCAATCCCTTCATGGCTTGCCATGCGCCGCGCAGATCGTTGGCGTGACAGGCGCTGTGCGCGAACACCACTGGTTTGCCGTCGGCATGCAGGAACACTTCGCGTGAATAGACTAACTGATGCGGTGCGATGCCCAGCACGGAAGCTTCATCGTAGGCGATGCGCGCCAGGCCGCTGCGCACTGACTTTACGGCGAACTGCATGCAGCGCTGCTGGATGCGTTGCGTGAGCGAGCCGTGGTCGTTCAGCCACGGGCGCAAATCCGCGCCGCAGCCCAGTGCGCTGCCGTTCCAGTAGGGATCAGACTTGCAGGAAGTCATGCTTGTTCGCCATCCATCTTTGTAAGTGTGAGCGTGCCGCTTCCGGGTGGTCGCGCAGCAGTTCGTCAGCGATGTTGCGCGCTGCTTCCAGCAATTCTTCGTCTTCGCTGATGTCAGCGAAGCGCAACATCGCCACCCCGCTCTGGCGCGCACCCAGCAGTTCGCCGGGGCCGCGCAATTGTAAGTCCTGCTGCGCGATGACGAAGCCGTCCGTGTTCTCGTAGATGACACGCAGCCGTTCGCGCGCCAGTTCCGACAGCGGCTGCTGGAACAGCAGCACGCACATGCTCTCCGCCGCGCCGCGTCCGACGCGGCCGCGCAACTGGTGCAGCTGTGCCAGCCCCATGCGTTCGGCGTGGTCTATCACCATCAGGCTGGCGTTGGGTACGTCTACGCCGACCTCGATCACCGTGGTGGCGACCAGCAGTTGCAGTTCGCCTGATTTGAATGCGGCCATGGTGGCGGCCTTTTCCTCGCTGTTCAACTTGCCGTGGGCGAGGCCGATGCGCAGCTCTGGGAAAGTCTCGGTCAGCGTGGCATGCGTGTCCAGTGCGGTCTGCAGCTGCAGTGCTTCCGATTCGTCGATGAGCGGGCACACCCAATACGCCTGTCGTCCCGCAAGGCAAGCCTGACGCACGCGTTCGAACACTTCCTCGCGCCGCGCGTCGCTCACCAGTTTGGTGACGATGGGTGTGCGCCCCGGTGGCAGTTCGTCGATCACCGACACGTCGAGGTCGGCGTAATAGCTCATGGCCAGCGTGCGCGGGATGGGGGTCGCGCTCATCATCAGCTGGTGGGGCTCATCGCCCTTGTTGCGCAAAGCCAGCCGTTGCTGCACACCGAACTTGTGCTGTTCATCGATGAGGGCGAGGCCGAGCTTGTGGAACTCGACATCCTTCTGGAACAGCGCGTGCGTGCCGATGGCGAGCAGGGTGTCGCCCGATGAGATGCGCGCGGCGGCCTCGGTCTTCACCTTCTTCTTCAAGCTGCCAGACAGCCACACTGGTTCTATGCCGAGCGGTGCCAGCCATTCGCGCAGCTTCAGATAATGCTGCTCGGCCAGTATCTCGGTCGGCGCCATGAAGGCGACCTGATAGCCGTTCTCTATAGCCTGCAATGCGGCCAGTGCGGCGACGATGGTCTTGCCGCTGCCCACATCGCCCAGCAGCAGGCGTTGCATCGGATGCGACTGCGACAGGTCGTGCGCGATCTCGCGCCATACTTTTTGCTGCGCACCGGTGAGCCGGAACGGCAGTTTGTCGAGCAGGGCGTGCGTGAGCTTGTCGTGCGCGGGCAGGGCGGGAGCGATGCGCTTGCTGCGTTCGCGGTGATGCACGCGCATCGAAAGTTGCTGTGCCAGCAACTCGTCGAACTTGATGCGTCGCCAGGCGGCGTGACTGCGCGACTCCAATGTGCTGGCCGAGATATCCGGCGGCGGGTTGTGCAGCAGGCGCAGGCTATCGCCGAAGTCGGCCAGCTGCAGTCGTTTGATCAAGGGCGCAGGCAGGGTGTCGCCGAGCGGGATGTTCTCCAGTGCGTTGGTTATCAGTTTGCGCAACACGGTCTGCGACAGCCCGGCCGTGGTCGGATACACCGGCGACAGGCTCTGCGGCAGCGGCGTGTCGTCATCCACCGATTTGCATTTCGGATGCACCATCTCCAGCCCGAAGAAACCGCCGCGCACTTCGCCGATGGCGCGGATGGTCTTGCCGACGGAGAGTTGTTTCTGCTGGCTGGGATAGAAATTCAGGAAGCGCAGGATGAGCTCTTCGTCGCCCTGCTGGATGCGGCACACTAGCGTGCGTCGCGGGCGGAACATCACTTCGCAATGGGTGACCTCGCCCTGCACCTGCACCGTCTCGCCCGGCAATGCTTGGGCGATGGGGGTGAGGTGGGTCTCGTCTTCGTAGCGCAGGGGCAGGTGCAGCAGCAGGTCGGCGCGGTGATGGATACCGAGCTTGGCCAGTTTGGCCAGCGTGGCCGGCGCGATTTTCAGCGGCTGGCTCAATCCTGCAGCACGAGCACCCCGTCCGCTTCCACCAGCGCGCCGCGCGGCAGGGTGGCGACACCGACGGCGGCACGGGCCGGATAGGGCTGGCGGAAGTAGCTCGCCATGATCTCGTTGACCTTGGCGAAGTGGATCAGGTCGGTCAGGAAGATGTTGAGCTTGACCACGTCGTCCAGGCTACCGCCGGCGGCATTGGCGACCGCACGCAGGTTCTGGAACACGCGGTGGATCTGTGCCTCGATGCCCTCCACCATCTGCATGCTGATCGGGTCGAGGCCGATCTGGCCGGACAGGTAGACGGTGTCGTTGACCCGCACTGCCTGCGAATAGGTGCCGATGGCGGCGGGGGCGTCGGGTGTCTGGATGATGGTCTTCTGTGCCATGTCTTGTTCCTCCTTATGAAAGGGCGCGATTCTAACTGACCAGACGCGAGATGCGCTCATCCGCCAGTCGCAGGCGCTCGGCCAGCACATACAGGAAGGCCTGGTTGAAATGGCCCTGGCAGCTGTCGGAAAGTTGCGCGATCTGCTGCGGGTCGAGTTTCATCAGCGACACCTCGGTGTTGGCGGTGACGGTGGCTGAGCGCGGCAGCTGTTTGCCCCGGATATAGGCCATCTCGCCGCAGCAGTCGCCGCCGCGCAGGGCGATCAATAGCCGTGTGCCGCGTGTGACGCTGACGCTGCCGTCGATGATGAAATAGATGGCGTCGCTCATCTCGTTCTCGCGCATCAGCACGGTCTTCTCCGGCTGCTTGTGCCATTCGGCGATGCGCAGCACTTCCCATAGTTCCAGATCGCTGAAGTCGCTGAAGAACTTCATCTTGCGCAGGATCTTGTACTTCTCGTTCTCGGCCACTTCAAGGTCGCTCTTCTCGAAATGGCCGAGTGCGGCCAGGTCGTCGCCGAACTCGCGCCAGCTGGCATAGCGGTCCGCCGGATCCTTCTGCAGGGCGCGCATCACGATGCGTTCCAGCTGCGGCGGCAGGTCCTTGCGCAGCGAGGTCGGCATGGGCGGCATCTCGTTCATGATCTGCTGGTACAGATGCGCCAGATTCTTCGGGCTGTAGGGCGAATGGCCGGTGAGCAGGCGGTACATCACCACGCCCAGCGAGTAGATGTCGGTCAGGTGCGACAGTGATTCGCCGCGCACCTGTTCCGGCGACATGTAGTTGGGCGAGCCGACGTTGCTCTGCGTCTGTTCGATGTCCATGCGCACCGCGGCACCCAGGTCGGATATCTTGACCTGGCCGTCCGCGGTCAGCAGCAGGTTGGCCGGCTTGATGTCGCGGTGGATGACGCCGTTGTATTGCGCATAGTTGAGCGCGCGGCAGCATTCGTACATGCGCGCCACCACGGCATCCAGCGGCAGCAGGTTGTCGGAATGGATGTGCTGTTCCAGTGTGCCGCCGGGCACGAACTCCATGGCGATGTAACTGATGTCGTCGGCGATCACCGCCTCATACATGTCGACGATGTGCGGGTGGTTCAGCGTGCCGGCCAGCGCTGCCTCGTTCTGCAGGTGTTTGCGGTTCTGGCGGCCGTTGCGCGTGTCTTCGAGGAAGGACTGCTTGATGACCTTGATCGCGACTTCGCGTTTGTTGAACGGGTCGAACCCCAGGAACACTTCACTGGTCGCGCCGTGGCCTATCTTGCGCAGAATGCGGTAATTGCCAAGGAAAGCGGGGGGTTGGGTCGTTTGCGGGGATGTGGTGGTTGCTTCCATGCGCGGCAATTTACACCAAGTAAGGAGGCGCGAACAGTCGGGGCAGGCTGTTGAAAAACGTAGCGAGGATGGTCGGATGCAAGGCGCACGGCGCGCAGGAACCGGAATGTACATAAAGTACATGAGGATTCCGAGCACCGCGCAACGCCGCAGACAACCACCACAGTAGTTTTTCAATAGCCTGCCAGCTTGTTCGGGATGCCGCTTTAGCTGATAATTCCGGGGCGCCGAATGACGGTCATGCCGCATTCGGCATTTTTCACGCTACGGGACCATCCATTGAACATCGATTTCCAGAGAGCCGTCGACCGGCTGGCCGGAGTACCCATCTGCGCGGCCCTGTCGCTCTATGAGCGCGTGAAGTCGGCATTCGCACCACCCGTCAGGGTGGCGGAGCCCAAGCGCATCCTCATCGTGTTGCTGTCCGAGATGGGCAGTCTGGTGCTGGCACAGCCCATGTTCGCTGAACTCAAGCGCCGCTATCCCGCAGCCGAGTTGTACATGCTGATGTTCCGCAAGAACCGCGAAGTGCTCGATCTGCAAGGCGTGATGCCCAAAGAACACGTCATCACGCTCAACGACAAGGCGCTGGGCGATCTGGCAAGCGACAGCCTGCAGGCGATCCGCAAGATGCGCGCGCTGGACTTCGACGTAGTGATCGACTGTGAACTGTTCACGCGCATCAGCAGCATCTTCTCCTACCTGTCCGGGGCTAGGGTGCGCGTCGGTTTCGAGGCGCATACGCAGGAAGGTCTGTATCGCGGTTCGTTCATGAACCGCAAGGTGATGTACAACCCCTACCAGCACCTGTCGCAACAGTTCCTGACCATGGTCGAGGCCATCGAGTCGAAGGGTCGCCCCATCGCCAAGCGTATGCCGGAAGCGGTCGGCGCACCACCTCTGCTGCAGTTCGAAGAAGGGGAAGTCGCGCGCGAGATCGCACAGCTGGAAAAGGACTATCCGGTGCTGGACGGCAAGAAACTGGTGCTGGTCTATCCCGACGGCGGCATCCTGCCCATACGCGCCTGGCCGCCGGAGTATTACGAGCAATTGTGCGATGCCTTGCTGGGCGACGGTTATGTGGTCGGGCTGATCGGACTGCCCGATGCCAAGCCGCTGGCCAAGCGCATCGTGGCGCATTGCAAACATGACCACTGCATCGACCTCACCGGCTACACACGCAACGTGCGCCATCTGCTGGCCGTGTTCCAGCGCGCGTCGCTGCTGGTGACCAACGACGGCGGACCGGGCCAGTTCGCCGCGCTCACTTCCCTGCAGACGCTGGTGTTCTTCGGGCCGGAGACGCCCGCGCTGTACAGTCCGCTCGCGCCCAACATCCATTGCCTGTTCACCGGCCTGTCATGCTCGCCCTGCCTGACCGCATACAACCACCGCAATTCCCCGTGCGACGGCGACAACCAGTGTCTGAAACGCATCACGCCGCCACAGGTGCTGGAACGGGCACGTGCGTTGTTGCAGGAGCAACCCGCCGCATGACGCCGTTCAAGCTGCGCATGCGCACGGCGTCGCTGCTGCGGCGCATCTTCTCCACCCGCTTCCTGAAATTCGGCACCGTCGGCGTGTCCGGCATCGTGGTCAATCAGGGCGCGCTGTATGTCATGCAGGAGCATGTCTTCCATGTGCAGAGTGTGGCGGGCCAAGTGGACTGGCTGCTGCTCAATGTCTCACTGTCCGTGGCGATCTTCCTCGCGACGCTGAACAATTTCTTCTGGAACCGGCTGTGGACCTGGCGTGATCGCGTCGAACTGCATCATCGTCCGTGGGTCGTTCAGTTCGGACAATACACGCTGGCCTGCGGCGTGAGCATCGCGCTGCAGTTCATGTTCACCAACCTGCTGGCACCGCACGTCTATTATCTGATCGCCAACTTCATCGCCATCGGCGTTACCAGTGTGGTGAACTTCCTGCTCAACGACATCTGGACCTTCGGCCGTCTCAAGTTCAAGGCCGCTGCGCTGCGAGAACGCAAGCACTGATATGTTGCGCGATCCGATGAGACATGTTGCCGAATCGCGTCCGCTGCAATATCTGGCGGCTGTGGCACTGGCCGTGTTCGTTTACTTCTACGCGCTGGACGGTCTGCACATCCCGCGCAACGGCGACGAGAACGTGTATGCGCATATCACCCACCTGACCGCGCAGAGCGGCGACTGGCTGCCGCTGCGATCCGATCTGGACAGCATGCGCAACACCAAGCCGCCGCTATTGTTCTGGCAGGGCATCGTCTCCACCGATTGGGCGACGGAATGGGACCGCTGGCATCTGCGCTATCCCAGCGTGCTCTACACGCTGCTCACCGCCTGGCTGGTGTTCCTGCTTGGGCGAAAACTGGGCGGCGAATGCGCGGTGGGGGCCATCGCCGCGCTGGTCTTCCTCGCCTTCTTCAGCACCTATCGGTTCGGGCGTCCCTATCTGGTCAACCCGGCCGAGACGTTCTGGCTGTTCCTGCCGTTCTTTACTTTGCTGTACTGGCGCGAGCGCGCTTTCGATTCACGCTTCGCCGTGCCGCTGTTGCTCGGCATCTTCACCGGTATCGGCCTGCTGTATAAATCGTTCGCGCTGCTGGCGCCGGTCGGCGTCGCGCTGACCTGGTGGTATCTGTACCAGCGCCGTTATCGCTTGCGGCCTTTCCTGCTGCACGATGCGAGCAAGCTGGTGATCGTCGGTGTCGTTGCGCTGGGGTTGTTCGCGCTGTGGTTCGCGCTCGATCCCGATCCGCAGGCGGTGTGGCAGGAGTTCGTGCTGGGCGAGAACGCCGGAAAGTTCGATCCGCACGGCGGCAGCTATTGGGCCAAGTTGTTATGGGGCGGCAGCAGCGTGTGGGTGTTGTTGCTCGGCTATCCGCTCAACGCGGGCCTGCTCGCTTTCCCGGTGCTGGCCTTGTTCGTGATCGCCTGGCAACGCCGGTATCGCATGAGCGACGACGAGCGCATGGTGTGGATGTGGATGGTCGTGCTGTTCGTGATCTTCGCCATTCCCAGCCAGCGTTCGGCACGCTACCTGCTCGATGCCATGCCGGGCGTGGCATTGCTGCTGGCCCTGAACTGGCAACGCATCCCGCGCATCGCCTTCGTCGCCAGCCTGCTGGCCTCGGTCGCGGTGCTCGCCTTGTTCGGCTGGCTCGCGTACAACCTGGATGCGCAGATGGGCGGCTTGTACGACGCGGTTTTCTGGGTCGTGCTGGCATTCACTTTGTTGCTGGTTGCGTTGGCGCTTTATGCATCACGCTGGACGCGCGGCTTGAGCATTGTCGTGGCCTTGCTGACCTTGCTCGTGCTCGCTTTGTTCCTGCGTCCCTTCGACGGCGCGGCGGGAAGATACGATGTCGCCGCACAGCAGGTGACGCAGGATAGAGACGTGTGGGTGCCGTGCGATTTCCGCGCCAGCTGGGAGGACTATCGATTCCTGCTGCCCGCTGCGCGCATTCACGGTTACCATGCGCAGCCGCCGGTCCCGGTGGATGAGTTGAAAGCGCGCTATGCGCTGTTCGCTGTGCTGTTGCCCTTGCAGGACGAGCCCTGTGCGGAATGTGAAGTGATCGGCTCGCGTCTGGAGATACGCGGTCGGCATAACGATGAAGAGATCAAAGCCCTGCTGGGCGGTGACGTGATGCAGCAACTATTCGTGCGCGAATGGTTGTTGCGTGCACCGGCTGGCAACGGAGAGGGAATACAGAATGAGGAAGGGTGTCGTTGATGGGGAAATATAAGCGCCTCGCTTTACTGGCGTTCGTGCTGGCGGCGTTCACGCTGGCCTTGTCCAAGGCCGCGAGCTGGCAACTGGGTTTCGATTTCCGCCTGCCGGAACCGGTGGTGCTGGATGCCGAACCGGCACCCGCGCCGGTGAAGCGCTATCGTGGTCGCCGTGCGGAGCCGCCGCAGCCGCGCGTGGTGATGGGCAAGCTGGAAGCGCATCTGGTCTCCAGCCGCCAGCACACCTCCACCCATGCCGCCTCGCTGGTGGAGCTGAAGGACGGTCGCCTGCGCGCGTTCTGGTTCTCCGGCAGCCGCGAAGGCGCGGCGGATGTCACCATCAACAGCGCCATCTACGACCCGACCGCGAACACTTGGTGGCGCGAGCAGGAAGTGGCGGGACGCAAGAGCACGCAACGCGGGCTGCATCGCTACATCGCCAAGGTCGGCAATCCGGTGGCGGTGCGCGCGGCCAACGGCGAGCTGTGGCTGTTCTATGTGGCGGTGTCGCTGGGCGGTTGGGCCGGCAGTTCCATCACCTTGATGACCTCGAATGATGAAGGTGAAAGCTGGAGCGCGCCGCGCCGACTGGTCACCTCGCCGTTCATCAACATCAGCACGCTGGTGAAGGGCGCGCCGTTCTTCTATGCCGATGGCACCATGGGCCTGCCGGTTTATCACGAGTTCATCAGCAAGTTCTCCGAGATCCTGCGCTTGGACCATTCCGGCAAGGTGATCGACAAGCAGCGTCTGGCCGCGGGCGGACAGGGCACGCTGCAGCCGGTGGTGCTGGTCCGCAGCGAGAAAGATGCGCTGGTGCTCAATCGCTATTCCGGCAAGGATGCGGACAAGCGCGTGGTGGTGATGGCGAGCGAAGACGGCGGCCGTCACTGGGCGGCACCGCACAAGAATTCCATGCGCAATCCCGATGCCGCGCTGACCGCGCTGGCGCTGGAAGACGGCCGCTTGCTGGCGGTGCTGAACGACCAGGACCATGGACGCGAATCGCTGAGTCTGCAAATGTCGGAAGACGGCGGCACAAGTTGGCATGAACTGCACCGGCTGGAAGAGATGAACGTGTTGCGCGACAAGGAGATGTCGGAAGGCGACTGTCTGGGTGTCACCGAGATGTTGTTGCGCAGCAGCGACCCCTTGCTGCGCAATGCGGACGCGGAAATTCTCGCACCCTATGTCGAGTCGGCCCGACCCAAGGTGGTGGGCGGCGGCAGCTGCCATTTCGAGTTCTCCTACCCTTATATGATCCAGACGCGCAACGGTGACATCCATCTGGCGTACACCTGGAACCGCACCTTCATCAAACATGTGCGCATCGACGCCCGCTGGCTGAAGAACCGGCTGGCCGCGAAGGGAGGCCAGTGATGCTGTTCACCGACTGGATGGGATTGAGCGGTCTGGCGCTGGTGTGGCTGCTGTTCGCACTGCGTCTGCCTTTTGCACAAGGTCTTGATGGCAAGCGCCGCGCATTGCTGGTGGGGCTGGGTTATGTGCTGGTGATGTTCCCGATAGCGGGCTGGTCGCCGGCGATCTGGCTGCGCGGCATGGTGGGTGACCTGAGCATCACCAGCATGCTGCTGCTGTCAGCCGCCGTGTATGCACGACTGTTCAAGGTGCTGCCCAAGTGGGATGCGCGCGAGCGCAGTGCCTTGCTCGGCTTCCTCGCCGTGCTGGCGTTGCTACTGTATCCGTTCGCGCTGGGGCTGGGCTCGCTCGATCCGTACCGCTCCGGCTATGGTGGTGTAGCGCTGCTGTTGATGCTGGCGCTGCTCGCGCTGTGGCTGATGCGGCGCGGTCTCTACCTGCTGCCGCTGGTGTTCGCACTGGCCGCGACCGGATGGAGTTTCAACCTGCTCGAATCGACCAATCTGTGGGATTACCTGATCGATGCGCCGCTGGCCATCTATGCGCTGTGGGTGACGATCAAGGTGAACTTGCTGTATGCCTTGCGGAGGAAACGTGTCCAGCCTGACGCGCAATGATTACCGCACGCTGACGCTGGCCGCGCTGGGCGGCGCGCTGGAGTTCTACGACTTCGTCATCTTCGTGTTCTTCGCCGCCGCCATCTCGCAACTGTTCTTCCCGCCCGACATGCCGGACTGGCTGCGCCAGGTGCAGACCTTCGGCATCTTCGCCGCCGGTTATCTGGCACGTCCGCTGGGCGGCATCATCATGGCGCACTTCGGCGACATGTTCGGCCGCAAGCGCATGTTCATGTTGAGCATCCTGCTGATGGCCGTGCCGACATTGCTCATCGGTTTGCTACCCACCTATGCGACTTTGGGTATCGCTGCGCCGTTGCTGTTGCTGTTGCTACGCGTGATGCAGGGCGCAGCCATCGGCGGTGAAGTGCCGGGTGCCTGGGTGTTCGTGGCCGAACACGTGCCGCAACGCCACGTCGGTTTCGCCTGCGGCACACTCACCGCCGGATTGACCGGCGGCATCCTGCTCGGCTCGCTGGTGGCGAGCGCCGTGAACCATGCCTACGATCCCGCTGCGCTGCTGGCCGAAGGCTGGCGCGTGCCGTTCATCCTCGGCGGTGTGTTCGGCCTGCTCGCCGTGTGGCTGCGCCAATACCTGCAAGAGACCCCGGTGTTCAAAGAGATGCAGGCGCGCCAGCAACTGGCCGATGAGTTGCCGCTCAAGAAAGTGGTGCGCGCCCACCGTCCGGCCGTGGTGCTCACCATGCTCATGACCTGGCTGCTCTCCGCTGCCGTGGTGGTGATGATATTGATGACGCCGACCTTGATGCAGAAGCTGTTCGCCATCCCCGGCGCCACCGCGCTCACCGCCAACAGCTTCGCCACGCTGGCGCTCACCATAGGCTGCGTCGTGTTCGGCGCAATGGCCGACCGCTACGGTGCGGGGCGTGTACTCGCATACGGCTGTGTGGCATTGGGCGCGACCTCGTGGCTGCTCTACCAACAACTGGCGAGCGGTACGGAACACTTATATATGTTGTACGCCCTGAACGGTTTTTTCGTCGGTGTGATCGGTGTGGTACCCAGCGCGGCGGTGATGCAGTTCCCGCCTGCCGTGCGATTCTCAGGTCTGTCCTTCTCATACAACGTGGCCTACGCCGTGTTCGGCGGCATGACGCCGGTGCTGGTCAGCCTGCTGCTGCCGGTGCTGGGCGCGCAGGTGCCGGCCTGGTATGTGGTGGCGCTGAGCGCATTGGGGGTGGGGATTGGCTTGTTCCTGACGAAGCGCTCGCGGGTTGATCAAGCTTGAGCACATTGATTTTGATGGATAAATCAATGCAATAACTAAAGGGGATGCGACATGAGTGAAGGTGATAAAAAAGAAAGCACGGTCATATCGTTCTTTAGCAGCCCAAAGGTTGGTATTGCAGGATCTATCGCAAGCATTATTGGCATTGTTTTATCAGTTTATTTCTATTCAGAAGCGCGAGAGGTTTCGGAATTTACTTATTCCGTGAATCCAGCTAAAGCTGCATTGATTCGGATTGGAGAAAGCTCACGACTTTCCACGCAGTATGATGGACATAAATTGATGGGAGATGTAACGGCCACTCAGATTGCTATTTGGAATGCAGGAAAAAGGCCAATTCGCCCTGAAAACGTCCTTCAGCGCTTAGTTATCCAGACCAAGAACAATGCGAGAATTTTAGAGGCAAGAATTCAAAAGGTAAGCCGACAAGTAGTAGGTCTAGAATTGGATTCATCACGCTTTGCATCAGGAGAAGTAGGCATTAGTTGGAATATCCTCGAACAAAATGATGGAGGGGTAGTGCAACTCATATATGCAGGTGATGAGAACGTTGAAATTGAAGTCAGAGGAGTTCTTGAAGGACAGCGCGAAATTATCAATCTTGGGTACCCAAGTGGGCATGCGCATGCTAGTGCACGGCAGTACGATGAACCAACTGGGAACAAGCTTTATTTCATACTAATAAGCTTGTTGGTCACTATAGTAGTTATGTCTGTTTGGCTTGTCGCAGTGAATACTGAGCAAAGAAGAAAATTATTGCCGTTGTTAATAGTCAGCACCACCGGTCTTGCTGCGTTTCTACTTATCTATTACTTTGAAACAGTCTATCTGCCACCGTTTGGATTCTAACAAGCAAAACAATAGGTCAAACTCGATTGAGCGTTTTTTGCAGTAGTAGGGCATGGCAAGTAGCTGCGCTCATTGTTGTGGGCATCGGCCTGCACCTGATGCGGCGCCAAAAGGCCCATTTATGAGAGAATGCGCGCCCAAACTTAGAGAGCGCGTTACGCGCCGGTTCCGATAGGGGAGATCCTTGGATAGTCTGAAAGAGTTGCTTGCGCCGGATATGGCCGCGGTCGATGCGGTGATCCGCGCACGTCTGCATTCCGAAGTGGTGCTGGTCAACCAGGTCGGCGAATACATCGTCAACAGCGGTGGCAAGCGCTTGCGCCCTGCGCTGGTGCTGATGTCCGCACAGGCCTTCGGCTACAAGGGCACACATCACCATGATCTGGCGGCGGTGGTGGAGTTCATCCACACCGCGACCCTGTTGCACGACGATGTGGTGGACGAATCCGAACTGCGCCGTGGCCGCGAGACCGCCAATGCCTTGTTCGGCAATGCCGCCAGCGTGCTGGTGGGCGACTTCCTTTATTCGCGTGCGTTCCAGATGATGGTGGAAACGGGCGAGATGCGCGTGATGGAAGTGTTGGCCGATGCGACCAACGTGATCGCCGAGGGCGAGGTGCTGCAACTGCTCAACTGCCACGACGCCGATGTGGATGTGGCCAACTACATGCGCGTCATCCATTGCAAGACAGCCAAACTGTTCGAGGCGGCGATGCGGCTGGGCGCTATCCTCGGCAAGGCCTCGGCAGCGGAAGAAGCCGCCGCCGCGAAATACGGTATGCACTTGGGTACGGCCTTCCAGTTGATCGACGACGTGCTGGACTACT
>Ga0209231_1000065_pt1 | contig 79304 bp, 64 predicted proteins | sample Deesub45470m_DNA_FD_188086 | JGI IMG/M metagenome (GOLD analysis project Ga0209231, IMG submission 188086) | Deep subsurface microbial communities from North Pacific Ocean - 450_OLKR46/470m Metagenome (SPAdes) (version 2) | ecosystem: Environmental > Terrestrial > Deep subsurface > Unclassified ...
AAATCTGCAGTGATGGTGCTTACAGTACAGTTGTCTGTAGCTGTAGCATCCCAAACGTTAGCTGTTTGTGTGAAAGAACATTGTCCTGCATCTACATTTACAGTTTGGTTACCTGCTCCACAAGCTACAATGCTTGGATCGATGTTGTCGATAACAGTAATAGTATAGGTACAAGTTACAGAGTTTCCTACAGTATCGGTTACTGTCCATAAAACAGTGGTTACACCAGTATTGAAGCTAACTCCATTTAAAGTGGTTCCTGTTCCTGATGTTGCACCTGATAAAGTGTAATATATTGAATCTACCGTACAGTTGTCTGTAGCTGTAGCATCCCAAACGTTAGCTGTTTGTGTGAAAGAACATTGTCCTGCATCTACATTTACAGTTTGGTTACCTGCTCCACAAGCTACAATGCTTGGGTCGATGTTGTCAATAACAGTGATGGTGTAGGTACAAGTTACAGCATTACCAACGGTATCGGTTACTGTCCATAAAACAGTGGTTACACCAGTATTGAAGCTTACTCCGTTTAAAGTTGTTAAACCCGTTGCAGTAGTAGCTCCACTTAAATCTGCAGTGATGGTGCTTACAGTACAGTTGTCTGTAGCTGTAGCATCCCAAACGTTAGCTGTTTGTGTGAAAGAACATTGTCCTGCATCTACATTTACAGTTTGGTTACCTGCTCCACAAGCTATGATGCTTGGGTCGATGTTGTCAATAACAGTGATGGTGTAGGTACATTGTGCCATATTTCCTAAACTATCTGTTGCAGTCCAAGTAACAGTTGTTGTTCCTAAATTAAAAGCTACATTATTTAATGTAGAACCTGTTCCTGTTGTTGCTCCAGAAAGGGAATAAGAAAGGTTGCTTACAACACAATTATCTGTAGCAACTGCATCCCAAGCTATTCCTGAAACAGTGTAATCACAGGTTGTTAAAGAAGTATTTACTGTTTGATTACCAACACAAGTAATGATAGGGTTTATGGTATCTATAACAGTAGTAATTTCTATAGAATCTAATTTAATACACCCTTCATCATCAGTAATGGTAACATAATACATACCAGCAAATAATCCAGATAAATCTTCATTTGTGGAGTTAAAACCTGAAGGACCTGTCCAAGCAAAGTTGTAATTTGGTACGCCTCCATTTACTGTTAAGTCTAAGGCTCCGTCATTTAGTCCTAAACAACTCACTTCTGAAGTCATAGTTATGCTTGAGCTAATTTCTGCAGGAATATAAAATGTATAATTGGTAGAAACACAATTATTTGCATCTCTTACAATTACATTATGAGTAGCATCAACTGCTAAATTCACTACATAAGTTCCAACTGTTGTCCATGTTGTTCCTCCATCAGTAGAAACTTGATAAGAACCACCATTTCCACCTGTAGGGTTTACTGTTACAGGAATGGTAGTTGCTCCAAAAGGAATACAAGAGTTAAAATTAACTGATGTAACAGCCACATTGGTATCAATGGTTAAAACGTAAGGAGATAAAGAAGTACATCCGTTTGTATCTCTAGCCCAAACTTGATAAGTTGCACCAACATTTAAGCTGTAAGTATAAACTCCTGTTGGTTGGTAAGTTGCTTGATTATCAAAAGATACTTGGTAAGGACCACCATTGCCACCAATAATAGAATCTACATTTACAATTACTGTTGAAGCACCAGGGGTAGGGCAAGGAACTTCAATATTCCCGATAAGAACAGTGTCAGGTTCGTTAATATAAGATTGATAAGTTGGAGATTGACAACCATTTCCATCAGTAAAGCTAAATTCATACAATCCCACATTTAGATTAGAAATATCTTCTGAAGAACTAGTAAAGCCTGAAGGACCTGTCCATGTGTAATTATAAGGTAACATTCCGCCTATTGGAGTCATATCAATAGATGCATTGGTAGCACCAAAGCAGATATTATCTACAACAACGGCTGATGCATCTAATTTACTTGGTTGGGTTATACCAACACTACCTGTCGCAGTACATTTGTTATCATCCGTAACAGTAACAGAGTAAGTACCAGGCGCTAAATTCACTAAGTCTTCATGGTTAGCAATAGTGGTTGTACCTAATTTCCAAGTATATTTATAAGGAAAAGTACCTCCAGCAACTGTCAAATCTATTGTTCCATTGTTATCACCATTACAAACTACATTTGTTGGTACTAGTGATAAAGATAATGGAGCAGGTTCTGTAATGGTAAAGTTTTGAAAAGTAGTACAATTTGACGCATCAGTAACCGTAACAGTGTAGGTACCTTGTGATAATCCTGAAACGCTTGTTACATTGGTTGGTCCGTGCGACCATACAATATTATAAGGAGGAGTTCCATGAGCAACAACTACATAAGCACTTCCATCAGACAACCCATTACAGGAAATATCATCTGTATTGACAGATAAAATAAAATTAGTACAAGGAGGTTGGTTAATAAGTACACTATCATTATATGTACAAGAATTATCATCCGTAATAGTTAAATAATATGTTAATCCGCCAACTGCAGAAGAAAGATTTGAAGCAGTTTGTGTGGTTTGTCCTCCAGGTGACCATAAATAACTATAGTTTGGAGTTCCTCCTTGTGGATTTGCAGTTGCAGATCCATCAGAACCACCAATAGTTGTTACATCTGTATGTGTAATAGTGTTTGTGATTATTGTTGGCTGAGAAATAGTAACCCCAGCAACATCCACACAACCTAAATCATCAGTTACCGTTACCGTATAATTTCCTGCTGGAAGATTTGATGCTGCTTGTGTTGTTTGATTAGGAGTAGAATTCCATACATAAGAATATGGTGCGGCACCTCCAACAGGGAAGGCTGTTGCAGTACCATTCGTTCCTCCATAACAATCTACATCAGTTGATGTGGCTGTAACGTTAAACCCGGAACAAGTAGGATTGTTTACTACTACACTACCTGTAACTATACAACCATTAGCATCGGTAACCGATACTGTAGTTACTCCATAACATAGCGTATTAGAAGTGGTAAGTGTTATTTCTGAATTACTCCAAAGTACTGAGTATGGTGCAGAACCACCTGTAATAACAACTGATGCACTTCCATCACAAAGAGGGTCGGCAGAAACATTAGTACTCGAGAGTGTTAATGTCATTGGAGCAGGGTCAACAACAGTTATTTGTGAAGAAGAAACACATCCAACAGCATCTCTTACCATAACGCTATACGTTCCAGCAGAAGCAGATATTGAAGGACTTGTTGCTCCATTACTCCAAACATAAGTTAAAGGAGCAGTACCACCTGTAGCATTTGCAGAAATGGTTGTTACATCTCCACTACATACAATAGGAATAGCTGTTGGGTTAACAAAGATAGTATCAGAGAAAGAAATAGTTACTTTATCACTATCATTTGCACAACCTCCACCAGCACCAGTACTAGTTAGTGTAAGCGTAATCGAGCCTGCACTAATTTCTGCTGCTGTTGGTGTATAAACGGTTAATAATGAATCAGCCGCAGGACTAAAAGTTCCGTTACCACCTGTCCAAATTCCACCTGTTGCATATTGTATAGAACCACTCAATAAAACAGAAGGACTTGTTGCACATAGTGTTTGATCGATGCCAGCACTTACAACTGGAGGATTTCCAATTGTTACTGGAACAGAAATGTATTCTACTGGACATAAGGTAGTTGTTAAACCATCTGCTACTTCAGCAGTATAAGAACCAGCCGTAGTTGCGTTATAAGTATTTGATGTAGAAACAACAGTACCAAAACTATCTTTCCATTTATAAGTATAATTTCCATCACCACCAGTAGCGGTTGCAGTTAAAGTTACTCCACCACCGCCAGAGCAAAATGATGCAGGGTTTGGATTTACACTTAATGCTAACTCTCCAAAAGTATAAAGTCTTACCGTATCACAAGAAGCATAAGTTCCACATGCAGCTGCTTGAGGCGAGCCACAAATTTGATAATCTATCCATGCCGGTGTTGATAATCCCGGACTAAACATTGGTTCAGCACAATTGGTACAGCTCAATAAAGAATTATATGCTCCTAATGTAGTATTTCCTGTGGATGAATTAATAGAAGTAATAACAATATTGTCTAAACCATAAATAGCTAATGGTAAAGAACATCCTACTCTTGTAGTATCATCATTAGGAAAAATCGGTTTAGGAATTTGCTTAAAGTAATATTCATTTTTATTACTACCAGGTTTGTAATAGGTTACTTTTAAATATCCAGAAGGATCCAACGTTACACAAGTGGGTGAACCTGCATTAATATCAGGTCCACAAATTCCAGGGGTAATAGCATCACCACCTGTAATTACATTATACTTTGCTGCATCCCCAGGAGGATTAGCTCCCGAATAGATGTCCACCTCAATCATAGCAACATCAGGATGTGCTTTTACATAAAACGATACATAATTATCGTTTGAATTAGGACTTCCACAACATTGTTCAGAACGAGTAACATTTGGTGTAATGTACATACTGTCTGGGGTTGATGACAAATCAATATTAAAATGAGGCACACCTGTATTGCATTCAGGTAGTTTTGTTTGGGCATACATAACCATTTCTATAAATAGAAAAGTTATTAATAAAATTAATTTAGACTTTTTCATATTGAGAGATTAATTATTTTATAGAAAAAACATATATACTTTGACTATTTGACAAATTTAGAGTACAGTTTTAAGTACATTAGTGACTTAAGTCATTTAACTAGATGATTTATATCACATTTAAATGTGTCATAAAGAAGCCTATTGAAAACCACTTATACTTTACTTAACAAATCTTAACAAAATAATGTTTTCCCATTTTTTATAATCAGCTTATAAGTATAAATTTGTAATCATTACAAATATAAATTCATTTCAATTGAATATTGCTCAACATCTATCTACGCATGATATTAAGCCTTCTTATCAGAGGATTAAGATTTATGAGTATTTGTATGAAAAGATGAACCATCCTACCGTAGATATTATTTACAAAAGCTTGGTAGGAGAACTCCCTACTCTATCTAAAACCACAGTTTATAATACCTTAAAATTATTTATTGATAAAGGTATTACCTCAACAGTAACTATTGAAGATAATGAAGTAAGGTATGATGTCATTATGGATGCTCATGGACATTTTAAATGTACCTCATGTGGAGCAATATATGATATTAAGTATGATTTTAAGGATGCAGCCATGAACGAATTAAAAGGGTTTGAAGTAAAAGAAACCCAAGTTCATGTAAAAGGAAAATGTAATCAATGTTTAACTAATAAAAATTAAAAAAAAAATGGGCGTATTAGTCGGAAAAAAAGCTCCGGGATTTTCAGCACAAGCTGTAATTAACGGAGGAGAAATTGTAGAAAATTTCACATTAGAACAATTTAAAGGAAAGTATGTAGTGTTATTCTTTTATCCAAAAGATTTCACTTTTGTTTGTCCAACGGAGTTGTTTGCTTTTCAAGAAAAATTAGAAGAATTTAAAAGTAGAAATGTAGAAGTAGTTGCTGTATCAACAGATACGGAGCAATCTCACTGGGGATGGTTACAAATGCCAAAAAGTGCAGGAGGAATTCAGGGAATAAAATACCCATTGGTAGCAGATACCAACAAAACTATTTCTATGAATTATGATGTATTAGCAGGTGATTTTGATTGGAATGAAGAAGGCGAAATGATTGCTACAGGTGAGCTAATTGCTTACAGAGGCTTATTCTTAATTGATAAAGAAGGAATTGTAAAACATCAGTTGGTAAACGATTTACCACTAGGAAGAAATGTTGATGAAGCTATCAGAATGGTTGATGCACTACAATTTAACGAACAGCACGGAGAAGCTTGTCCGGCAAACTGGAGTAAAGAAAAACAAGGATTAAAAGCAACTCACGAAGGAATTGCTGAATATTTATCAATGAATTAATAAAGGTTTGAGGTTCGAAGTTTGAAGTTAAATCAACCTCAAACTTCGAACTTGTAACCTTCAACTATATTATTAACACTTTAAAACAAATTATTATGGCTTTTGAATTACCACAATTACCTTATGCACACGATGCATTAGAGCCGCACATAGATGCGAGAACAATGGAAATCCACCATGGAAAACACCATGCTGGTTATACTAACAACTTAAACAATGCTATTGAAGGCACTGATTTGGAAGGAAAATCTATTGAGGCTATCCTAAAAAACTTAGACATGAATAATGCTGCAGTTAGAAATAACGGTGGCGGGTATTATAACCACGATTTATTCTGGAAAGTAATGTCGCCTAATGGTGGCGGACAACCAACAGGTGCTATAGCTGATGCTATTAACGCTGCTTTTGGTTCTTACGAAGGATTTAAAGATGCTTTTGCTAAAGCTGCGGCAACCAGATTTGGTTCAGGATGGGCTTGGTTATGCAAAAAAGATGGTAAATTAGAAATTTGCTCTACTGCCAACCAAGACAATCCTTTAATGCCAGGTATTGGCTGTGGAGGAACTCCTCTTTTAGGACTTGATGTTTGGGAACATGCTTATTACTTAAACTACCAAAACAGAAGACCAGATTACATTAACGCATTTTTTAATGTGATTAATTGGGATGAGGTAGCAAAAAGATTTGCTTAATTAAAGTCTGTCTATAATGTCCGATTTCTTCGTTACTCTTGTTTTAAAAACTAGTCATTTACAACAGTAAACTCCTAATTTTCAAAACTTCGAAAGCCTCGAACTCGAACAGCCTCTTATGGGCAGACCTAAACTAAATAAAAAAAGCAGCTAAAATTATTTAGCTGCTTTTTTTATGATTGAAATAAGAAATATAATTAATTATTCTTTTTCTTTATGTTGTTTAATCATCGCATCAACTCCTTCTTGAAATTTTGCAGGACCACCGGCAACATAACCTGTTTTACCAATAGCATCAATATTAAACTGACCTGAATCTGATTTCGTTAAGTTAAATACCCAAATAGTTGGGTAACCTGTTACAGCAAACGCTTTTTGCATACCATAATTCTGTTGTTTTATTTCTTCAGGGATTTGTTTTTTTCTTGGAAAATCTAACTCTAATAAAATTACATTCTTCTTCGCCCAAGCTACAAATTCCGGTTTAACAAAAACTTCATTTTTGAGTTTGATACACCATCCACACCAATCACTACCGGTAAAGTTTGCCATAATGGGTTTTCCTGTTTTTTTAGATAGCTCATACGCTACATTTACATCCACTTCCCAGCCTTCCATGGTGGCTTTATATTCTGTTTCAGTTTGATTGTTATCCTGTTTATTATTGTTGTCAGTTTTGTTTACAAACGACATAGCTACTAAACCACCAATAACTACTGAAGATACTATGATTGTTTTATTGATTATTTTATTCATGTTATAGTTTTTTATAATTCTAGAAAACTCTTTACAAAAGTGATACCACTTTATTTAACTCAAAGTTAAACATAATTATTTTATTCCATGCATCATCTTAGTCAGCTTACCATTGAATAATAAAAGTATTAGTGCAATGAAAATAGGCAATGCAGCTATTATTAAAAAGAAAATTGACATGGAATAAGTTTGTGAAATTTTATCAATATACGAACCGGTATATCCTGCCAGTAAGTTAGCGATAAACGAAGCGGTAAACCATAATCCGAAAATTAACCCTACAAATTTTGTAGGAGATAATTTTGAAACATAAGATAAGCCTACCGGAGATAAACAAAGTTCTCCTGTTGTATGGAAAAAATAAGCTAATATTAACCACACCATACTTACAGCAGCCGTTTCTGCTCCTTGTGGTATTTCACTTGCTCCATAAGCTAAGGCTATAAACCCAACACCTACCAATATTAATCCCATAGCAAACTTAACAGGTCCTGATGGGTTCCATATTTTCTCCCATAATTTAGAAAATGACGATGCTAGTGTGATGATAAAAAAGGAGTTTAATATTTGAAACCAAGAAACAGTAACTTCTGTTGCTTCAATAGAAAATTCTCTATTCACTTTCCAAATACATAATATCCACACCAAAATAAAAGAAAGTGATGTAAATAATATAGTAATGGGATATCTTTTGTAAATTTTTACTGCGAGTGAATATAACACCCAAGTAACAATGGCAACAGGGAAAATAGTTAAAATGGCATCTACCCATTTAAAAATCAGTCCTGAATTTCCATCCAATACCCGTTGGGTATAATTCTTTGCAAAAATGGTCATTGAACCACCTGCTTGTTCAAATGCGAAAAAGAAGAAAATACTCGATACTATTAATACAGAAACAACAACAAGTCTATCTCTAACCACATTAGCAGGCAATTCTTCTTCCTCCACTTTATTATCCTCTTCTTTTACTTCTAAATTATATTTGATTAAGTTTTTTGGAGATAAGCCAATTTTACCAAATATTTTTTGTCCGAAATAAAACTGAAGCATACCAAAAAGCATAAATACTCCTGCTAATCCGAAACCATAATGCCAATTGTATTTTTCACCAATATAACCACACAACAACATTCCTAAAAATGCTCCTGCATTAATTCCCATATAAAAAATAGTATAACCGGCATCTTTCTTATTACTATTGTTTGGATATAATTGTCCTACAATTGAAGAAATATTGGGCTTAAACATACCATTACCCATAATCATTAAACCTAATCCTGCAAAAAAGAAAGCATCACTTATTCCTTCCAATGCCATAGAAGCATGTCCCATAGTCATTATTACTGCTCCAATAGTAACTGCTTTTCTGTAACCTGTTAATTTATCTGCAATTAAACCACCAATTAATGGCGTTAAATAAACCAACCCTGTGTACCAAGCATAAAGTTGCATTGCGTCTCCATTAGACCATCCCCAGCCGCCTTTAGCAATTTCGGAAATTAAAAAAACGGTAAGTAAGGCACGCATTCCGTAGTAACTAAAACGTTCCCACATTTCTGTAAAAAATAATACAAACAATCCTGCCGGATGTCCCATTACCATACTGCTGTCTATACCTTTATTAGTAAGATGCTTTGCTAATTGATTATCTTGTTGTTGATTCATAAGTTTAATGTGTTATATTAATTTTTATAAATTTTCTAAAATAAAATTGGTCATTAATGTGTATAAATGCAATCTTGTATTACCGCCAAAAATACCATGATTTTTGTTAGGATAAGCCATTTGTGTAAATTGTTTGTTGGCATTTACCAAAGAAATAGTCATTTCAGTAGTGTTTTGGTAGTGTACATTATCATCTGCTATTCCGTGCACCAACAAGTAGTTACCTTTTAATTTCTCTACATGGTTAATCGGTGAATTGTCATCATAACCATCTTCATTTTCCTGTGGTGTTTGCATGTATCTTTCAGTATAAATGCTATCGTAAAAACGCCAATTAGTAACAGGTGCTACCGCTATTGCTGTTTTAAAAATATCTGCTCCTTTGGTAATACATAATGAAGACATATAACCTCCATAACTCCATCCAAAAATTCCTATTCTGCTGCCATCAACATAAGGCAAAGTAGCTAAATATTTTGCTGCCGCTAGTTGATCTTCCACTTCATATTTTCCTAATTGCTTATAGGTAATTTTTTTGAAATCTGCTCCTCTAGCTCCTGTACCTCTATTATCTACAGAAACCACAACATATCCTTTGTTTGCTAACATTTGAAACCAAAAATAGTTGGAACTTCCCCAATTATCTTCTACTGTTTGAGAACCTGGACCTCCATAAACAAACATCAATACAGGATATTTTATGGTTTCATCAAAATCAGTTGGTTTAATTGACCATGCATTTAATTCTTCATCATTTACGGCTATGGTGAAAAATTCTTTTTTAGCCAATTTAGTGGCTTTCATTCTTTCCTTTAAATCAGCATTATCCTGAAGAACAGTTTTTACTTTTCCATTTCTATCGTTAACCGTAATATAATAAGGTGTGTTGGCATCCGAATGCTTATTAATGAAATAATCAAATGTTGTACTGAAATCAGCATCATTATCACCACTTTTTTGGGTTAATTGCTTTTTGCTACTTCCATTTAGTTTAACACTATAAACATGTCTTTCTAATGGAGATTTTTCTGCTGATTGATAATATACCAATCCTTTTTTCTCATCAACACCATAATAAGCTGTAACATCCCAATTTCCTTTGGTAAGTTGGTTGATTAAATTGCCATTTATATCATATAAATACAAATGATTAAAGCCATCCTTTTCGCTGGTAATGATAAATTGGTTCTTGGTAGTTAAAAATTCTGTTTTTGGGACTTCAACATACTTTTCATTTTTTTCATTAAAAATTACTTTTCCTTTACCAGAAAAAGCATCTGTAAGTTGAATATTCAAGTCATTTTGATGTCTGTTAAAGGTCTGAATTGCCAATTGTTTAGAATCGTTTGTCCAATTAATTCTAGAAATATACTCGTAAGCATTTTCAATACCCATATCCACAATACTATTATCTTCTAAATGATAAATCTGAATGCTTACTTTTGAATTTTCCTCTCCGGCTTTTGGATATTTAAAACGTACTTCTTCAGGATATAAATCATTATACATTTTCATGTTCCACTCTTTTACATTGGTTTCATCAAAACGAAAAAAAGCAATTTTATTTCCATCGGGAGACCATTCAAAAGCTCTTACTAACTCTAACTCTTCTTCGTAAACCCAATCGGAAGCTCCATTAATAATTTCATTTTTCTTTCCATCAAAAGTAATCTGAGTTTCTTGTCCGTTAGATAAGTCTGTATAATATAAATTATTGTTTTTAACGTAAGCAATTTTGCTTGCTTGAGGCGAAAAAGTAGCGTGCATTACTTTTTCTTTAGTATTTAAAGGCGTAAGTTTTTTTGTAGCCACATCATATATATAGTTATATGCTTTTGATGAATACCTGTAAATGGCTTCTACTTCAGTTGCTATTAAAATCTTTTTTTCATCTGCACTAAATTCATAGTCTTCTAATGCAATTTTATTTCCATCAAAAACCAAATCGGCTGCATTAACTAGTATAGACGTATTTTCCACATCTACATACGATTGTTTTTCCAAACTCACTCCCTCTTCACCTCTTTCTTGAGTTGTGAAATTTACTCCATTATTCATAGAACGAATACCATAAACCGACTGAGCATAAAATTTATAGTTTTTCCAAATGTCTTCTAAGGTAATATCTTGTTTTGTTTGTGCTCCAACTGTAGTTACTACCAATAACAACAACACTAATTTAAATAATTTCATTTTATTTAGTTAAATTTTAAGCCCACGAATTTAAAGAAATTGTTGGACAAAAATTATCTTGAACAGAATTATGTTGTTTTAGTCCAAATTATAATAACATAACCTTAACATAAACAAACTAAAAAATATATACATTTACCATTAAATTTAATTTTTACTAAACTTGTAACCTATGAAAAAAATCACCTTTTTAACAACCATTTTTCTTTCAACTTTTATTTTTACTTCCTGTGGAAATGATAACTGTAGAGAATGTACAAACTGCAAAACAAAAGCCAATACAACACTTTGTGAAGATGATTTTGAGAAAAAATCAAACTTTGATGACGAAGTTGATGTTATGATTTCTGATGGATGTACATGTGTTGATAAATAATTTATTTAATACATTATTTGGTTCTACTTCTTAATTTTTAGAAATTCTTCCCTTGCCAAAGGTTTTTTTCCAATAGATGTTTTTCGATTTTGGACGTCATTTCATAGTTTTTGATGCTATTCCATTTTGGAGCAATCAATAAATTTGCAGGTGATTCACTGGTAAATCGTTCTATAATGATGTCAGAGCGTAAACGACTGACAAATTCTGCCATAAATTGAATGTATTCGTGTGGTAAAAAAAGTTGAAACAGTTCTGGTTGAGTCTCAAATTGTCGAGCCATCATGGTATGTTTAACAATTTGCAACTGATGAATTTTTAGTGTGTTGATGGGTAATTTTGAGAGTTCATCAGCGTGGTGAAGCATTTCTTCTCTGGTTTCGCCCGGGAGTCCCATTATTACATGAGCACCAAGCTCAATACCTTTGTTTTTTGCTAATTCGTAAGCTGCAATGGTTTCTTCAAAAGTATGGCAACGATTAATAAAATCTAAGGTTTTATTGAGGGTGCTTTCCACGCCAAATTCTAAGGAAATATAATATTGTTTAGCTAAATCAGATAGGAATTGAATTAAATCCTCATTAATACAATCGGGGCGTGTACCAATAACCAAACCAATAACTTTAGGATGGTTGATAGCTTCTAAATAAAGCGATTTTACCAATTCAATATCAGCATAAGTGTTGGTGTATGCCTGAAAATAAGCTAAGTATTCTTGGGTTTTGTATTTTTTAGAAAAGAAAGCTAAACCTTCATCTAACTGTTGAAAAATACTTTTTTTAGGCTTACAATAATAGGGATTAAATGTATTATTGTTACAATAAGTACAACCGCCAATTCCTTTTGTACCATCTCTATTGGGACAAGTAAAACCAGTATCTAACGAAACTTTTTGAACACGTTTACCAAACTTTTGTTTGATGTAAGCACTGTAGCTGTTGTATGGTTTCTTAATCATTTTATATCAATCCCAATCCAACAATCGTTGTTGACCTTCTAATTTTTGTATATCGGTTACATCTTGCGACATTTCAATTACTCCTCTATAATTTTTTTCCTTGTCTCTAATGGCAAAATATCTAATGTGAATCATTCTACCTTTAAAGTTTATCCAAAATTCGGCAACATCTTTAGTTCCAGCCCTAAATTCATCTACAATACGTAAAACCATATGAACGCTTTTTGGTGGATGACAAAATTTAACTTCTCTGCCAATAATTCCTTTGCTTCTAGGAAATACTCTGTCTTCTCCACGGTTATAAAAAATTACTTTATCATTTTCATCAACATAAGTGATATCAACGGGTAAGAACCGAAGCAATAAATTTACTTGCTCTGGAGTCATGTAACCTTCATCATAATGAAAAGTGTCTTCTAACGAAAAAGATAGTTTACGTTCTTTGGTGTCTTGGCTTGGATGGATATATTCTTCCTCTTCTTCAGGCTCTGGGTAGGGAGTAGGCTTTTCTTTTAGCATCCAACCAATTTCTTCATCACCTTCATAAAATTCCTCCCAATCTTCTTTGGTAAGCAACTGCATTGCATTTGGGAATAATCGCATGTCTTCTACTCCCATTAAACGTTCTATACCGTCCAGTAAAAAAGGTAAATTGAGTTTAATTTTTTCGATATCTTTTTCTTCGTTTTGGGTATTCAATAAACGAATAATTTCCCTTAGATTATCATGAAAAGACCACATTCCTTGACTTGGACCATCCCAACCGTGTTTTTCAAGATAAGGAAATAGTTGGTTTTCTTTTCGTGCAAATCGTTTTTCAATGGTAGATAATTCATTAAAAATATTAAAGTATTTCTGAAAATCCTCTTCGAGGTCAGTTGTTTTTAACTCTTTAATTAAGTTTTGTATTAATTCAGCTTCATCGTAATAAACTTTTACAGGATGACCTGCTGGTAACTCTTCAACTACTGGTAAAAATGTATTCATCGTTTTTTTTTAGTGAATGAGTGAGAGGGAATGGAGACTGGAAATTATGTTATCCCCTCACTTTCACTCTCCCTTTATTCAAACCCAACTACTTATTAATTTCTCAAATTCTTTTTTTCTTTCTTCACCCAATTCCATGTCAATATCCATAAATTTGAAATAGATGTTTTTCAACTGATTTTCGTCCATGAGGTTTTCTGCCAACACAAACAATTCGTCATTTTCGGCTGCAATATGGTCACGTAAATCATTGATATATTGTTTCAACACTTTATAAGAAGTAGCAAAATCTTCATCATTAACCGATTCAATAATTTCTGCGGCATATTCTCTAAAATCTTCGTGATGGGTTTCAAATTCATCAAGAATATCTTGCAATACAAAATCAGGGTGGTCTTTTATTGCCGGAAATAATACTTCTTCCTCTTTACGGTGATGGTAGCCATCGGCATATTCACGAAAAAACTCTACTAATTTTTTTACTTTATCAGCATATTCCTCAGGGTTGTTTTCCCAAGTGTTTGCTAAATTTTCAATTACTTTTTCTGCTTTTACGATAACATCGTGTTCATCGTACATTACTGTTAGGGGGTTATGTTCCATTTTCTTGTTTTTATCGTCATTGCGAGGCACGAAGCAATCTTTTAATAGTATAGAATGAGATTGTTTCGAAATTCATCATAACGGTTAATAATTACATTTTTATTTCTATTATTAATCCTCCTTCGAAGGATTTAGGAGACTAAAACTCCTTTCCAAATAAACGGTTATCATTTCTCGCCTGTATTTTCTAGAATACATGTCGTTATCTACAGCTCTTGAGCCTTTGATTGCTTTTTTAATTACTGCTACTTTATCATCACTTATAGTTCCTTCCACCACCACTGGTTTAGGGTCAACGCCCGAAAGAGCAATTTTTAGTTTTCCATTTTTATCTAAAGCCACAGCAGAGGTTAATGAAGTAAATTCTAAACTTTCTCGTTCTCTAAGTTTGAAGAAAGCTGATTTAAATTCTCTGTTAAGCGGCAACAAAATAGCGGTTACAATAGCTGTTTCCGATAAATTGCGAGGTTTTACACCATCGCCAGAATAGATACTTTCTAATGGCTGTTGGTGCTTACCGTTCTCGTCAAGATATTCAATTTCGGCATCCATAGCAATAAGTGCAGGAGCTGTATCAGAAACTAATTCCGAAAAACAAGCATTTTTTCCACCAGTTGCTATACAAATGTCGCCATCGCATTTTAAACAATAGCCAATAGATTCTCTCCACCATTCTGATTGGTTATAATACAAACAACGATTTTCGCAAAGCACGTTTCCGCCAATGGTGGCTGTTTTTCGTATCAATGGAGAACCTACCGAAAGAGCAGCTTCTATCAACATCGGAAATTCAGTTTTTAGGTCGGAATTAAACTTTAATTCTTCCAAAATTTCTAAGGCACCAATTCTTAAAAAATTGCCTTGTTTAGCTATTCCTTTCAATTCAGCTATTTTGGTGATGTCGATTAAACAACCGGATGTTTCATTTCCTTGAAAACGGTTGACCATTACATCGGTTCCACCAGCCAAATATTTAAAGTTCCCTTTGTTGGCAACGGCTTGTTCAATGGCTTCTTGAACAGTTGTTGCGAGTATGTATTTTTTTTCTGCTATCATAATTATTGTTTTTTCATCGTCATTGCGAGGAACGAAGCAATCTGTATCTAACAGATTGCTTCACTCCATTACATTTCGTTCGCAATGACGGTAGTTGATTTTTCTTTCATTGCTTTCAACACTTCTTCCGAATTTATTGGTAATGAGGTTAAACGTACACCTACCGCATCAAAAACAGCATTGGCTATTGCCGGAATTACCGGATGAATTGCTCCTTCGCCACATTCTTTTGCTCCAAAAGGACCTTCGGGGTCGATGGTTTCAATAATGTTGGTATGGATGGGAGGTGTGTCTTTACTGGTTGGGATTTTATAATCCACCAAGTTGCTGTTTACCAATAACCCATTGTGGTATTTCATTTGTTCGCTTAATGCCTGTCCCATTCCCATGTGCCACGAGCCTTCCAATTGTCCCTCTACGGCTAATGGATTAATGGCTTTTCCGGCATCGTGAGCTCCCCAAATATCAATTACTTTAACATGGCCCGTTTCCAAATCTACTTTTACTTCGGTAATTACTGCTCCAAAACTATACGAAGGACTTAATCCTGCACCAGCACCTTTAAAATCACCACCTAATTTGGGTGAGTTGTAAGCCCCGGTACTGTTTAATGCCCCTACTTTTCGGGTAGCATTTTCTATGGCTTCTACCCAAGTTAAGTCTATTTTTCTATCGTTGGTAAATACCCGTTCGTTTTGGAAATTTAACTCCGATTTATCGACATTATGAAGCTTTGCAACAGCTTCTAAAATTTGTTCTTTTAGGTTTTCAGCAGCCATTTTTGCTGCATTTCCAGCCATAAATGTTACCCGACTCGAATAACTTCCTAAATCAATTGGAGTAAGCGTTGTGTCGGCAGCAACCACAAAAATATTGTCTAAACTTAAACCTAAAACCTCAGCTACAATAATGGCTAACATGGTATCGCTACCTTGACCAATATCGCTGGCTCCGGAGGTTACTAAAACTCGTCCGTCTAAATCTACTTTTAAGTGAACTACCGATTGCGGATACTCGTTCCAATGAATTGGCAATGCACTTCCGCTGATAAAAAATCCGCAAGCCACACCAATTCCATGTCCTTTCGGAAGTTTTTTGTATTTATTCTTCCAATCCGAAAGTTTCATTACTTTTTTCAGTGATTCAACACTTCCGTTAGAAGTAACTCGATACTGACCAACAGTTATTGTATTTTCATCTATGAAATTTTTGAATCGCAATTCGCAAGGATCCATGTTTAATTTTTCGGCAAAACGATCAATCATGGTTTCTACCGCATAACGCGAATTTACAGCACCATGCCCACGCATAGCACCACATTGAGGTTTGTTGGTATAAACCCTACGTGTTCTAAATCCAAAATTATCTAACTTATAAGGAGCTTGTAAAAGTACCCCGTTGTAATAAGTGGTTACTACTCCAAAACTTCCGTAAGCACCGCCATCAATAATTACATCGGCATCTAAGGCTTGAATTATACCATCGTTACTCACACCCATATCAATCGTTAATTTGGTAGGATGTCGCCCATGATTGGAAAGAAACACTTCTTCTCGAGTAAATCGGACTTTTACAGGTTGCCCTAATATTCGTGATAAATGTGAGATAATCATTTCATGAGGAAAAGGGTCGGATTTACCACCAAAACCACCACCAACATACGGTTTTATTACACGAACACGATTCATGGGTACTTCCATTACTTTAGCCAAAAATCGGTGTAAATAATGAGGAACTTGAGTGGCTGTAATTATGGTTAAACCGTTTTCGTCCCAATAAGCTGTGGCAGCGTGAGGTTCTGTAAAACCGTGATTAATTCCTTGAAAATCAAAGTCCACTTTTAATCTATTATCGGCAGCAGCCAATCCTTCTTGCTGGTTGCCAAAACGTAATTCAGCTTTTTTATGAATGTTGTTATTGAACTTGCCGTAAGCGTGAATTTTTTCATCTGTCCCAATATCTTCACAACATTCTTGCATGTCAAAAAACGGACGAATAGGAGTATAATCTACTTTAATTAACGAACAAGCATATTGAGCAATTTCTTCGGTATCGGCAGCAACGGCAGCAACTATTTCGCCAATGTACCGTGTTTTTTCAATTGCCATAGCTGTTTCGTCTTGCGAAATGGGTAAAACTCCAAATTTAATTGGCAATTCTTTTCCAGTAATAACGGCTCTAACACCAGGAACAACTTGTGCTTTAGAAACATCAATACTATTGATTTTTGCGTGAGCGTGAGTGCTCCGTGAAAATTTACAAACAAGAGCGTTTTTAATTTTAATATCATCAGCATAATTGGCCGTTCCTTGAACTTTTTTTGTAGCTTCTATGTAAGGACGACCTTGTCCGACCATTTTAAATTTAGAAGCCCACCCTGACCCTCCCTTCGGGAGGGAGTTAGCAGCTTCTTCCTCTCCCCCTTCGGGGGAGCTGGAAAGGGTTTTTACATAAGATTCAACCGCATCTATAATTTTAACATAACCTGTACATCTGCAAAGATTTCCAGATAAAGCTTCTTTTATTTCATCGGTAGTTGGATTGGGATTTTCTTCTAAAAAGTCTAATGAAGTCATGATCATACCTGGAGTACAATAACCGCATTGAATAGCACCTTTTTCTACAAATTTTTCTTGCAGTTTGTGTAACTTGTTTTGGTCGGCAATGCCTTCGATGGTGGTAATTACACTTCCACTAACACGCAATGCTGGTGTTATACAACTTTGCACCACTTTTCCATCAACAAAAACGGTACAAGCTCCACAACTTGCTTGTTCGCAACCTAATTTTGTGCCTGTTAGTTGAATTTTTTCTCGTAAAACGTGAGCCAATGTTTCGTGTGGCTCAACAATTACGTTGTGTTCTTTTCCGTTTACGATTAGTTTTATTATCTCCATTATTAAATAATTTTAAAGTTTAACACCCCCCTATCCTTCGACAACATTTCGACAAGCTCAATGTGACAGAGGATGACATTTCTCTCAAGAGGGGAATTAAATCCCTGCTCCAATACTTTTTCCGCCATCAACATAAATGGTTTGTCCAGTAATAAATTGGGTTTTTTCATCGCATAAAAACGCCACAGCATTTGCAATATCTTCTGGTTTCCCCATGTTTTTTGTTGGTTGTGCTTGTATTAATTTTTCTTGTACGTCTAAAGGTAATTTTTGGGTTAAAGGAGTATCAATTAACCCCGGAGCAATGGCATTTACCAACACCCCGTGTTTACCCAATTCTAATGCCAATACGCGTGTTAAACCAACCACACCTGCTTTAGATGCTGAATAATTTGATTGCCCTCTATTTCCTAGCCATGCTCTGGAAGCGATATTTACAATTCTCCCACTTTTTTGCTCTCGCATTAGTGTCCCTGCAACTTTACACATTAGCCAAGTTCCTTTTAAGTTGATATCAATTACGGCATCAAAATCTTCGGTTGGCATTTTCCAAATTAAATTGTCTTTGATAATTCCTGCGTTATTTACCAGCGCATCTAAACGATTGAATTTTTTGATAACTGTTTGAAACAATTCTTCAACAGTCTTTTCATTTCTAATATCACAGTTGAAATAATGAGCGTTTTCGCCCAATTGCTTAGCAAGTTTATTTCCGTTTTCATCATCTACATCAACTAAAATGGTGATGTAGTTTTCGACTATCATTCGTTCGGCTATTGCTTTTCCAATTCCTTTGGCTGCTCCTGTTACTATTGCTATTTTTTTCATTTTACTTTATTTTACCACTGAGACACAGAGGTCACAGAGGTTTTATTAACTAATTCCTTTTTACTAACTCCTAACGACTGTTTTTCACTTCTATTAATTCTGCCAAAATGCTTATCGCAATTTCTTCGGGTGTTTCAGCTAAAATGTTTTTGCCAATCGGCATATTTACTTTATCTAGTTGCTTTTTAGAAGTAATTCCAGCATCTAGAAACATTTTTTTTGTCATTTCAATTTTTCTTAAACTACCAATCATACCTAAATAAGCGTGTGGTTTATTGATACAAAATGACAGAATATCTCGATCAACTTCATGTTCGTAAGTTAATATCACACAATAAGTATGGTGATTAAATGGTAATGTTGGGAGTATCTTTTTAAAATCGATATGTAGTTTATTTATTTCTTCAGCGTCATTTAATTTTTCTATGTATTGTTTTCGGTCATCAATAATAAATACTTCAAAATCGGTATTAGCAGCATATTTTGCTAATGCTTGACCGGTGTGTCCTGCTCCAAAAATGTAAAGTCTGTTCATAGGTAAAATAAGTTCAATAAAAATTTCTACAGTTCCTCCACAACACATATTATGTTGATGTAACAAATCATGTTTGTATGTCTTTGCTTCTTTAAGTTGTAGTTGAGTTAATGCATTTTCTATTACTTTTTTTTCCAGGTTACCACCACCTATAGTCCCTATAGTGCTTCCATCTTCTTTAACAATCATTTTTGCACCAACTTTACGTGGGGTAGAGCCTTTTGTATGAACAACGGTACACAATACAGAAGCTATGCCTTCTTTTTGTAATTGTAATATTTCAGTAAAAAGATTCATTTAATATACATTAGTAGCATTTAGGTGTTGAACTAACTCATCAGATGTATTAATGTTGGTTAGAATTTCATCAGAATGAACAGCGATATAAGTTTTTTCAAATTGGTTTAAAAGTTCTTTTAATGTAGCGTAATTTTTATATTGTGTTTTTAATTCATTTATTATGTTTTTACCAATTAAAATAGGATGTCCGCCTTTTTCATTGTGTTTTGGAATTATTACATCTCCGTAAGATGATTCGTTTAATAATGCTTCAAGGGTTTCTTTTGTAACAAAAGGTTGGTCTATATTATGGATAAAACATAAGTCGGTAGTGATATGTTCTAACCCTATTTTTAATGAATATAACCTGCCTTTTTCTGTATTGGGGTTATATATAATATGTAATGGACTAAAAAGGTGTTTTAATTTAGCTTCTTCTGCTTTATTTTGATGTGTTTTGTTTAAAACCAAAACTTGCTTTTGTAAGTCGAATGTGTTGTAACAAGATAAAATTTGTTCAGCAAAACTACTTTTATTATACAGCTTAATCCATGCTTTAGGCATCCCCATTCGAGTGGATTTACCACCAGAGAGTAAGATAAGAGAAACGTTTTTGTTTTGCATCGGAATATTGATATTTATCAATCTTCCAAATTATTTATAGCTTATTTCATATCAAATGATAACAATCATTGTTTGAATATGATAGTGGTCATAAACAAATGAATTTCAGTTGTATAATTTTAAACTCGATTTATGACACAATTGTAACTATACCAAATTCAAATTTTCTTTTTGCTTGACAGCAAGGTATAGTTTTATATTTCATCAGCTTCAAGTAAAAAGAAAAAAATAACTATAAAGGTTAATTTTTAAACAAAATGTTAAAATGATTAAGACATGAAAAACTTAAAGCAAATTATAAATGATTGTAAAGAACTTGCTTTTGATTTAAACTTTACCAGAGCAAAAAACTGGAAAGCAGAAAAAGAAGGACGAGTTATTGTGGGCTATACACCTATTTATTTTCCTAGAGAAGTTATCCATGCAGCAGATGGTTTGCCTATAGGTATTTTTGGCGGTGGAGATCGTAAACAAATCATTAAAGGTGATGCGTATTATCAATCCTACATCTGTCATATTCCCAGAAGTATTATGGAATTGGCGTTAGATAAACATTTAGATGATTTTGATGGTTTTATATTCCCTTCAATCTGTGATGTATTAAGAAATCTTTCAGGAATTTTTAAACAGCATAAATTCGGAAAGTTTGTAAAATACATGGATTTTCCACAAAACTTCTTACCACAAATTGGTGGCGTTTTTTACCAACAAGAAATGGAACACGTGATGAAATACATCAAAGAAATAAATGGTAAAACTCCAACAGTTGAAGAATTAAATCACTCTATTAGTCTATATAACAAAAACCGACAATTGATTGAGTTCATTTATGATATTCGTCAAGAATTTCCATGGCGTTTATCTATCGAAGATGTTTACCATATAGTAAGAGCAGGAACAGTTATACCAGTAGAAGAACACAACAAAATTTTAGAACAAGTTTGTACATATATTAAAGAAGGCATCGGTGAACCACAAGATAAAATTAAAGTGGTTGTTTCCGGAGCTTTTTGTGAGCAACCAGCTGTTGGCTTAATCAGAGCTATTGAAGAAGCTGGATGTTATGTTGTAGATGATGATTATATGTTGGGTTCCAGAATGATACTTGGAGATATTGATGCAACCACCAATAAACCTTTAGAAGCAATTTCTAACGCATACATTAAACAAAGTCAATATTCATCTTCTATATACGATGTGGACAACCCGAAAGAATATCGACTGGCAAAAATTGTGGAAAAAAGAGGAGCAAACGGAGTAATATTCGCCTCAGCAAGTTTTTGCGACCCAAGTTTATTAGACGCTCCTATATTTCAAAACGCTTTCAATAGAATGGGAATTAGATACATTGCTTTTCAATTCAGTGAAAACATTAATCAATTTAAAGTAATAAAAGAACAAGTTGGTGCTTTTTCTGATTCAATTAAACTATGGGAAGATGAACCAGTTTTAGTTACAAAGTAAAAAGTTTGAAGTTCAATATTAATTTCTAACCTCAAACCTCAAATCCAAAACCTCAAATTTAATAACATGTCAAAAGAAGCTATAAAAGAAAAAAGTATGATTCTCCAAAAGGAGATGGTAGAAGGATTATTTAACGATCTTGCCAATGTTGAAAAAACAGGCAAGAAAGTATGCTACACCTTTGTTCCGGGGAATTTGTCAGAACTAATTAGAACCTTCGATATGCTACCTGTATATCCTGAAATTAATGCCCTACAAAGTGCCATGCGTAAAAAATCAGGCGGATACATTAAAGAAGCAGAACGTAATGCTCACTCCGAAGATGTTTGTACTTATGTAAAGTGTGATGTGGGTATGATGATGAAAGGTAACATTGGTCCTACCGGAACAAAAATTCCAGAACCGGATGTGTTGCTTTTAAGTTATACAGGCTGTTTTACTTTTATGAAATGGTTTGAAACCCTTAAAAGAGAATATCCAAATGCCGAAGTGGTAATGATACATACTCCTTACCAAGAGAATGCAGAAATTACTCCTGAAATGACACAATACATGGTTAACCAATTAAAAGAAGAAGTTATTCCTAAAATGGAAAAAGTATCAGGGGTTAAATTCGATGAAAATAAGTTGAAAGGATTCTTAAAACTTTCTGCCGAAGCGGAAGATTGGATTACTAAAATTTTTGATACTACTAAACATAAACCATCTCCTATTGATGCCTATTTTGCCGGAGTATATTACATCGGTCCAATCAATATTGGTTTTAGAGGAACTCCCGAAGCTGTTGAATATTACAAAGAATTGTATAGCGAAATTCAAGAACGTATTCGCTTAGGATTAGGTCCTGTTACTCCCGAAGGAGAAATGAAAGAAGAAAAATACCGATTGGTTGTTGAAGGACCGCCTAACTGGACAAGTTTCCGTGAATTTTGGAAAATATTTTATGATATGGGAGCTGTCATTGTAGCTTCATCATACACCAAAGTTGGAGGAGTTTACGACATGGGCTGGAGACACGATCCCGAAAGACCATTAGAATCCTTAGGCGAATATTGCATGAATTGCTACACTAATCTAAACATTCCTCAACGAATTGATTTGTTATCTAAATGTATTAAAGATTACCAAGCTGATGGTTATGTAACCAACTCAATAAAAAGCTGTAATTCATTCTCAGCCGGACAGTTAGGAATGATGCGTGAAATTGAAGATCAATTAGAAGTACCTGTTGGATTTATCGAATCTGACTTAGTTGACCCTCGTTATTTCTCTTATTCAAATATTAAAAATCGTTTAGAATCTTACTTCCAAATGTTAGCTCAACGTAAAATGCTTGAGGAGCAGGAAGCATAAGAATAACCTTTAAAAATTATTACAATGAAAAAATATTATTTAGGAATAGACTTAGGCTCAACCACTTCAAAAGCAGTTATCATTAATGAAATAGATGAAATTGTTGGAAGAGGAATTACCAATACCAGAGCCAATTATAAAGTAGCAGCAGATATTGCTCGCGAAGAAGCTATTTATGATGCGAGATTTAACTTGTTGGAAAGAAAAATTGGGGAAGATGCCGAAAAACCAGAGTTTAAAAAATACATGAAAGATCTTAGAAGTGTTTTCCAGTATTTGCAGTTTAAAAAACGCATGGATAGCTTAGAAAAAATGCTAAGACAAACGGTAAATGAATTTGCTTATGATAACAAAGAACAAATTCTTACCATCTTAAACGAAATTATTGAAACCATCCGTCCACAAATAAGAAAGGGTTTTGTAGAGGAAGATTTGGGTTCTAAAAATCAATTTTTTAGAGATATTGTAAGTGAAAGATACAATATAGAAGTTGAAGAAAGAGATGTTGAATTTTACGAACCGCTCATGTTGGCGTTTGATAAAAGTATTACTCCTGTAGAAAATGAAATGGTTACCTACAATTTTAAAGAGTTGGTAATGGAATCCATGAATATTTTAGAAGAAAAATACAAAGGCTTGGCCGATCAACAAGAAGATGGAAGTGATGAAGATTGGTATTATGCCGAATTAAATGCCGTAAAGAATAACTACAAAAATGTAGAGTACACCTTAAGAGAGCATATACAAGATATTGCTAGCGAAGAAATTCACATTGCAAAAATGACAGGTACAGGCTATGGTAGAGCATTATTGCCATTCCCCGAAGATTGTATTAAATCTGAAATTCTTTGTCATGCTTTTGGAGCTCACGCAGTTTTCCCAAATACAAGAACCGTATTAGATATTGGTGGACAAGATACAAAAGCCATTCAAGTTGATAAACACGGTTTGGTTACTAGTTTTCACATGAACGATAGATGTGCTGCAGGTTGCGGACGTTACTTAGGCTACATTGCTGATGAGTTTGGTTTATCCCTAAACGAATTAGGACCGGAAGCCAACAAAGCTACTAAAGAAACTACCATCTGTTCTACTTGTACTGTGTTTGCAGGAGCCGAAGTAAAAGAATTGTTACACAATGGAGAAGAACGTCCGAACATATTAGCAGGATTGCATAAAGCCATTGTACAAAGAGCTATGTCGCTAATTGCTCGTTCCGGTGGTGTACGAGAAGAATTTACTTTTACCGGAGGTGTTGCTCGTAATGAAGCGGTATTAAAATATGTAAAACAAATGGTTACCGATTCTTATGGTGAAGTAACCATGAACATCCACACCGATTCCATTTTTATGGGAGCTTTGGGTGGAGCCATGTTTGCCAGAAGAAATATCAGTGCCGATTTACCAACTGCAAAAGAAAAAGCCAATCAAGAAAACTAATAATTGTTTAAAGGTTAAAGTTTGAAGTTCAATGTTAAATTAACCTCAAACTTCAAACCTCAAACCTTAAACTTAAAATAATGAAAAATACAATTTATACAATGGGTATTGATGTAGGCGGAAGCTACGTTAAAGCCGTATTAATGGAATATAACCATGAAACCAAAGACCACAAGTTAATTGATAAACAAACAGAGAAAATCAGAAAAAGAAACCCTAAAGATGTAGTGGTTGATGCTGTTGATTTGATATTAAAAAGAAACAACTTAAATTATGATAACGACATTGCTTACTTAGCTTCCACTGGAGAAGGAGAAATGGTCGAAAAGAAAACCGGACACTTTTACAGCATGACTTCTCACGCTCGTGGAGGAATCTATTTTGCCTCAAATGCCAAAACTGTTGTTGATATGGGCGGATTATATGTTAGAGCCATAAAAGTAGATAGCAGAGGAAAAGTGTTGGATTATAAAATGACCGGTCAATGTGCTTCCGGTTCAGGGCAATTTATCGAAAATATTTCTCGCTACTTAGGTTTGGCAATTGAAGAGGTTGGTGAAATTTCTTTACAAGCTGACAACCCCGAAGTACCTTCAGGAATTTGTGCTGTATTGGCTGAAACAGATGTTATAAACTTGGTATCCAAAGGATTATCAACTCCAAATATCGTTAAAGGAATTAATATTTCTATTGCACAACGTGTAGTTAAATTATTAGGAGCTCTAAAAGCAGAATCTCCAATTGCATTAGTAGGTGGTATGGGAATGAATGTAGGGATGATTCAAGCCATAGAAGAATTATCTAAAGATAAGAAAAAAGCAGATTTAATATTCGCATCGCATCCAGATGCAATTTATTCAGGTGCTATTGGAGCTGCTCTTTGGGGTGGTTTCAGATATTATAAATTAAAAGACAAGGAAGCTGCTGTAGTAGCTTAATGTGAACGTCATTGCGAATTAATTATAAGATTACCACACTCATTCCTTGTTTGCAATGACGAAAAACTTTACAAATGAAAGAGCTCAATTCAAAACATACATTAGGAGAAGTAATACCAAACATTGCTACTTTTTTAAAGAGAAATGTTGCCAAATTTCATGATAAATACGTTTATCAAGAGAAAAATGTTGAAGGTGTTTATGAAGGAATTAAATGGGAATACTTTTATCACAACATTGAAAAAATTGCCTTTAATTTAAAGCAAGTTGGATTTCAGAAAGGAGAAAAAATGATTCTTTTTACTCGAAACCGACAAGAAATGCTAGAGCTAGAATTAGCTATTATGGCTTATGGTGGAATAGCTGTTCCCATTTTCGCCCATTTTAAACAAGACACTGCCGAGTTACTTATCAATCATTCCGATGCTACTTGGATGGCTGTTGCTGGTCAAGAACAGATGAACAACTTAGGTGGTGATTTAAAACAATTGAAATCAATTTTTCATTTTGATGAAGTAAATGATAATCGCTATACTAATTTAGTACCTTTTTCAGCATTACTAAAAGAAATTCCTGTAGATGCAGCATCTTTTTTAGATAGCGAATTATTGCCTGATACCATTTGTTTAAACATGTACACTTCTGGCACCATGGGTACGCCAAAATGTGTACAATTAACCCATAAAAACATCTTGTCTCAACAAGCGGCCTTGGATATTGTTTGGGAGGTAAATGAAAATGACAGATTTTTGGCTTATCTACCTTGGCATCATAGTTTTGGTGGAATTTTTGAATTGTTTACAGCATTGTATAATGGGGCAACTTTTTATTTAGAAAGCAGCTATGGTCGTGATGTGGATTCCATTTTTGAAAATTGGAAATTAGTTCGTCCAACCATATTCTTTAGTGTCCCCAAAGTGTATCAATCTTTATACGAAAAAACATTAGCCAGTAAAGAAGCTGAGGATATTTTCTTTAATTCAGGTTTAAAATTCATTTTTACAGCAGCAGCAGCATTGCCGGAAAAACTTTCGCAAGAGTTTCAGAAAAGAAATATACCAGTAATCGAAGGTTGGGGATTAACCGAAACTTCACCTTGTTGTACACTTACCGATCCAACTTTAAAAAGAGTTTCTGGAGTTGTAGGTAAACCAATACCTGGAGTTAGTATTCGTATTGCAGATGATGATGATGAAATTCAAGTAAAAGGACCAAATATTATGGTAGAGTACTATCATAATGATGAAGCTAATGAAGGAGCATTTACTGACGATGGTTGGTATCGCACTGGCGATGTTGGTGCTATTACAGAAACAGGATTAAAATTAATTTCTCGAAAGGATAGAATTTTTAAACTTTCTAATGGTGAAAAAGTTGTACCAACCGATTTAGAAAAAGTTATTGAGTTAAAATGCCATTATGTACAGCATGTAATTATTTCTGGAAGTGGAGAGGATTATCCTGTGGCCTTAATTTTCCCAAATAAAAAAATGTTGGAAAAACCAGATTATCAACTCTCGCCAGAAGATGGATGCTTTTGCCCTAGAAATTTAAATGAATTAGGAAAATGTTTACAAGGTTGCTTACACGATGCAAATGGAGAAATCAAACAAAAATTTTCTAAAATAAAATCTGCTGCAATTATCAACGAAGAACTATCATTAGATGATAACACATTAACGCCATCAATGAAAGTAGCACCTAAAAAGGTGTTAGAAAAATACAAAACTCATCTTTTTAATATGTATGGCGAAAATGTACCTACAGATGAAGAGGTTTACGTGGTTCATTTAGATACAAAAAACGATATAGCAAGAAAAATTATACATGATTAAGTCAACCGAAATAATGAAGAAAATAATGGGCGAATATTTTAGCTCATTAGAATCAGGCAAAAAGAAAATTGCTTGGTGTACCAGTGTTGGTCCAGCTGAATTGTTACGTTCATTTGGTTTTGAGGTGTATTTCCCTGAAAATCATGGAGCATTAATGGGAGCTACTCGTACAGCCATGGATTACATTCCTGAAGCTATAAAATGCGGTTATTCTGGGCATGTTTGTTCTTATACAACTGCCGATATTGGTTCTTACCTAAAAGGAGAGTCTCCTCTAAAAACCCATTATGGGATGAAAGGACATCCAAAACCAGATATTATTGCATACAACACCAATCAATGTAGAGAGGTACAAGATTGGTTTACCTTTTTTGCTGATGATTTTGATTGTCCAATTGTTGGAATTATGCCTCCTCGCCATGTTGACGAAGTCACACAAGACGAAGTGGATTTAGTGGTGAAACAATTCAAAAACATGATACCTGTTTGCGAACAGGTTAGTGGACAAAAGTTTGATAAAAATAACTTTAAAGAAACCGTTCGCTTAAGTAAAGAAGCTACTTTGTTGTGGCAAAAAGTATTAAAAACATCCACAGCTATAAATGCACCCATCAGCTTTTTTGATGGAACCATCCACATGGGACCTATCGTAGTTTTACGAGGAACACAAATTGCCAAAGATTATTACACTACGCTTTTAGCTGAATTGGAAGAAAAAGTGAAAAACGAAGATGGGTTTTTACCACAAGCAAAAACTAGAATCTTCTGGGAAGGAATGCCTATTTGGGGTAAACTCAGAATGATGAGTGATTTGTTTACTTCTAATGGAGCGGCAGTTGTTGCTTCTACCTATTGTAGCAGTTGGGTATTCGATAAGTTTGATGAAAATGATCCTTGGAACTCAACCGCAAGAGCTTACACCGAAATATTTATTAATAGAAGCGAAAAAGCTAAAATGAAAATGCTTGCCGATTGGTTTAAAGAATATAAAATTGATGGTATTGTTTATCACGATACCAAAACGTGTTTTAACAACTCAAACGCAAAATTTGGAATGCCACAACGATTAAGAAAAATGACAGGAGTTCCAGCTTTAGTAATTGAAGGCGACTTATGCGATTTACGCTTTTTCTCTGAAGGACAAAGCACAACAAAAATTGAAACTTTTTTAGAGCAATTAGAGGATAGTAAAGTAATAGGATAATGGCAAAAAACAATAAAATACGTATTGCAGTAATTGGTCTCGGACCCGTAGGAATGATACTTGCCGTAAAACTACAAGAAGCTAGTTGCGAAGTTGCTTTGTGTGAAATAAACGAAACCAAAGCCGAAAAAATTAAAAATGAAGGCTTGGTTTTAGAAAATGTTATTCAACAACAAGCTCGTTTCAACCATGTTTACACAAGCATTTCTCAATTGGATGATTTTGATGCTGATTACCTTATTTTCTCTCTAAAATCGAACCATACAGCTGGAGCAGTTAAACAAGCAATGTCTTTAAATACTGAAAAACTTACCGTTATTTCTGCTCAAAATGGAATTGATACTGAACAGTTATTGGTAGAAGGGTTTGGAGAAAGCAAAACCCTTCGTTTAGTAATAAACTTTGCAGGAAACACAATTGCACCAAATGTTACCAAAGTAACTTTTTTTACCCCACCAAACTACATAGGGTGTGTAAACGATGTTCGTGCAGAAAAAGCCAAAGAAATTGCCAATTTACTTACATCTGTTAGCTTAGAAACCAAAGCAATAGATTCATTTGAGCTATTGAACAGATCTTGGGAAAAAACCATTTTAAATTCTTCACTAAGTGCCTTATGTGGTGTAAGCCGATTAACCATGGCTGAAGCTATGGCAGATAAAGATACCGTTGAACTTATTGAGCAAGTTATTGCTGAAGGAATTAAAGTTGCTGAAGCTGAAAAAATTAAATTTCCAGACGATTTTCTTCGTCAGTGTATGCGTTACCTCAAAAAAGGTGGCGACCACTTTCCTTCATTGGCGGTGGATTTAATAAACAATCGTCCAACAGAAATCGATTATTTTAACGGTAAAATTGTTGAATATGGTCGTAAACATTACATCCGAACATCGTTAAACCTTGCATTTACCAACATGGTTAAAGCCATGACCAATAAAAACATTATTTCTCGCATTCCAGGTGCAGCAGGTGATGTTAATCGTAAAATTTTGAATAAAGGGTTAATTAACAAAGGGGCTACTTCGGTTACGTATAAAAATATCGATTGCTTTTTGGGAATAGATTTAGGCTCGTCTTATGCTAAATTTACCGTAATTGACGATAAAGCCAACCCACTGTTCCGATACTTTTTACCTACCATGACCAATGATAAACAAGCGTTTAAAAATGTGCTATCAACAATAACTACCAATTTTAATATAAAACACAGTTGTGCAACAGGTTATGGTCGTAAACATTTTACCGAAACAGATATGGTAAAAACAGAAATTAACTGTGCAGCAGCAGGTGTTTCAATATATTATAGTGGCGAAAAAAACATCATTGATATTGGAGGTGAAGATATTAAAATCATACGTTGCGACAAAGATAATAACGTAGAAAATTTCTACATGAACGATAAATGTGCTGCCGGAACTGGCTCGTTTTTAGCCGAAATTGCCGAACGTGCAGGAATCAACATTTCTGATATGAGTAGCTTGGCTTCACTATCTAAATACGATAAAGAGTTGAACAGTTTCTGTACGGTTTTCGCCAAAACAGAAATCATGAACTGGATTTTTGACGGTATGAGTTTGGAAGATATTTCAAGAGGAATTTACAACTCCATAGCCAATAAAATAGCAAAAATGAGGCTCGATCCAGGTATTCCAACTTACATGATTGGTGGAGTTATCGCTCATCATCCTTATTTAAAAGAATTGCTCAACGAAAAATTTAATAAAGACATAAAAATAGTTGATGCACCGCAACACATCGTTTCTTTTGGTGCTGCTGTAATTGCTATGCAATATTTTAAGAAAAACACTAAACAAAAAAATCAAACATTGAACATCAAACTTTAAATAATAAAACATGAAAGGATTTCACGATAAGAAAAAAGGATTTGGAATAACTTACGATGATATTTATCTCGTAAACGGAGCAAGAACTCCATTCGGAAAATTGTGCGGAACACTTGGGCAAGTTTCCCCAACCGATTTAGGAATATATGCTACTAAAGCTGCCATAGAAAAATCAGGAATTAAAGGAGAAGATATTGATCAATTGATGTATGCTAATATTGGACAAAGCTCAGCAGACTCTTACTTTTTACCTCGTCACATTGGTTTATATTCAGGTATTCCTGAAGGTATTCCTGCTGTAATGTTACAACGTATTTGTGGCTCTGGTTTTGAAACCATTATTGCTGGTGCAGAGCAAATATCATTAGGAAAAGCTCAAACAGCTTTATGTGGCGGAACAGAAAACATGACACTTTCTCCAACGGTTAGCTTTGGAAACAGAATGGGTTATGCCTTAGGTAAAATTGATTTTAAAGATATGTTGTGGGAAGCATTAAATGACACCGCAGCAGTTCCAATGGGATGTACTGCCGAAAATGTTGCAGAAAAACATGGGATAACTAAAGCTGATGCCAATGAATTTGCTAAACTTTCGGTTGATAGATACTTGGCTGCAAAAGAAAGAGGCTTTTTTAATGGAGAAGTTGTTAAAATGAACTCAGCAGAATTTGCTATTGATGGCTTAAACACCAGAAAAGTAAGATTGCCAAAACACGCAATAGATTTTAATGTTGATGAAAATGTAAGACCATCTGATTTAGAAGCAATGGCAAAGTTACCTTCTGTTTTCGCTCGTGATGGCGTTCAAACAGCAGCTAACTCTAGTGGAATTGTTGATGGAGCTGCTTCAGTTGTTGTTGCTAATGGCGATTTTATCAAAACAAGGGGATTAAAACCTTTAACCAGAATTGTTGCATCAGCAACTAGTGCCTTAGACCCAAGAGTAATGGGACTAGGTCCCGTTCCTGCCATTCGTTTGGTATTAGAATTAGCTGGATTAACAGTAGCCGATATAGGATTAGTTGAAATTAACGAAGCATTTGCCGCTCAATTTATTGGTTGCGAAAAAGAATTAGGCTTAAACAGAGATATCTGTAATGTAAATGGTGGAGCTATTGCTTTAGGGCATCCATTGGCTGCAACAGGAACTCGTTTGTCTTTGACCTTGTCACGCGAAATGAATAATAGAGGAGTTAAATATGGTATTGCTTCTGCGTGTATCGGTGGTGGACAAGGAACAGCTATTTTATTTGAGAATTGTAATGTTTAAATTAACCGTCATTGCGAACGAAATGCAATGGAGTGAAGCAATCTGCCTCATCGAAAGACAGATTGCTTCGTACCTCGCAATGACGTAAATAATAAAAAAGAAATGGGAAAAATGAAACAATGGCAAATGACTGAACTGAAAGCCGATTTTAAATTGGTTGAAGTTGAAGTGCCAACAATAAAAGAAAACGAAGCCTTGGTAAAAGTGGCCGGTTGTGGTGTTTGCCATACCGATTTAAGCTTTTGGCACGATGGCGTTCGTACCAAAAAAGAAATGCCTTTAACTCTTGGTCATGAAATTAGCGGAACTGTTTTAGAAGGGCCTGCTCATTTAAAAGGCAAAAATGTAATTATTCCTGCCGTTTTGCCTTGTGGTAATTGCGAATTGTGCAACAAAGGTAGAAGCAACATGTGTCAAAATCAATTGATGCCAGGAAATGATTTTCATGGCGGTTTTGCTACGCATATTGTGGTTCCTCACCAATATTTATGTCTTGTACCCGATTCAGTTTTAACAAAATATAAATTAGAAGAACTATCGGTTATTGCAGATGCTATTTCTACACCATATCAGGTAATGAAAAAATCTGAAATTGAAAAAGGAGATTTAGCCATTTGTATTGGAGTTGGTGGAGTTGGTGTTTACGGAGCTTTAATTGCCAAAATTATGGGAGCTAAAGTATTAGCTATCGATATCAACGATGAAAAATTAGCTCAAGCAAAGAAAAACGGAGTGGATGCAACACTTAACTCTAAAGGATTAGACATTAAAGAAATTAAAGCTAAAGTAAGAGAAATTGCCAAAGAATTAAATGCTCCAAAATTCGGTTGGAAAATCTTTGAGTTTTCCGGAACAGCACCAGGACAAGAATTGGCTTTTAACCTTATTACTTTTACTTCAACCATGAGTGTGGTTGGATTTACCATGAATAAACTGGAAGTTCGTTTAAGTAATTTAATGGCTTTCGATGCAAAATTAATTGGAACTTGGGGTTGTAAACCCGAGTTGTATCCCGAAGTAGTGGACTTAATTGCCACAGGAAAACTAGAAATAAAAGATTTTGTAGAAACTTTTCCACTAAGTCAGATAAACGAAGTATTTAAAAATACATTAGCACATAAATATACAAAACGCTCGGTACTAGTGCCTGAGTGTTAATTATAAACTCAAAACTTAAAAATATGAAATTCAAAAATCATAACATCGTAGAAAACTACCAGTACACCGACATTATTTTTGAAAAAAGACCTGTTATTGATAATGACGGTTCAGAAGTTAAAGGATTGTATAACGCATGGATTATGCTCAACAATCCTAGTCAGTATAACTCCTACACCACCAAAGCAGTAAAAGAAATTATTTTGGCTTTTGGCGAAGCTTCCAACGATAGAAGTGTAGTAGCAGTAATTTTTACTGCTGTTGACGACAAAGCATTTTGTACAGGTGGAAATACCAAAGAGTATGCAGAATATTACTCTGGTCAACCTCAAGAATATTCGCAATACATGCGTTTGTTTAACGACATGGTTTCAGCCATTTTAAAATGCGAAAAACCGGTAATTTGTCGTGTAAACGGAATGCGTATAGCAGGCGGACAAGAAATTGGTATGGCTTGCGATTTAACTATTGCTTCAGATTTAGCAAGATTTGGTCAAGCAGGACCTAAACACGGTAGTGCAGCTATTGGTGGTTCAACCGATTTCTTACATCTTTATGTAGGTATAGAAAGAGCAATGCAGTCGCTTACACTTTGCGATCAATGGACAGCTCACTACGCTAAATTTATTGGCTTAATTACTGAAATTGCTCCTGCATTAAAAGTTAACGGTGAGTTTGTAACCAATCCTTTAGTTATTACCGACAAATTTGTTGATGATATGGGTAACATCGTTTATGGTCAGCCAAAAATAGGAGAAGAATTAGCAAAAGCAAAAGAAATTTTAAAATCTGGTGAAGTAGATTTATCAAAATTAGATGAGGCAGTAAATAAAACCGTAGCTAAATTATTGTATGCCTTCCCTAATTGTATTGCAAAATCGTTAACGGAAGTGCGTAAGAAAAAATTAGAACACTGGGATAGAAATAAAGAAAGTAGTAGAGAGTGGTTAGGATTAAACATGATGACAGAAGCCAAAGCAGGTTTCCGTGCATTTAATGAAGGTCCAAAAAATGATAGAGAAATAGATTTTGTAAAACTTCGTCAGCTCTTAGCAGAAGGACACGAATGGAATGATGAAATGCACAGAAAAATTTCTCCGCAATTTAAAACTGAAAATGTATAGTATCATTGCGAGGCTTATAGTTTCCGTCATTGCGAAGCCTAAGTATTGGAATTGAGCGTAGGAGCTGAAGCAATCTGTATTTCATTGAAGCAGATTGCTTCGTTCGTTCCTCTCTCGCAATGATGATAAAATGGAAAAAATGGAAAAAATTAAACTTACCTACACACACAACAACACCATTGCCAACATTATTTTAGACGATGGTAAAGGCAACGTGTTGGACAATGTAATGATGCTTGATATTTTAGATTGTTTCAAGCAATTTAAGCAAAATAATAACCTTAAACTCATCACATTTCAAGGAGAAGGAAAGCACTTTTCGTTTGGAGCAAGTGTTCCTGAACATACCAAAGAACTAGCTGAAACCATGATTAAAACTTTTCATCAATTGTTTTTTGGAATTATTGATTTAGGAATTCCAACCATGGCTAAAATATCCGGACAGTGCTTAGGTGGAGGAATGGAACTGGCAATTATGTGCAACTTATTGTTTGCTGATAAAACTGCTAAAATGGGACAACCCGAAATTGTGTTAGGAGTTTTTCCACCACCAGCATCGGTTATTTTACCCGAAAAAATAGGGTTGGCTCGTGCCGAAGAATTGTTAATTTCAGGGAGAACAATGGACGTTGAAGAAGCTCATCAAATAGGTTTGGTAAATCAAGTGTTTGAAGATAAAGACGCTTTAAACACAGCTGTTGAAGAATGGATTAAAAAAAACATCGTTCCAAAAAGTGCATCCTCATTACTTTATGCTGTAAAAGCATCGAGAGTGAAGTTTAACCATATTTTAGGCAACTTCTTACCACAATTGGAATACATGTATGTAAAACAATTGATGGAAACCAATGATGCCAATGAAGGTATCAATGCATTTTTAGAAAAACGTCAACCTGTTTGGGAGAACTGTTAAATAGAACTTGAAAAAGTAATTAACTACTATAAAAGAAGATAATGAATCAACTATTATTAGAAATCTTAAAAAATGAAGGAGTTGCAGCATTATCAACTTATGGAAATGATGAACAACATTTAACAGCTACGTGGAATTCTTATATTGAAGTTGATAAAAATAATAACTTATTAATTCCTGTTGGAGGTTATCACAAAACAGAAAGAAACATTAATTCCGGCAGTCAATTATTAATGTTAATAGGAAGTAAAAATGTTGAAGGAAAACACAGTATGGGAACAGGGATGAGGTTGAAAGGATCAGCCAAGTTTATTCGAGAAGGAGAAGTATTTGAAAACAAAAAAAAACGTTTTAATTGGATAAGAGCATTATTAGTTTTTACACCAGAAAAAATTGAACAGCTATTATAATTTTTATAAACAACAATTAAAAATATCAACAAATATCTTCTGTATAGGAAGAAAAAAATATTGATTATATTATGAAAAAAATAAAAACAGTTGGAGTAGTAGGTGCAGGAACCATGGGTGCTGCCATTGCTCAAAAATTTGCTCAAGAAGGTTTTACCGTTTACCTTAACGATAGAGAACAACAATACATTGATAGAGGAATTTCAGGTATTCGAACTATTTTAGAAGAAGGTGTTGAACGTAGATTGTTCACACAAGAAAAAGTAGAAGGAATTCTTAATAACATCAAAGGAACTGTAAATCAACAAGATTTAAAAGCGTGTGATTTAATTGTAGAAGCCATTTTTGAAGATTTTAATGTGAAATGCGAGCTATTTAAAACATTAGATAAAATAGTTCCAACTGATACTATTTTAGCCACAAATACTTCTTCATTTTCAGTAACGGAAATGGCTACTTCGGTATCACATCCTGAGCGTTTTGTAGGTTTGCATTATTTCTATCACGCAGCAAAAAATCGCTTGGTAGAAATTATTCCTGGAGAAAAAACTTCTCCAGAAACCACCAAAGCAGTGTATGAATTTTCGGTGCTTTCGGGAAAAGATCCAATTTATACTGCCGATGCTTACGGTTTTGCTGTTAACCGCTTTTTTGTGCCTTGGCTCAACGAATCATGTAAAATGTTAGAAGAAGGAATTGGTTCTATTGCCGAAATTGATACCATTTGCATGAAAACTTTTGGAATTGGTATGGGTCCTTTTGCATTAATGAATGCTACGGGTGTACCTATTGCCTTACATGCTCAAAAAACATTAGAACATTTTGGTCCTTCTTACAAAGTTGCTAAAAAATTAGAAGAACAAGTGGCAAGCAAACAAAATTGGGATTTAACAGGAACAGGTGAAGTTGCTATTTCTCCTGAAAAAGAAAAAGCAGTAAACGACCGAATTTTAGGTTGTACTTTATTTGTTTGTTCGCAAATTTTAGATGAAAAAGTATGTACTGCAACCGACTTAAATAGAGGTGCAAAAATTGGTTTAAGATGGCGTTTTGGCCCAATAGATTTAATGAATAAATATGGTGAAAATGAAGTAAAACGTATGGTAAATCAATTTGCCAAAATTTACAATGAGCCTGTTCCAAATGGCATTAAAGCCGATAACTGGAAAATGGAATTTGTTACACTTGATATCAACGAAAGTGTGGCAACCATTACCATGTCTCGACCAGAAGACATGAACGCTTTAAACGAAGATGTGATGGGGCAATTGGATTGTAAATTCTCTCAGGCTGAAGCTATGCCTCATGTTAAAACTATTATTTTAACTGGCTCGGGTAAGGCATTTGTTGCTGGTGCAGACATTAAATTCTTTGTGAAAAACATGAAAGCGTCTTCGCTAAATAACATTGTTACGTTTACCAAATACGGACAAGATGTATTAGAGAAAATTGACAAATCTTCTAAAAAAGTTGTAGGTATTTTAAACGGTTTGGCTTTGGGCGGAGGAATGGAATTAGCTCTTTGTTGCGATGTGCTGTTAGCTGTTCCTAAAACTAAAATTGCTTTCCCGGAAACAAGCATAGGCATTTATCCTGGGTTAGGCGGAACTCAACGCTCTGCTCAAAGAGTAGGCAAAGGATTGGCAAAATACTTAGTCTTAACCGGACAAATGTTGGATGCTAAAACAGCTAAAGAAATTGGTTTAATTGATGAAGTGATTCAACCAAGCGATATTTTCGATTATATTTCAGGAAGTAAAGAAACACCAAACAAATCTACTCCACAACTCAGTACCTATTGGAAAGCAATTGCCGATTTTTATGATAAGAACAGTTATAAATCTATCATTGACGGAAGTTATAAAAATGGTAGCATCGACAAAGAAATTATTGGTAAAATGGCTAAAACTATGAGTTTCAAAGCTCCTATTGCTATGGATTTTTCAGAAGAATTAATTGATGCGGCTATGGGTCCTTCATCGGAGCTAGATAAATTAGTAGCTATTTTTTCTACCAAAGACGCCATGCTTGGATTAACAAGCATTGGTAAAAAGGTAGAATACAAAGGAGAATAAAAATGAAAACAACATTAGAAAGTGTAGTAATTAAATTTGCAGGCGATTCGGGTGACGGAATGCAGTTAGCAGGGACTTTATTTACCGATACCACAGCAGTTATGGGAAACGCAATAGCCACTTTCCCAGATTTTCCGTCAGAAATTAGAGCTCCGCAAGGAACAGTTGCCGGTGTTTCAGGTTTTCAAATCCATTTTGGAACGAGTGGCGTTCATAGTCCAGGTGATGCTCCGGATGTTTTGGTTGCCATGAATCCTGCTGCTTTAAAATCAAATTTACACAACCTAAAAGCAGCTTGTACTATTATTCTCGACAGTGATACTTTTTCGAAAAAAACTATTGAAAAAGCAGGTTTTGAAACAAACCCACTTGAAGATAATACCTTAGCAGATTACAAAGTTATTGAAGGACCTATCACTTCGCTTACCAAAGCTGCTTTGGTAGATTTAGGATTGGATAATAAAACTGCAGATCGCTGTAAAAACATGTTTACTTTAGGAATAGTTTTTTGGTTATTTAGCGAACCCTTAGAGCAAACCATTAACTTTTTTAATCAAAAATTTAAAAATAAACCTACCATTGCTGAAGCAAACATTAAAGCAATAAAAGCAGGGTACAATTATGCATTAACCATCGAAGCAATTAAATCTTCATTTACGGTTTTACCCGCAAAAAAAGCTCCCGGAACTTACAGAAATATTACTGGAAATCAAGCAACAGCTTGGGGATTTTTAGCTGCCGCCAAAAAAGCTGAGAAAACATTGTTTTTAGGCTCATACCCTATTACTCCTGCAACAGATATTATGCATGAGCTAACCAAACACAAATGGGCTGGTGTAAAAGTTTTTCAAGCAGAAGATGAAATTGCAGGTATTTGTTCAACCATTGGTGCTGCTTTTGCAGGAAATGTAGCCATAACAACCACTTCAGGACCAGGAATGGCATTAAAAACAGAAGCCATTGGCCTAGCAGTGATGACCGAATTACCAATTGTTATTGTAAACGTACAACGTGGCGGACCAAGTACAGGGTTGCCAACCAAAACAGAACAAAGCGATTTAATGCAAGCCGTTTGGGGAAGAAATGGCGAAAGTCCTGTGGTGGTAATTTCTGCTAGCACACCAGCTGATTGTTTCGATTGGGCTTTTGAAGCAACCAGAATTGCTTTAGAACATATGACTCCTGTAATTCTATTAACAGAAAGTTATTTAGGAAACGGTGCAGAACCATGGAAAATAAAAACATTAAACGAACTTCCTGATATTAAACCGCTCACATTAGAAATTATGGATGCTAATTGGCGACCTTACAATAGAGATGAGGTAAAACTGGCTCGCAAATGGGTAATTCCAGGTACGCCAGAAATGCAACATCGCATTGGTGGTTTGGAAAAAGACGAATATACAGGATGTGTTTCTCACAATCCTCAAAATCATGAGGTGATGGTAAACATTAGAAGCGAAAAAGTAGCTCGTGTTGCCAACTTTATTCCAGAGCAACGATACAAAGGAAAAGATGCTAAAAAATTGTTGGTTGTTGGCTGGGGTGGACAGTTTGGAATTTTGTTTGGAGCTGTAAACAATCTACAAAAAGAAGGTAAAGACATTGCATTTACACATTTCAATTACATCAATCCGTTACCAAAAAACACTGCAGAAATATTTGCAAAGTTTGATACAATTTTAGTGTGCGAATTAAACAATGGACAGTTTGCCAACTATTTAAGAGCTGTGTTACCACAATTTAAGTACGAGCAATTTAACAAAGTTCAAGGATTACCATTTAAAATTTCCGAACTAAAAGCTAAGTTTAATGAATTATTAGAGAAAAAATAAAATGGAAACAAATACAGTACAATGTGCTTTAAAGCCTAGAGATTATGCTAGTGATCAAGAAGTAAAATGGTGTCCGGGTTGCGGGGATTACGCTATTATTAACGCTGTTCAGAAAGCTTTTTCGGAATTAAATCTTAAAAAAGAAAATGTAGCCATCATTTCAGGAATTGGTTGTTCTTCTCGTTTCCCTTATTATATGGATACCTATGGTTTTCATACCATACACGGAAGAGCAGCTGCTGTTGCAACAGGGGTTAAATTAGCCAATCCTGAGTTAAGTGTTTGGATGATTTCAGGCGATGGCGATTCATTAGCTATCGGAGGAAATCATTTTATTCATGCAATAAGAAGAAATATCAATTTTAACCTGATTTTATTTAACAACGAAATTTATGGATTAACAAAAGGGCAATATTCACCTACATCAGAAAAAGGAAAAATCACTAAATCTTCACCTTATGGAACTGTAGAAAGTCCGTTTAGTGTTGGTGAATTAGTATTAGGAGCTCAAGGACAATTTTATGCCCGAGTTCCTGATACGGATGTAAAATTAATGACTCAGGTAACGATTGAAGCCGAAAAACATCGAGGTTTATCATTGGTTGAAGTATTACAAAACTGTGTAATTTTTAATGATAAGACACATGCCGCCATTACTGCTAAAGAAAATAAAGCTAATAATCAGTTAATTTTGGAACATGGAAGACTTATGCTTTTTGGAGAAAATAATAGCAAAGGACTTCGTTTAAATGGGTTAAATCTTGAGGTAGTTACCATTGGCCAAAACGGTATTACCGAAGCAGATATTTTGATTCATGATGCCTCTGCAAAGTCAAATGTGCTCCACAATATGCTTATTCAAATGACATTACCTGATTTCCCTATTGCTATGGGTATAATTAGAAATGCAAATGCACCAGTTTTCGATCAAGAATTTACTGCCCAAATTATACAACAACAAGAATTGTCAAAATTTAAGTCAATAGACGATTTATTTATGAGTGGAAATACTTTTACAATAAACAATTAGTCAGTTTGTTTAAATAATTAAATCATACATTATTTTATTATTTTTGATATTTGTATTATCCTTACCAAAAAGTCTGGCTATAATAGGAAAATATTCTGACTATTTACTTCGTAAAAAAATCTATATTTTTTTCAAAGTCAGTAATGTGATCTAATTATAAATACATAATTTATTAATTTATAAAATATTAAAAGATATTTAGGTCTTTTTATATTTTGTATTAAAAAAGTTGTATCTTTGCCCTATAAATTAATAACCAACTAAAACCAAAAAGTTATGGAAAACATAGATAACAAAACTGTAGCCGAAATAGTTACAGAAAACATTAAAACAGCAGATGTATTTAAGAAAAACGGTATAGACTTTTGCTGTGGCGGACATGTTTCTGTGCAAGAAGTATGTGCAAAAAAAGGCATTGATTATGCAAGTTTAAAAGAAGAAATCCTGAAAATAGGAAAGCAACAACAAGGTAGTCATGATTTTAACACTTGGGATTTAGATTTCCTTAGCGATTACATCATTAATACACACCACAAATACGTGCAAGAAGCTAGCTTAATTATTGCTCAGTATGCCGAAAAAGTGGCTAAAGTTCATGGTCATCACTACACTGAAACTATTGAAATTAACAAGTTATTCCTTGAAATTGCGAATGAATTAAGCAGCCACATGCAAAAAGAAGAAGGTATTTTATTTCCTTATATAAAAGAATTAGCTGCGGCAAAAAAGAAAGGAGAAAAAATTCCAACACCACATTTTGGCACCATAAAAAATCCTATAAACATGATGGAAGATGAACATACCGGAGCCGGAGAAATTCTTTTTAAAATTAAAGATTTAACCAACGATTTTAATCCTCCATCGGGTGCTTGCAACACTTTTAGAGCTTTATATGCAAAGCTGGAAGAATTCCAAAATGATTTGTTCCAACACATTCATTTAGAAAATAATATTTTATTTCCAAAAGCCATTGCTTTAGAAGCCGAAATGTTAAATTAAATTGATAATTTTGAGGTCTGAATTATGTTGTCAAAATCTTGTGTATACGCCCTAAGAGCCATTGTTTATGTCGGACATAACGGTTCCGAAAATCATAAAATTGGCATTAAAGAAATCGGTGAAGAACTTGATTTGCCTGTACACTTTTTGAGTAAAATTCTTCAACTGTTAGTTAAACACAACATTCTTCAGTCTACAAAAGGCCCTCATGGTGGCTTTTATATTAATGAAGCATCAGGTAAAATAAAGCTAATTAGAATAATTGAAGTAATTGACGGATTATCGTTCTTTCACAAATGCGGTTTAGGTATGCACGAATGTTCAGACTCGCATCCTTGTCCGCTACACGATGACTTTATCGTTTTTAGAGAAGGGTTGAATAAAATTTTCTCCACTAAAACAATAAACGACTTGGTAAAAAAAGTGGAAGATGGAAATGCATTTATTCGAAATTTAAACACGAAAAATTAAACATATTATAAAAACAATTAAAATAATTTAAAATGAAAAAAGTAACATTAAACGTATTAACAGTAACCCTAATGTTAGGAATGGCTACTTTGGTAGCTTGTGGTGGTTCTTCTGAGGAAGCTAAAGAAACTACAAAAGATGCTGTTGAAGAAGCTACAGAAATTGTAGAAGAAGTTAAAGAAGAAATAGTTGAAGCTACTATTTCTGGTGAAGAAGTATTTACATCTAAAGGCTGTGTAGCTTGTCACCAATTAGAAACAAAAACGGTAGGCCCTTCTTTAAAAACGATTGCTGCAGCTTATGATGCTAATAAAGATGGATTAACTGCTTTCCTAAAAGAAGAAGGTGAAGCTATTGTTGATCCTGCTCAAGCTGCTGTTATGCAACCACAACTTGCTGTAACAAAAGCTTTACCAGCTGCGGAATTAGAAGCGTTAACCGATTATATATTAAGCAATAAATAAAACTTTTATTTCCTTCCATAAAATTTATGAGGTATAACAATAAAATTAACTGTATAGATTGTGAAAACACCAATTGTTTCATAAAAAAACATTGTTTAAATGATATTGAACAATCTGTTAGAATACATGAAAACAAATTCGTCAATAGATACACTAAAAACCAATTAATTTTTATGGAAGGAAATTTTGTTGACAGCATTAATTTCATTCAATCTGGAAGGGTAAAAGTTTTTAAAAAAGGTGCTTTTGGTAAAGACCAAATTATACGCCTGATTTCTGATGGTGAAATTTTTGGACATAGAGGTTTATCCGATGCCGAAAAGTTTAGTATTTCAGCAACTTCTATAACCGATACCATGATTTGTAGTTTTGATAAACCTTTTTTCTTTAAACTATTAAAATCTACTCCTGAACTTACTTTTAACCTCATGCTTTATTTTGCTAACGAGCTTAATCACGAGGAAAACAAGCTTAGAGACCTTTCTATTTTTAATGTTAGAGAAAAAGTTGTCAAAGCACTATTAATAATGATTAATGCTTATGGATTGAATGAGAAAAATGAAATTAATCATGCTCATGAACTAAGCAGACAAGATATTGCCGAATTAGTAGGATTAAACTCTAATCAGGTAACAAAAATTTTAGCTGATTTAAAAGAGGACAACATTCTGGAAACAAACAATAAAAAAATAAAAATTATCAACCTTAAAAAACTAAAGAGAATAGTAAATATTTAGCAGTTTATTGATGATTTATATCATACCAATTCCTTCCAAATAAAGCTGTCTTAATTGATTTATATCAATAATTATAACAAGAGGTTGTTTGTATTTTTGAAAATAAAAGATATAAAGGTCTTTTAATATTTATTAAACAATTATAAACTAAAAACAAAAAGCTATGCTAACAAAAAGTCAAGCGAAAATATTCTTCCTAGCAGGAACAATTATTTTCTCCGTATTATTTCTTGGTTTGTCGTACGATACGCATGTAAACAAGCATGATGACCAAACCAATGCAGATAAAATAACACCGGAAGTTGTTGCCGGAAAACATTTATGGGAAGCCAACAACTGCATGGGCTGTCATACCATATTTGGAGAAGGTGCCTATTATGCACCAGAGCTTACCAAAGTAATTGAACGCAGAGGAGCTCCTTATGTAAAAGGTGTTTTAATGTCACCAACTCCCTGGGGCGAACACACCAGTGGAAGAAAAATGGTGGCTTATGGTTTTTCTGAAGAAGAAGCTAACAACCTTATAGCATATTTTGAATGGATAGGAAAGGTTGACCTGAACGGTTTCCCTGCCAAACCAAAATATGAAATTAAAAAAACAAAATAATTAAACAATAACTAAAATTTAATGTCATGAAATATACAACACAAAAAGTAGCTTATTGGTTCTTCCTATCGGCATTAGGACTGTTAGCTCTGCAAATCGTTTATGGTTTTATTATGGGGTTTGCCCACATGGGAATAGATGGTTTGCACGATTTTATTCCCTTTAATACTGCACGAGCAGTTCATACCAACTTGTTAGTTTGTTGGTTGTTATTAGGGTTTATGGGTTCCGCTTATTACATTATTCCAGAAGAGTCTCAAAATGAATTGTACTCACCAAAATTAGCCTACATACAGCTTATAAGCTTTTTAGCGGTAGGTGTTACAGCTGTTATTGCTTATCACTTTAACTGGTGGGAAGGGCGTAAATTCTTAGAAATTCCTCGTCCGTTAGATTATTTAGTGGTGGTTAATGTGCTAGCCTTCTTATTTAATATTTTAATGACCTTATTTAAAGGAAAAAGACAAACAACTACTTCTTTAGTATTAACCATGGGATTATTATTCTCTGCCCTACTCTACTTACCCGGAATGATTTGGTTTGATAGCCAAACTTTAGATTCTTTTTACAGATGGTACGTAGTTCACCTTTGGGTAGAAGGCGTTTGGGAATTAATTATGGGAGGTATTTTGGCTTTCTTATTAATTAAAATTACAGGTGTTGATAGAGAAGTAATTGAAAAATGGTTGTATGTAATTGTAGGATTAACCTTCTTATCTGGTATTTTAGGAACAGGTCACCATTTTTACTACATTGGAGCTCCTTCTTACTGGTTATGGATTGGAGGAATATTCTCAGCATTAGAACCTTTAGCTTTCTTAGCAATGGCTTTATTCGCTCTTAACATGTACAGAAAAGGCGAGAAAAAACATCCAAACAAAACCGCTTTAAACTGGACATTAGGAGCTGCTATTACTTCATTTGTTGGTGCTGGTTTATTAGGTGCTGCTCATACGTTACCTAATGTAAATCTTTACACTCACGGAACATTAGTAACTGCAATGCACGGGCATATGGCTTTCTGGGGAGCTTACGCAATGATAGTGTTGGCTATTATAGCTTATGCAATGCCTAACCTTACCGGAAGAAAATTATTCAACAACGGAATTTCTCAATACGCCTTTTGGTTAAGTAATATTGGAATGATAGGCATGACTGTAGCGTTTGGTGTTGCTGGTGTTGCCCAAGTTTATTTAGAAAGAATTTTGGGAGTTGACTTTATGGAAACTCAAAAAGAAATTGAACCTCACTTTTTAGTATTAGTGCTTTGTGCTTCAGGTTTTACAGCAGGAATAACCTTATATATTATCAACTTTTTTAAATTCGGAAAACCAACCGATGAAGCGCTTGTAGCTGCATCATAATAAATTTTGTTATTGATTGATGGGAATCAGGGGGCGAAAAGCTCATAATTTTAAGCCCCCTGTTTTTTCTAAAAACTATTTTTATAACCACTTAACTAAAAAATCATGGAAACAATATTTTATAAATCAATAGATAAAGAGCAAGAAATTTTTGAACATGCTTATAAAAATAAGTTACCTCTTTTGCTCAAAGGACCAACTGGAACAGGAAAATCAAGGTTTGTAGAGTTTATGGCTCAAAAAATGGGCAAAAAACTATACACCATTGCTTGTCATGAAGAAACTTCCTCTACCGATTTAATTGGCAGGTACATTTTAAAAGGTGCAGAAACTGTTTGGATTGACGGCCCTATGACCAGAGCTGTAAAAGAAGGTGCATTTTTATATTTAGATGAAATTGCCGAAGCTCGTCCCGACATTATTGTAGCACTACATTCACTTACCGACCACCGTAGAAGTTTGTACATAGATAAAACTGGCGAAACCATTACTGCCGATGAAAACTTTATGTTGGTTGCTACTTACAATCCAGGTTATCAAAGAGGATTTAAAGAACTGAAACCTTCTACTCGTCAACGATTTATATCCTTATCATTCAACTATCCTAAAAAAGAAATTGAATCTGAAATTTTAATAAAAGAAACAGGTATTGATGATGATACTGCTAATAAATTAGTAAAACTTGGAGCTAAAATCAGAAACCTAACAGAACTAGGTTTGGCAGAAACAGTTTCTACTCGTTTGCTGGTTGATGCTGCATTATTAATTAAAAGTGGCTTACCTCAACGACTTTCGTGTGATGTTGCCATTGCAGAACCTTTAAGTGATGATGAAGATACCACTAATGCTATTAAAGATTTAATTAGTTTGAGTATTTAATTAGAGTCTGTCTGTAAAGTCCAACTTCTTCGTTATTCTTGTTTCAAAAAACCAGTCATTTACAAAAGTAAACTCCTGATTTTCAAAACTGCGAAAGCCTCGAATTTAAACTTTACAGTTCAGCCTCTCGATATTACCAACAAGATACTAGTTGAAAATACTTAAACAATGAACAATGGCTTTGCGTGTTGGAAACTCCTCCCCTTTGGGGCGGACAAAGTCTAGTGGACTTTGGAGCGAGCAAGTGTGAAAGATGGGGCTAACTAACTTTGAACCTTAAACTTATTCAAGCATGGAAATCGATCAAATATTATTTAAAAGGTTTTATAAATTCTATAAAAAATTCACCGACAAAGTTGATGAAGAAGAACAAACTAGAACGGTAATTTTAGAACCTTTAAAACCCAGACTAACACTTCTGGCAAGGGCTTTGTCTGGTTTGCAAAACGACATTATTACTTCCGAGCGTGAAGGTGGCTGGTCGGGCTTAAATTTTTATTTACCCGAAAAAGTATCCTTTAACCTTACTACCGAAGATAATATTAATTTCTATCTTTTTAGAACACTATATTTATCTGTTCAACAGCAATTAAAATTAAATTGGAAAGATGATGATGAATTTATAGCCTCAGAAGCCAAAGAAAAAGCGTTAGAAAATGCAGAACTTATTTTAGCGGCTTTATTTAATGAATATCCTGCCACCAAATCCATTTACGAAAGTCAGAAAGCAAATCTTGAAAACTATTATGCCAGTAAAGAATTAGCTCCTGACTACAGTTGGCTTTATGGCAAATGGATGCGTATCAATCAAAAAGCTTTTAATGCAAAAACTGAAGCTTTAAATGACTTAAAAAGTCTGTTGGAAGAAAATGAAATTACTACCGAATTAGCTGCTAATCCGAGTGATGAAGTAGAAACAGTAGCTGTAGATCAGAAACAAGCGGAAGACAGTGTCGCTCATAATCAATTTGAAAAAGTGGATACCCTATCAGAATTTAACGGTACGTTTAAAGAAATGGATGGCGATGACACCTTAAGTGATGATGAAGAAGCACTAAGAGAGTTAAGCTTAAAACATACTGTAAGAACAGATGAGTCCAATCATTCTGTATATCAGGCAGAATTTGTAAATAGCACCAACTCCATTTTAGCCGAAACAAATAATACGGATAGTCATTTTCTGCACTACGATGAGTGGGATTACAAAAACAGAGTTTACAAAAAAGACTTTTGTCGGGTATTTCCTAAAAAAGCTGCTAATAGTAATACCGATTTTGCTCAACAAATAATCAGCGAAAACAAAAAAACCAAGCAACATCTGCTCAAAATATTTGCAAACATTCATCAGGAATATGAAAAAGTAACCCGAGTAAATTTTGGCGAAGAAATTAATATTGACGCTACAACCGATGCATTAATAGAAATTTTTAGCAACAAAACACCTTCGGAAAAAATTTACAACACTTCCCGAAAAAGAAAAAAAGACCTTTCTGTTTTGTTATTGATGGATACTAGCCTTTCGGCAGATGGTTATGCCAACAACCACAAAGTATTGGATGTGGAAAAAACTGCTGTGTTACTTTTTGGAGAAGCCCTCAACGAGTTTAATGTTAATTTTCAAATAGATACGTTTTCATCCAGAACAAGAAATAATTGCTCTTATAAAAGCATAAAAACTTTTGATGAAAACTGGTTGAAAGTGCGCAATAAAATTGGTGCTATAGAAGCTGAAGATTTCACCAGAATTGGTACAGCTCTTCGTCATGCCGGAAATTTAATAGACAAAGAACCCACTCAAAAAAAGTGGATTATCTTACTTTCTGACGGCAAACCTAATGATTACGACACTTACGAAGGACAATACGGTATTCATGATGTAAAAAAAGCATTACAAGAACTCAAAAACAAACACATAAAAACATTCTCGTTGGCTATAGAAGCTCAAGCAAAATACTATTTACCCCAAATGTTCGGACATAAAAACTACGCTATACTTCCCAATCCGACAGAGCTGCCTTATGCTTTTGCTAAATTTTACAAACAATTAATGCTAACCTAACAAAGCTTTTATAATGAATCAACAACATAAATCTATATACTACCCTCCAGGTGGCATACTCATATGGTTTTTAATTATTTTAGAAATTTTCACCTTTTTAGGAGGGATTATGGTTTTTCTGAACTACCGAACAGAAGAGCTTAGTTTATTTCAAGAAGCTCAACAACAACTCAATCCCTTAATCGGAACAATTAACACTATTGTTTTGATTATTAGCGGATATTTTATTGCAAACAGCATCCATTTTATTAAAAACAGTGAGAATAAAAAAGCTGCTCGTTCTATTTTAATTAGTCTACTTTTGGGAGTAACTTTCCTAATTATTAAATCTGCTGAATACTATGCTAAAATGGAGCAAGGTATTGGTTTAAGCGACAATACTTTTTTTACTTTTTATTGGATGATGACCGGTTTTCATTTTATTCACGTACTTTTTGGAATAGGACTACTTACCTACATGTACATTGGAATTAATAAAAACACCTATCATTCAGAAAATTATTTTGATGTAGAATCATCTGCAACTTATTGGCATTTGTGCGATTTAATTTGGATATTAATTTTCCCTATATTTTATCTTATTTAAACCTAAAAACTATGCTGAAAGAAATAAAAATAAACACCCTAATCCTAACCGTTTTACTTGCTCTTATTATTGTTATTTTCCTACTAGCAGAAAACAAAGCAAGCTCCTCTTTTTCTATTATAGCAAGCCTAACAGCTGTAAAATTTATGGCAGTAAGTTTTCAGTTTATGGAAACCAAAAAAGCTAACCTCTTCTGGAAAATATTGATCTGTCTATTTGTTGTTGCTTTTCTAATAGGGGTGTTTGTCTTGAATTAGGAAATTTAAAGCAACATAAAAAAATAGCTTTTATACTCTAATTAAAAACATGACTTATATCACAAAATAAACTTCCAAATCTTCGCTTTTTTAATGAAATACATCATTTACTATAGCTATTTTTACCACTAAATTTGAAGTGTGATTAAGAAAAATAAAAATGATATTTTATGACTAGCATCATATTGTTTTTATTAACTTTATCGCAATAAGAATTTAACCTGTAAATCAAAAACCTAAATATCATGAAACAAACGAATTTAATCTTTTTAATTTCAATAGCGTTGTTTGCATTTGCTTGCAGCAACCCATCTGAAAAGAAAGCTAAAAAAAGTGTAGATGCAACTTCAATTCCTGTTGATGGAGAAATGGAAGCAGAGTTAACATCACCACCATTAGTACCAAAACCAATTGGCGACAGAGCTGCTAAAAAACTAATTGTTCACATGGAAATTTTAGAACAAGAAGGCGAAATGGCTAACGGAGTTAGTTATGTTTATTGGACTTTTGGAGGTAGCGTTCCGGGTTCTTTCATCAGAACAAGAGTGGGCGATGAAGTAGAATTTCATTTAAAAAATCATCCCGATAACAAATTGCCTCACAACATCGATTTACATGCTGTAACGGGTCCGGGTGGTGGAGCAGAATCTTCATTTATTGCTCCGGGACATGAAAAAGTTTTTTCTTTCAAAGTATTGAACCCAGGTTTATATGTTTACCACTGTGCTACTGCTCCTGTCGGAATGCATATTGCTAACGGCATGTATGGTTTAATTTTAGTTGAACCGGAAGGTGGTTTACCTGCTGTTGATAAAGAATACTATGTAATGCAAGGTGATTTCTATACTAAAGGAAAAAATGGACAACCTGGTTTACAACCTTTCGATATGCAAAAAGCTGTTGACGAGCATGCTGACTATGTAGTTTTTAACGGAAAAGTTGGTGCATTAACTGGCGACAATGCCATTACTGCAAATGTGGGTGAAACAGTTAGATTATTTGTAGGTAATGGTGGACCAAACTTAGTTTCTTCTTTCCATGTTATTGGTGAAATTTTCGACAAAGTATATGCTGAAGGAGGAACTACCATTAACGAAAATATCCAAACTACTTTAGTTCCTGCCGGTGGTGCTGCCATTGTAGAATTTAAAGTTGAAGTTCCCGGTACTTTTATCTTGGTTGACCACTCTATTTTTAGAGCATTTAACAAAGGTGCTTTAGGGATGCTAAAAGTAAAAGGAGAAGAAAACAAAAAAGTTTATTCAGGAGAACTAATGGAAGGAATTTACAAACCAGAAGGTGGTGGAATTCAGGAAATGCCTAATACAGGTGAAGCTCCTACTGCTAAAATAGCAACTACTGTAGCCGAAAGAATTGAAATGGGTAAACAAGTATATTCTCAAACTTGTGTGGCTTGTCACCAAACTAACGGAGAAGGTTTACCAAATGCATTCCCTCCTTTAGCTAAAGCTGACTTCTTAAATGCAGATGTAGATAGAGCTATTGACATTGTATTAAACGGTTTAACAGGAGAAATTACTGTAAACGGAAACAAATATAATAGTGTAATGACGGCTCAAAATATTACTGATGAAGAAATTGCAAATGTATTAACTTACATCTATAACAATTGGGGAAATAACAAAACTGAAGTTACTCCATCAATGGTAAAAGCTGTTAGAAACAAAAAATAATAATGCGACTAAGAAATTTATCATTAGTACTTATACTGTTTAGCAATATTGTATTTGCTCAACAATCAACAAAAACTGTTGCCATCAAAGGGGGAAAATACATCCCCCTTTATGGTACAGATACTTCTGTTGTTACCGTTGAAGATTTCCACATGGACATCCATCCGGTAACACACCAACAATATTTAAACTTTGTAATTGCCAACCCTAAATGGAAAAAAACCAAAGTAACGCGTTTGTTTGCTGACAAAGGTTATTTAATGGATTGGACTAGCGATACAACTTTCAGTAATACGATTTCTAATTCTCCAGTAAACACCGTTTCTTGGTATGCAGCAAAAGCCTATTGCGAATATGTTGGAAAAAGATTACCAACAGTGGATGAATGGGAATATGTAGCCATGGCTGACGAAACCAAAAAAGATGCTCGCGTGGACAGTCTTTACAATCAAAAAATATTAAGCAGCTACGAAACACCAAAAACCTACCTAAAACAAGTAGGAAAAACGAATAAAAATATTTGGGGTGTTTACGATTTACACGGTTTAGTTTGGGAATGGACATTAGATTTTAATTCTGTTTTAATTTCTGGAGAATCTAGAAAAGATGTAGATACCGACAGAGATTTGTTTTGTGCTGGTGGTGCTGTAGGAGCTAAAGACTTAATGAATTATGCTGCTTTTATGCGTTACGCCTTTAGAGGAAGTTTAAAAGCCAATTTTTGCATTAAAAATTTAGGTTTTAGATGCGTAAAAGATTAAAATGAAAAAAATGAAATATTACTTTCCTATTCTATTCTTATTATTTGTACTATTTTCGTGTAATAATAGACCATCAGATGAAACTACCACAACAGAAAGTGCAGTTGAAGCAACTGAAGAATTTGATGAAATGTCTATCTTTCAGCTGCCTTCCACTTGGAAAACTCAAAACAATGAGACCGTTGAATTTAAGGATTTTCAAGGCGAAGTATTAGTAATGGTGATGATTTACACCTCATGCAAAGCTGCTTGTCCGAGATTAGTTGCCGATATGAGAAACATTGAAGCCAAAGTTAAGTCTGAAGCAAAAAAGCCCGTAAAATACATTTTAGTAAGTATAGATCCTGAAACAGATACTCCTGAAAGATTAAAAGCTTTTGCAATAGAAAACCAAATGGACACTGAACAATGGATTTTCCTGCAAGGCTCTGATGAAAACACCAGAGAATTTGCAAATATTTTAGCAGTAAAATACAAAGAAATATCTCCCTTAGATTTCTCTCACTCCAACATTATTAGTGTTTTCAATCAACAAGGAGTGTTAGTTCATCAACAAGAAGGCTTAGGTGTTGACAATGAAACTACCGTTGATAAAATTATTGAATTGGTAGCCCACTAAAATCTTCCATAGGGGGACTTCACCAACACCCATATCCAATTTTCATTCATTCGAAGCTGCCATAAGCAGCAAGATTACAACATCTGAGGTGTGTTTTATTTTTCTATTTACATAGTTTTACATAGATTCCCGCCTTCGCGGGAATGACGCATAGAGATAGAACATCAAATAATTAAACACCATCTTACCTTTTACGTCATTCCCGAAATTTTCAAGGAACGCAGAAAATTTCGGGAATCTCTTTTAATTTAAGGTAGTAAACTCTCAACCAACAAAACCCCAAAAAACCATTTTAACGATTTAGTATAAATAGTAACTTTACAAAAAAAGTAAAGCTATGAAACCAACTCCCGAACATAATGAACGCATCGCAAAAATGACTTTTGCATCGGTATATCCACACTATGTTACCAAAGTAGAGAAAAAAGGCAGAACAAAAGAAGAATTGCATCAAGTAATAGCATGGCTAACCGGCTTTAACGATAAAAAACTACAAGAACTCATTGATAACAAAGTAACTTTTGAAACCTTCTTTCAACAAGCTTCCATACACCCAAATGCCCACCTTATTACAGGAACAATATGCGGATATCGCATAGAAGAAATTGAAAATCCGCTAACACAACAAGTAAGGTATTTAGACAAGTTAGTTGATGAATTGGCTAAAGGGCGTAAAATGGAAAAAATCCTGCGAAATTCATAATACTTTCATTCACAGGTAAGATAACTGAAACAGCCTGTTAACTAAAACATCAACCATAAAAATCCGGTTAGTTGATTTATAAGCTATTTTTTATATTTTTGAAAAAAATAGGTATGACAGATTTTTAAATTTTATCATACACAAAAACAACAGTGGATTTCGATCAAATTTATCAACAACACAAAAAACTCGTATTCAATCTAGCATTGAATTACAGTAATATTGTGGAGGATGCCGAAGAAATTACACAAGATGTTTTTATGAAAGTACATCAAAATCTTAATACCTTTAAAAATAATGCTGATATTAAAACTTGGCTTTATCGACTTACAATTAACCAATCTCTTGATTTTATAAAAAGTAAACAGCGAAAAAAAAGAAACTTTTTGATCAATTTATTTAGTGTAAGCCAAACCGAGGTCTATTCTGAATGTAGCGATTTTAATCATCCGGGAATTGAGATGGAAAATAAAGAAGCCTTTAAATCATTAATGAATAAAATCTATCAACTTCCGGAAAATCAAAAATCAGTGATTATTTTATTAAAAATAGAAGATTTAACACAAAAACAGGTGGCAGAAATTATGCAAATAAGCGAAGGAGCTGTCGAATCATTATTTCAACGTGCAAAATCTAATCTAAAAAAACACTTTAATAACGAAGGAAGTATATCAACAAAATCGTCTAATACAACATGAATCAAAACATAGAATTACTTAAAAAAATAAAAAAGGTAGAAGTTGCTGATAACTTGTACGATAAAATAATGCTACGTATCGAACAAAAATCGAACACTTTAGCATTTTACAAGGTTTCGATAGCCGCCTCTTTGGTTATTGGGTTGCTTTTAGGTGAAGTGCTTCTCGTTATCCAAGGTAACAAAGACAATCCAACTTCTTCTCAAGTAACTACTTTAGTAACTATTAACAACAATTCGCTCTATTATGAATAAAAAACATTTTTACATTTTTCTTATTGGGCTCTTAATTATTAGCAATTTCTTTTTGCTCTATTTTTTACTGCAAAAACCAAAGGGGCATATGCCCCCTAATGGCCCCAAAAATATAATTATAGAACGACTTCGTTTTGACGACAATCAAATCATTGACTACGAAAAATTAATTCATCAACATAGAAAGGATATTCAAGAAAATGACCTAAAAATTCTAGCATTAAAAAATCAATTGTATCTGTTACTAATGGAGAATGAAGTAGAATCATCAATTGATTCGCTCACAACAGAAATAGGTAAAATTCAAAAAAACATTGAGAAAATTCATTTTTCACATTTCCAAGACATTAAAGCACTCTGTAACCAAGAACAAATGGATGAATTTGAAATATTATCTAAAGAATTAGCAGCCATCTTTAATCATAAAAAACATTTAAACCATCCGCCAAAATGAAGTTTTATTTCATTCTTTATTTATTTTTTTATGCCCTAAATATCAATGCTCAAGGCACTATGAGTATTCGTTTTATACCAACAATTTTTAATGAAAATTTAGAACTAAACAAGGCATATCATTTTGAGGATCAAGAATTAACAATAAGCAATTTCAAATTTTACATTACTGATGTATCATTTTACAAAAATGATTCACTGGTTGCTGTGCTTCCTAAGAAAGCGTATTTGATTGATGTTTTGGATTCTACTTCTTTAACCATTTCAACCGCCAAAACCAGAGATTTCAATGTCATTAAATTCAATATTGGTGTTGATAGCCTTACGAGCGTTTCCGGTGTATTTGATGGCGATTTAGACCCAATGAATGGGATGTATTGGACTTGGCAAAGTGGTTATATTAATTTTAAATTGGAAGGAAGCTCTACCAAATGTCCTGCAAGATTAAATAAATTTTATTGGCACATTGGTGGTTATATGAATCCTTTCAATGCTCAAAGAGAAATAACGTTAGCCACAACATCAAATGAAAATGTTGCTATCAATATACAATTAGACACATTATTTCGAAGCATTGATCTGTCAACCACCTATCAAGTAATGTCTCCCGGGAAACCGGCAATACAAATTGCTGATGAAATTCCTGCCATTTTCAAAACTCCAAAATAATGCACAAAAAATTTGTTTTAATTTTAGCAGCTATTATCGCAATGTCATTTGTATTGATAAAACAAGGCTCCATGTTTTATCAACCGGAATATTTCCCAAAACCAACGTATAACTTTACTCAAAATCCATTAGATAGTCTGACAATAGAATTAGGGAGAACGTTGTTTTACGACCCTATTCTATCTGTAGATAATAGTATTTCTTGTGCTTCATGTCATTCTCCTTACAATGCTTTTGCACATACCGACCACGATTTAAGCCACGGTATTTTTGATTCTATTGGTAATAGAAATGCCCCTGCCCTTTTCAATTTAGCATGGCAAGAATCATTTATGTGGGATGGCGCCATCAATCATCTAGATATGCAAGCCTTAGCACCTATTGAACACCCAAAAGAAATGGGAAGCAATATTAAGGAACTATTAAATAAATTGAATGATTCAACAGAATATAAACGATTGTTTTATTACACTTTTAACGACTCCATCATTACAAGCTCAAAATTGTTAAAAGCACTTTCACAATTTCAATTGACCTTAGTTTCTGCCCATTCAAAATACGATATGGTTATGTTAGGAAAAGAACAATTTACACCTCAAGAAAAAAATGGATACGAGCTTTTCAAAAAAAATTGTAATAGCTGTCATTCCGAACCCTTATTTTCCAATTATGCATTTAAAAATAACGGACTGCCTATTGATACAACATTAAATGATTACGGCAGATTTACAATTACTCAACATGAAGAGGACAAATTAAAATTTAAAGTACCTAGCTTACGTAATTTATCTTATACCTATCCCTATATGCACGATGGGAGATTTAACACATTAAAAGAAGTGTTAAAACATTATTCTGATGAAATTCAAAAAACAAATTCACTTTCACCGGAATTAACAACCCCAATTATTTTGAGTTCTAATGAAAAAGTGGATCTCATTGCTTTTTTATTAACCCTTAATGACCAAGCTTTTGTATTTGACAAAAAACATCAATTCAAAAAAATTTCCAATATACCGAAGGAATAAAAAATAAATAGCGTCTAATAGAATAATTAATTTAACAACTAATTTAAACTTCACAACATGCAGAAAATAATTTTAACCATTAGCACTTTACTATTGGCATTCCTCCAACTGAATGCACAAACCAATCCTGCCATCACCGGTTGGTTGCAAAACACTACAATTACAGGTACTTATTATGTATCCGGTAATTCAACACCCATTTCAAATGGCATTTTAGTAAACTGTCAGTTAGTAGAATATTCTAACGACCATGTTTATGTACATACGAAAGGTATTCCTGCTTATCCTACCGGACCATTTTTGGACGGAAATCCTTCGCAAGCTCAAGATCAAAACGCCATTTTTAGATTCCCATTAAATCCTGTAGAAAATACAGGCACTCCTACTCCCACTACAATGGGAAATATAGGAGTTTTTATTAATGGTGTAGCATTATTCGATTATAGAGATGGAGTAGCTTGGAATCCATCAACAAATGCTTTGTGTGGCGGTCCTGGCAATCCTCCTTGTCCGGGCGGACCAGGAGCTACTCTTGACTGGAATAGAGATGCAATAGTAGCAGAAATGGGTGGATTTGATTGTTCTAAAGCACATCCTGCTATGGGAAATTATCACCACCACCAAAATCCTTCCGCTTTTAAATTAGATTTAAATGTAGTTTCAACCATTTGTAATTTATACGATGCCGATGGTTTGTATTTTATTGACAGCACACAACACGCTCCATTAATTGGTTTTGCTTATGATGGCTTTCCGATTTATGGCGCATATGCTTACTCTGATACCAATGGTACTGGAACCATTACAAGAATGAAATCAGGTTATCAGCTAAAAGCAAATAGAGGAGCAGGAACAGTTCCATCAACAAGCACTTGGCCTATGGGAACGTTTAGAGAAGATTATGAATATGTAGCCCACCCTGGTCAAACCGATTATTTAGATGAACATAACGGACGTTTTTGCATCACACCGGAATACCCGGCTGGTATTTACTGCTATTTTGCTACTGTAGATGAAAATTGGAACTCTGCTTATCCGTATGTAGTGGGACCTACTTTTTACGGAACCTACGCAGATAGAAAAGTGACTTCTGTTACTCAAGCTACAACTGTTTATAATGATCCATTATCTATAAATGAAAACGAATTTTCAAACTTAAACATCAATATATTTCCAAATCCGGCATCCGACCTTATTGCCATTCAAATAGGTGGAGTTAATAACCACGATTTAGAAGTAAAACTTTTTGATATACAAGGAAAATTGGTGGAATCATCAAAAATAAATAAGGGACAAACCATCGGTTATTTTGATATACAAACCTTATATTCAGGAATTTATTTTGTACAAATTGCTTCAGGAGAATTTCATTTATCACGTAAAATAATCATTGAAAAATAATGATTTACTACTACCAGCATATAAACGCAAGAGTGGAAATATAAAATCCCTCCCGCGTTTATATGCCAATTATTACAGACACTTGGCTTCAAGCTACAAACCAATACACAAAACTCTCTATTAGTGTCATATCGAACGAAATTTTACCGGTTGAGGCACGAAACTCAGTAAAATGAAGCTTGAGATATCTTCTTGATTAGGAAATGAAATTTTAAATCAGAGTTTAAGGTTAATCATTAAGAAGATATTTAACAATAACTCTTTTATTTTAAATCAATGAATTGTTGCGGCTTTGCGGTCGACAGCATTTTTCTATCCCGACTACTCGGGATGAAAAATATTGCTCAATATGACAATTCCCATACGTGTCACCAGTATGTCTCTCGTGATTTATCAACCCAAAATTCGACAGCAACTCAAAGTTAGTTCCCTCCCTATCAAACACATTTGTAATGTGTCCACACGTACAAGTAACTGTAGTGATTTTAAAATAAAACCAACAACCAAAAAAAGTCATTTGGCTAATTTATTTGATTTATAAACTATTTTTAATATATTTGAAATTAGTACTTATGACTAAGTCATCATGTTATGTTATAAGTTATAGCCAATATAACAACCAAACGAAAAACAATTAAACTAAACAACTATGATAAAATCAATTAAATTACTGACTGTTTTAACAACAATTCTCATATTGTTTTCCTTTACATACAAGAGTTCAAATGAATTTATTGGAACTTATGGTGTTTCCGAATCAAATCCTTCAAAAATCAAGCTAATAATCAATGCTGACCACACATTTTATTATCAGGATTTCTCTATCCCGGACAAAAAAATTATTGTTAAAGGGATTTGGAAGATGAAGGGTAAAAAAGTAATTTTAAAAGACAATAACTCCGAAATGAAATTTCACAATGTTTGGACATTTAAAGAAAACGGGAAAGTAGCCAAATCTCGTAAAGAACTTGCTTTTTACACCCTCCGAAAAATAGATTCATAGAAAACCAGTAATAACAATACCTGCCCCCTATCTTCGAGTGCTTTTGTAATACATTTGCTCACACATACAAGTAACTGAAGCAGCCTGTTAACTAAAATGCCATCCATAAATAGCCCATTTGCTGGATTTACGAACTATTTTCTATATATTTGAAGAAATAAGTCTAGCTGAGTCAAAATACATAAGTTGGAAAATATAAAATTTAAAAATAAATAAGATGAAAGGAATAGTATTAGGAGTTTTAATGAGTTTAATAATGTCTGTTAGTTACGGACAGTATGGAGTAATAATAGATTACACAAAAGAAACTTGGAGTGAAGTAAAAAAGAGTAAACTTTATGTAGTTTATGAAAACGAAGGAACTTCAGCTTATGATAAAGCATTGAAAGATGCGATAACAGCTAACTGGAAGTTTAACACGGTGGAATATATAAACTACGATAAGTACGAAGAGTTGCAAAAAATAGAAAGTAATTTCTTTTTACTATCGGTTGATTTTACTTCTAGTCAAACTGGAAGATATAATGAAAATTTAAGTTACATGTATATTGTTCGAGGGTATAAAAAGGGTGCTAAAAAAGGTGATATTAGTCGTTTTCCTAAATTAGCAGCCATGCAAACAGGAGATCTTTCTCGTGAAATATATTTACCCCTTCTTATGAAACACCTAAACAAAAGCATTGAAGAAGTTGCAGCAGGAAAGATAACATCTTTAGGTGATAATACTAAAAAATTAAATACCAATAGAAGCAAAGTAAAAAGCAAAGTTTTGTATCTATTAGAAACAGATTTAAACGATAAAGTAACTTCTGAAAAAGATATTAAAGATGGTGGTTATGAGGGGAAAGTAAAAGTTGTTTCTAAAGAAGAACTAGCTAAAAAAATTAAAGATGGCGAAGATGTGAACATCCTTTTTTGTGCCAGATCATCTACAAAATCATACATACACGTTTACAATGCAAGCACAGGTGATGAATATTATAATTCATTTAATTTAGTAACTAAAAAATGGCCTGCAGGAATCATCCCTTATCATTTTAAAAAATGGAATAAGTAATACTTCTCACACAGAGAAGCGTATTGCCAACTGATTATTAAAAGATGTATATTTCAACCTTCCAGTTGCTTTATTTATAAACTATTTTTTATACATTTGGAGAAATAAATAACCAAAAGGTGTATATATACAACAACATTATGTTAAACATGTATATCAAAGGTGTACATATATACAAGTTGTACACAATATGAAAATACAAATGGACTTTACACCTACCGAGTTTTGGAAAAACTTTAGATTAGGAACTGAATTAAGTATTTCAGGTAATTTCATATACAATGGACTTTACAACTTTGAGCTTATGTCTCATTTCTATTATGAAGACGAGGCGTTTGAATTTTTATATAATATTTCCGTTGGACTTGAACGACTTCAAAAAATTTGTATTGTGCTTCTTGAACATACAGACAATACTAATCAAGAAGAATTTGAAGAAAGTCTTATATCTCACAATCTTGACGACCTAAACCAAAGAATAGAAAAACACAGAAAAATAAATCTTGGTAAAAATCACAAAAAACTTATCTCATTACTAACCAAATTCTATAAAAGTTCAAGGTATGAGATGTATCAAATGGAAAGTGTATACCGACCTAATCAAAGTAAAGTTCAATTAATAAAATTCTTGGAAGAATCACTTGACATAGAGATATCCATTGATATGATTGGATGTACACCTAACGATGATAGAATTAAAAAATTCGTTGGGAAAACGGTAGGTAAGTTTTGTAAAGAATATTACAAGATAGTAAGAGACGAATGTTATAGATTAAGGATTTTCACCTACGAAATACCATATGAATCAAAGGCATTTAAAATATTTATGTCGGAAAAGTATGATTTTAGCGAAGAAAAAATTGTTCAAAAAGAAATTTTGAAATATTTAATTCAATCTCAAATACCGAAAGGTTTCAAAGAATATCTCAACGAGTATCCACCTCTCGAACTCGAAATGTACGATACAAACTATTACTTGGAACGTCTCATTTCATTTCATAAAGAATATAGCATTAAAGGTGAAATAGAGGAACTTTATACGGAGTTAGATAACGTAAAAGAGAGATTTGAACATTTAAAACCAATTGGGAATTCGGACATTAGTTTTGAATTTGACAATGAAGAAGAATAAATACTGTGCACAACAATGGCTATAAGTAATTGCTTGTTCTCGCCCACTTCTGAAAATCCTCGCGGATTTTCAGTTTGGTGTGTACTTGCAAAGTTAAGTGCTAACCCACGCAACTACTCATAGCCGAGACCGTTAAGTTTAGCTCTCAATCTATACTGTAGACAAATTATGAACTCAGGACTCTCAAACGATCAATTTAAACTTCAGCTAAATAAATTTGGTTACAATGAACTGCCCTTAACCAAATCTAAAAACATCCTTAAAGTCGCTTTTGAAGTAGTTAAAGAGCCAATGTTTGTACTACTAATTTCTTGCGGAATCCTTTACTTCATACTGGGAGATTATACCGAAGGGATTATATTGATTTCATGGGTATTTGTAATCATTTTTATCACATTCTATCAACATCAAAAAACAGAAAAAGCATTAGAATCTCTTCGTAAATTATCTTCTCCTCGTGCTTTAGCTATTCGAGATGGCGTTGAAAAAAGAATTCCAGGAAGAGAAGTTGTACCAGAAGATGTAATCATTTTAAATGAAGGGGATCGAATACCTGCCGATGGGGTTATTCTTGAAACAATGAATCTTGCTATTGATGAATCTATTTTAACAGGGGAATCAATTCCAGTAAATAAAGAAGCCCAATGCGAAAATTCAAAAAACAATGAAGTATATAGTGGAACACTAGTTATCAAAGGTATTGGAAGAATGCTTGTAAAACAAACAGGAGTCAATACCAAGTTTGGTCAAATCGGAAAATCTTTAGAAAATATTCAAGCAGAAAGTACCAATCTTCAAAAGGAAACCAAAAGACTCATAAGAACGCTTCTAATTCTTGGAATATTTTTAAGTACCAGTGTGATTATTGCCTTTTATTTGACTAGAGGAGACATTATTCAATCTTTAGTAAATGGTATTGCAACAGCAATGGCAATGTTACCTGAGGAGTTCCCAGTAGTGTTGACCGTTTTTCTAGCAATTGGAGCCTGGAGACTTTCAAAAAACCATGTGCTTACGAGAAAACCTTCAGCAATAGAGACTTTGGGCTCTGCAACTGTCTTGTGTAGCGATAAAACTGGGACCATTACTCAAAACAAAATGGAAATTGCATCTATTTACTGTGAAGGACAAATTATTAATAAGGATGAATTTGTTTCAAAATCTCAAAACATCAACAAAATATTATTTAACGCTTACAGAGCTTCTCAGAAAGATAATTTTGACCCAATGGATACTGCCATCTCCGAACTTTATAAAAAGTTCGAGCAGACAGGTATGAGTGAAAGTGTTCTAATAAAAGAATATCCCCTTAGTAAAGAACTATTCGCCATTACGCGTGTTTTTAAATCAGGCGAAACCTATCTCGCTAGCTGCAAAGGAGCTCCTGAAGCGATATTTGACTTGTGCAAAATAGATGATAACGAAAAAACCAAGTATCTTGAAATTTTAGAACAATTAGCTGAACAGGGGAATCGCCTCCTTGGAGTAGCTTGTGCCAAGTTAGATTCCCCTATTCTTCCAACAACACAAAATGAGTTCGATTTCAATTTCATTGGATTGTTAGGGTTTGAAGATCCTATTCGACCAGAAGTGCCTGCCGCCATTGAGGAATGTTACAATGCTGGCATTCGAACCATTATGATCACAGGTGATTATTCTTCAACTGCCCTAAGCATTGCAAAACAAGTTGGCATCAAGTCCAACGGAAAAGTTTTGACAGGTAATGACCTTGTGCAGATGGATGATGCAACACTTATTGAAAAGATCAGAACAACTAACGTTTTTGCTAGAATAATACCGAATCAAAAATTACGGATAATACAAGCCTTAAAAAAGAATGGGGAAATTGTTGCCATGACGGGTGATGGAGTGAATGATGCTCCCGCTCTGAAGGCTGCGGACATTGGTATCTCCATGGGGTTGAAAGGAACAGATGTTGCCAGAGAGGCTTCATCCCTAGTTTTGTTAGATGACAATTTCGCCTCAATTGTAGGAGCAATAAAATCTGGTCGCAGAATTTTTGACAATCTCAGAAAGGCCATGTCCTATATTATAGCAATTCATATTCCGATTATTGGATTAACCCTTGTACCAGCACTTTTTCCTTCATTTCCAATTTTACTTATGCCTTTGCATATTGTATTTATGGAATTAATTATTGATCCAATTTGCTCAATTGCGTTTGAATTAGAATCAGAAGAAATAGGCATCATGAATAGACCTCCTAGAAATCCAAAAGAACGATTCTTTGGATTCCGTAAAATATTTGCGAGTGCTTCTATGGGAGTTTTCCTTACAACTATGGTCTTAGTGGTCTATTTTTTATCCATTCAAGAGCATCATACTGATGGTGAAATTCGGGCAATTACCTTTAGTACATTAATACTTGGAAACATATTTCTAATAATCACTACTCTTTCTAAAACAAGAAATTTCATTTCTATACTAAAAGAAAAAAACGTGGCCTTATTAGTAATTATAGGATTAGCATTAACTGCACTTTCATTAGTGCTATTGGTACCCAGCTTTAGAAAGGTGTTTTCATTTGAATTTCCAGGTTTTCAGCATTTCTACATTTCAATAATTGCTTCTTTTATTATGTTGTTTGTCTTGGAACTCGGCAAATTTATTCTCAAGAAGAAATCAATTAAAAACTAATCCTAACATTGTATATAGTGCATTGAAACGCAACATATACTAACCGTTAGCTGCCGAAAAAGACCCCATCTCTCCTAAGCATACTACAAAGTCTCTGTTTCAAGCATTTGCTTGGAACAAATACCAACCAACTCTACAAGGGCAACTCAAATTTAGTTTCCCAAACTTGTTGGTCACTAACATTTTCTAGTTTCACTTTTAAAAACTTAGTGTCCCCTTCTTTTGTTAATGTTCTATCTATAATTTTACTTATCTGAACATCTTCCTCATTATTTCTAATCTCATCATCCACTCTTGGTAAAAAAGGATACTGAATAGTAATTTTTTCATCTTCGGTATGTACTAAGCCCATAGCCGTCTCAAAAATTATTTCTTCCAACTTTTCGGCTATCATCTCATCATTCACTTCTTCCTTAGCCTTAGGGTTTAAGTTACTCACCCACTTAAAAAATGCATCTACCGCATTTTCTTTTAAAATAGGTCGTATGTATTCCGGAAATGGCGAGCGAATATGCTCATTATCAGAAAACCAAAAAGTAAAGGTTTGCTCTACCATTTCGCTACTTTCAACGGTATTAGGTTCTAATGCTTTCATATGTCTTTTTTTATTATTCGTTATTTTTTATGGTTTTATTAATGTACTTCGCACGGTTCATTTGTTTTTCTGACTCACCCCCAAGTTATCTTTCGATAACTTCTCCCCCTCTCTTTAATAATTATTCAAAAGTACCTTAAACACTTTATTCTTGAAATGATATAAATCATATAGAAAAATACACTAAATGAATATTCACCTTGATTAATAGCCATTTATATGATTACAATCATATACAATACTGATTTATCTCATTTTACCTCCACCCTATCCTATCTAACTTAGCACCATAATTTAAAGACTAAAAAAATGGCTGCAACAGAACTTAAGTTATTCGATTTTTCTAAAGAACCCATAAGAGTTTTGCATTTCACATGGATAGCATTTTTTCTAACCTTTTATGTTTGGTTTAACATGGCTCCATTGGCAACCACCATGCTCGATAGTATTGATTGGTTGACTAAATCGCACATAAAGGTGTTAATGATATGTAATGTTGCCCTTACCATACCGGCTCGTATTGTGGTTGGTGCTATGATAGATAAATATGGTCCGAGAAGAGTTTTTTCGGGCTTAATGGTTATTATGGGAATTCCCGCCATTTTCTTTGCTTTCGGCAACTCTTTTATTCAGCTAATGGTTGCCCGATTAATTTTAGGGTCTATAGGTGCCGGATTTGTAATTGGGATTAAAATGGTTGCCAACTGGTTTCCTGCAAAAATGGTAGGAAGAGCCGAAGGACTTTATGCAGGTTGGGGAAATTTCGGGTCGGCAGCAGCAGCAGGAAGCTTACCGTTTTTTACCATACATTTAATGGACAAATGGCTAGGCTTTGGAGACGACAGTTGGAGATGGACCTTGTTTCTCAATGCACTTATCTGTATGATTTACGGAGTGGTTTACTGGTTCTTAGTAAAAGATAATCCTCCCGGAAAAAAGCAAGTAATGGCTAAGAAAACCGAACCGATGATGGTTACTTCTTACAAAGATTTAGTTCAATACATTTTATGGTCGTTTCCCTTGGTAGGAGCTATGGGCGTGTTAGCCTGGAAAATTCAAACCGTGCAAATTGTTACAGATGGTTTATCTCATAATTTATACTCTGAAAATGTATTGTACATTATTTATGGTGTGCTGGCTTTATTGTATGTCGGACATGTAATTAAAACCCTACAAGTTAACCTTCCTTATTTAAAAGCAGGTGTCCCCGAAAAAGACAAATACAGCTGGGGAAGTGTGGCAGCCTTAAATAGTACCTACTTTGCCAACTTCGGTGCTGAACTAGCCGTAGTTTCTATGCTCCCCATGTTTTTCGAATCGGTTTTTGCTCCATTAATGAATGATGCCGGAGAAAAAATTATGACAGCCGAAATGGCTGGTTTAGTTGCCGGTTCTTTTGCCTTTGTAAACTTAGTAGCCCGTCCGTTAGGAGGGTTACTTTCCGACATGATGAGCAGTAGAAAACGAACTATGCTTATTTACATGATAGGAATTGCTGTTGGCTTTTTCGGAATGGCATTAATAGGAAAATATGATGCAGTAGTGGAAGGCGAACAAACCATCGTCCCCATGTTTGACGGAATGTGGTGGCTCGTTGTTTCTGTAATTATCACCATTGGTTGTTCATTCTTTGTACAAGGAGCTGAAGGAGCCACCTTTGCGGTAATTCCCATGGTAAACAAAAAAATGACAGGTCAAATTGCAGGTATGGCGGGTGCTTACGGAAATGTAGGTGCTGTTATCTACCTTGTAATTTTCTCTTTAGTAGATGCCAAAACATTCTTCTACATAGTAGCAGCAGGAGCTGCACTAAGCTTTATCTTTTGTTGGCTAATGCTCGAAGAACCAAAAGACGCTCATGGAGAAGATGAAGAGGATGAATTTGAAAACTGATAACTGATATATAAACTAAAACTTACACATCATGTCAAAAACAAACATAGAACAATGGGATGTTGAAGATGATAACTTCTGGCGTTCCACAGGAAAAAAAATAGCAAATAAAAATCTTTGGTTCTCCATCCCTGCCCTACTCTTAGCTTTTGCTGTATGGATTATGTGGGGAGTGATTATCAAATACATGAAAGACTTTGGATATAATTTTGGCTTAACAGATGGCTTAACACCCGGATCAGACGAATTTAATAATGCCCTTGCCGAAGTAAACAACCTTTACTACACACTTCCCGCCATAGCCGGACTAGCAGGAGCTACCTTACGACTTCCCAACTCATTTTTAATTTCGTTAGGAGGCGGAAGAAATGTTGTTTTTGTTACTACTGCTCTATTGCTCATTCCTGCTATTGGAACAGGCATAGCCTTAAGCGATTTAAACACTTCTTATATGGTATTTGCGATAATGGCAATGCTCTCAGGTTTTGGAGGTGGAAATTTCTCTTCATCTATGAGCAACATCAGTTTTTTCTTCCCCAAGAAAATGCAAGGTTATGCCTTAGGAATGAATGCCGGAATTGGAAATTTAGGAGTGGCCACCATGCAAAAATTAATACCATTTGCGGTTGGTTTTTCTTTATTTGGTGTAGCAGGAACTTCTCTTGGTGTTGAAGGTGGTGGTCCGTTAGCAGGTGTTCAAAACGCTGGTTGGGTTTGGGTTCCCTTACTTTTAGCTGCGGTTGTAGGTGCTTTTTTCGGAATGAACAATGTAATTACAGGCACACCTAAATTACCAAGTACAGCTCAAGGCATAGGAAAAACGTTATACATGGTTACACTTGGGGTTATTGCTTCAGCCATTGGTTCTTACTTGTTGGTAGGATTAAAAGTAAACATGTGGATTGTTTTACCTGTAGTAATCATATTGGCTGTATTGCTTATGAAATATGCTACTCCGGGCGAAATAAAAGCCAACCTAAACAAACAATTTTCTATATTAAGTAGCAAGCATAATTGGATTATGACTGTTATTTACACCATGACTTTTGGTTCATTTATCGGCTTTTCAGCTGCTTTCCCTAAATTGTGTCAGGATATATTTGTTTACACGAATCCGGACGATCCCTCCTATATCAATCCAAATGCTCCCAACTTTATGTTATGGGCTTTTATCGGACCAGCAATTGGTGCCTTAGTTCGCCCAATTGGAGGAATCTTATCTGATAAATTTAACAGCGGAGCAAAAGTAACTATGGTAAGCACCTTACTACAAGTTGTTGGAGCTATAGCAGTAGCTTATTTTATAATACAAGCTAGAGATGCTGCAACTCCCGAAACCTATTGGTGGCCATTTTTTGCTTGTTTCATGTTATTATTTTTGGCTACAGGCATAGGAAATGGTTCTACGTTTAGAAGTATTCCTTACATTTTTAATAAAGAACAAGCAGGACCTGTTTTAGGATGGACAGCTGCTATTGCAGCTTATGGAGCTTTTATTATTCCAAAAGTTTTTGGCGAGCAAATTAAAGCCGGAACTCCGGAATATGCGCTTTATGGATTTACCGCTTATTATCTTATTTGTTTAGTATTAAACTGGTGGTATTATCAAGGACCAAAAAGAGAATTTGACAATCCATAAAGATGCATAATAACTGACATATCTCATACTTTTATGCGTATCTTGAGGCTACCTTTGTTAAGTAAAATAAAAAGAGAAATCTAAAACATTATATATCATGAAAACTATAAAAAAATTACTGCTAGGATTAGGTGTTTTATTAAGCCTTCCTACGTTTGCTCAGTTTACGCTTGATGGCGAAATAAGACCAAGGTTTGAATACCGAAATGGTTTTAAAAACATACTCGATTCTACACAAAGCCCTGCTGCTTTTGTTGATCAAAGAACAAGGTTAAATTTTGGCTATAAAACAGATGGCTACATTTTTAAAATTACCGTTCAAGATATTCGTGTGTGGGGTAGTCAGCCACAAACAGTAGGAACAGCTGCTCAACAAAATAATAACGGAGCTTATATTGCTGTTCATGAAGCTTGGGCAGAAGCATTGTTAAATGAAAAATGGTCGCTAAAATTTGGTCGCCAAGAAATTGTTTATGATGACCACCGTATTTTCGGAGATTTAGGTTGGGCACAGCAATCAAGAGCTCATGATGCGGCTTTATTAAAATTTAAAAATGAGAAAACAAAAATAGATTTTGGTGTTGCTTACAATCAGGATAAAGCAGCATTAAGCGGTACAGATGCTCAATTTGGAACATACAAAGCCATGCAATACATGTGGTTAAACCATAAACTATCCGATAATTTTAATGCTAGTGTTCTCTTTTTAAATTTAGGTAAAGAACAATTAGATTACGATAGTTCGGGTGTTGCTCCAGGAACTGCTACTGCTTACTATAAAGATAATTATAGTCAGACTGCAGGAACCAGATTGGTTTACAAAAAAGATAAATTTCAATTAGCAGGTGCTTTTTACTACCAAATGGGTGTTGATGGCAATAGAAATACTGTTTTCACTGATGTAGAGGGCGAATATAACAGAGAAATTCAGGCAATGAATGTTAGATTGGAAGCCAATTATAAAATCTCGGAAAAATTTGCTCTACATACAGGTTTTGAACACCTCAGCGGACAAAGTCAAACTGATACTTCTTTTAGCTACAGAACGGTAAGTCATTCATTTACTCCTCATTTTGGTACTAACCACAAATTTAATGGCTACATGGATTACTTCTATGTTGGCAATCATATTGGTTCTGTTGGATTAAATGATGCTTTTTTTGGCTTAAAATACACGCATAAAAAGTTTTGGTTAGGAGCTGATGTCCACTATTTTTTAGCTGCTGAGGAAGTACGTGATGGTTACAAAATTCAATTAGACAATAATGCTGCAATTGCGGCAGGAACTCCACTTTCTGAAATTGACCAATTACAAGCAATGGACAATTATTTAGGAACGGAAATAGACGTTACTTTTGGTTTTAAACTTTCTAAAGGTGTAGATGTTAAAGGCGGATATTCTGTATTGATAAACACCGAAACCTTATCTTATTTAAAAGGCGTTACAGATGCTAATGGTAGAGGTATTGAAGGTACTCATAACGGATGGGGTTGGTTAATGTTAACCATTAAACCAAAATTTATTACTGGAGAAGAGAAAAAAGAAGCTCCAACAGTTAATTAAAAAAAATTTCATCATATGATAAGCGTCATAAACAAAAAGATTTTTCATAGCTACATTTGCTTAGTTTTAGAGTAACCGTAAGTAGTTTACAAAAACATGTAGTTTTTTAGTTAGGTCAAAAGGTCGCACACCTCTCAGGTTGCGGCCTTTTTGGTTACTCAAAGTATGATACACATCATAACTTCTAAAATTGTTTAAAATTAACTTTGTTAGACAAGTTGATAACAAACTAATGAAGACAACCACTACCATATTATCCGTTTTAATTATAAGTGTATGCTCAGGATGTGTAAAAAATGCTATTGAACCCGTTGAACCCACTCCAACTACTACAAATGCTATAGCTGATGAAAACATTACTTACAACAAAAACATTAAACCTATAATAGACCAAAATTGCGGTGGATGTCATCATCCACAAACATTAAACACACTGCCTTATCTAACCAATTATGAAGAAGTAAAATTTGAAGCTGAAAACGGCACATTTGCTTCTACTATTTTTGATGCCACCCCACGATTAATGCCGCCTTCCAATCCGCTATTAAACAATGAAAAAGAATTAATAACCAAATGGATAAACCTGTATTATCCTAAATAATAAACAAGCCATGTCAAAATCTATCCAACTATTATTGCTTCTGCTAATTGTATTAAGTGGTTGTAAAAAAGACAAGAACATTGAACCCTTCAGTCCCGAAGAAGATTTTTATGGAGATTATAATCCTACTTTCATTTCTCCTCCTACCCTCACCTATTTGCCTCCAATGAGAAATCCAGAATTTAATAAAATGAGTATTGAAGGTGTTGCTCTAGGAAAGAGTTTATATTACGACAAAATACTGAGCACCAACGGACTTTCTTGCTCTTCTTGTCATTTAAAAGAAGAATCATATTCCATTTCTATTATGGGACCAACAGGAACAGCAGTGCTTCCACATGTAAACATTGGTTGGCATCAATATCATGGTTGGAATGGTGGCGAGCATCATTTGGATGATGTTGCTCTTGCAGATTTAGCTGAAGGCAATCCTTTTCTAAACGCCAATAACGATAGCATTCTCAATAGATTTAAAAGAAATGAATTCTATCAAAAAGGTTTTTGGAAAACTTTTGGGATAAAAATCACCGAATTAACTACTCCCGAAAGACAAAAATACATCAGCTATGCATTAGCTCAATTTATGCGCAGCATGGTTTCCGGAGATGCTAAATTTGATAAATATATGCGTGGAGAAGTTGCGTTAACTTCTTCTGAAATGAATGGCTTTGTTGTTTATATGGACGACAACCGTGGAGATTGTTACCACTGCCACGGAAGTGCCGGAAATCCATTATGGACTGATGGTGAGTTCCACAACAATGCTTTAAATAGTTCTTTTTCAGGAGTTGATCAAGGCAGGTTTTTAGTTACCGGAAACCCTGCGGATATGGGAAAATTTAGAACACCAACATTGAGAAACATTGCATTAACAGCTCCTTATATGCACGACAATCGTTTTGCAACATTAACAGAAGTTATTAATTTTTATAGTAGTGGTTTGCAACAATCGGCAACTGTAGATCCGCTAATGACGCATATTAATCAAGGAGGAGCTCAATTGTCTGCATCCGACAAAATAGATTTATTAGCTTTTTTACGCACCTTAACTGATTCTACATTTATTAACAACCCTGCTTTTTACTGATTTATATCATTTTTTAAACTCCAAATCAGCAGTAATTTTATCAAAAAAGAAACATTGATGTGAATAATATCATATTTAATCAATTTGATAAAACAGAAAAAAAATGAAGATAATAGACCATGAAACAGGAAAAAGACTAAAAGAGTTAAAAACTTCTGATCCTGTAAAAGCAAATGCCGAGAAAGACGAAATTTCCATTGAAAGTGAACTTTCCCCAATGGATCCACCTGATGCTTATTCAACTCTTGCTCAGTTGAAAAATGAAGATGTGCCTTTTAATGATGCACTGAATGTTTTTGTTGAAGAGCACAAGGAACTATCTAAAATTATTGATGATTTTGAAAAAGCGTTAAGTGCATTTAAAGAAGCTCAGTATGTAATTAATGATGAAATAAACAGCAGCTTTAAACAGTTTTTTGATTTTTTCGACAACAATTTACTACCTCACAACAGAAAAGAAGAAAAAATTCTTTTCCCTATTCTTAACAAAGCACTTTTAGCTAACAATGAACATGGTACAGGAGAAGAACCAATTACAGCCGTTGACCTTATGGAAGATGATCATATAAAGTTTATTCAACTTGGCTCGTTAACTTTTAACCTTTTAGGTTTAGCCCCTAGGTATAGAGATGTTCAAGCCAGAATGTTTACCTATGATGTAGCATACAACAATGCTAAAGAATTGGTTGAACTGCTTAAGCTTCATATTTTTAGAGAAGATAATACCCTCTTTCCGCTTGCTCAGAAATTTTTAAGTGCTGAAGAATTAAAAGCCATTCAGTTAGAATTGCATTAATTTTATCTAAAATTGAGTAATTTTCAATCAAAATAAAACACCCTTTATTAAAAAGGTAATTAGTAAAAAACATGAACCCAACATCTCAAATAAAAGATCAATTTGGTAGAGTTCACGACTACTTAAGAATTTCTCTTACAGAAAGATGTAATTTAAGATGTTTTTACTGCATGCCCGCAGAAGGTATTGAACTCTCTGAAAAATCTCATTTAATGAGTCATGAAGAAGTAATTGCCATTGCTAAAACTTTTGTGGAGATGGGGGTAAAAAAAATTAGATTAACAGGTGGAGAGCCTCTAATTAAAAAAAATATTGAAAAAATTATTACTGAATTAACTCAACTACCCATAAATTTAGGCATTACCACCAATGGTATTTTACTCGACAATTATTTTGAATTATTTAAAACATCAGGCGTTAAAGATGTAAATATTAGTTTAGATACGCTAGATAAAAAGAAGTTTGAAGAAATTACCAGGAGAGATTATTTTGATAGAGTTATCAATAACATCAACCTGTATGAGGCAAATGGTTTTAATGTGAAAATTAATAACGTAATTATTAAAGGAGTTAATGATAATGAAATAACCGACTTTATAGCCTTTACAAAAGATAAAAATGTTGCCATCCGGTTTATTGAGTTTATGCCTTTTGATGGAAATAAATGGAGTACCGAAAAAGTAATTACCTTAAACGAAATTTTATCGGCAGCCGAAGAAAAATATGGTTCTGAAAATATTATTAACCTAAAAAGCAAGAAAAACGGAACAGCTAAAAACTTTCAAATTAAAGGTTATAAAGGTTCTTTTGGAGTTATTAGCACTGTTTCTAATCCATTTTGCGATAGCTGCAACAGAATTAGGTTAACTGCCAACGGAAGAATAAAAAATTGTTTATTCTCTTCTTCAGAAACTAACCTACTTACTCCACTTAGAAATGGAGAAGATATTAAACCCATTATTATAGATGGCATTTACCACAAAAAACAAGTACGAGGCGGCATGACTTCTGACAAAGATTTTTTTGACCCTGAGAAAAATGCTAACAACAGAACAATGATAGCTATTGGTGGCTAATTAGAGTTTGTCCATAATGTCCGATTTACTCATAAATATATTGTTTTTTAGATGTATTCGTGAGTTCGCTTCGCTCAGTTCTTCGTTTTTCTCGACCTTCAAATCAGTCATTTACAAAAGTAAACTCGTGATTTTCAGTCCATCGAAACCTCGAACTCGAACATTCTGACTCAAACTCTTGACATTATGGACAGACACTAATTAAAACGAGCCACATTTTGAAACGGATTTACTCCTTTCTTTCCTGTAACTATTAATGAAAATTCGTAAGCTCCTCTGCCACTATTATAACTTGACAAAGATGAAGTTGTAGCATCATAACTCATTCTAAAAGTTATATTATCTTTTCTAAATCCTAAATTCATTATAAAAGCATCATTTAAACGGTAAGCTAATCCGTAAATAATATCATTCTCATCTTTTATTTTATAAGTACCTAAAAAGCCCATATTAAGTTCTGTAGCTTTTGCTTGATACATATACAAGATATTAGGTGCAAGGGTAACCTTTTCACTCACAATAAATTTTGAACCAACATTAAAATTAAAACGCATGGGCAATTTACTTGCTGTAGCAGTAATCGACTCATTAGGTTGAGTAATATGGTAAATAGAAAAACCTACAAAAGGTTGATACCATTCTCCCTCCTCATTGTATCTGTAAAATATTCCAATATTTGCATCGAAATTAAGTTTACTATTGCTATTAAATGCTTCTCCACTAGACATGTTTTCATCTAATGTATTTGTAACCGAATTTAACTGACTTTCAAAAAGATAACTGTCTGGATTTACCGATTTATTTAATAATCCCATTTGTAAACCCGCTGTTAAAGTATGAGGAGACTGTTCATCTTCAATAATAAAATAAGAACCTGAAAGTAAAAAATTAAATGAATTAAACCCTCCTATTCCAGATCGATTATTCAATAGCAAAGCCCCCATTCCAAATCGATTGTGTCTCATATCATATCCTAACGAATAGGTTTTAAAGGGCTTTATTCCTAACGAGTTCCATTGCGAACGGTGGGTTAAAAAAGCTTTATAATCTGCTTCATCATTCTTATCATACACAGCTGTTAGTGCCGGATTATAATACAATGTTAACACATCAAACTGTGACACATGAAAATCTTGAGCCTTAACTAAATAAGTTAATGTAGTAAGAATACTAATTATAATTATTTTCTTCATCTTTTTATCTTTTATTTAAAATCTTATCTAATTATAGCTATTTCGCCCTGCAATGTAATGGTTTCATCTGCAATGGTTACACCAGTAAACACATACACATAAGACCCTGAAGGTTGACTAGTTCCTTTAAAAGTACCATCCCAACCATCTGCCTGATCATCAGACATAAATATTTCTTGTCCCCACTCATTGTAAACCGTTAATTGATAAGATTCAAAAGGACCTCCTAATATGCTGAACACATCATTGTTTCCATCACCATTTGGTGAAAATGCTGTAGGAACAACCACAGGTTTTACATCATCACCTATTATTTCAAAATCATACGTTATAGTATCAACACATCCGGCTGAGTTTGTTGCTATCAGAGTAACTGTATATACTCCGTTTGCTCCATAACTATAACTTGGGTTAGAAAGTATTGAGGTATCCCCATTATTTCCAAAATCCCAGAAATAGGTTGTTGCATTTTGACTTTGATTCATAAAATCAATTACCTGATTAATATTAAACTGACCTCCCTGAGGAATAAAGTCAGCAATAGGAAGCGGACTAATTGTTAATGTTATGGTATCTGAAACCGCATCACATAAGCCATTGTTGGTAGTTGTTAATACTAACGTTACTGTTCCATTAACTATATCTCCCGCTGATGGAATATACTGAGCATTCAATGTAAAATTATCTGGAACAAAAGTTCCAGTACCATCGGTTGTCCATTCTCCAGCACCTGCATTAGTAATACTTCCATTTAAAGATGCTGTTTCTCCTTCACAAATCGAGAAATTATTTCCAGCATCAGCAATTGGAGCTGGATTAATAGTAATAACAATAGTATCAGCAGCTGGAACACATGAATTAACTGCATCTAAAATCAGCATCACAGAACCATTAGCAATATCTGAAGAATCTATTTGATAACTAGCATTCAAATCATTTGCTGATGGAGTAAATATTCCATTTCCAGAGCTAGACCATACTCCTGCTCCAGTACCTCCGAACACTTGTCCATTAAGTTGGATAGAGTCATTGTTTGCACAAATAGTAGTATCGTTTCCTGCAAAAACAGTTGCCGGAGAAGAAAGGAATACTTCAACAGTATCATAAACAGCCAAACATCCTCCGTTATTGGTGCTTTCAAGAATTAAGATTACACTTCCATTAATTGAATCTTGTTGGCTAAATATATAAGATGCATTGAGTGTTAAACTATCTGGAGAGAATGTTCCTGTTCCCATAGTAGTCCAAGCTCCAGTTGATGAACCACCAGTAACAGAACCATTTAAAGATGCTATTAAAGTACCATTACAAATTAAAATATCCGAACCGGCATCTACTACAGGTGCTGGAGTTATGGTAAGAACAATAGAATCTACAGCGGCACTACAAAATCCATTTTGAGTAGTAGTTAAATAAATAGTTACAGAACCATTGGCAATATCATTTGTACCTGCATTATAGGTAACATTTGCACTAATGGTATCAGGTGTAAATATACCATCTCCAGAAGTTGTCCAACTCATACCTCCTGCATTGGCTATACTTCCTGACAAATCAACTTGTGCATTGTTTGCACAAACAGAAGTATCAACGCCCGCATCCGCCAAAGGAGCTGGTAAAATTTCAACAGAATCTGTGTATGATGCAGCCGCACAACCACCAGCAGCAGCAATATTATTAGTTACAGCATAAACACCTGGAGTACTTGCTGATAAATTAATTTGACCTGTACTTGTATTTACAAAAACCAAACCTGCAGGTGTTGTACTAAATACTCCTGCACTCGACCCAGGTGGGAATGTTGGTGTTGGATTGCTTCCATTTGTACAAAAAGGATCATTGTATGAGAAAGTTGCATCAGGTGCATTAGTAATGGTAACTGTAAATGTTGCACTATCCGGACATACTCCATCTGTAGTAAAAGTAACCATATAAGTTCCTAATGTTGTTAACGCAACATCTATTTCACCTGTTAGTGAATCAACAAAGACAAGCCCTGATGGTGTTGCACTAAACGAACCTGTTGATCCACCTGTAATTACTGGCGTTGCATTTCCTCCACTCACACAAAAAGTAGCTGATGAATAACTAAAAGAAGGATCATCTAATGGCGTAACGGTAACTGTTACTGGTGTTCTAGTTGAACTCGTACATCCATTAACAGTGGTTTGCACATAATAAGTTGTAGTAGTACTTAAAACAGGCGTGGTAAAACTAGCACCAGTATTGAGTAGTGTACCACCACTTGAAGCACTATACCATTCATATGTTCCTCCAGGAGCTGTTGCTATTAATGTAGTTGAAGTTCCTTCACAAATAGTATCGTTACTTGCTATTGGAGCTGCTGGAATAGGATTTATAGTAATTACAACTGAATCGCTAACAGCTGAACAAGGTCCTGCTGGGTCATCTGAGGTTAGAATTAATGTAACCAATGTTTCAGATGGATCAGGAGTATAAGTTGCTGTTAATGTTGTGTTATTTGGAGAAAATGTTCCTAAACCTCCACTCCAAGTTCCCGATGTTGCACTACCTCCAATAGCACCTGAAAGTGATGCGTTATCTCCAAAACAGATACTCATATCAGCACCAGCATTAACTGTAGCAGAAACATCAATTGTAAAAGTTGTAGAGTGAGTTGCCGAAGCACAACCACCTGATGCAGCTATAAAATTGGTAACGGTATATGTTCCCGGAGTAGATGATGTCATATCAATTTCTCCTGTAGAAGTATTTACAAATACAAGCCCTGATGGAGTTGCACTAAATATTCCTGAACTTGCACCTGGAGTAAATGAAGGAAATTCGTTTGCTCCACCTTGACAAACTGGAGTGGTATAAGAAAAAGTGGCATCAAAACCATTCGTTATGGTAATACTCATAGATGAAGATGCGGGACAAGAACCATTGGTTGTGAAACTTACCGTATATGTTCCCAACGCACTTGCTCCCAAATTAATTTCTCCTGTAATTGTATTTACAAAAACTAAGCCTGCTGGTGTTGCTGAAAAAGTTCCTGTAGATCCTCCAGTAATGTTAGGAACAGGGTTTGTTCCAGTAGCACAATAAGTCCCAGACGAATAAGTAAATGATGGGTCATCTTCATTAAAAGTAATTATTACTGTATCTGATGCTGCTGTACAAACTCCTCCCGGATTATTTGTAGTAAGTACTAAAGATACCGATCCAGCTAAATATTCTCCAGCAGTAGGGGTATAAGTTGCATTTAAAGTAGTATTATTGGGATTAAAAGTTCCTGCACCTCCAGACCAAGTTGCAGCTGTTGCACTTCCTCCAATAGATCCATTCAATGCAGCTAAATCACCTACACAAATAGTAGTATCATTACCTGCATTTACTATTGCTGCCTCTTCTATTACAACTGTAGTTGAATGTGAAGCCGAAGCACAGCCACCCGAAGCAGCAATAGAATTAGTAATTGTGTAGGTACCAAATGCACTAGTTGATAAATCAATTTCTCCAGTACTTGTATTTACAAAATTTAAACCCGCAGGTGTTGCACTAAAGACTCCTGCACTTGATCCAACTGGAAAAATAGGCAACGGATTTGTTGTAAACTGACAAAAAGGATCATTATAAGAGAAAGTTGCATCTGGTGCTGTAGTAATAGTTACCGATACAGATGAGGACATTGGACAAGTTCCATTAGTAGTATAAGTAACCGTATAAGTTCCTAAAGTGCTAGAAGATACTGTAATTTCTCCTGTACTTGAATTTATTGTTAATCCTGAAGGAGATGCCGAGAAAGTACCTCCTGATGTACCTGTAATAGTTGGAGTAGGATCTGTTCCTGTTATACAAAATGTACCTGATGAATAAGAAAAAGAAGGATCATCATTTGGAATCACTGTTACTGTTACCGAAGTTCTTGGGCTAGTACAACCTCCAACTGTAGTTTGCACATAGTAAGTAGTTGTAGTAGTTAAAACAGGTGTTGTGTATGTAGCTCCTGTATTTAATAATGTTCCGCCAGTAGGTGCATTATACCATCTGTAAGTTCCTCCGGGTGCAGTGGCTGTTAATGTTGCTGTATTTCCCTCACAAATGGTAACGCCATTTACAGTAGGTGCTACTGGTATTGGGTTTACAGTAACTGTAACAGTAGTCATAGCACTTGTACATCCATTTACAGTTGTTTGAACATAATAAGAGGTAGTAGTTGTTAATATTGGTGTAGTATAAGTAGCTCCTGTATTTACAAGATTTCCGCCTGTAGGGGCATCATACCATTCATATGTTCCTCCGGGAGAAGTAGCTGTTAATGTTGCTGTATTTCCATCACAAATAGTTGCATTACCCACAATTGGAGCTGTAGGTATCGGATTTACAACTACAATAATCATAGTTCGAAGACTCGGACAGCCTAAAACTGTTGTTTGTACATAAAAAGTATCTGTACTTGTTAAAGCTGGAGTTGTATAACTTGCTCCTGTATTTAACAATGTTCCTCCTGTAGCCGCATCATACCACTCATAAGTTCCCCCTGGTGCTGTAGCAGTAAGTATAGTTGTTTCTCCAGCACAAATAGTATCTCCACTTACAGTAGGAGCCACAGGAGTTGGGTTTACGGTTACTGTTACCGTAGTTCTTGATCCAGTACATCCATTTACTGTTGTTTGAACATAATAAGAAGTTGTTGTAGTTAATATAGGTGTTGTAAAAGTAGCTCCTGTATTTACAAGATTTCCGCCTGTAGGGGCATCGTACCATTCATACGTTCCTCCTGGTGCAGTGGCTATTAATGTTGCTGTATTTCCTTCACAAATAGTGGTATCATTTACTGTTGGAGCAGCTGGTAAAGGAATAATATTAATCGAAACAGTATCTGCTGCTGCTGCACATGCTCCCGCAGGATTATCTGTTGTTAAAATTAATGTAACTATTCCTGCTGATTGCTCTGCTGCACTTGGAGTATATGTAGCATTTAATGTGTTAGCATTTGGATTATAAGTTCCCGTACCTCCACTCCAAGTTGCAGATGTTGCACTGCCTCCAATAGTTCCGTTTAAACTTAATGTTGCTCCTTCACATATATCACTATATGTTCCAGCATTAACTGTTGCAGCTTCATCTATAGTAATTGTAAAATTTGCTGACGCTGAGGAACATCCTCCTGCCGCTGCAATAAAATTGGTAATAGTATATGTTCCAAATGTTGATGCAGCAGTATTAATTTCTCCGGTACTTGTACTTACAAATACTAACCCGGCAGGTGAAGCACTAAATACTCCCGCACTTGCTCCTGGTGGAAATGAAGGTAATTCATTCGACCCACTTTGACAAATGGGAGTTGTATAAGAAAATGTAGCATCAGGAGCATTAGTTATAGTAACACTAACCGAACTACTATTAGGACAAGGTCCACTAGTTGTAAATGTAATGGTATATGTATTTAATGCACTTGCTGACACATCTATAGTTCCTGTTGATGAATTAATAACTAAGCCAGCTGGAGAAGAAGTGAATGTTCCTCCAAAACTTCCATTTATAGTTGGTGTAGGATCTGTTCCTGTAACACAATATGTGCTTGATGAATAACTAAAAGAGGCATCATCAGTAGGAGTAACGGTAACAATTACCGCTGTTCTTGGCCCAGGACAACCATTAACGGTTGTTTGCACATAAAATGTATCTGTAGTAGTTAAAACAGGTGTTGTGTAGCTAGCTCCAGTACCTAACAATGTTCCACCAGTAACAGCATTATACCATTCGTACGTTCCTCCAGGAGCTGTAGCCGTTAATGTTGCTGAATTACCTTCACAAATTGTGGTTCCACTTGCAGTAGGTGCAGCTGGCAAAGGTTCAATAGTAACAATTGTTGTCCCTGCTGACCCTGTACATCCGGCTACCGTGGCGGTTACGGAATAGGTTCCTGCTGCCGCGGCTGTTACTCCAGAAATAGATGGATTTTGTGTGGTAGATGTAAACCCATTGGGACCTATCCAATTGTAGGTCGCTCCTGTTATTGTACTTGCTGTTAAATTCAATGTTGCTCCCTCACATACTGGACTATTA
>Ga0209231_1000066_pt1 | contig 78478 bp, 55 predicted proteins | sample Deesub45470m_DNA_FD_188086 | JGI IMG/M metagenome (GOLD analysis project Ga0209231, IMG submission 188086) | Deep subsurface microbial communities from North Pacific Ocean - 450_OLKR46/470m Metagenome (SPAdes) (version 2) | ecosystem: Environmental > Terrestrial > Deep subsurface > Unclassified ...
GGTTTTTAACCTCTCGATGTCGGTCCCGAACTCATTGATGCAGGTTCCGCTGGGAGTGAGTCCCCAGGAACCGTTGACCACGTCTGGCATATCGTCAGTAGTATCGTCCCCATCCGGATCGAGCAGCCAGGCAAAGGCCTGGTGAATGATGCTAAAGGAGGAGCCGTCCTTGCTGTCGAAAATCTTCGCCGCAATCCACTGCGCTCCGGGAGCCACGCCGATGGCTGTACCGCCGACCCTGCCGCCGACGAGGACGCCGGCCACCCCGGTGCCGTGGGCAACGTTTTGGGCATTGAGAAAATCGCAGGGTTCCGTGGTGTTGGTGTCGCAGCTGGTGGCGCAGGTCACCCCCTCCGTGCCGCAGTTCTCAGCAACGGCGTTGAACCAGCTGTTGCTTCCGCCGCGCCAGCGGGGCCCGAGGTCGGGATGCTGGACATCCACACCAGAATCCATGATCGCTACGGTGACCCCCTGTCCGGTGTAGCCGAGGGCCCACAGGGCGGGCGCGTTGATCTGGTCGATGTTGTCCTCGACGGTGTTCAGGTCGCTGTCCGCAGCCGGGATGATCCGCGGCAGCTGGACAATTTCATCGTAGTAAATCGAGGCCACCTCGGGCAGGGCAGCCAGCTCGGAGATCAGCTCCGCTGTCGCGCTGAAGGCCAGACCGTTGATCAGCCAAAGGGATCGGACATTTTCAACTCCCCGATCCCGAAGTCTGCTGACGATCTTCCTCTGGCTAATTTCCGCTTTGTTCCGGAGGGTGCGGACGAGCATCTCCCGATGAGAACGCCGCTCCATGGCGGCCATGGCCCGCACCCGGGGTGCCTGTGCAACGAAGGGTGTCAGGTCGGCCTGGTCACTGAGGATAACGATGACGGGGAGCTGGTCAGCAGGTGGGGCCTGCATCATCCGCTGATGCAGGAGAGGCTCGATGACCGTCAGGGTTGAGGCCGGTGCGGACCGAGGCGAGAGCCCCATGAGGAGGGCGAAGATCAGCGCTAACAAGGGAAGGTCTTTACAAAGGCATATTTTGTTCATGGTTTTCATTCCACCCTGAGGTGTTCGAAACGGTAGGAGCCGTGAACAATCGTAACAAAGTCTCCGGCTTTGACAAACCGGCCGGGGTTGGCAAAGAAAATAAAATATTGGCGCCCGGCCTCCAGCTGACGGGGCATCTGCCGCATCGGGCCGACCTTGGCCGGCGCCGGCACGGCAAATTTTGCGCCGCTCTCCTCGTGGACAAGGTAGGGGATCAGGGCGTGGTCGATCATCGGGGCCGCCCGGGCCGAATCGCGCACCTTGTAGCGGAAATCGAGCATGTAGCCGCCGGAGCTCAGGTGCAGCCCGACGATCTCGATGCCGAGGGCCGCTGCTGGGCCGGCGGCGGCGGAATTTGAGTCCTCGTTGAGCCGCGGCTGCGGAGCGCAGGCGACGAGGAGGAGGAAAAGAAGAGCGCCGGACAACGGACGGATCCTGCCGAGTGGGAATTTCACCGAACCTCCATGGATAAAAAAATGGGAAAAAGGGGCAGGATCGACATCCTGCCCCTTTTGGCTTCTAAAGTGTCAGCGTTTAACCGCCGTCAGTCGATGACAAAGGGTTCATCGGCCAGGTCGCGGGCCAATATCTCTCCTTCGGCGCCGAAGGCGGTGACCCGCAGCAGGACGGATCTGCTGCCGCGCAACCCGGCGTCGATCACCCAGTCGAACTGGGTGTCGTCGAGATCCCTGGCCAAACTCCGCCAATTTTCCCCGCCGTCCAGCGAGTAGTCAAGAGCAAAGCTTGCGGCCGCGGCGGAGGCCTGCCAAAGGACGATAAAATGCGTCTCGGCGGCGAGCACTTCACCCCCGTTGGGAAGGAGGAGGAGCAGGTCGGAAACCTCCCCGGCGGCGGCCGGAGCAGGGGCCGGATCGGCCTCAGCGGCAGAGGTGAGACTGGTGCCGAGGGCCGCTCTCGGCGCCGGCGCCGTCTCGAGGGCCGAGGCACTCAGAATACCCGGCGCGGCGCCGATGCCGAAGGGGGCATCGCTGGTGTCGGTGGCGATCGCATTGCCGGCGCCGTCATAGAGGGTCAGGGCGATCCGGGCCGTGCCGGTCAAGGCCGAAGGTGCGGTCCAGGGGTACGTCCCCAGGGCCGGGTCGACGTCGGCGATCAGACCCCAGGGGGCGGTGGGCGCCGTCTGGTACCAGAGGCTGGCGCGGTAGGCCGCCGGTTCGGTCAGGCGTACGTTCCAGGTAATCGCCAGCGGCGCCCCGGCAACGACGGACGGTTCACCCGCGGTCCCGTTGGGATAGGTCAGCTGAAGCGGCGCGACCAGGGTGAAAGGAGCATCGGAGGTGTCGCGACCGACGATCTGACCGGCTGCGTCGTAACTGATGATGGCCAGACGAACCCCGGCGGACGGACGCAGGTTGTCGGCCGCCGGATTCCAGAGGAATTCGCGCCCGGCGACGCGGTTGGCGATGAGGCGGAAGGGGGAACCGGGTCCCTGGGAGCAGCCGATGTCGAAGGTGAAGGCCCGGTCGGGATCGGCCGGATTGTCCGGCGCCACCCAGCGGATCGGCAGGGTCGCATCGAAGGGGAACTGCTCGCCGCCGTTGGGCGTGACCAGAGCCAGGGCGGGAAAGGTCGAGAAGGTGGCGGTGACGGTCTTGGCCTGGTCGAGAGTGACGACGCAGTCGCCGAGGGTGGTGCATTCGGCGGGGTCGGAATTGGGCGATACGCTCCAGCCGGTCAGGGCGCTGTCGAGGCCGTCCGGCAAGGCGCGCAGGGTGACTGCGGTCCCGGACAGGTAGCCGGCCGTGCAGTTGAGACCTCCGGCGGTCGTCGTCGTGCAGTCGGCAATCCCCCCGGGAAGGCTGGTTGAAGAGACGCGCCCGGGGCCGGCCACGGCCACGGTCAGCTGCGTTTCCGACGTCCCGACGACCAGAGTGCCGAACATGCCGCCGCCGGCCAGGCCGAGCATGCGGTCGTGCAGCGGCAGGTAGATGTCGGCGGCGGGCGGGTCGGTCGGCGGCGCTATGGTCAGCAGGGCGTCGAGGGTCTTGCCGGCGACCAGGTCGGCACTGGACTGGGTCGGCTGGAAATCGAGGGAATAGGGATTGCCGTCCTCGGCGATCATGGTCAGCGCCTGGCCTGGGAGAATCGGCGTGCGGGGGCGCAACCCGGCGTTGAGCATGCGCAGCAGCACCACGTCTCCGGCCGTCAGGTTCGCCAGCGCCGGAGCGCTCGCCGTCCAGGGGCGGCCGTTGAGAAGAAAGTACTTCGGGCTGTAACCGACCTTGAGGGAGGTGGGATAGGCGCCCGCCGGGTCGCCGTAGATCCCGCTGGCCACCGCCTGGTTGAGGACGGGGTCGAGCTCGCTGAAGAGGAGGGTCAGGTCGCGGGTGAAGGTCTGACCCGGATAAGCTTCCCCCGCCGCCGCTTCGACCTTGAGTACGGCGTAGAGCCCCATCGGCACCTGCACCGCCGGGTGGGTGCCGCTGCTGATCAGGTAGGTGCCGGGCTTGAGATCGGGCCAGGTGTAGGTTGCCGTACCGCCATTGGCGCCAGCTTCGTGGGTGAAGGAGCGAACCCGCTGACGCCCGTCGGCATCGGCGAAGAAGACCGGAGTCATCCCCCCCTGAGCGCCCTGGCCGTTGATCACCAGGGAGACCGGTTCCGGAAGCTGGTTGGCCAGGTTGATCACCAGACTGTTGCCGGCCGTTTCGGTCAGGACCGGCACCGGCGTCAGCGGCAGGTTGGTTCCTTCTACCAGCCCCCAGACCGGGACGGCGGCGCCGTCCGGCATGACGACCGTGCCGGCCGTGGCGGAAAGGTCGTAGGTGGCGGCTTGAATCGGCAGGGGAGCGAGCAGCAAGGCCGCGGCCGCCATCCCCAGGATTATCCCGTGGAGCGTTCTCATAGCGGTATTCCTTCTTTGGGTTGCGTTACGGCGCCACGACCACAGGTGCAGACGGAGCCTCGACAATGGCCATGGTCATCAGACCGCCGGGGAAGATGTCGTTGTTGGTCATCTCCTTTTCGTTATGGGAGTGCCACATGTAGGCGAAACCGGAGTTCGGATTGTTTCCCCCCTCGCCGGGAGGGAGGGAGCCGGCGGCGCCGAGGAAGGGGCTGCCGCTGTAGAAGGCGCCGAAGGCCACCTCCTGCTGTCCGGGAAGGATGACCGGAAAGGGCTTGCCGTGGTCGCACAGGGGATCGAGAAGACCGCCGGGACATTCGTTGGGAGCCAGTGTCGCCGGATCGGCATCGGCATGACCGTAAAAATCCCAGCCCAGTCCCCTCCCCGTCCAGGTGAAGATGGCGTCATGGGTCGCTCCCGGCACCACGGTCAGGGTGAAGTCGGAGACCGACTTGTCGGGGATGACGCCGACTTCGGCCGTCCGCGTCCCGGTATCGCCCGGGGTCGCCAGCAGCCAGCCGTCGCGGGCGATCTGGTCGAAGTTGTTGCCGTGGGTATGAAAGGGGTGCATATCGCGGCCGCCGCCGACCATGCGCAGCAGCACGCGCTCGCCGGCGTTCATCATCGTCATGGCGCCGTAAGGCTGATGGGGGAGCCAGCTGACCTCGTCGGCGAGCATGGTGTCGGGGGCGGTCCGACCGTTGATAAACCAGTAGACCGGCCAGAATTTGGTCGTGTCGATCTCGGAGAAGAGCCCCTTTTCCGCCAGGATGTGGGTTTCAAGATCCATTTCGCTGAGCAGATAGAGATATTCCTGGTCGTAGGCGGAGCGGGCGTCGCCGTAGGCGGTGCGCAGCAGCGGATCGGCGGCATCGAAGTTGGCGGGACGGATGACGATCGCCCCGAGCAGTCCCATTTCCACCTGCAGGTCGCTGTGGGTGCCGCTGTAGTAGGTAAAGGTTCCGGGACGGTCGGCGGTAAAGGTGTAGGTCACGGCGGTCACGCCGTCCGGCGGGGCTTCGCGGGTCAGCAGTCCGGGCTGGCCACCGCTGGCGCTGACGGAAAAACCGGGAACGATCAGGGAGGTCGCTTCGGGGAGCCGGCTGACGAGGCGGATGGTGACCACGGCGTTCTGGTTGACGATCAGGGTCGGCCCGGGGTACTGCACCGCGCCGTCGGCGTTGGCGTAGCCCCAGAAATAGACGTTATTGCCGTCGCCGGTGGTGATATGGCCGGCCCTGGCGGTGAACGAGAAGTCCGAACCCGCGACGCCCGGCACGGCGACGCTGCCGTGCATGGCCAGGGCGGCGGAGGCGGCGCAGCAGAGCAGGGCCGCGGCCAACGTCAGGCTCCGCAATATCCGATGCTGAAAAAGCTTGTTCATAGTCTTTCTCCCGAAATGAAAACGCTCTCTATTGGATGCGGATCTCCGTCATCATGCCGCCGAAATCGTCCGCCTCGTTGGCGAGGTGATCGAGATTGGTGGTGTAGAGAAAATAGGTGCCGGGCTGAATGCCGGTGGTGTCGAGGAGGACGTCCATCGACTGACCGCCCCCGAGAGTGATGGAACCGGTGGTGTAATACTGGCTGGCGTCGCCGGGAAGCCCGAGCTTGCGCGAGCCTTTGCCGATCACCTGCATCGGGATCCCCTGCACGGTCAGGGTGTGGAACGAGGTCGTCGAGAGGCTGGAGACCCGCAGCAGGATCTTCTGCCCGGAAGTCGCCGAGATCAGGGCCGGAATCGGGCTCGACCCGCCGTGCTCGTAAGGGAGGGCCAGGGCCGGGTTCACCGTGTCCGGATAGCCGCGACCGTTGAGCATCGGATATTTGTCGTCCATATCGGCAAAGGGGAGCGGCTGCACGCCGATGTGTTTTTCGTGGAAGACCGGGTCGAAGGAGGCAATCTGCAGGGGGTAGGCGACGTCGTAGCCGGTGGAGCCGTCGCCGTCGTTGTAGGCGAACCGGCTGAAGGGACCGAAGGTCGTGCCGTCCTGCGCCGGGGAGACGTAGAGGTTGCCGAGCATCCCCATCTGCATGTGCTCCGTCGCCTCGACGTGGCAGTGATACATGAAGGTGCCGGCTTCGACGACCTTGTAGTAGTAGGTCAGGGTCGAACCCATGTTGATGACGATCGAAGCGTCGGGAACGCCGTCGAAGATCGCCGCGGCGTTGGGGAAACCGTGCCAGTGCACCGAGTGGGGATCGAAGAGATCGGGGCGGTTGATCATGCCGACGTTGGTCAGCGACAGATAGACCTCGTCCCCTTCCCGGAAGGTCAGGGTCGGCGCCGGAAATTGCGCCTTCTCCATGTACCCCATCATCACCGCGTCCCAGGGCTCGTTCATGGCCGGGGCATTGAAGCCGGTGGCGTTGACGAAACCGAAGATGTACTGCTCGCGGCCGTCGGCCATGTTGGTGAAGCCGTCGCCGGCGGCCAGGTGCACGCAGACCTGAGCGGGCGAGACCGGGTTGATAATTTCGCCGTCGCCGGCCCGCAGCATGCCGTCGCCGTTGACGTCGGAAAACCAGCTCCCGTAGACAACCGGCGAGCCGGGAGCCGGGTCCCGGGTCGGACACTGGGGGAAGACCCCGGCCTGCGCCGGCAGGGCCACGGCCGCAACCAGAAGGCCGACCGCAAGGGACATCCATCTTTTCTGCAGAATGCTCATATCGTTGACTCCCCTGTGCCGGGGGCGCCTGGCGCCCCCGGTCGTTGGTCAGTTATTCGGCGCCGTGATGGCAAAGGGCGCGTCATTGCGGTCCGAATCGATGGCGCTCCCCTCGGCGTCGAAACGCCGGACTTCGATGAACCCCTTCCCTGTGCCGCCTTCCAGGGACGGCACCGTCCAGAGGAGGTAGCCGGCATCCGTATCCGCCTCGCCGACGATCTGCCAGGTGCTGCCGCCGTCGCCGCTGAAAGCGACTTCGACACCGGCGACGACCCCTGCAATCGACGGGCTGGTCCAGAGGAGCGGGATGCTCTCGCCGGGAGTGAAGACTTCGCCGCCGGCGGGGATGAACACCTCCACGCCCGGCGTCGCTGCCGGAACCGGGGCCGAGGTCAGGGGCGTTCCGGCGCCGGTGGAAAAGAGCCCCGCCGTACCCGTATCCATGGACGCCCCTGTGGCCTCCTGGAGAGCCTGCGGGGCGGCGGCCGGGGCCGCCGGGAGGTTGGAGATGATGGTGAAAGGCCCGGCGCTGATGTCGCTGGCCAAAACCTTGCCGTCGGCTCCGTAGAAGGAGAGCGCGACACGGGCGGTGGCGATGGTGGCCGGCAGCGACGGCACGACCCAGTCGAAGCGGCCGGTGTCGGTGGTGACGCCGATTGCCGTCCACGGAGCGCCGGCCTCCGTCTGATACCAGAGGGCCACGCGGGTGACCAGGCCGGCGTAGTGCCTGCTGGTCCAGGTGATGGTGGCGGTATTGCCGCCGATCAGCACCTCGTTGCCGTTGGGGACAAGGAGCGCCTCGACGACGATGCTCATCGGTGCGTCGCTGAGGTCGCGAGCCAGCACCTGACCCTCGCCGTCCCGGGCGATGACGCCGAATCGCACGGCGTTACCCGAATTTTCCGACGGAATCACGAAGGCCAGACAGGTGCCGGTGATGCCGCTGCCGATCAGCCGGAAGGGGCTGCCGGGGCTCAGGGAGTAGCCGACGTCGTACGTGGCGGCGCCGCTCAGCCCGGTCCAGCGGGCAATCAGTTGCGTTCCGGCCGTCAGCTTCTCGCCGCCGTTGGGATTGAGGAGTTCGAGTTCCGGCCCGGGGGGAGCTTCCCCGGCCGGATCGTACTCGTCGGCGCCGATGTCGAACCCGGCTCCGATCGGACGAACGTCGCCCTCGAAGTCGAAGGCCACGGCGGTGTTGTACGGCGCAAGGGCGGGATCGACCCCGGCATCCACCGCCGGCGAGCAGGCGGTGAGGAGCCGGTAGTCGCCGGCCTCGGCCGTCAGCGGGGTGAAGCGCACGGTGATGGCATTGCCCCCCTCGTCGAGAACGGTGGACGACTGCAGGTCGTTTTCGTAGCTCTTCACCACCCCCGGGTCGAAATCGATATTGGACGGGTCGTAACCGGTGTTATCGGTGAGGATTGAAAAGAACGGATGCAGCACATCGCCCGGAGCCAGGGCGCCGGACACCGCCAGGTCGGAATAATCGGCGTAGCTCCGGGTATCCGGGACATACCCCGGATGGGTCAGGGCGTAGGCGGCCTCGGCATTCTGGTGGCGGCTGGCCGGGACGAGACCGCCGGCGGTGCCGTTGATGGTGCTGTCGTTGTAAAAGCTGCGGTTCTGCCAGACGATGTTGTTCACCAGAACCGGGTCGGAATAGGTCTGGGTAAAGCCGGGTATGCCGCGCAGCGACTGGCTGTGGGCACTGCTGACGATCCCGGCCCCCTGGGGGACGGAGAAGGTCAGGTTGCCGGCGTTGAAGGCCAGCGCCGCCGTGGCGGTGCTGTCGTTTCTGGCCACGGTGTTGTGAACGAGGGACCCGGCGACGACGTCCTGCAGGGAGATTCCGCCTCCGCCGATGGCGGCGACGTTGTTGACGACCAGGTTATTGCGGACCGTCAGAGTGTCCCACGGCCTGTCGGGAGCGGTCGGATCGTTGATCGGGTTGTTGGCCACATCCTCACCGTTGAAGGCATAGGCGGCAATGCCGCCGCCGTTGCCGGCGCCCGCCAGGTTCCCCTGGATCAGGTTGTCCTCGATGACGACGCTTCCGGCCCCGCCGGAGAGCTGGGCCGCCGGGGGCGGGGGAATTTCGCCGCTGAGAAAGAGGCCGCCGCCATGGCCGCCGCCGGGGGCGAGGAGTCCGTAGAAGACTTCGTTGAAGAGGACCTTGTTGCCGCGGATGACTCCGCCGTCCGAGAGGCCGACGTGGCCGATGCCGCCCCCTGAATCGCGGGAGAAGTTGCCGACGATGCGGTTGTTCTCGACCCGGTAGTTGTCGGCGCCGCCGTAGAGGGCGATGCCGCCCGGTCCGAGGACGCCGCTGTTGGCGACGATCCGGTTGTCGGTGATGAGGATGTCGCTGTTCCCCGAGACGAGGCCGTTGTCGGGGACGCCGATGACGATCCCGCCGCCGAGGTTCCCCTGGTTGCTGCGGACGGTGTTGTTGCTGATCCGCAGGCCGGGGGCGTCGTTGTTGACGTGGATGCCGCCGCCCGACAGGGCGCCGCTGATTTCGAAGCCGTCGATCAGAGCCGAAGGGGCGTTGAGGACGAGAATGCCCGGGGCTTCGTTGGCCAGGAAGGGATTGGGGACGGCCGGGTCGGTTATGCCGAGGATCTGGCGGGTCTTATCGTGCCAGGCCTGCAGCCGCTCCGCCGGGTTGGGGTTGGCGAAGATCCGCGTCGTCCCGGCGCCGGAGCCCTGCAGGCGCACCGGTTTCCAGACGATGATGTTTTCGAAGTAGCTCCCCGGGCCGACCAGAATCAGGTCGCCGGGATTGGCCGCGTCGATGAGGGCCTGGATGCTGCCGCCGGCATAGGGGTAGAGGCTGCCGCCGGCGATGCTGTGCACGCCGGCAGCAGGGCTGCAATCGGCGAGAATTTCCACGGTGACGCCGTTCTCGTTGGCCTTGCCGGTGTCCTTGCGGACCACCACCAGGGGGCCGGAGGCGGCGCCGGTTGTCCCGACGATGATCGTCTGCGGCGTCCAGAGGACAATGGCCGCCGGGTCGATTTGCACACCGTTGATCCAGACCTCTCCCTGCTGCGGGCCGAAACCGTTGTCGCGGCCGTCGGCGGAAGTTGCGGCCGTGATGGTCAGGGTGGTGCCGGCCTGGTCGGTACAGACCGCCGCCGCGCCGCTGTTGCCGACGGCGCCGGCGATGACCGGCGTCCCGGCCGGAACGCCGGTGTCGAGATTCCCCTTGGGGATGGTGGCAAAAGCTGCCACCGGCACGATCGGCGTGTCGAGATAGGTGGTGCGCCCCACTTCGTAGTGCAGCGTCCAGGGGGCGACGGCGAAACGCTCGTCGTAGTTGGGGTCGATGATCGTCTGCCCGGGGTTGTTTGGATCGGCGATCGGCCCCGGATCGTTGAGCACCGCGGTGATCATGTTCGGCGCCACCCCCGTCGCCGAGGGGACGTTGATGCTGAAGGTCGAGGGGAGCAGGGCGTTGTAGGCCCCGTAGGCGTCCGAGTAGACGCGGGTGATTTCATTCCCCTGCCAGTCGCGGAAGGAGACCGGAATCCACTCCGGAGCGGCCTTCTCGCCGAAGATCGGGCTGGTCGGGTCGAACTCGGCGGACAGGTCGTTGTTGACGAAGCCGACGACGCGCGCCGCCTTCGGCACCTCGGTGAAGTAGAAGAAGTTGACCCCGGTGTTGTTGCGATCGCTGAGTTCCACCTGCTTGCGGTCGCAGAGCGGCTGGTTGCTGCCGGCCAGCGGCGCGTCGATGGCGACTCCGGGGAAGAGGGCCAGTTCGTTCGGCACCAGATGCGGGTCGCCGACGCAGAGTTGCGGCAGCAGGAGGGGGCTCGGTATCGGCGCCTCGCCGAAATCGACGTTCTTGTCCTCTTCCTTCTGCAGACGGTAGACGCCGGGGCGCGGATTGGCCGCCTCGACGATGTAGGTGCCGGCCGGCAGCCCTTCGACTTCCGGACGGCCGCTGAAAAGGCCGCCGGGGACGTAGGAGTCGAAGGCGAAGCCGCCGTCGAAGAGCGCCGGGCGCACCTGGTTCCAGGTGCCGAAGTTGTCGAAGCACTCGCGCGCCGTCTCGCCGTCGATCACCGGCAGGGTCTGGATGCAGCCGCTCGGCAGGTTGTCGTCCCAACTGTCGGTGGTGGCGATCTGGATGGCGTCGCCGCCGTCGAAGACGCCGTTGCCGTTGCGGTCCATGTCCTCGGCGGCCGGGAAGTTGCCGAAGGGGTAGTTGTCGACGTCGGCGAGCGTCTCCACACCGTCGCCGTCGAGGTCGTCGATCCGGCCGTCCGGCCCGGGGACGCCGGTGGCGTTGGTCCGGAAGTCCTCATAGAGGTTGACCTGCACCCGCGGGATGCCGGGTTCCCAGTCTTCGCCGGCGGCGTAGCGGGGATCGTTCTCGGCGCGGGTCACCGCGTAGTAGACGATGCCGCTGATGCCGCCGTTTTCGCCGGCGGCATATTCATGCTTGCCCCAGTCGATGGTGTTGGTCTGGTTGAGAAAGAGCATCAGTCCCTGCGTCAGGACCGGCCCGGTCTCGGTGAGGGAGAGGTTGTTGCCGGTGTTGGGATTGATTTCCGCCTGGGGCTGCGGGGTCAGTTTGTCGCGGGACGGCATGGCCCAGCCGTTATCGGGGAGGACTTCGCCGCCGGCATCGACCACGGCCGTCATGCCGGTCGCCTTGAAGCGGGCGAAATCGACCTCGGTCACCAGCCACTTGAAGAAGGGGAAGACGCCGGAGAGTTCGAAGCCGCCGAAAACGTCCGTCGGTTGGGCCTGGTAGAGGGTGCCGTCGCGGAAGCGGATATTGACCACCTGTTCGGGAATGCCGATTTCGTCCTGCAGCACGTCGTTGCACTCGGCCGTCAGACAATCGCGGAAGCCGTTCTGGTTGTGGTCGAGGAAGACCGACCCCTCGTAGGTCCCGAACCAGCGGAAGGAGAGGACGTTGCCGAGATCGACGGGTTCGCCTGCGCCGAGGCCCGCCGGGGACCTACCAGCTGGTGACCTGGGACGCCCCCCTCCAGGCCCTCTTCGGCTTCAACACCGTCACCGTCCCGGCGGGATGCCGGTGAGGCTGAAGTTGCTCTCGCCATCGCAGGGGACGGCGAGGAGCCCCTGCCCGGTGGCGGCGTCGTTGAGGCCGACCCAGCACTCGGCGACCGGGTCGCCGGGGAAAAAGCCCTGGAGGAAGGGGGGGCGGGAGAAGTGGTTGAACAGGTTGGTGCCGCTGATGCTGCCGGCGTAGGGAGTGACGCCGTCATCGGCGACGGTCGGCGGTTCGATCGCCCAGGGGAGGGCCGCCGGATTGACATAGCCGAAATTGACGTGCCTGCCGCTGGCGCCGAAGCCCTCGATGAAGAGGGGCGGCTCGTTGGCCTGCACCCAGGCGTCGATGGTCTTGGTCCCCTCGATGGTCGCGGTCTGCACCCAGTTCACCGGCAGGCCGGAGGTCGGGTCGATGGTTGGCGGAATCACCTGGACCCCGTATTTTCCCGGCATCAGGTTCTTGATCAGGGCCAGGCCGTCGGCGTCGGTGCTGATGGCGCCGGTGCCCGGGATGGCGACGGCCATCTGGCCGGTCACCGGATCGACGGCGTAGGTCGTTCCGAGCATGTTGCCGAAGGCATCGGTCATCACCTGCCCGGCGGCGTCGAAGAGGACGATGCTGAAGCCCTCGAGGCCCCGTTCGTTGGGGACGTCGGGGGCATTATTGATGGCGAAGTGATCCTCGAAGACCAGCAGCGAGATCTGCGCCGTCGGAATTCCACTGTCATTGGGGAAGGCCGGATTGTAGGCGCGCTGCTCGACCACCGCCACCTGCACCGTCTCGGCGCCGACCGGCACCGGAGCGCCGCCGAGGCTGTAGCCGCTGTCGGGGAGGACGGAGACGAAATAGCGCTTCCCCGCTTCGGGCGGGGTGATGAGCGCCGACGCCCCGATGGAGCGGCCGGTGGCGACGGCCGGAGCGTGGCTCTTGTGGATATCGAGGCCGATGCTGAAGGCCGAGTCGATCCTGTTTTCCGGCGGCGGCGGCGGCTGGCTGCTGCTGTCGGCGCCGGCAGCGGGGAAGCCGGGGGGCTGGTTGGTGTTGTCCTCTTCGAGCAGCCAGCGGAAGCCGCTGCCGCTGATCGGCTCAAAGGCGCCGCTGGCGGTCCGGGTCACGACCTCGAGGGTGAGGGCCACGGCCTGGCCGGCGGCACCGAGCCCGAGCAGGAGCAACAGCGCCAGGACGATCCAGGATTTCTCGAGGCGGTTGCAAATTATCGACGGTTTCATGGAAGGCTCTCCTTCACGCGGGGACAGGCTCCCCCGCAGGGCATTGCCGGATGGTGCTTTCAAGATTCTCATTCCCGCCATCAAAAATTGCCGGAAAGACTGAAGACCGAGCGGATGCTGATCACCCGGTTGTCGGGATTGAGCGGGTCGGCGGCGACGCCGTCGATGGCGATCTTGGCGTAGCCGTCACTGGTCTGGACGGCCACCAGAAGTCCGGCGGCCGGGAAATCGGCGGGATCCGGAATCGGGATCGAGGCAAAATCCGTGTCGTCGAGGTAGCCGGTAGCCGGCGCCGTCGTCAGGCCGGCGAAGGTATTGCCGGTCACGAGCTGGATGCCGCTCCCCTTGGTGGTGGCGTTGAGGGAGAGGCTGCCGTCGAAGGAGTTGAGGTTGAAGGAGACGTCGGCCCGTCCCGGAGTCAGGGTGGTGCCGTCGATCACCAGGGGGTCGCCGGAGAGACGGCCGGAGGCGACGATCAGTCCGATGCTCGACGGCCCGATGTTCGGGAGGATGGCGTCATCGTCGAGGGCGACGGAAGCGGTCGCCGGTACCCCGTAGGTCGGCCGGGCAAAGGCGAGAGTGGCATCGGCCGTGGCGGAGCTCTGGCTCAGTTCCACGCCGAAACCCCAGGCGGTGAAGGTGTAGGCGGTGTTGCCGCCGGTCTTGACCAGGGCGGTGAACTGGCCGAGGCTGTCGGTCACCAGCACCTGCTGATAGCCGTAGGCATTCAGGGGGTCGGGGAGGAGACTGCCGGTGGCATGAACCGTCACCCCGGCCGCCGGAGTCGTGCCGTCGCTGTAGGTCAGGGTGCCGGTAACCGTCTCCGCCGCCACGGCGGCGCCGACACGGTAGTAGCCGGAGCGGGTCACGGTGGCGAGAAAGGCCGGATCGCCGTTGACCGGATCGACCGTGAGGATCGGGGCGACCGCTTCGGGGACCCACCCGTTGGCGACCTCGTCGAAGCGCTCCAGCGACGGCGCTGCGGCGGCGGCAGCGGCGATATCGAGACTCAGAGGGACCGTCAGATAGAGGTCGGCGGCGTCGAAGGTCGCACCGCTGACAGTAAAAGCGGCGGCGGCGTAAAGCTCGACGATTTCGTCGACGCCCACCACCAGCGGCGAGACCGAGTAGACCGGATAACCGTCGCCGATCCGGCTGACGTCGAAGGGGGCGACATTCACCCCCGTCGGGGCGGCCGACAGAATGGAGGCGGACAGATCGACGACGGCGCGGCGCGGTCCGTGGATCTGCGTCTGCGACTGCCAGATCCCGGGGGAACTCTCCGTCGCCGGCCCCGAGGAAGGGAGGTAGAAATCGAGAACCGTCGCCACCCCGGCCACGAGGACGATTTTCTCCGCCTGAGCCGGGAAGGTCCCGGAGGGGCCGGTGACCTTGAGCGTCAACGGCGCGCCGGCCGGCAGGTCGGTGAAGGAATAGCGGCCGACGACGTCGGTCGTCGCCTGGGCGAGGAGAGCTCCGGTGCCGTTGTAGGCAGAGACGGAGGCTGCCGGAACCGGTGCCTGGGCCGAATCGCTGACCGTGCCGGTCAGTTTGAGGGTGGCGGGCGCAACCCCTCCGCCTCCGCCGCCCCCACCGCCGCCGCCACAGGCCACCAGAGAGACAGCGAACAGAGCAAGGACGACATGAACGATAAGCTTCCACTGACGAACCATGATGGAACTCCCTTCGTTTGAATCCGGCCGCGACCGTCGCCGGACTCCTGATTGTTGGAAATGACGGATATGGGTAAAGCCTTGGAGGTTGAAGAACCGGCAACATTTTCTCGTCCGGGAAAACTCTATCGACTGGTCCGGCCTGCGTCCATGGGGAGATACCTGATAGTCGGGGTAGGATTTTCCTACCTGACAAAAGCGAGGGAGAAGGGAGAAGGGAGAGGGGAGAGGGGAGAAGAACCGGAATGTCGTCAGATCTTCCAGAAATCGGGGTCGACGAGACCGATGCGAACGGCGTACTTGACCATTTCGATGGGATTTTTCAGGTTGAGCTTTTTCATGATATTCACGCGGTGCTTTTCCACGGTCTTGGGGCTGACGCAGAGAATATTGCCGATCTGCGTCGTGGCTTTTCCCTCGACCATCAGACGAAAAACCTGCTGCTCCCGTTCCGAAAGGAGATCATAGCGGCTCAGTTCGTCGTTTTTCTCCTTGCGGTTGTTCAGATAACATTCGATGACGCCGCTCTTCAGTTTGCCGCTGAGAAAATACTCATTTTTGCAGACGGCCCTGACCGCCCCGATCAGTTCGGCCACCGGTGCCCCCTTCAGCACATAGCCAAGCGCTCCCGAACTGAGGACCTTGTGCACATAGGCCTCCTTTTCGTGCATGGAATAAATCACGATCCGGGTATTCGGCAGAAGTTCCCGCAACAGGCCGATCGTTTCGAAGCCGCTCATCCCCGGCATGGAGATATCGAGGATAATGACATCCGGCGAGAGAAAGCGAAGCTTTTCCAGGGCCTTTTCCCCGTTCTCCGCACTGCCGATGACCTCGAAATCCGCCTGGGATTCGAGAAGCTGCGGCAAGCCCTCCCGGACGATGGAATGATCATCGACGATAAAAATTTTTATCTTATCCATCAGGGCACCTGTTGAGTCATCGGCAATTCGACGCGGACCGTCGTCCCTCGTCCCGGACTGGAAAAAACCTGGCATTCCCCACCCGCGGCAGCCACCCGTTCCCTGATCCCCAGAAGGCCCAGCCCCTGCCGGCTCTCCTCACTCCCACGGCGGCGCACCGACGCGTCGAAACCGACGCCGTCGTCCTTGACGGAGAGTATGACCTTGGGGTGGCTGCAGGTCAGGAGGATGTCCACATGGCCGGCCCGGGCGTGCTTCATGACGTTGGTCAGGCATTCCTGAGCGACCCGATAGAGAATCAGTTCGATGTTCGAGGGGAGCCGCTTCTGCAGACCGATGGCGTCGAATTCTATTCCGAGCCCCGGCACCGTTCGCTCGATTTCGGCTACATACCAGTTCAGGGTCGCCGCGATTCCCAGATGGTCCAGCATGTCGGGACGAAGGGACGAGGAAAAATCACGGATCAAATCTCCGAGCTGCTGCACCAGTTCGTTGAGGTCGACCAGTATGTCCCGCCATTCTTCCTCCCGCCGGGGGTGAAGCAACAGCAACGATTCAATGCCGAACTGCAGAGCGGTGATTCGCCGCCCCCCTTCGTCGTGAAGTTCGAGGGCGAGTTTTTTTCTCTCCTCCTCGGCGGCGGTCATGAGTTTTCTCGAAAGCCGGGTTATGTCATTCTCGGCTCTTTTCCGTTCCCTGATCTCACGATAAAGGGGGCCGAACCAGAAAAAATAGATGGGCGGCAACGTCAGGACCGACAGAACGACGGAATCGACGAGAGCGTGCTGCCAGAGGACGATATCCGGCAAAAAATCGTGCAGGTAATTGATGAGGAAGTTCGCCATGAAGATGGCGGCGGCAAGAAGGATAAAAAGGAGGGAAGGCTTCTGCAGAGAAATGCCGCCTCGAGACAGGCCGACAGGCGCCGATGAGTCGTTCACCATTGTTTCTTCTTTCATGGCAGATGAACCCGTTTTCGAAAAAAGTTCCGACTTCCCGGCGCCGGGAGGTGCTGAAAAAGGGGGCGGCCGGGATCGAACGCATGCAATTCACTCCATTTATCTTTAATTAAAACCCATCCGGTAACAATTGCAACAACTGCCTGTGCCCGGGGACCCATCCCCAAAGACCCGGTAGGAGCAGCTTCAGCCGCAATTTTTTGCGCCTAAAGGCGCTCCAACAATTTAATATTTAGCCACCGTTCCAATAGTCAGATTTCAATTTGACATTCCCCCCGTCCGTTGTTAGCTTAAGTCAGCCATTCCACTGATTTTACAGGTTTTTAGGTGGGAGTCGAAACGATGAAATGGATCGGAATCATCCCGTTGGTCTGGGCGCTTTTCTGTCTTTCCCCGGCCTTTGCCGCCTCGACCTCCGCCCAGCTCCCCCTCGACAGCTGGATTTATCCCGCCCTCGACAAGCTCGAAGGTCTTGGCCTCGTCGAATCCTCCCTCCAGGGAACCCGTCCCTTCACCCGCCTGGAGGCCGCCCGGCAGGTCGGCGAGGCCAGACACAAGACGGAGGTCGGCGAGGGCTCGCCCCTGGTCAGGCAGCTCATCTCCCGCCTTGAGAAAGAGCTGCATGACCCGCTGGTCGAACTGGGCGAGCTGGAAGGCGCCATCCCGGCAACCTATTTCAAACCCCTGCGCACCCTCGGACTGACCTATGTCTTTCAGGACGGCGAATACTCCGCGATTCCCGACACCAACGGCCGCCAGTTCGCCCTCGATTACAACAATTTGGGCATCGACTACGCCGATGCCCAAAACGGTCAGCTGACCTTCGCCTCCGAGGCCCGGCTCGCCTCCTTTTTCCTTCTCGAGGCGCGGCCGATTCTGCTGGCCCGGGAGGGCGAAGACCTGGACCTGCGCCTGCTCGAGGGGCGCGCGGCACTGGGGTTTGGGCCGGTCGAGGTCTCCTTCGGCCGCCAGGCCCTCTGGTGGGGACAGGGGCGCCACGGCTCCCTCCTGCTGACGAACAACGCCCAACCCCTCGACATGCTGCGCTTCACCAATCCGAGGCCGGGAATCCTCCCCTGGTTTTTCAAGTACCTCGGCCCCTGCCGCTTCGACCTCTTCTGGAGCCGCCTCGAGGAGAATCGGGCCGTTGCCGAACCGTATCTCGCCGGACTCCGCCTCACCGCCAAACCCTTCTCCTTTCTGGAGCTGGGCGCCTCCCGGACCGTCATCTTCGGCGGCGAGGGGCAGCCCGGAATCGACCTGGCGGAGTTCGTGTTCATCCTCGGCGGAGAGAACGTCATCGGCGAGGGGGATACCAGCAATCAACTGGCGGCCGTCGATGCCCGCCTGAAACTCCCCTTCCTTTTTGGCGCCGAGCTCTACTACGAACTGGGGGGTGAGGATGAAGCAGGGGGCTTCCTCGCCAAAAAATCGCAGCTTTGCGGCCTCTATCTCCCCCGGATCGAACCGACGGGACGGGCCAGCCTGCGCCTCGAATACGCCGACTTGAACGACTCGTCCTCGGTCTGGTACCGCCACGCCCTCTACCTCAGCGGCTACACCTACAAGGGGAAGATCCTCGGCCACCACGTCGGCGGCGAAGCGACGGATCTCTTTTCCGAGCTGCGCCTCATCCTCCCCCGGGACCTGACCCTGAGCCTGAGCCTCGACATCGAGAGGCGCGGCTACAACCAGGCCGCCCGCGAGGAACACCTGCAGCCGGCCCTCGGAATCGAATGGCAACTGCAGCCGAACCTCTCCCTCGACGTCCGCTACGCCTACGACCGGGTGGAAAATTTTGATTTTGTTTCAGGAAACGATCGGGAATTTCATTTGGGGGAGTTGAGTCTGGTTAGATATTGGTGAGGAGGGGCTGAAAACAGAACACAGAATATAGAATACAGAAGATAGAAGGAGGGCAAAACTTCTTCATTCTGAATACAGAACTCGAAAAACAGAACACAGAATATAGAATACAGAAGGTAGAAGGGTGAAACTTCTATATTCTATATTCTATATTCTATATTCTATATTCTATATTCTACCTTCTGCCCCTCTAAACCGCCTTCAGCTTTTTCCACGCCGGCGCCGGGGCATTTCCGTGCTGGAACTCCGGTACGATCTCCTGGAGCTTGGCGATGATCCCGTGGAGATCCATGTCGCGCTGCAGCTGGTAGAGCTCCTCGATCTGCAGTAAAAGGACGGAGAGGTCGACGGTGGCGGCGGCGGCGACCATGATCTTTTCGTGGCTGGTCGGCTTGATCCCTTCACCGGCGATGAGCAGCTCTTCGAAGAGCTTCTCGCCGGGGCGCAGGCCGGTGAAGATGATGTCGATATCCTCATAGGGGACGAAGCCCGACAAGCGGATCAGCTCCTCGGCGAGGGCGACGATTTTCACCGGCTCGCCCATGTCGAGGAGGTAGATCTCCCCTCCCCTCCCCATGCTGCCGGCCTGAAGCACCAGCTGGGTCGCCTCGGGGATGGTCATGAAAAAGCGGGTGACCTCCCGGTGGGTCACGGTCACCGGACCGCCGGCGGCGATCTGCCGCTTGAAGGTCGGCACCACGCTGCCGGCGCTGCCGAGAACGTTGCCGAAGCGGACGGTCACGAAACGGGTCCTGCTGTTGCGGGAAAGGGCCTGGACGAGGAGTTCGGCGGCGCGTTTGGTCGCCCCCATGACGTTGGTCGGATTGACCGCCTTGTCCGTGGAGATCATCACGAAGCTCTCCACGGAAAAGGCGTGGGAGGTCTCGGCCACCACCCGCGTGCCGCGGACGTTGTTGTTGGCCGCTTCGGCCGGGTTGTTCTCCATCATCGGCACGTGCTTGTAGGCGGCGGCGTGGAAGACGACCTGCGGCCGGGCCTCGTCGAAGATCCCCTGAATCCGCGTCCGGTCACGAACATCGCCGACAACGGCGGTCATATGCAACCCCGGGAAAGTCTCGGCCAGCTCGTTCTGAATGGCAAAAAGGGAGGACTCGGCGTGATCGAAGAGGACGATGCTGCGGGGGTGGAACCGGGCCACCTGGCGACAGATTTCGCTGCCGATGCTCCCGGCGGCCCCGGTGACCAGTACCCGCTTCCCTTCCAGGAAGGCGCGGATGCGCTCCCCGTCCAGGTGCGTCGGCTCGCGGCCGAGCAGGTCCTCCAGATCCACGTCCCGCACCTGCTGGACGGTCACCCGGCCGTCGATCAGATCGCTCATCCCAGGCAGCGTCCTGAAGCGCAGGTCGAGAGCCTTGCAGCGTTCGACGATCGCCCGCATCTGCCTGCCGGTGGCCGAAGGAATGGCGATGATCACTTCGCTCGCTCCGGTGCGGACAACGGCCTCCGCCAGATGTTCCTGGCTGCCGAGAACGGGGAACCCGGCGATGTTCCCCCCTTTCTTGTCCGGGTCGTCGTCGATGAACCCGACGATCTCCTTCCCCAGGGCGGGGTTCTGGCGGATCTCCCGGGCGATCATCTGCCCGGCACTGCCGGCACCGACAATCAGCAGCTTGGCGGCCGTCTGGTCGCCCCGGCGGCGAAGAGGGAGATAGTTCTCCCGCACAGCCCGGGTCAAAAAGCGCACCCCGGCCATGGCGCAGAAGCAGATCACCCCGTCGAGGACGAGCACAGAACGGGGGATGCCGTCGAGGCGGTGGGAAAAGACGACGTAGAGGATAAAGGCGACGGAAGCGAAAAGGTTGGCCCGGGCCAGGTCGACCACGTCGGCGATGGAGACGTAACGCCACCAGCCGCGGTAGGTCCCCTGCCACCAGAAGACGGCGAGCTTGATGAGAATCAGGGCCGGGAGGAGGCGGAGAAAGACTCCCCAAGGCACCAGCTCGCTCTTGAAATCGTAGCGCAGCAGATAGGCCAGCAGCAGCGAGGCGGCAATGACCACCACCTTGAAGGCAAGAATGAGCCAGAAACGGTATTCCCTGACAAGTTCTTTCAAGTTTTATCCTTCTTTTAACTCAAAATGCAATTCCAAGCCAAATCCGAACTGTTCTCGATCCAGAGGCACCCGATCACCCAGGCAAGGCATTTAGATTCAGGGTGAGAGTATTATTGTTGAAGCCATTGACTGTTCCTTTGCTCCAGGATGCGTCGATAGTAAGGCATCATGTCGGCCTGGTCGTACCACAGCCGTTTGAGCAGACTGGCGTAAAGGTCATGGTCGGCATTTTTCACAATTTTCCCGGTACACAGGGCCTGCTCGAAGATAAGACCGGAAACAGCCTGCAAATCGATGAGATCGACCTCCCTTCCCAGTCCGAGAGAGAGCGCGCTCGCCAACTCCCCGCGGGACTCGACCGAAAGAGATTCGTGCGCGGCGACAGCGATATCCACATCACTCCCTACTGTCATCCGCCCCTTGGCCGCAGAACCGAACAGGGTCGAGAACAGCACCTGCGGGAACCCCTCCAGCACCTCGGTTATTTTTACCAGAAGGTCAGGTTCTCCTTCTGTCCGTTTTTTTCCCATTCTTCCTTCTCCCCTCTTCCCTCTTCCCTCTTCCTTCTTCCTTCTTCCGTTCTTTCTCCCCTCTACCTTCTCCCTTCTACCTGCTTTTTCACCACCCGCACCGTCCGTTCCATATCCTCCTCCGACAACGTCGGATGCACAAGAAACATCAGGCTGGTCTCGCCAAGCTCCCGGGCGACGGGCAGAGGATGCGGTGGGCCGAGCCCGGCGGCGGTGAAAGCCTTTTCGCGGTAGATTTCGCTGCAGCTGCCGGAAAAGCAGGGAACCCCCGCCGCAGTGACGGCGTTCATGATCCGGTCGCGCAGGATCGCTGCGCTTGATTCCGGATTTTGAATGCTGCCTTTTGAATGAACTCCACCTTCGTTTTGAAGCAGCTCCGGGCGGATGAAAACGTAATATTTGTAATAGGAATGGAAAATCTCTTCGGGCGGACGTGTGACACGCAAACCGGGTATTGATTCGAACCCGGCGGTTAACATTGTGGCATGTTTTCGCCGAGTTGCAACCCAGGTCGCCAATTTCCGCAACTGGATGCGGCCGATGGCCGACTGCATTTCGGTCAGCCGCCAGTTGGTGCCGAAGGATTCGTGCAGCCAGCGAAATCCGGGGGAATGGTCGCGATTGAAAACCGCATCGTAGCTCTTGCCGTGGTCCTTGTAGGCCCAGGCCTTTCCCCAGAGGTGCGGGTCGCTTGTGGTCAGCATCCCCCCCTCCCCGCCGGTGGTCATGATCTTGTCCTGGCAGAAGGAAAAAGCCGCCACGTCCCCCAGGGAGCCGACGGGGCGCCCCTTGTACATGGCGCCGTGGCTCTGGGCGCAGTCTTCGATGACCTTGAGCCCGTACTCGGCCGCCAGGGCATTGATCGGGTCCATGTCGCAAGGCCACCCCGCCAGGTGGACGGCGATGATCGCCCTGGTACGGGGCGTGATCAGGGGGCGGATTGTTTCGGCGGTGAGGTTCTGGCTCACCGGATCGACATCGGCGATGACCGGCGTCGCCCCGCGCGCGACGATGCAGCTCGCCGAGGCGATGAAGGTGCGCGCCGTGGTGATGACCTCGTCGCCGGCGCCGATCCCCAGGGCGTGAAGGGCCAGCTCCAGGGCGACGGTGCCGTTTGCCAGGGCGATGGCGTGGCGGCAGCCGGTGAAGGCGGCAAACTCTTTTTCGAATTCGCGACCTTCGTTGCCAGTCCAGTAGTTGACCTTGTTGGAGAGGAGGACGCGCCGGACGGCGTCGGCTTCTTCGGGGGTGAAGGAGGGCCAATTGGGGAAAGGAGGATTCAAAATACACTCACCGGAATAACGGTTAAATGGGGTACAAAACCTACGGAATCCAAACTTCTGCCTCACCTGCTATCACTATCTTTTTTTTCACTTTGCAGTCAGTGTCAAATTTGACACGGCGGGCTTTAAGGTCAATCTCCCTCACTGTCACGGTCGCAGTTACAGTTTCACCGATATAGACGGGTCTCTTGAAGTTCAATGTTTGGGAAGTATAGACACATCCCGCCCCCGGTAATTTGGTGCCTAAAAGACCGGAGAAAAAGGAGGCGGAAATCATTCCATGAGCAATACGCCTCTTGAAACGTGATTCTTTTGCATACTCCTCATTGACGTGTGCAGGATTTTTGTCCCCGGACACTCCTGCGAAAATTGTGATGTCTGCCTCGGTTATCGTCTGCGCGTAGGACGCTGACATTCCAATTTCGAGTTTTTCAATATCTGCGGCCAAAAAATAAGTTTCCGGGCTCATCGTGGTTACCCCCTCAAAGCTTCTTTTGTCAAAGGCTTTGCTGGGTTACCGATGACAGTCACACCTGCGGGAACACTTTTGGTTACAACAGCGCCCATCCCGACAACAGCCCCCTCCCCAATCGTCAGGGGCTTTCCCGGGCGGCCCTGTTTGAGAATCGCACCGGTCCCAATGTAGGCGTGGTCAGCTATTTCAACATTCCCATTGCACTTTACGCACGGAGCAAATGTAACAAAATTACCGATAAGGCAATCATGACCGACATAACTATAGATATTGGCCTGAAATCCGGTCCCCACTTTAATATTAGAGGTCAAGGTCACAAAGGGACTGAGTATTGAACCAGCACCAATTGAAACTTCGTCCATAATGACGACATTAGCCGCTTTAATATTAATAAGTCCGACTCCATCCTCGTGAAGTTTTGCGAAAATCTTTTGACGGATTTCACTGTTTGCAATGGCAACGGTAACAGCCTTTGAAGATGCAGGCCGGGAAAGAAATTCCGCATAAGTCAGGACCGGAGAAGAGTTCACCTCGGCTAGCTCCGAATGGTCATCAATAAAAACGATTTCGCATTCATTGGCTGTTTCACCCAAGGACTCTCGAACCAAAGGCATAACTTCACGCCCAAATCCGCTGGCGCCATACACCCCAATGAGTTTTTTTGCCATTTATTAGCCCTCCTCGGAAGTCCCAGTGAATTTTTTCATCGTCGCCTGTCCTTCATGGCTGACCCCTTCCCGCCGAAATACCTTGAAGAAGGTCAGCCAGAGGATCTTCACATCGAGCAGGAAACTTTGGTTGTCGACATACCATGCGTCCAACTTGAATTTTTCTTCCCAAGTTATAGCATTGCGCCCGTTTACCTGCGCCCAGCCAGTGATGCCGGGGAGCACCTCGTGACGGCGGGCCTGCTCGGGAGTGTAGAATTCAAGATATTCCATTAACAGGGGGCGGGGGCCGACTAAGCTCATATCCCCCCTGAGAACGTTAATCAGTTCAGGAAATTCATCAAGACTAGTACCTCGCAGGAATCTTCCAAACTTTGTCAACCGTTTGGCGTCCGGCAGAATATTTCCCTCCGGGTCCCGCCCGTCAGTCATGGTCCGAAATTTCAAGATCATGAAGGGCTGCCCGTGCTTGCCGGGCCGCTGCTGGCGAAATAAGATCGGCGTACCGTGCTTAAACCGAACCAAAAGCGCTACAGTCAGCAGGAGAGGGGAAATCAGGACCAACCCGATTGAAGTTAAAGTTATGTCAAATATTCGCTTAATCATGCCTTGTCGAGTATCTGCCGATAGATTTTCAGGATCACTGGAGCAGTCTTTTTCACATCCAATAGATTTCGAGAAAGTTTTTGCCCCGCCCTGGCTCTAGCCTGGGCCATCTCACGGTTATCCAGGGCATGGCGAATGGCTCCTGCCAATGCCCGGGGGTCGGAGGCGGGAACCAACCAGCCGGTTTCACCGTCTCGCACCAAGTCGGGAAAACCGCCAACATGTGTTGCAACTGTCGGCACTCCCAAAAGGCAGGACTCACCAGCACCGCCGACATTCTCCGAATGGGAGGGATGAACCGCTACGTCAAAGTCAGCATAGAGATCGGGGATGTCGTAGCGGGTTCCTAGAAAGATCACACGGTCTCCGCACCGCCGCCTGGCATAGGCGTGCAGCTCCCTCTCGTAATCCGTGGCGTTGTTCCAGGGGCCGCCGACAATGACACAGCGAAAGTCCGGCTTGTCCCTCAAAAGGATCCTGCAGGCGTCTATCAGGTCTTCGTGTCCCTTCAGGCCACGCCGCTGACCAAGATAGCGCTTGGGGCCGTACATGTAAGCCACCATGCCGACGATCGGGCAGTTCGGATCCAGCCCCAATTCCCGGCGCAGTTTCCCCTGGACTCCCGGGGAGAAGGATTCGACGTCCAAGCCGTAGTAGGAGAGAAAGACCCGCCTCGGATCGACCCCCGAGCGAAGGTAGCGGTCACAGGTCCACCGGCAGGAACCGATCCAGTAATCCGCTGTTCCCGCCGTGGCAATTTCCGCAGCCCGAAAAAAGGGATGCTCGAGGTGCAGGGGACCGGGGACCTGGAAGACCCGGGGAATTGAATTGCCCCGACCGAGGCCGAGACGCATGGACAGGGTTGTGCCGACGAAGTGGCTGTGGATGAGATCGGGTTTCACAGACCGAACCAGCTTTGTAAGTTTACCCGCCAGTTGAGGGAATTGCCACGGCGCCCGGACGGGAAAATCGGTTTGCAACAGATGTTCAGTGGCGCCGACGGCGGTGTAATGGCCGACCATCGGCCCTCCGTCCGGCAGGGCGACATGCACCTCGACTCCGAGATTTTGCAGTTCGCGAATCTGGCGCAGGGCCCAGGTGGCACCGACGGAGGTTTTGAGGAGGTGAAGGACTCTCAAGGGCGGATATTCTTTGTTTGAAGCCAAGCTTCGGTTTGGCTTCGCAGATGGAGGTAGAATTCGCGGCGGCGCAGGTCGAGAATATCTTTTCGATATTCTTTCGCCTTTTCGAGATTGCGGACTGACATCCTTTTCAAACGATCAAAATCAGTAAGAACTTCAGTAATTTTGGCGACCAAGGCCTGAACATTCCCAACGGGAACCATGTCTTCCCTGGAGAGAAGTTCAGGGATACCCCCAACATCCGTTCCGATACACGGCAACCCGCAGGCCATCGCCTCGATCATCGCCCTAGGCAATCCCTCTGTGCGCGACGGAAGAACAAAAAGGTCTGCTTCTAGCATTTTTTGTCGAACAGCTTTACCTGCCGGAAGTTGACCAAGGAAAAAAACAATTCCTTTCAGCCCCAGTTTATTAACCTGGTCCTCCAACATAGTCTTAAATTTTCCATCGCCAAGTATATACAGTGTTATTCTCAAGCCAAGCTGACGACATATTGCAACAGCATCAATCAAAATGTCAGGTGATTTGTAAAGTTGTGCAAGAGTGCCTACAAAAACAATCTTGAAAACATTTCTTTCTCCAAATATTGTTTTGGTGTTTTGAACAAAGGCTTCTGGACCAAGTTCAATACTTGAATAGTGTGTGCAAAATTTTTGATTTGGATAACGTTGTTGTAAGGTGTTAGTCGTAACATATGATGCCGCGATTGCTGTACGGCATTGCCATGTTATTTGCCTGACAGCCCACCAGCGAAAAAAACAACGCAAGGGGTGATTAATAGAGCCAGGCGCCAAACTATCATAAGGATCACCCACTACTTCTACACCGAAAGGATGACATTTTCTTTTTAAGAATCCATATATACTATTGGATACTTGACCTGGTATTCTTAGAATAATTGCATGTGACTGGCTTTCAACATGAGCAGCCAATCTAAAAATTTTCAAAATATTCTTTAGATATTGATTAGGCCCTAAATAACAGGGCAAAGCAATAAATTCAATTCTTGTATCATCAACGCGGCTTAAACTAGAAGCAATAAATGTTATATCTGCGACGCGAGCAAAAACTTTGACCGAATCAAAAACATCAAGATAACGTTTAAAAAAATCATAGTTAAGTCCATCAGACCAAATTTTTTTATCAGACGTCCTAAAAAAACGAGCCTCGGTGACGACAGTTAGTTTCATGAATTTCAATCTTGGTTTATAGTATTAACAAAATTAAATTCGCAACTAAAAAATTTAACATAAAAAAACAGGAGCAAACCACTGGCCAAATGGTGGATTCCCATGTTTGATTAGATATCGAAATCGATCGAATAAACTCCGTAGCAAGGACTTCGAGAGGTATATTCGTTTATTACTTTGTAAAAAAAAAGGAATGGGAAAATGCTAGTCGATCCGCAAAAACTAACCGAATCCCATCGACTTTCAAAAAAGTTAGGGGGTTTTTGCACTTCGACCCAGACTTTTCAAAAAAATAGAAGGATACTGAGAATGTCTATTTGACTCCATTGACAAGCCAATTTCGCAAATATTGAAATAAAGTCGGATGATGCCAAAGTCGAGAGGCGCCCGACCCAGGCCTATTGGGGATATCCCCAAACCAGACCCTTTGCAAACCATTACAAAGTAAAGGCAGAGCCTTAGCAAGTTGCAGATATGGGTAGGTATTAAAATCATCCGCCGGGGTCACTTGTACGCGTTCCTGAAAAAGAATTTTTCCAGCATCAATGCCTCGGTCGACTAGATGAATGGTCACCCCGCAATTTTCAATATCGTTTTCAGCCAATGCCCAATATGCACCATGAACTCCGCGGTATTTTGGAGTTATCCCAACATGTATATTTACAAAGGGGCAGGTGACTCCTCGCAAGACCTTATCTGTAATAATGCGTGTGCCACTGACAAGGACTAAATCGGGGTTCAACTCCTTCAACTGCTTGATGGTTTCATCACTATTAACATTGCTGACGGATGAAATTAAATTAGTTTCTACTTGGGACAGATTCAACCCTTCAGAGGAGATAATCTCTTTAATTCTAGATTTTGACCGAAAGAAAAAAATTCTATTAAAAACAACGAATAACACCTGACCAAAAACCACAAAAGGACCAAGTTTCTTTGTTCGCCGCCAAGCTAGTTTTAAGGGCGAAACCTTCTTTTCAATAATAATTTTTTCAATAGTTAGGCATGCCTTAATATAATTATAAATAATGTTGGTAGAGATATCCCCACCTGAAAGGATGACGATTCGAATCATGCTAGTGCTCGAGATACTGAGATAAGTCACTCATATTCATAGAGACCATATCATAATCACTTTTTAGGGCCTGAAAATGGTCCAAAATTTTTTCAAGAAAATTTATATTTTTTGTTAAATTTCGACCGAAATTATGAGGATGCCACCATAAATGAAAAACTAGTCCGTTCTGCGCTGCATAGGTCATTGATTTTTTTATTCTCCGCAACTTGAATCCATCAAAAAAGGACCATGCTGGCCGGTATGGTCTGAGGAATCGACTGGATGGGAAATTGTAGGGCAAATCTTGGCCCTCTCCAGGAAAGTGAAAAGCATTATGCCCTGAAATGTCGACGTATGAATCGATCAACCTGAAAATCCTTTTAAAAATGGTATCGCCGGCATTGTCGGATTCACCATAAAACCAAGCATTTTCGTTCCCCCTAACAGAGGTGAATCCACGTTCCCGGAGTACTTTTAAATATTCATCAGTGAATTGGTTCCTTGGGAAAACAAAACTCTTCAGGTTGATGGAGGACCTGCCTGCCAATTCAATACACTTGTCTAAATCACCAGCGAAATTTTCGATGGTCTGTCCCGGTTCAAGGCAATAGTAATGAGACAAGGTGTGAGACCCTATTTCATTTCCTTCAACTCCGAGAATTTTTTCAATAACGTCTGGTGCAAAAATCAATTTTTCAGGGACTTTTTTTAAAATTTCGAGATTCGAATATGGGTTAATATTTACATCAAGATATTTAGGTTTGGATTTAGGGAGATTGTCCTTTAAATCACAGAAATCTTTTAAGAACAAAAATCCAACCATTGCCCAAGTCGCTCTAACACCGTAATCTGAAAAACACCCAAGAATTTTATCAACGGCAGCCCTGACGCCATAAAAGTTTTCATAATAAGTTGAAAATTCGGTATTTTCATGAAAATACATCCCCCATCGCATTTCAAAGTCCAACGATATTAGGAACACACTTTTATTTTTTGATTTACTCATCATTTCGTTTGTTGCCAATCTATAAAAATTTCCGGTAAATCATTGACTAGTTGTTCAATTTTTTTGTATTTCCTCGCAGCAGTAGCATCTTTGAAAATATGAAACAGAGAATACCTGGAACTACCCCAAATTACTGACTACCACATACCATGTACGCCGCTTAATTCAAGTTACTTACAATTCCATTGACGAGAGGGGTTTCAATAAATACTACCCATCATTTAAACAATCCACAAACTCACTAAAGCATTGGTCCTCAAAGTACCTGACTTTGCACCAATTGATCAACATTTTGAATTTGGGGTCTTCTCTATGGTTAACAACCAGATGTTCATGCAACAATACATATCCACGATCAGGCCTGTCAGGCGGAAACAACCAGCGACCCCCCCAGTCTCTCGAAAGTGTCTCACGAATCGGCACAATATCGGACGCAACAAAAGGAACACCCCCTACCAAGGCCTCCAGAAAAGCGTTTGGCTGTCCTTCGCTAAGGGAGGGGAAGAGAAATACATCGGCGATCTGTAAAAGCTGATCCACATCTCGCCGCTCTCCGAGAAAACGAATGTTGGTCAAATTCAACGCATCGCACCTTAACTTCCAGGAGTTTTCGACCCCTGGGCCTACCAAGCAAAAACAGGCATTCAGACCATCCTTTTGCGCCAGTTCGGCCATATGGATAATACATTCGTGGTTTTTTTCCCACCGGGCACTTCCGACATGCATCACGACCTTCTGCCCGGGCTCTAGCCCGAGATCAGAACGCAAGTCCTCTTTTTGCACGGTGGACATGGAAGGGGCCACCGGGACCCCGTTGCGGATGACTTGAAATCGGCTATCAAACCGGGGCGAAAAAAAATTAACAAAGGCTTCCTGGGAATTACTCAGAATATGAGTACTGAATTTGCAAACCAGGCGGTTCAGAAAACGCTGATACAATCGTTTAAAGGGCGTTGGCTGGTAGGCGATTTTAGCAGATCGATAAAAAACCAAACGCTTGGGCACTCTTGCGACCCAGGCCAACAGACTTGTCAGTCCGCCGAAATCCCCGCCGAAATCACAAACTGTTTCAAATCGATTTTTCCTGAGGAATCGATAAAAATTCAAATGCGCAAGGGGGTCCAGATAGCCTATCTGCATCCCATGAAGGGTGACGCCAGCGCGAACAAAATTCGCCTCATAAGTGCCAAACTCACCCGATTTGCAGATGATGTGAATTTCAAATTGAGGATACCCCACGGATAGCCAAGTGGAAAATCGCAGCAGATAAGTTTCAATACCACCCACACCCAGGGAATGACAAAGAAATAAAACTTTCTTCATCTGCACCCCCTATCCCCTTCTCTTTTCAAGGTAAAAACGTTTTATGAAATAAAACAGTATAATTACCCAGATAAATTGGTTCCAACTGGAGAAAAAGGAAGACCTGTTGATATAAATTCCGGTGTAGGAATAATAAGCATAGAGGAAAATAAAAATGGGGGAGTAGTTGGAAAACGTTTTATGAGTTATCCATCCCATAAAAATTCCCCATAGAAAAAGGACAATCGGTATTCCAAAGGGTCCGAAATCAAGGTAAATATCCCCAAGTGACGATGTCCCTGATCCAGATGAAAAAGTTCCCCTAGTAAGAATATTCGTGAAAAACAAAGAAGAAGAGTAAACATAGGCTGTTTCGTTAATTAACCTACCGATGTCAGTAAAATAACTTGAAAATGGGATGATACCCATGATTTTATAAAAGGCATTTTTTCCATTTTGGTATTCATATCTTTCTGGAAAGTAAACTGTTGCAATGTTGAAGGTGCCAAAGCTGTTGGCAAGTTCAATTGTAGGCCATTCTGCTGGGTTGGCAATCGCATCAAACCTTGAGTTGAAGGCTTTTACGAAATTACCGCCAGATCTTCCGCGAATATCGCCAACAACAACCAAGAAAAATGCGAGAATAATAACAATTGCGACAGCCCTTGAAAAACGAAGAGGCTTAATTAGGATGAAATACGGTGCAACAATTAAAGCAAGCGGTTGAAGATAGGCGCCTCGATCGCCAGAGAGAAAATAGGGGACGAGGGTGACCGCTACGACAACAAGGGTAATCTTATCCCATGTGCGGACATAGGTAAAAGCGTCCCTAGACTTCAACTTGGTAAGTTTAAAAATCTGCAGCAAAATAGCCAAATACAATGAAATCGTATATGCAAAACCAAGGTAGTTTGAATATGTTTTTGATATTTTGTCTATATTTCCATAGCCTGTAGCTAAGTAAGCATCTAGTCCCCCCATACTGTTTAAATATAAATAAAAAAATATAACAGTGCAAAGCAAAATAAAATAATTAACTATTTTGAGACGGGTTTTTTGTCCAGTTGAAGGAGCTTCTACTTCTTGATTTGAACAAACGGCATTAACTATTCTTGGACGTTTAAGATAAACAAACTGCTCCCCGCTAAAAAAAGCGGAAAGCCCAATTCCTGCCAACAGAACACAATATGAAATATTTTCTGTCGAAAAAAGCACATATTCTGAATGAAAACTTAAATCATATCCAGCAAGGTAAGCAAATGGGAGTTGATAAAATATAATGCAATATCCCAGAACAAAAACAGGTACGGGATGACACCAATTAAGCCTTCCCGACCTAAACTCGCGATAAGCCCATACCATAATTTCAAAGCTTGCAAAAAATAAAGCTAATAAAACAACAAATAAACCCTCTTCGTTTGCTAAAAGCAAAACGCCAAAAAGGAGCATTATCAATATATGCAGATTAAGTACAATCATTTTCCCAGCATAAAAATAAAATTAAAAAAATTGGTGCAAAAGCTTGGATTTGAAAGGATATTTGAATATTTTTTTGAGTTACAATATCAGCATCCAAAAACAAAATTTTTGGACATTTTAAATACTTCACTGCCTAGATATTATGGCTAGGCCTTATTAGTCAGATAATTTAATTATCAAATCAAAGTATTATTACCGAGCGCAGGTTACATTCGAATCAATCTACTTTGAAAAAATGTTTCGTCAATATTTCGCGTTTTCGTTTCGGAGAACATGACCTGACGAAAGAAGCCTTTTCCATCACTGATTCACCATACACTTCTATCCCTTTGATGCAACGCGCTGGAATCCCTGCTGCCACCGTGCCAGCCGGAATGTCACGTGTAACGAGCGAACCTGCCCCGATGACGCAATTATCGCCGATGGTTACTCCCGGCAATATAATTGCATTAATGCCGATAAATACATTATTCCCAACCACAATCGAACCAAATACGTCCAGGTCTGGTGATTTGTCCCTAAAAATCCAAACTCCACCATCATGGGTTATGAATTTCACATTATCGGTTACGGTGACATGTTCTCCGATTTTCACCAAATAGGGTTCACTTCCGAATGTCCCAATTTGTAAATTTATTAGACGACAACGTTCCCCGACAGTCACCCCTATAGACCTAGCATATCCTACAGGATCTTTCTTTATCCGCCAAAGGTTGTGTAAATGAGAGCAAGCTCGTATTAGCATATGCTTTACTCCTTTTCAGATCTCGCCACCATGGATAGAATGCCATTTCTCCAGGACATAGAGACGCCACAGTTGAGGGGACAAATCTCTTGAGCCGGTTTCATGCATTTTGATTAAACGGCTAACATCTTGTGAACTTAAAAGCCTGGATACGAAGGATTGTGAATTAAGCAATGTATCGTACAAGTCATTTTTCAGTTCTTCCCTGAACCATCTTCCAAGGGGTACCGAAAACCCTTTTTTTGGGCGGTTGACAAAATTGGCCGATATATCTTCCCCCAAAATATCGCGAAAAGGTAGTTTTCCGTAACGACCGTCATATCTCGTTTCGAGCGGCATCTTAGCAACAATCTCAAACAATTTATGATCCAGCAAGGGGGCCCTTGCTTCGAGAGAAACAGCCATGCTTGCGCGATCAACTTTGACCATCGCATCTTCCGGTACGAAAAAGCGAGCATCCACCAAACACATTTTATCGATCAGGGTCATATCCCCCGAAGGCCAGTTTGAATCAAACAGGCAATCCGACATGCCACCGAAATCCCCCATCAATTTCTTGACCAGTGAATCATCGCACCAATGTTTTGCGTAACGTCGACGCGGTCGGGCAGCAAGAAGTCTCACCAACCCTTTTCCTCTCACCGCTTCGGGCCACAGGGAAGCAAACGGCTCAATAAATAAAGAGACGAGGGGGCCTGGGCACCAATCTAAATATCTTGAGATTTTAGCATGCATACGATAGTGCAAGTATCCAGCAAGGAGCTCATCACCACCATCACCTGTAAGGACAACCTTGACGGACTTCCTCGCGAGTTTTGAAACCAGGTAGGTCGGTATAACACTGGAATCGGCAAAAGGCTCATCGTATTGATACTGCAAATCAGAAAGTACCCCGAGTAAATCGTCAGGGCAAACAACAAGAGTGTGATGATTGGTTCGATATCGATCTGCAACTTGCTGAGCATACGCGGATTCGTCATAGCGTTTGTCGGTGAAACCAATACTGAACGTCTCAATCGGTCTGTCGGAAAGACGGCTCATCTCTCTGACGACAATACTCGAATCCAACCCACCGGACAGAAAAGCACCCAAGGGGACATCACTTACCATCCTCGATTTCACGGCGTCGTGCAAACCAGAGGCAAAACAATCGCGCCATTCAACAGTCGAGAGTGCAGGAGGAGTGGCATACTGAAGCTGCCAATAGGTATTAACCGAAAATTTTGAAGAATTCTCCAGCGACACCGTGATAGTCTGCGACGGTTGCACCTTGTGTGCACCTTCATAAATTGACAAAGGGGCGGGAACGATACCACATGCCAGATAATTAATAATCGAACGATGTGATATTTTCTTGTCGAAGGTTGGAAAAATTGATATGGCCTTCAATTCAGACGAAAAAAGAATTTCGTTCTGCGAGATGGAATAGTATAGAGGCTTTTCTCCGAATCGGTCACGAGTAAGAAATAGCTGTTTTCGGGAGAGGTCTAGTATGACAAAGGCAAACATCCCCCGCAGCCTTTTTGGCAAATCTTCTCCCCATTGCTCGTAGCCATGGACAAGAACTTCGGTGTCTGAATGCCCGGTTTTGAAGGTATGTCCAGACATTTCGAGTTCCCGTCGCAACTCAGCATGATTGTAGATTTCGCCATTAAAAACGACCCAGATCGTAGCATCTTCGTTTGTCATCGGTTGAAAAGCCTTAGTGTCCAGATCGATAATGGACAGCCGCCGATGACCGAGAAAAAAATTATTCGGCACCTCCTGGCACTTCGCCAAAGTGGTTGTTTCAGGATTGAGATAAAAAACTGACTCTGCGCTACTGGTCTGCCCAACCGTTACGCCGAAGCCATCCGGGCCCCTGTGGGTAAGTGTTTGGAGTGACTTAAGACCTGCAATCACGTCATACGATAAATTTGTCGAGATATAACCGAAAAAACCACACATTTCAATTTACCTTGGTCTTATCTGCTTCAAAAACACTACATTCAAATTTTTCACGAATGATTAAATAAAATGCAACGGACCCCACGATTGGGCTTATCGTATAAATTATAGCAGCCCCATAAAGACCAAAAGCATTAATAAGAATTACCGAAAACACGGACACAAACACAACTCGCAATATATGAATTAACGATTGAGCTTTAAAGCATTGCATGGCGGTCAAGGCTGTGCCAAGGAAACCAAAAACAAACATTGGAATTGCGCCCAACACAAGAATTACAAGTATGTTAGAGTATACCTCATACTCCGTTCCATAAACTAAACCAAGAATATTCTCACCAAAAAATACAACAATTAACAATCCAAAAATTCCAATAGACATCCCTATGTTTATCATTTTTTTTAAAAGTTTTTTAAAATTAGCCAAATCGTTCAATTCATAATAATAGGCTAAACGGGGACTTGCGGTATTTCCCAAGGCGCCCACAACGACTTGCCCCGCTATCAACAGATAAGATAAAGCTGCAAAAATTCCAAGATTTTCTTTTCCCATAAACTTTTCAATTAAAAAATTAGGAATATTGCTATTAAGAGATAGGCACCCGACAACAACTCCAAGTGGAAAAGAATAGATGGCTAAACGCCACACACTGTTTATTCGTGATTTTTTGCAGACACCTACCAAGTTAAAAATGTTTCTTGAGGTGTCTTGACTAACCTTTCTAACCATCTTGGAATAATTACCAAAATCATAGATGGCCAAAACGAAACTACTTGAAAAAATAACCCCAAAAACTCCCCAAACAACTGTCTTTGTTGAATATAAACAAGCCGACATGATGACAAGCGAGATAGTTCCTTTAATAATCATAGATTTTGAAATTAAGTCCATTTTTTCATGTTTTTGAAAAAATCCATAAAAAATGTCGGCAAGGGAATCAACCGCCTTCCATAATCCAATCGACAGAATAATTAATAATGATTGTCTTTCGTAACCATTAAAAATGACAATCAAAACAATTAATATCATAGCTAGAAAGATTGTGATCATTCTTAACGCAAGGAATTCTGAAAAACGATATTTACCTCTTGCGTCAGTGGCCTGGACAGCTCTTAGATTCATATTGGCAAAGATTGCCACAGGACCCGTGATAGCCAACCCTAATGCGAATTGTCCAACCATCTCCGGGTTTCCCAACCGGGCAAGGGCAATAAGCATCCCCCACTGACAAATGGCGTATATTGTATTTCCTGCAAAAGTCCACGAAAAGTTTTTTCGTAACGACAGCAACGGTGGCGATTTGGTTGAGGATGGTGTCTGCAAGAAAATCTTTCCCTCAATTATCGTGAATCTCGCGCACAAAATAAAGAACTGTCTTTGTCAAGATGATCAACATTACAGTCACGTACAAAGTAAACAGCGCCTCATGAAATAACGACAGCTTTAATGTTAAAACACTTAAGATTTCTATCTTTATTAAATATATTGAAATCAATAATATATTTATTTTTCATGATTGGCACTCTGAGATATTTATTCCTTCATTTCAAAAGGGGAAAGCTGATTCCCCAAAAATGTAGAAGAATTTTTTTCAGATATTGAGACACTGTTGTTCTCTATTTTAAAGGATGAAGAGGTGGAACTTCCCCCTAGAAAAATACCCCCAACCAAACGTGCTTGAGGAAAGTCGTCAGAAATAATGTTGTCCTTAATTACAATATTTTGAAACATGTTAGACGCGGCATAAATTCCAACTCTAAATTTTTTGGCAAGTGATTTCCCAATTGCAGATACAGGGTTGAGTATTGTGTTCCCTATAATAGCTAAATTCTTAGCGGGACATTCAAAACGAATACCTGTGGAGGGGGAGTTTATAATTTTATTGTTACTGATTTCAGTATCCTCAAGTCCTGAATTCAAGGTCGAAACATATCCTACACCAAAACTGTCTGAAGTCGTCCCACTCGGGTGGGACTCCAGATCAAAAATTATTTCATTATTATTAATTTTCAAACCACGCAATGGGAGATTAGAATCTGGATTTATATAAATACCTCTACTGTAAATTCCGTCAGGATAACTGCTCTGTGCCAATCTAATTTTATTGTTTTCAATTGTGACACTCCCAAATCCATATCCACTTATGTGTTTATCGTATTTATACGACCATAACGAAATTCCATAGTTCCCATACGCTATAAAATTGTTTTTTATAATTACATTTCGTGATTCTTCAAATGATATTCCTGTTATATTCATTCCTTTTTGATATCCGGATATTTTGTTTCCTTCAACACGGGTATCCGAACCATGTGTCTCAATGGCCGTAGCTCCTCCGGGGGCATTGAGCAACGCTGAGCGAAACTCATTGTCCTGAATAACGACATGGGTAGCATGAGTATATATTGAGGAATGGTCATGGCGAATATGGTTGGGATCGTCGCCGATGGCATTGAACAGGCAGTCAGAAACCCGGACGTTTCGGACCTCGACTCCATTTAGAGAAACGGTGTTGATACTGCTCTCATTCCGAAACTCCACCCTTTCGATGACGATGTCGCTTCCCTTGTAAATCGCGACGCTTACCCGAAAATAGTATCGGATCTCCTTTTCGTCTGCGATTTGGTTATTTGCGATGTTTGAATCAATAATCAGGTCCCGAAGACGAAACCCTGAGCAGTCGGTCCACTTGGCTTGGCCCGTGATGATATAGTGGTAAGGTCCGGAATTGTCCCTGACCTTCAGAACCGTTTCACCTATCCCGGCTCCGGAGAGAGTAATATTGGCTTTTACGGTCAGAAAAGCAACCCCAGGCACCTTAGTACTTGACCCAACAAGGTAGATTCCCCGGCCAAGGTAAACTTCCCCACCTTCGAGCGAATCGATCGCCCGCTGGATTGACTCAGTGTCGTCATGTCGTCCATCCCCTCTGGCTCCCCACCATGCCGGGAACACCTTGTGGGGGACTTCGCCGGAAAAAACCACCTTGCCATCGGAACCGAAAATCGAATTCATGGGAGCGGCAAAGGGTCCATTGACCTTCAATGTTCGCCCCGCCTGAACCTGGATCAGCGCACCGGATTGCAGGGTAAGTGAAACGCTGCGGTCAACTTCAAGGTCCTCAGTAACAGTCCAAACACCTGAGGGGACAATGACCTCATTCCGGGGTGAAGAAGCAACAGTCTTAACCAAGAGGTCGGCAAGGGAATGCGGAGGTTGGTCGACAGGGGAAAATCCCGCAATCCAAACATACATCACAAGAAGTGTTGCCAAGCGGAATTTAAAATTCATTCCCAACTCCAAGGGTAACGCCATTCAATATCCAAAAGGAGAGGATTTAATCTTCCCATTGGTCCATTGAACCTGAAGCGTTGCCATTAATCTAAGAGTTCTCCAAAGGCGAGAAACCAGCGGTCCCACCCTCCCGCTCACTTACAGAAATGAGGGCCGCCCTTCTCGGGCGGCCCTTGAATATATCATCAAAATGGTTTCAAAAGGAACGTTACTGTACCAGGAATTTCAGGTACGAGCTCCAACTGCTGCTTCCCGCCAGATTAACCGCCCGCATCAGCCAGGTCACGTTGTCCCCGCTGGTCAAGGCATCCACCGGCGAGACAGCGAAGGAGCAGGTCCCCGTCCCGGACGCACATCCTGCATCCACGGCAGTGATGCTCAGGTCAGACCGTACCCCGTTCACATAGGTCGCCATGACATAGCTTGTCGCCTCGGGCACGGCATTCCAGCTGTAGATCGGCGTGGTGGTTGCGATAGTACCGGAAGGTCCGATCAGGGTCGGCGTCGCCGGGATAATCCCGACAGTGAACTTCAGGTAGGCGCTCCAGGCGCTGGAGCCTGCAATGTTGGTTGCTCGCACCAGCCAGGTCACCTTGTCACCATTTGCGAGAGCGGTGGCCGGGGTCACGGAACAGGTCCCGGTCCCCGCGGCACATCCTGCCTCTGTCGCCGTGTAGGTCGTATCCGTTCGAACCCCGTTGAGGTAGGCGGCCATCACGTAGCTGGTGGCTGCGGTATCGGCGTTCCAGGTATAGGTCGGGGTTGTGGTGACAATGGTCCCCGAGGGACTGACCAGTGTCTGAGTCGCCGGGAGGATGCCGACCGTGAACCTCAGGTAGGAGCTCCAGCCGCTTGATCCGGCAGCGTTGGTTGCCCGCACCAGCCAGGTCACAATGTCACCGTTGGCGAGGGGATTTGCCAGGGTCACCGTGCAGAGACCGGCCCCTTCGGAGCAACCGGCGGCCAGGGCCGTGTATGGAACATCGGACCGAACTCCGTTGACATAAGTGGCGACGACGTAATCGGAAGCGGAGTTGACGGCGTTCCAGGTCAGAGTCGGCGTGGTGGATGCAATCGTCCCCGAAGGACTGACGAGGGTCGGCGTGAGGGGCGGGGAATTAGAGTCGGTGACCGTAAACGGCCGCATCATCTCGTTGTCTTCATGCTCGACAATGTGACAATGCCACACATAAAGACCGGCGATGTCGAAGTGCGCCTTGACCCGGGTCACCTGGCCGGGGTAGGTGACGACCGTATCCTTGTACCCCATTTCGTTCGGCTCGGGGAGGGTGACCGTCCCCGGAACCGGCAGCAGGGTCAGGGGATCGAGATCCTGACGATTGACCACCTGGAAGGCGACGAGGTGGACGTGGATCGGGTGAGCGTCGACGGTTGTGTTGTAGAATTCCCAGACTTCCGTGGAATTGAACAGAGGCATTTCGGTCACCGGGTCCTTCCATCCCTTGACGACCGGGACGAAATTCCCCAGACCGTCGGGGATGAGGAGACCGAGCTCCGCCTTGCGCGGCCCGGCAAAGTCGACGGTGTCGCCGACGTTGAGAGGCGCCGTATTCAGACAGTCGGCGGCGAAGGCCAGATCTCCCGGTGGCCGGGAGAAGAGGGTGATGATCTCGCCGGTTACGGAATCGATATTCACGCAGACCTGGTCGGAGACCAGCTCGTTCAGGGACAATGGACGACTGTTGGACGCCGCCCCGAGATTCGCCGGTGCGGGAAGAATCAGGTTCTCGACGGGGGTGGTGAGGTCGTCCGCCGGTGTATGGAGGGCGGTGTCGACCACGAAGTCCATGACCTGGCCGGAGGTGTCGGGGTCGGCAGGGACGTCGCCAAAACCGCCGAAGGGGGCGTCGGGAGCGGTGTTGATCATGCGGATCCGGGTGCCGCTCGGCAGGCCGGTGAAGTCGACGATGACGTCGGCGCGCTCGGCGGACATCAGCAGCAGGGCCTTGTCGGGGGCGAAGGCGGCCACGTCGGCAGGGATCGTTCCGTCACCCGGCAGGGGGGTGGTGAAGCCGGTGGAAGTCTTGACCACCTTGGGGAGGAACCCCTGGTCGCCTCCGATCTGATAGAAGGGGATCTCGGTGCCGAGGACGTCGTCGCCGGTGCCGAGAACGACGTCGGGGCCGGGGCCGGTCACCGTGAAGAGAGCCAGATTGAGGGTCCGCGAGTTGCAGCCGTTGAGGAGGCGCAGGCGGTAGCGGGCGTCGGAGACGTCATAGCGCGGCCAGGTGGTGCCGTTGACCACCATGAAGTTGAAGAAGGCTTCGGGGTTCCAGATCGCGGAGATGTCCGAGTTTCCGAGAGGCTGGCCCGTGGTCGGATCGGTCGGGCCGGTGGCCAGAAGGTAGTCGACGAGGCCGTCCTGGCTGTTGCCGATGTAGGGACCCATGAACCCGTCGAAGAAGCTGCGGTCCGCGGGATAAAAGAGGGACCCGTCGGTGTTGAAGGAGCGATCCTGGATGACGATGGGAACTTCTCGGATGGTGTTGCGGTAGTTCGGGTCGAAGTTGGGGTCGTTGACCACCCCGGGTGTGGTGCTGACCGCGGGAGCCGGGCCCGGAAGGACGGCGGCGCCTCCGGCGCTGTTCTGGGCAAAGGCATCGCCGTGGGCGCCGCCGCGGATGAGCCAGAAACCTGCCGGGCCGGCATAAACGTTAAGACGGGTCATCCCCAGGGTGTGGTCGTGGTACCAGATGGTCGTGGCCGCCTGGTCGTTGCGGTAGTTGTAGAAGGCCGAGCCGGGTACGGCGTTGGTGGAGTCGGCCTGGGTAAAGACCGAACCGCGTTCGGCGTAGGTCGCAGGAATCCCCATGGCGCCGGGAGCGGCCGGGAGCCACCAGGCCTCGGGGTAGCCGTCGCTGTGGGGGTCGACGTGGGAACCGTGAACGTGGACGACCATCGGGACGGGACCGGTGTAGGGAGCAATGAGGTGGGTTTCGCAGTCGGTCTGGTCGGGAGCGCCGTTGATGCAGTTGGCCTTCGGCGGGTTGGCCCACATGAGGGTCTGATCGACGGCGAAGAGGTGGGGCAGGAAAGTTCCCGTGTTATGGTCGATCAGGTCGTTGATCCAGCGGACCGAAGTCGGCACGCTGTCCTGGTTCTCCACCGTGAAGGCCGGGTAGTTGAAGGTGTTCCCCTGGCCGGGGAGGCCGATGGGGGACGCCGGATCCAGGGGAACCGGGGCGACGAAGCCGGCGGGGATCGCATCCTCATCGAGGCCGTAGCTCCATAGGGTCGTCGCCGGGAAGGGGTCGGTTCTTCCCGTCACCACATTCCACTGCCCGCCCGGCAATATCTGCTGCTGGAACTGGCGGACGGTGATGTTGTAGTCGGCAACCTGGGCCGCCGGGGCCGCGGTGTTGGGGTCCGTGGGCTGAACGGTCGAACCCGGCATCTGCGGCGGGATGACCAGCGGCTGGACATACTTCGGGATCAGGAGCGGATTGAGCGTCCCCCCCGGCAAGGGTGCGGCGCAGAGGGAAGAGGCCCCTCCGGCGAGGAGCGCGGTCGACAAGAGAATGGTTAAAAACCTGGAGATTCCGCCACTTCGACAATTTACCTTCATACAACGCCTCCTTTTTCGTTTTTTTCTCATTTCTTAGTCGGCCCCTGGTGTAACAGCCGGGGTCCGGCCCATGCGCACCATTTCAGCCCGATAAAAACATTAAAAAATGAACGGGGTCCGGCAAGCGCTCCTTCACCGGACCCTTTAGTCAAAGCGGTTTCAATTCTTCGGCTTGATCGAGATCAGCTCCATCTCGTAAATGGCGGCTCCGCTGTCGTCCTTTTCCCGATTGCTCGCCGCCATCCCCATGGGAAGGACAATCTGGTACTTGGCACCTTCCTTCATCAGGCCGATGACTTCCTGCAACCCCGGGAGCGCCGTGGCAAGGGGGACGACCCGCGGGTCGCCGTTGGAATAGGTACTCCCGACTTCGGTGCCGTCGACCTTGAAAAGCTTGAAATGAATCCTCACCGTATTCTCAAGGGTCGGCCGTTTCCCCGTCCCTTCCCGGAGGATCTTGTACTGGACGCCGCTGGGGAGAACGACTACACCCTCCTTGCCGGCGTTTTCCTTCATGAACTTCTGGCTGGCCAGTTGATAGTCGATGGCGGTCTGCGCCTGGGTGTGCATGAGCTTGCGCTTCATTTCGGCCAGGGTCGCCTTCATCAGGTCGTCGGAGAGGAGCGGCGTGGTGCCGTCGATGGCGTCCTGAATCCCCTGAACCATCGCCTCGGGCTTGAGCTCCCACCCCTGGTTCTTGAAATCGGTCCCCATCTGGTAACCGATGCTGTAGTTGATGTGATCTGCCTCCGAGGCCAGTTTGACCTTGGTTGCCCCCCAGGCCGTAGCGGCGAGAAGGCCGATCAGGGCAAGAGTCATTAAAAATGTAAGATGTCTCATGAAAAGGGTTCTCCTTGTGGTTTCCCCATACGGGATGGGTTGGACGCCCCGATGACCGCCGGCGGTGGCCGGTGCGGCATTCGCAGTCTGCAATTGGGCCCTCCCTCGGGGGAGACAGGGGGAATTGGACCTTGCTAAGACATATAACCGATACTTAATATTTGGCAATGACCGTGCCAAGCGGCGAGCCGTCAGCCAAGGCATTGAATTGACATATAAATCGGAAGGGATTGCGATAGTTGGCTCTTCTCAGGGGTGAGAAAAAATACCCAGAGAAAAAATTTTATCGTTTGAATTGTCGCATTTTGCGACAGGAGCTTGGAAGGAAGAAGGGAGAAGGGAGAAGGGAGAAGAGGGTTCAGACTCCCCTCCCTTTGATGGGAGGGGCTGGGGGAGGGTGCCTTCAGAAGGAGAGAGGCGTTTCGTAACGATCCTTTCCCGCGACCGTGGAAATGACCCCGGAAGGATCCACCATGCGGATGCGCAGGTTGTCCTGATCGACGATGTAGAGCTTGCCGCTGCGATCGATGACGATGTCGAAGGGACGGTTCAGGGTCGCTGCCGTCGCCGGACCTCCGTCGCCGGAGAGCCCCTGGATTCCCGTTCCGGCAAAGGGTCTGATTCGGCCGTCGGGGGTAACCTTGCGGATCCTGTGGTTGTTGGAGTCGGCAATATAGAGGTTGCCGGTGGAATCCACGGTCACCCCGGAAGGACTGCGCAGGCGCGCCTTGACGGCCGCGCCGCCGTCTCCGGAGTCTCCGGCCGCGCCGGAACCGGCGACGGTGGAAATGGTGCCGGACGGGTCAATTCGGCGCACCCGGTTGTTGCCGAAATCGGCGACGTAGACGTTGCCGGCGCCATCGACGGTCACGTCAGTCGGCCCTGCGACCTGGGCCAGGGCGGCCGCGCCGCCGTCTCCGGAAAAGCCTCTTTTGCCGGTGCCGGCAAAGGTGCTCAGCTTCCCGTCCGGGGTCGCCTTGAGAACGCGGTGGTTGACCGGGTCGGCAATGTAGAGATTATCCTCCCCGTCGACAGCCAGGCCGGCGGGAAGGTTGGTAATGCCGTCGATCACCGGGTTGACCCGCTGGCTCGTTCCGGTGACGACGAAGGTTGAAATGATGCCGTCGGGGTCGACCCGGCGCACCCGGTGATTTCTCTGATCGGCGATAAAGAGGTTTCCCCGGCTGTCGAAGGCCAGGCCGTGAGGGGTCCAGAGCTGGGCCGCCGTCGCCGGTCCGCCGTCGCCGGAGAACCCCTCGCGCTGATTCCCGGCGAAAACGGTCAGGACCCCGGTCGCATCGATGCGAAAAATCTGGTGATGCCTTCGGGCCGAGATATAAAAACTCCCCTTTTCATCGACAGCCACCCCATTCACCATGAGGAGCTCCACCGAGGTGGCGGGAAGCCCCTCGACCCCGGCGCCGTCGGGAGTCCCGGGGATGCCGACCTGAGCCAAAGCAGTGAGGGGGGAAAGAAAAAGACCGATTGCCAGAAGCCATGCAACTTTTCTCATGCGCGTTTCTCCAGATCTGATTAACTTGTTTTTGATTTGACCCTTAAGAAAAGAATAAACGTCAAAGTTCGGTTTCGCGCGAAGACGCAGAGACCCTGAGCTTTCACCACAGAGACACGGAGGACACGGAGAAATCATAGTTCTGGTATTTATCTCTGTGATCTCTGTGTCTCAGTGGTGAGCCGCTTTTCTTTCATGACCTGAACTTCAGGCATCTCACGCGACGACGCGACGAAAAGCTTGTTTTGGACCTTTACTTAACAACGTTGCGTCGTTGCGGCGTCGCGTGAGGCAAAGGGTTTGGCCATAAACCAGATGGATATTCTACCATTTTGACCTCCTCTTTGGGGATCGGCCAATGCAAAAATGTTAATCCCTGGCAAAAAGCCCCTTTTTTTATGTTAAAATAACACCCGCTTGCCCGTCTCTTCCCCATGCATTTTAATCTTGGTGATTGGTCCTGCATATTTTGACTTCATTCCCGCCGACATCCGTATTTTCCAAACCCGCCGGGCCCTTCCTGGCATTTCTGCTTTTCCTGGCTTGCTTCCTATCGGCGCCGTCCCCGGCAAAAGGCGAGGCATCGGGGGCGGGAGGGACGACCCTCGCAGAGCTTATCCGGGAGATCGAGGTCGGCAACCAGGAATTTTTGACCTCCGAGTTCAGGGCGCAGCAATTCGACAGCCGCATCGGCCTGGCCATCAAACTCGAAGACTCCCTGCTGGCCTATTATTACCTCGGATTCCCCGCCCGGATTCTCCGGGAAGCAGAACCCCCTCCCCTGCCGAAGGGCGGTTCCGCCGCCGACAGGGCCGTGACCGAAACCGTCCGCGGTCGGGCCCTCTTCGAACGCTCGACCTTCATGGTCAAGGCCATGGCCGAAAATCGCGCGGCCTGGTATCGGGCTGTCAGCCAGGACCTGCACCTGCAGCTCGTTCGCCGGATCCGGGAAGATTTTTTTCAGCTCTATTTCCAGGACCGGATCATAGCGACCACCGAAGAGACCCTCTCGACACTCGACCGTCTCCTCGACCTCAGCCGCGAGCGCTACGCCGTCGGCGAGCTGGGGCAAAAGGATGTCCTCGTGGTCCAGAACGAGAAGACCCTGCTCCTCGCCAAGCTATTGGAATTGCGCCAGAGGCGCCTGGCGCTCGCCACCAACCTCAACTATCTGGCCGGCCGCGACCCGGCCTCGCCCCTTCTCCCCCTCCTGAAGAGCGATCTGACGCATGGCGACCTGAAGGAACTCCCCCATTCGGCGCCGGAGATGACGGCCTTCATGAAGCAGAGTCGCCCCCTGTCGAAGGGGTACCGATAGCTGGTTGAAACCTTCGGCATCATGCGCCTGATGATCCCCATGTATTACAACATGGCCCTGCGGCGGGACGGACTGCTCGAAGTCGAAAGCGGCATGCGGGCGACCAGGGCCGAGATGGCCGACTTCCAGAACAAGGTTTCGGCCGAACTGGTCGTTGAAGAGGGTCGGCTGGCCAAAAACCGCGAGCTGGCCAAACTTTACGGCAACGTCCTCCTGCCGCAGACCCGAGCGCTCCTGGCCGTCGGCCAGGCGGACTTCGAAGTCGGACGGGCCGACCTGCGCACGCCCCTTGCGACCCTGATCACCCTGAATCGGTACCAGAGCGAATACTACCAGGCGCTGGCCGATCACCAGATTTCCCTGGCCAGGCTCGAGGCGGCCAGTGCCATGCCCCTCTTCGACCCGGCTTTGTCCGACCAACCATCCAGCGATGGACGACCCCTATGACGACTCCTGTCCGATCCCGGCTCCTGACGTTGACCTTCGCACTTCTTCTGGCCGGACCGATGATTGACGTCCCCTGTTCAGGGGCGGCCCCGGCGCAAGCCGAAGAGCTCAGCTACACCTGCGGCATGCACCCGATGATCGTCCTTGACGAACCGGGGCTTTGCCCCCTCTGCCAGATGGATCTGACCCCCCTCAAAGCCGGAACGGGAGGGACGGGCGATCAGGTGATCGTCATCGACCCGGTCACCTCGCAGAAAATGGGGATCCGCACCGCCCTGGCGGCGCCGATGCCCCTGGTCCACACCCTCCGTACCGTCGGGCTGGTCGGCTATGAGGAGCCCGGGCAAACGGCGGTCAACACCAAGGTTTCCGGCTGGGTCGACGAACTGATGATCAATCAATCGGGACAGGAGGTTAAGAAGGGGCAACCGCTCCTGAGCCTCTACAGCCCGGAACTGGTGGCGGCCCAGAAGGAACTGCTGATCGCCCTGAAAAGCCTGCGGGAGATCAAGGGGAGCGGCTTTCCGGATGCCGAGGAAGACGCCCGCTCCCTCCTCGACTCGGCCCGTCGGCGCCTCGAACTCTGGGACATCTCCCCCGAGCAGATCAAGCGCCTCGAGCGCTCGGGTCGCGTCGAGAGAAACCTCGCCCTCCTGTCCCCGGCCGAAGGAATCGTCTCGAAAAAAACGGTGCGAACGGGTGAGTATGTCCAGGCCGGCGCTGAGCTCATGGAAATTTCCAGCCTGAAGAAGGTTTGGGTTTACGCCGACATCTACGAGGACGAAATTCCCTGGGTGAAGGTCGGACAGAGGGCCGAGGTGAAGTTTCCCTTTGCCCCCGAGTCGGTCTATGGACCCATTACCCGGCTCTACCCCTATCTCGATGCGGCAACCCGCACCGTCAAGGCCCGCATCGAACTGGATAACGACCTCCGGGAACTCAGGCCCGACATGTACGCCGACGTCACAATCCGCACGGCGGCGACGGCGCCCGTCCTCACCGTTCCGGTGGAGGCCGTCCTCTTTTCCGGTGTCCGGGAACGGGTCTTTTTGTCTCTCGGCGACGGCAGGTTCGAGCCTCGAGAGGTCCGCACCGGCCGCCAGGACGAAGAGGGCAATATCGAGATCGTCTCCGGTCTGGCATCCGGCGACCGGGTCGTGACCTCGGCCCAGTTCATGCTCGACTCGGAGAGCAAGCTGCGGGAAGCTCTGCAGAAGATGCGCAACCCCGAGCCCGCCGCAGCCTCGCAAAAAGAAGAGCTGGACGACCTTTTCTAGGACCTGCCGCCGATGATCGAGAAAATAATCACCTGGTCGATCCGCAATCCGTTCATCGTCCTTCTCCTGCTGGCTTTTACCGTCGCCGGAGGGATCTACTCCCTGCGCCACACCCCCATCGACGCCATTCCCGATCTCTCCGACGTCCAAGTCATCATTTACACCGAATACCCCGGCCAGGCGCCGCAGGTGGTGGAAGACCAGGTCACCTACCCCCTCACCACCCAGCTCCTTTCGGTCCCCCACGCCAAGGTGGTGCGGGGCTACTCCTTTTTCGGCTATTCCTTCGTCTACCTTATTTTCGACGAAGGGACCGATATCTACTGGGCCCGTTCCCGGGTCCTCGAATACCTCGATCAGGCCGGCGACGCCCTCCCCGACGGCGTCTCCCCCAAGCTCGGCCCCGACGCCACCGGAGTCGGCTGGATTTACGAATACGCACTGACAAGCGACCGCCACGACCTGCAGCAGCTGCGCTCGATCCAGGACTGGTACCTCCGCTACCAGCTCGCCGCCGTCGACGGCGTCGCCGAGGTCGCCAGTATCGGCGGCTTCGTCAAGCAGTACCAGGTCACCATCAATCCCCATCGCCTCGTCGCCTTCGGGCTGACCCTGCCGCAGATCAAAGCGGCGATCCGCAGCAGCAACAACGATGTCGGCGGCCGCCTGCTGGAGATGGGCGAAACCGAATTCATGATCCGCAGCCACGGTTATTTCCGCAGCACCGACGATATCGAGCAGGTGATCGTCGGCACCAACCGGCGCGGAACGCCGGTCCTCCTCAAGGACGTCGCCCGGATCGGCGTCGGCCCCGAACTGCGCCGCGGCATCGCCGAGCTCGACGGCGAGGGGGAGACGGTCGGCGGCATTGTCGTCATGCGCTTCGGGGAAAATGCGCTCAAGACCATCGAGCGGGTCAAGGCCAAGATCGCCTCCCTGCAATCGGGGCTCCCCGAGGGGGTCGCCCTGGTCACGACCTACGACCGCTCGGGCCTGATCGAGCGCGCCATCGACACCCTCCGGGAGTCGCTCTTTCAGGAATTCCTGGTCATCGCCCTCTTCACCGTCCTCTTCCTCTTTCATCTCCCCAGCGCCCTGGTGACCATACTCACCCTGCCGATCGCCATCCTCATGGCCTTCTCCCTGCTCTACCTGCAAGGGGTCAGCGTGAACATCATGAGCTTGGGGGGGATTGCCCTGGCCATCTGCTCCATGGAGGACGCCTCCGTCGTCATGACCGAGAACGCCCACAAGCACCTGGAACGGGATCGCGGCCGCAAGCCGCACCGCCAGATCATCACCGAAGCCGCCGTCGAGGTCGGCCCGACCCTCTTCTACTCCCTCCTCGTCCTCGCCGTCGCCTTCATCCCGGTCTTCGCCCTGCAGGACCAGGCCGGGCGGCTCTTCAAGCCGCTGGCTTATACCAAGACCTATGCCATGGCCGCCGCAGCCCTCCTCGGCATCACCCTCGTTCCGGTCCTCATGGGTTGGCTGATCCGCGGCCGGATCCGTCCCGAGGAGGCGAATCCGATCAACCGCTGGATGATCCGCGGCTATCATCCCCTGGTCAACCTGGCCCTGCGCCGCCGCCGGACCGTCCTGGCGGTGGCCCTGCTCCTCCTTGCCTCCCTCGCCTGGCCCCTCTGGCTCGCCCCGCGCCCTCTCGGTTCCGAATTCATGCCGGCCCTCTACGAAGGGGACCTCCTCTACATGCCGACCACCCTGCCGGGGATCTCCACCACCAAGGCCCGGGAACTTCTCCAGCAGACGGACCGGATCATCGCCGCCTTTCCCGAGGTCGAGAGGGTCTTCGGCAAGGCCGGGCGGGCGGAGACGGCCACCGACCCGGCGCCGCTGGAGATGCTGGAAACCACCATCATGCTCAAGCCGGAAAAGGAATGGCGGATGGTTCCGGCGGAGCGCTTCTACAGCGGCTGGCCGGCCTGGAGCGACTGGATCAAGGTGCCGCTGCGCTGGGTCTGGCCGGAACAAAAGCGCCTGAGCGTCGACGGCCTGATCAAGGCCCTCGATCGCGAGATCCAGTTCCCGGGGCTGACCAACGCCTGGACCATGCCGATCAAGACCCGCATCGACATGCTTTCGACCGGCATCAAGACTCCGGTGGGGATCAAGGTCATGGGGAACGATCTGACCCGGCTGGCGGAAATCGGCGCCGAGATCGGGGCGCTGATGCAGCAGCAGAAGGGGGTGCGCAGCGCCTACGCGGAGCGGGCGGTGGGGGGATACTATCTCGATATCGATATCGACCGGCGGGCTGCGGGGCGTTACGGCCTGACCGTCGGCGAAGTACAGGAGATCATCCAGCTGGCCATCGGCGGGGTCAACGTTACCAGGACTGTCGAGGGGCGCGAGCGCTACCCGGTCAATCTTCGCTACCAGCGCGATTTCCGCGACGACCTGCAGGCGCTCCGGAGAGTCCTGGTGCCGCTGAAGGACGGGGGGCAGGTGAAGCTCTCCCGGCTGGCCAAAATGGAGATCGTGCAGGGGCCGCCGATGATCAAGAGCGAAAACGCCCAGCAAACGGCCTGGGTCTATGTCGATCTCGGCGATATCGATCTCGGCACCTTCGTTTCCAATGCCAAAAAGGCGGTGGCCGAGAAGATCGTCCTGCCGGAAGGTTATTCGCTCGTCTGGAGCGGCCAGTACGAGCAGCTGCAGGCCGCCAACGATCGCTTCATGGTCATCATCCCCATGACTCTGGCGCTGATCCTTCTCATCATCTATCTCAACACCCGTTCGCTGATCAAAACCGCCATCGTCCTCCTCGCCGTCCCCTTCTCGCTGATCGGCGCCTTCTGGCTCCTCTACCTCCTCGGCTACCAGCTCTCGGCCGCCACCTGGGTCGGCCTGATCGCCCTGGCCGGCCTCGATGCCGAGACCGGCGTCGTGATGCTCCTTTACCTCGACCTCGCCCACGGCCTGTGGGACGGCAACGGCCGCATGCAAACCCGCGGCGATCTGATCCAGGCGATCCACCACGGCGCCGTCCGCCGCATCCGCCCGAAGATCATGACCATCGCCTCCATCATCGTCGGCCTCCTCCCCCTCATGTGGAGTGTCGGGTCCGGGGCCGAAGTCATGAAGCGGATCGCCGCGCCGATGGTCGGCGGGATGGTGACTTCGGGGGTTACGGAACTGCTGGTTTATCCGGTGATTTATTATCTCTGGCGGAGGCGCAAGGTGAGTTTATCGACGGAGCCGACCAGTTTGGAGGCGATCAGGGAAGATTGAAAAAAGGAAGAAGGGAGAGGTGAGAAGGGAGAAACTTCTTCCCTCTTCCCTCTTCCTTCTTCCTTCTTCCTTCTCCCTTCTCCCCTCTCCCCAGTATCTACGTTGGCCAAATCGAGTAGGGTGAGGCGAGCAGATCAAACTCGCCTCACCCCTCTCACAGAACCGTACGTACGGGCCTCGTATACGGCTCATGCCTATTCTTCACCTCAATAATTCTGAGGCAGGTACCCGGTTTGTACTACTTCCATTTCAAAGAGACCCTCTTCCCTGAGATAACTGTTGGGTAGAGCGTAATTCGCCAGGGGGCTGGCGGCGTTGCGCCATGAGTTCATTGTTATGAGTTTGAACTCGCCTTGATAGCCGAGCTGTCTCAATCTGCGGTGAAGCCGTTTGGCTCGTTTCCACAATTTGAGCTGTTTGGCTCTCAGGCGCCGTCTGATCCATTGCATCAGCGCTTTATACTCGGTCTTGCAGTTCGCTATGCGGAAGTAATAGGCGAACCCTCGGATAACCGGATTCAGGTCAGCAATGACCTGTTTCAGATTCACCGGTGAGTTGCGCCGGGTGATTTTCTTGACTTTGGCTTTGAACTCATGAACCTTCTCCCGCTTGATCCGGGTGTAGCTGGTATGGATCTCGACGCCGAGATATTTGACGCCCTTACTGCTGTGGACGACATGGCTCTTTTGTTCATTGACGGTCAGAAACAGCTCCCCTTCCAGATAGGTTCTTGCGACGTTGAGTGCATTATGCGCTGCGCTCTTTGAACGAGTGAGAATCAGGATATCATCCGCAAAGCGGACGATACGATGGCCACGGCCTTTCATAAACTGGTCGAGGTCATCAAGATAGATGTTGGCGATCAGAGGGCTGATAACCCCACCCTGGGGGCTACCGTCTTCGCTTGCCTGCCATCTTTCTCCGATCATCACGCCGCTCTGCAAAAACATCCGCAACAGATTCAGAATACTTCCATCCGCGATCTTCCGCCGAATGCTCTTCAGGATGTGATCATGGTTCAGGGTGTCGAAACACCGTGACAGATCCATGTCGGCAACCCAACTGAGCTGGTAACGCCGGATAAACGCACTGGCCTTGGCGACCGCCTGTTGCGGGCTTCTGCCGGGCCGGTAGCCGTAGCTGGAGGGATGAAATCCCGGATCAAATATCGGCTGCAGGATGTTCAGCAGGGCTTGTTGGACAACCCGGTCGCGAACTGTGGGGATTCCAAGTAACCGCTTACCTCCATCGCCTTTGGCGATTTCGACCCGTTTGACAGGCTGTGGTCGGTAGCTCTTGCTCCGCAGTTCGCCGGCAAGCCGGGCGATTTCTTCAGCGCAATTCTCAGCAAAATCCTCGATGGTCTGCCCGTCGATGCCGGGTTTCCCTTTGTTGGATTTGACTTTTCTGAAGGCCTGAAGCAGTCCCGTCTCGTGTAGCATGCGGTCATAGAGACTGTAGTAAATCTTCGCCATGCTTGCTCCTGCGTCTTTCTCCCCTGCTTGTCGCTACGCCTTCCGCTCTTGGCCGAGTCGTCTGTCGCCTTCTATCCCATGGGGCAATTTACGCCAGCGTTTCTGCGGCTACTTCGGTGGACGACCATTATCGGCAGAGGGCCTTTCACGACCGACCGCTGATAGCGTGTCCCGCCCCGTCGGGCGGCTTGTGTCCGGCTTAACGAGCAGAACAGTTTTGATAAGACCTTCGAATAAACTTCCTCCCTTCGCACTCCGTTACAGCTTTTGGCGCATAACGGCCCCCGCCGACGCTTGCGGCGGGTCATCCCGGTTTTACCCTCCAGTCTGTTACCAGCTTTCACAGGCCGGGACTTCATCACTACTACGGATTCATCTGCCACCTCGCACCGCGTCGATCCGGCCTTGGGTTCCCCCTTGTGCCGATTCTTATTCAGAGTCCGACCGCGCGGGCTCTGAAACAATACGAGGCTTCCCCAGTTACCTCTGACTCCCTGTCAACGACGCCATCCTCAATCACGCTACGGGTCTGATCAGGTATTGGGCTTTGCGCTATGTTGCACGCTTACCCACCCGTAGCGCCGAATCAGGTTCACTTGCGCTATGTGCCGTTGCCTTCCTATCGCTTCCTTCAGACCCTGCCGTTGCCAGCAACGCCCTTGCGAGTCGGATTGTCTTCCCCCTGATCGGGGCGACGCCCGTATCTTTCAACGGGCCGGGTTTGCCAGCTCCGCTGGGCAAACAACAAAGGCCGCCCCGTTATCCAGGGCGGCCTTTGTTCATACACCTTGTTTCAGTTGGAGTTCAGTTACTGAACAAGAAACCTCAGGTAGCTGCTCCAACTACTTGAACCTGCGATGTTGGTTGCCCGAACCAACCAGGTTATGGAATCCCCGCTTGTCAGGGCACCGGCGGGCGTTACGGAGCAGGTGCCGGTACCGGCCGCACATCCGGCCACTGTTGCGGTGTAGTTCACATCCGCACGAACGCCGTTGACGTATGTTGCGACCACGTAGTTGGTCGCCGTGGGCACGGCATTCCAGGTGTAGGTCGGCGTCAGGGTGGCCACCGTCCCCGAAGGACTCACCAGGGTCGGTGTCGACGGTACGATACCAACCGTAAATTTAAGGAGGGCACTCCAGGCGCTGGACCCTGCGGCATTCGTGGCCCGCGCCAACCAGGTCACGTTGTCGCCGTTGGCCAGGGGTGCGGCCGGGGTCACCGAGCAGGTGCCGGTGCCGGCAGAACAACCGGCTGCCGCCGCGGAGTAGTTCACGTCTGCACGAACCCCGTTGACGTAGGTTGCAACTATGTAGTTTGTAGCGGTCGGGACTGCATTCCATGTATAGGTCGGCGTCAGGGTGGTCGCGGTGACCGTGGGGCCGACCAGGGTCGGGGTTGCAGGGAGAACCTGAACATTGAATTTCAGATAGGTACTCCAGCCGCTGGACCCGGCACTGTTGGTTGCCCGTACCAGCCAGGTTACTACATCACCGGGAGCCAGGGGTGCGGCCGGGGTCACCGAACAGGTCCCGGTGCCCGTGGAACATCCTGCGCTCGCAGAATTATAAGTAACATCAGAAGAACGGACCCCGTTGACATAACTGGCGAAGATGTACGCCGTGGCCCCGGAAGCGGCATTCCAGGTATAGGTCGGGGTGAGGGTTGCAATATTGCCGGAAGGACTGACCAGGGTCGGTGCAGTCGGCACCACGACGGTGGCATTAGCCAATGCAGAAGGCCCCGAGTCCCCGGAGGCGTTGTAGGCCGAGACGCGATAGTCGTAAGGCGTGCCCGGGTTGGCGGTGAGATCGGTGAAGGTGGGGACGTTGGCCGAAGATTGGCCGATCTGGGTCCAGTTGCCGACGCCGGCGTCGGCTCTCTCGATGATGAAACCGATCTCGTTCTGGATGTTGCCGAAATTGGTCCCGGTCACGTAATCGACCGGTGTGGGATCGGTCCAGGTGAGAACGCCTCCGGTGTCGGCTGTCAGGTTGGTAGGTGCATTCGGAATGCCGGTCGTCACCCGCAGAATGATCGGCCGCATCATGTCCATCTCTTCATGGCTCAGGATATGGCAGTGCCAGACGTACTCCCAACCGAAGTCGTAGAGGATGTTGGTGACGAGGGGCGTTCTGAGCTCACCGGTGACCCAGTCGACACTGTTGAAGCCCATGGCCGAGCCGATGGGGATCGCCGGATTGAGGGGACGGAGGCTGTTGGGGATGCCGAAGGGGAGGGCCGGCGCCCTCGGCCGTACCGCAACGACGGTGTCCATCAGCGGGCTGATGCGGACGGTATCCTTCCAGCCGAGTTCCTGAGGTCTGGGGAGGGCGATCTGGCCGTCCCAGCCGAGGCGGCTGATGAGCTGAACGTCGAAGATATGGAAGTGGATCGGGTGGGTATCGACGCCGTTGTGGGAGATGTTCCAGATCTGGGTGCCGTCGGTCGCCGCCTGGTCCAGGACCTGGATATTGAGGGTGGTCGAGTTGGTCACGTCTTCACTCGGAACATCGGAGAAGCCGTAGAGAATCAGGTTGGCGTTGTTGGTGGTGGGGTTGGGAATCTCCATCGACAGGTTGCCGCTCATCCGGCCGTATTCTGCGTCGAAGGAGGCGCCCATTTCGTCGTGGATCCCTTTCGGCGACATGGGAATCACCACCGGCTCGCCGGCGAGGGTCATGAAGGAGAGGGAGCGCTCGAGCATGGAATGGCGAATCCCGTTCCAGGGGTAGTTGGGAGGGAAGTAGGAAGCGGGATAAGCCTCGGCGTAGGCTGCCTGGCCGACGATGATCGGCTCCTGGGCGCGCTCGAAGAGGGTCGTGCCCTCATAGGGGTGTCCAACCGGGGCCGGAAGATTGAACTCATCTTCCAGCGCGGTCTGGTTGAAGGTGAACGCCGCATCGGCGGGAGTATTTCTGACGACGATCTGCATGACCGTCCGGGTATTCGGCCCGTAACCGGGGAGGGTGCCGAAGCCGCCGTCGAAGACGCCGGTGGCCGGGTTGTAGACTCCGCCTTCGCCGTAACCGCCGGAATCGCGACGGTCGGGGGCGCCGGTGTAGTAGTCATAGTTCCAGACGCCTGCCGGCCAGGCCGCCGGAGCGTCGTTGTAGACGATCAGGGTCTGTCCCTCGAGGCCGGTGAAGTCGACGACGACATCGGCGCGTTCGGCGGGGCCGAGGGCCAGAGAGACGTCCTTGACGATGCCGACCCAGAAGGCCGTCGGGTCGGTCACATAGGTGACCGGCTGGGGCGGAATGACCACCGGCTTCGGCAGAAAACCGCCCTCGGTGCCGATCTGAATCCAGCTCGGTCCGGCCAGGGCCGGATCGGGGACGCCGCCATCACGACCGTCCACCGGCCAGAGTGCCGGCCAGCCCGGAGTGACGACGGCATCAACCGTCTTCACCTCGGTCAGACGGGAGATCGGCCGCGTATCGGGGCTGATCTGCGCCGGATCGGCCTTGTACAGGGAGAGGTTGACCATGCGGTCGTTGCTGGCGTTGAGGATCTTGAAGCGATAGGCGCGGGCGTCGACTTCGAGGACCGGGAAGACGGTGCCGTTGACGGTCTGGGTGTCGAGGAACGCTTCCATCCCCATGGAGGGATGGGGGGTGGCCGGAATGAGCGGCGGCTGCCCGGGGGTCGCGCACTGGGCGTAGATGAGCGGATCAGGGCTTTCGCAATCCGCATCGTAATAGGGGTTGGCCATCGGCGGATGGGTGATGACGGTCGGCGGGTAGAACCAGGGACCGTACATCCAGCGGCCGAAGGGGTTGACGCCGCTCAGATCGGGGTTGTAGGGGTTTTGAGCGGGCATGTAGACATGGGGGAGCCACAGGTCGCCGGTGACCGGCGGAACGACTCCGGCGACGGCGGGCTCGCTTCCCCAGTTCCAGAGGGGATCCATGACGCGGATTCTCGGCACCGTGGCACCGGTGACCGGGTGGGTGACCGGGGTGGCGTCGACGAAGGTGCGGTCCTGAATGATCAGGGGGATCTGCTCGGGGGGGAGAACGGAGCGGGCCACGAGGTCCTGCTCGAACTCGTCGGTGATGACGTAGCCGGCGGCCATGCCGGCGTAGACGTTGAGCCGGGTGATGCCGAAGGCATGGTCGTGATAGAACATCAGCCGGGCGCTCTGCTGATTGGTGTAGAAGAAGGTCATGGAGCCGTCCCCCGGATCGGGCATGTCGGGGACGTTTCTCATGCTCACACCCTGGGGATAGGGCGTGTTCTCGGTGGCCGGGGTGATCCACTGGTGCGGCGTTCCGTCGCTGATCCAGGGGGTACGGCCGCCGTGGAGATGAACGGTGGCCCGGTTCTGGGTGAAGAACTCGCAGGTGTTCCCTTCGACGGTGTTATCGCAGGGGCTTCCGTCGGCATTGAGGGGGCCCGTTCCGGCGCCCATGACCGACTGGTCGACGGGAAGGAAGAGGTCGCCCCCCTGCCCTGTCGGCAGGTCGTTGAGGAAATTGATGCGCACCGGCCGGTCGCGCTGGGCGACGATGATGGGGCCGAGGTAATGGGCGCCGGCAGGAACGACATCGTTGATCATTGTTGTCGTGTTGGTGCCGAGATTGGTCTGCACATAGCCGCGCAGCTTGGTCGGGTTGAGGTCGGAGTGCATCTGCTCAAAAAACTCGACCAGGCTGATCTCGTAGTAGTCGGTCCCGGGGTAGGTGAGGATATCCGGCACTGCGACGGGCATGCACTGACCGAGGGTGGCTGTGGGGTTGTCACAGCCCAGGGGCGAGAGGGGATCGACGAATTTGGCCAGGGCCGGGCTGAAGGCCCAGTTGGCGGTGGTGTTGTAGTCGGGGACGGCGGGCTCGCCCAGAGAGTTGAGGGGGCCGGTGGGGATGGCCATGAAATCAACACCTTCAGTCCCCAGGGTGCCGACGGAGGTCCCCCCTTTGGTGCGGAGGGTCGGGTCCGCCTGAAGCTCCTGGGCGGCATGGACTTTTTCCCGCAACGCCTTGAGGGCATCGGCGGCCGCCTGCCGCTCCTCGTTGGAGGTGCGCTGGGCCATCTCATTCCGGACCCGTTCGGCCTTGGCCGCCAGTTCCGGTGTTACCGCTTCGGCGGCAAAGGCGGACCCACCCAGCGTGCAGAGCAGCGCCAGGGTCAGTCCCAGGTTTCGCAACATTGTTCGTCCCATTGCCAACATCCTACCCTCCTTCGTTCGTGTTTTCATGCCTGGTCCTTTTCGACTGGTTGGGGGAAAAGCCTGCGCCGATTTTGCAGCGATTTTTCGTTTAATTATGTGGCAGGCGGCAAGCGCCGTAATCCTGACTAATTCAGGGAGCATGCCAAGTCGTGGCCAGGCAGCTAACAGGTCGAGTTTACAGCGGCAGCGGCGGAAGTCAAAAAAAGAGGCGGTGCGAAGGGGTGCGAAAATGTGCGCAGTTGACACCCGGGGGTGCGCAAATGCGTACAGGGGCAGGAACCTTTTCCCAACGAAAGAGCCCCCTTGCCGTGGGGCGAGGGGGCTCTTTAATCTATTGCTTGATTCCGGATTGCCAGATCAGGCTTTCACCACAGAGACACGGAGGACACGGAGAAATCACAGTCCTTGTTTTTATCTCTGCGATCTCTGTGTCTCAGGGGAGGTTAGGTCTTCAACGCTGTAGGGGCTCCCCTTGCGGGTGCCCGATTGTGATTGATATAGCATTCGATCCCCCGGAAAGGATACCCGCAAGGGGTATCCCTACAACAGGGCAAATCAAAGGCTTGTTTCACGCAACGACGCGACGGCGCGACGGCGCGACGAAAATCCTGTCTTGGACCCTGACCAAAAAACGTTGCGTCGTTGCGGCGTCGCGTGAGGCAAAGGTTTCAAATTTTCTGGCGGGTGAAGGTCAATGCAGCACCCAGGGACTGCGGGGGATCAATTCGGGCTCGGGTCCGGGTCCGAGCTGGATGACGTAACACCCCTTGGAGGCGTAGCGCTGCCCCGGGCCGAAGCTGAGGCGCTCGTAATCGGGGACGGTCTGGTCCATCTGCATGCTCATCACGTCGAGCATGTGGTCGCGATAGAGGTTTTCGTAAAGGAGCCGCAACCCCTGCAGGACAGACTGGTTGAGCATGGTGGCGGTGCGCGTGGCGATGCGCCGGTCGCCGAAACTGCGGAAGGTGGTCTCGATGGGGATTCTGGAGAGAAAACCGGTCCCTTCCTCGTCGCCGACATATGGTTTCAGACGGTAGGGGTAGGTGATGAAAACCTGCTCCCGGATCTTTTCGGGAAGGGTCGTCGTGGCTTTGCCGAGGGCGGTCGAGGAGACGAAGAGGAGCGCCGGATCGGCGAGGCTCTCGGCGAGGAGCGGCAGGTGAGGCAAAATCGTCGCATCGGCCCAGAGGAGCACGACTCCGGGGTGTTTCCCGGCGACCAGGGCGGCGAGGGCCTTCGGGTCATCGAGCAAGGCGTCGTCGAGAATCAGTGTCTCCACGGCGGGCTCCCGGAGGTCCTGTCGGCTGTGGTCGAATCCGGCGGCCAGGGCGCGGCCGGCGGGGGAATCCTGAACGAGCTGGAGGATGCCGGTGGCGGAATCGATTTCGGCCCTGCGTTTGAGGAAGCGGGCGGCGACCTCTCCTTCCTGCTCATACCCCTTGTTGAAATAGACGGTGTACCAGTCGGTGTCGGAGACGACGGGGAGATCGGTGATGGGATAGAAACAGGGGAGGCGCCGGGCCTCGCAAAATTCGTGGATCGGCCGCCACTGTCGGTTGGAAATTCCGCCGAGGACGGCAAAGACCTGATCCCGCTGCTGATAGGCCTCGAGCTGCGCCCTCCAGGTCTCAGGCTCCCCTTTGAGATCCCAGACCGAGAGGGAGGCGGTGCGAAAGGAATACTTCATGTCGCCGGTCGGCGTGTAGCCGAATTTGAGAAAATCCTTGTACATGGCGACCTGCTGGTTTTGCCCGGCGACAAACATCCGGATCGGTTCCAGCATCGCCTCCCGGTCGGCGGCACTGACATCGTCGGTGACGATGGTGGCGAACTTGAAGCCCTTCGGGTCGGCCCCGGGAGAATATTCGCTGGAGAGGAGTTCGAGGTAGCGAGCCAGAATTGCCATGTCCCGATCATTGAGGGGGTACCGGGGCATGACGTCGTTGAATATCTCACCGGCCGGATCGATGCCGTAGCGCAGGGAGGCCTTCAACGATTCCCGGGTATAGGCGGGGCGTTCGGTAATCGTTTTGGCATAAACATACCTTCCCATCTTGTCGGCGACGTCGTTGAGGGAGGGGGGACGACGGTAGGGCTGGTAGAGTTTGCGCCCGTTGGTCGGCGGGGTGACGACCCCCCCTTCGACGGAACCGAGTCCGCCGCGCTGGTGGCAACTGGAACAGGAAAAGGCGGTACTGTCGACTTCGATATCGCCGCGGATGAAGGCTTCCATCACTTCCCCCGAGGGGAGGAGACCGTCACGGTACATGACCTCGCCGAGACGCAGGATCTCCTCGTCCGTCAGGTCGCCGAGGGCCGGATCGCGGGGTGTCGTCGCGGCCAGCCATTCTGCCGGAGACATCTGGCGCTCCAGGGCCATGGCCCGGTCGGCACGGGTCGAAGGCGCCGGGGAGATCTTTGTGCCCTCGGCGGCATCAAGGGGCGAACCGGGGAGAATCAGGAGAAGGGAGATTGCCGGCAGCAGGGAGGTCTTCATCCAGCCGCGGCGGAACCCGGCAAAGGATCTGTCGAAGATGCTCATTGGTCGGCCACCTCTTTGTATTCGCCCATAAATTCTTTGCTGCTCATGATTCCGAAGAGCCGCACCCAGGTCCCGTCCTTGGGGTTGCGGATCATGTTCAGCGGATAGTGGGACATCTTGTCGGGGATGTAGGCGTTGAAGGCCGTCATCACGGTATCGATGTCGGCCCGGGTGCCGGTGAGAAAATCCCAGCCGGGCTTGGCCCGGTACCGTTCCAGATAGTCCTTCATCACCCTCGGCGTGTCGTTTTCCGGGTCGATGGTGATGGAAATCAGACGGACGCTGCGCCCTTCCTTGGCGAGCTTCTTCTGCAGACTGACATAGCCGGCGGAAAGGACAGGGCAGATGGTCGTGCAGGTGCCGTAGATGAAGTCGATGACCACCGGCTGATCGGTTTCGACCAGATCCCGAAAGCGAACCTTGTCGCCATCCTGATTCACCAGCTCCACGTCGGGGGCGCGGTAGCGTTCGACGGAGCGCTGGTAGCGGGCCTCGGCAGCCGCCGCCGGAGAGGGAGTGAAGCCTCCCCAAAGGAGGAGGGCCAGACATGAGAAGCTGAGCAACATGCGAGTCATCAATCTTAAGTCTCCTATAGAAAAAGGGGGACGGGGGTTGATAAAAGCTTCAGCGGAGAGAGGAAAACCCTCGTTTTGAGCCGGGTCGAAACCCTTCTTTACTCTGAGCATCTCCGGTGAAAAACTCAGAATTTCACAACCAGCCCAAGCATACCGGTATGAGCGGCGTATTCAAGGGTGACCGGGCGCCCGTCTGCTTCGTTTAAATCGGGGCGGAGAGTGGCAAAGTAGCGGTAGCCGAGGTCGAGGCGGAGAAAGGATGCGAGCTCGACAGCGATCCCGCCCCCTCCCTGCCAGGCGAAAACCAGCTCCTCGTCATCGATCAGGGGCACCCCGGTGACGGTCAGGGAGTCGACCCTGACCCGGGCCGCGCCGATGCCGAGACCGACGTAGGGTTGCAGCCGGGTGTCGGTGCGAAAGACCGCGAAGGAATTGAGCATAAGGCTCTCCACATTCAGATCGCCTTCGGCTGGGACGCGCCCGTCGCTGAATTCAGCCTCGCTGAAACCGTTGGAGCGCCGGGCGTATTCAATCTCCAACCGGCCGTCGCCCAGCGCCGAGCCGATGGAAAGATCGTAGCCGAGGGTCCCGGCGAAAAAGCGGCCGGGGTCGGTTTCCAGGTTGAAGCTGCCGAGATCGTCTTTTGCCGTGACCCCCTCCACCACCGGAATCCCGCCATAGCCGCCGGCATAAAACCCCTGGTGAGGCAAGGCCCAGGCGGCCCCGGTGATAAGGAGTATGAGGAAGAGGCTCATCGTCAGGTGACGCAGGTTGTTCATGGTGACTCCTTAATTCAAAAAGCTTCCTCACGCAGAGACGCAGAGGGCGCTGGGAGGGCAAGGGCCTCGTTTTGACCGGGGGTGGAATCCTTCTTTTCTCTGTGCTCTCTGCGGCTCTGCGTGGGACGGTTTAAGGTCTTTTCTACCTAATACTGCAAAAAGCGGTGTCACGCAGAGTCGCAGAGGCCGCTGAGATGACAAGGTCTTGTTTTTGACCCGGGTTGAAACCCTGGTTTGCTCTGCGTTTTCTGCGGCTCTGCGTACAACGTTCCAGACACCTAACTAATATAATTGTGCGAAGTCAGACTTCCTTCTTCCTTTCGATAACCCCAGTCGTGAAACCAATGGTTTCCAAATTGTTTGCCACTCGAACAATTCCGTTTTTAACCAAACTTTCGTTAAAATTAATAAGCAGGCCGAGTGGTTTTTTGGCCAGGCGCAAATAGGTCAATAGCTGCTTCAAGTGAACGGGTTTAACAATTTCAACTGACTTGAGTTCAACCACGATCAGATCATTTACCAGAAGATCCAACCTAAACGCATCCCCACAGGTTATTACTCCACGATAACTGATCGGAAGCACCAACTCCTCTTTAACGGAAAGCCCCGATAGCCTCAACTCGTAGGCGAGACAACTTCGGTAAACAGACTCAAGAAGTCCCGGTCCAAGTTCGGTGTGTACCCTGATAGAGCTTTTGATAATCATGCTGGAAAGTTCATTGATTTCCATTTTTTTCTCCGCGCTCTCTACGGCTCTGCGTGGGATGGCTTAAGGTCTTTTCTACCTATACTGCAAAAAGCGGTGTCACGCAGAGTCGCAGAGGCCGCTGAGAGGGCAAGGTCTTGTTTTTGACCCGGGTTGAAGCCCTGGTTTCCTCTGCGTTCTCTGCGGCTCTGCGTGGGATGGTTTAAGGTCTTTTCTACCTTACTGCAAAAAGCGGCGTCACGCAGAGTCGCAGAGGCCGCTGAGAGAGCAAGGTCTTGTTTTTGACCCGGGTTGAAACCCTGGTTTCCTCTGCGTTCTCTGCGGCTCTGCGTGGGATGGTTTAAGGTCTTTTCTACCTTACTGCAAAAAGCGGCGTCACGCAGTCGCAGAGGCCGCTGAGAGAGCAAGGTCTTGTTTTTGACCCGGGTTGAAACCCTGGTTTCCTCTGCGTTCTCTGCGGCTCTGCGTGGGATGCTATTGGGTTTCATCCTTCTAAAAACCGCTGTTGAAGTCAATTCCGCTCAGGTCGCCGTTGGTCACGTCGACGGCGGCGGGATCGGTCAGCAGAGGATAACGGCCGCAGGCTTCGCCGGGATCGCAGATCGACCCGTCGTTGTCCGAATCTGTGCCCGCCGCCACCCGGTAGCTCCCCGGAGCGACGCCGGAAAAGGTGTAGGAGTACGTTCCGTTGACCGGGTCGGCGGCCGCGGCGGTCGTCTGCAACCGGAGGCCGCTGGTTGCGTCGACGAGGTCGATCCAATGGTAACCGGCATCGGCCACCCCGCTGGCGCCGACTTGCACCAGGACGGTGACCGGGACGCTCCCCGCCTCGGTTGTGGCGACGGTGAGGGTTTCCGAATAGACCTGATCGGTCAGGCCGGTGCGATCGACGGAGACGGTATAGGTTCCGAGGCCGTCGGCAGAAACGACTGATGGAGCTACTGTGATCCACGTTGCCGTCGCGCTTGGAGTGACAGCGGTGACGGTGAGGGTGCCGCCGCCGGCGTTGGAGAGGGTCAGCGGCAGCGTCGTGGCGATGGCGCCGAAGTTGAGATAGCTCGGACTGACCGCCAGCGACGGCGGCAGGACGCCGGTGGTGGCAAGATCCAGCGCCGCGAAAACCGCTTTCTGGGCGTCGATGAGGCCGTAGCCGAAGGAGTCGTTGCGCACCGCGGCGCCGTCGCCGCCGAGATCCTCGGTGAGGCTTCCGGCAAAAAGGAGGGCGTCGAACTCCGCCGGGGTCAGGGCCGGGTAAACGCTCTTCATCAGGGCGGCCACACCGGAGACGTGAGCGGCCGCCATGGAGGTTCCGGCGTTGGGGACATAGGTATAGGCGATGGGGGAGACGAGGTCGTCTCCGGCGGTGCTCATGATGCCGTCAACAATGCCGTCGCGGTTGATATCGGTGGCCAGACTTCCCCCCGGGGCGGTGACATCGATGGCGGCGCCGAAATTGGAATAGGAAGCGAGATTCTTGTCGATGTCGACTCCGCTCACCGACACCACCCCGGCATAGGAGGCGGGATAGAGAGGAAGGCTGCTCGCCGCATTTCCGGCCGCGGCGACGACGAGTATTCCATCTGCGTGCAGCTGGTTGTAGAGATCCTGCTCGGCCTGGGCAAACCCTGCGCCGCCGAGGCTCAGATTGATGACATCGGCCCTTTGGACCGGCACGGTCCCCGAATCGTTGGTGAGCCCGGCTGCGTATCTCACCCCCTGAAGAACATCGTAGGTCGTCCCCCCGCCGACGCCGAGCACACGCACCGGCATGATTCTGGCGTTCCAGTCGACTCCGGCGACGCCGAGGCCGTTGTTCCCCGCGGCGCCGGCGATGCCGGCGATGTGGGTGCCGTGAAAGGAACTCGATCCGTCGGGAAGATCCCTGTCCCCCGGGTCGGCGGGGTCGGCATCGATGCCATCGCCGTCGGCGGCACTCGCGGGGTCGCTGACAAAGTCGTAGCCGCGGCAATCGTCCGTGGCGGAGCACAAACGGCCGGCAAGGTCGGGGTGCGCCGGCAGCACCCCGGTGTCGACGACGGCCATGACCAGGTCGGCGCTCCCCACGGTCTGATCCCAGGCCGGCGGCAGATTGATTATCGCGGCGTTCCACTGGCTGGGGAAACGGGTGTCGTCAGGAATAAGGAAGGGTTTGCGAAGATAGTTGAGGTCGGCCGAGGCGACCTCGGGGCGAGCGCGCAGGGCTCTCACCTGGTCGATGGTCGCCCGTTTGGCCTGCTGCAGCGCCGTGCCGCGCCCCTTGGTTCTCGCCACGGGCGTAGTCACCCCCTGCGCCTGAACGACCGGGGGAGGCATCGTCATTTTCAGCAGCATCGGCGCGCCGGGTCGCCCGGCTTTGAGATGGAGCCCGAGAGCGGCGACCCGGTCGGTTGCCGATTGCGGCGCGACGGCGGCGGGCGCGGGATCCCGCAGGCGAACGATGATTTCCCCGGGGACGAAGTCGTCCTCGACGCGCAGAGCCGTCGCGACCAGGGGAGCCGCTGCCGTTCCGATGCTGAGGGTGTAATTGGAAGGAGTCGTGTTGGCTTGGGGATTCGCTGGATATTCCGGGGCAATAACCTGAAGAAAGTATTCCCCGTCGGCCGGAACGGCGGGAATGGTCTCCTGGCGCCCGGTTCCTTCCGAGAGGCCGACCTCGCTGCCAATTTCAACTTTTGTTACATCGTAGAGGAAGATGTCGAAATCGGGATTGGCGGGGTTGGCATCGACGCCATCATGGTCAGAGATGGTCAGGACGATGGTCTCCCCGGCCACCAGGGTCATCCGGTACCAGTCCTGGTTGTCGGCCACGGCGGCACAGCGATCGCCGCTGACTCCGGTAGGCAGACGGGTCATATAACCACCGAGGAGGACCGGATTGGGGAGGAACTGGGCGTTTAAATAACTGTCGTTGCTGACATAGGGCGCGTGGGGATCGTTGACGTCGGAATCGACGGCACTCCCGGCCGTCGCCGTGATCGTGCCGCTGATCCGGTAAGTTGTCCCCGGCGTCGGTGGGATTCCCCGGCTCGGCGAATCGTCACCGCAACCGCCCAGGGTCACAAGCAGGACGCCGCTTAAAAAGCAGGAACTCAGCTGTTTCACCAAAAGAGACATGGGGATTCTCCGGCAGGATGAAATTGGGACAGGATCGATTCCGGCAGCTATTTTTTATTCAACCGCTTGTTCAACGTCTGCCGCCCCATCCCCAGCAGCTTGGCGGCCATCCCCTGGTTCCCCTTGGCGAGGGTGAGGGCCTGGTCGATGAGGTAGGCCTCGACTTCGACGAGGGTCGGGAAATGGCCGAAAATTTCACTGAGTGCCTCCCCCCCCTCCGGCCTGCTGCCGGCAGGTTCGGCGCCGGAAGAAACCGGCTGGTGCAGGCCGATCACCGCCTGGAACGACTCCATGGAGAGGATTCCCCCCTTGTGGCGGGCGACGGCGTTGAAGACCAGAGCCTCAAACTCCCGCACATTGCCGGGGAAATCGTAGAGAGCAAGGAGCTGGGGGAGTTCGGGAGGCGCGGTCGGTTTCTTCTTGCCGAGGCGCGTTGCCGCCTCGCCGAGGAAGTGGTCGAGGAGCAGGGGGATATCGTCGAGCCGTTCGCGCAGGGGGGGGACATGCACCCGGTGGGCGTAAAGGCGGTAGTAGAGGTCGTTGCGGAACGCTCCTTTGGCGACCAGCTCCGAGAGGTCGCGATTGGTGGCCAGCACCACCCGGGCATCGATTTTCTTCACCAGATCGGACCCGACCGGGTAATACTCCCGTTCCTGAAGGAGCCTGAGGAGCTTGACCTGGGAGGACAGATTGAGGTCGCCGATTTCGTCGAGGAGGAGCGTTCCGCCGGAAGCCTTGGCCACCAGGCCGTCGCGGGCCTGGTCGGCGCCGGTATACGCCCCTTTTTTGTGGCCGAAGAGGGTATCGGAGAACATGTTGTCATCGAGGCCGGCGACATTGACCGAGACGAATTCCCCCTTGCAGCCGCTGAGGGTGTGAACCGCCCGGGCGAGGAGCTCCTTGCCGACCCCGGTTTCGCCGCTGATCATGATCGGCTCGCGGGTGGTGGCCACCACTTCGATATAGTGAAAGAGGGCCCGCATCGCCTTGTTGCCGGTGACGATGGCGGCAAACACCTCAGGCCTTTCCAACTCGTCCGTCAGCAGGCGTTTTTTCAGGGACGAGAGTTCGCTGGACAGCTCCCGCATCTCCAGGACGGTCCGCACGGTGGAGACCAGCCGGCTGCTCTCCACCGGCTTGACGAGGAAATCGAAGGCGCCGAGCTTCATGCATTCCACGACCGCCTGCACGTCATCCTCGGCGGTCGCCATGATCACCGGAATCTGCGGATAGTTGCGGACGATCAGCTGCAGCAGTTCGGTGCCGGAGAGGTGCGGCATGTGCAGGTCGAGAACAACGGCGGAAATCGCCCCTCCGGCCAGCAGGTCCGGAACCTTGCGGCTGTCGCTCACCGTCAGGATATTCTCGATTCCGGCGCATTCGAGAGCCAGCTTGCCGGTCGACAGAATGTGCGGTTCGTCGTCGACCAGCAACACCGAACCGTCGCCAATTTCTCCCTGCTTCATTGTGGCGCGTCCTTCTTTTCGGCTTCGAGCAGCGGAAGCCTCAGGTGAAAGGTGGTCCCCCGGCCGGGCGCGGAGGCAAAGTCCAGAGACCCATGGTGAGCCTTGACGATCGACCGGCAAATCGACAGCCCGAGGCCGGTCCCTCCGGAATCGACCCTGGTGGTAAAGAACGGTTCCATGATCAGCTTCCCTTCCTCCGGCGACATTCCGCACCCTTCGTCGGCCACGGTCAGCACGACCTCCCTGGTCTCCGGATCGAGAAAGATCGCAAGCTTCACCCCCCGGGTCCTGTCGGGGAGCGCCTGACAGGCGTTCATGAGAAGGTTGACGACCACCTGTCCGAGCTGCTGTCGGTTCCCCCGGACGCTGAGGGGCCCTTCTCCCTGTTCGAAGCTGAAATGATCGGTCAGGCGCCCGATCTCATGACGCAATATGGAGACGGCCGACCGGGACACCTGGTTCATGTCGACCTCGCCGTCGAGCGCAACGGTTTCCTTGCGGGCGAAACTCTTCAGATTGCCGACGATTTCGGAAATCCGCCGCGAACCGTCGACAATCCCGGCAAAGAGCTGCGGCGAATGGGCCTCGATCTGCGAATACGGCATTCCGCCGAGACAGAAGTCTCCCTGCTCCCGATGATATTCCCTGAAAATCTTGCAGGCGTCGTGCCAGATTTTTTCCAGCATCTGGGCATTGGAAAGGATGAAATTGTTGGGGTTGTTGATCTCGTGGGCCACACCCGAGACCATCAGCCCCAGGGCCGTCATCTTGTTGGCCTGAATCAGCTTCGATTGAATCTCCCGCGCCTCGGCCTCCATGCGGACCCGTTCCGTGACATTACGGACGGTGCAGTAAAGAACGTCCTGATCGAGAAGCGTCATGATCTTGCATCTGATACTGAGGATAAGCTCTGTGCCGTCTTTGTGCAATCCGGCAAAATTTTCCAGCTGACTCGACTCTCCCTTTTCGACTCGCCGGACCAACGCCTCCAGCCGCAGGCAGTCCTCGGCGGAAGAGATTTGCGCCAGGTTTTTGCCGACGAGCTCTTCCCGACGGTAGCCGAACATGTCGCAGGTCGTGACGTTGATATCGAGAATCGCATGGTTTCGCGGATGAAGAAAGATTATGGCGTCATCGCTCTGCTCGAAGATCTGGCGAAAGCGGAGTTCACTCGACTGCAGGGCTTCATCGGCCAGCCGGCGCTCGGTAATATCGCGCATGATGAGGAGGAATTCGGGTCTTCCCCGAGTCTCGATTCTGCTGATGGAGACATCCATGTTCATCACCGTGCCGTCGCGCCGGCAGCCGGGCAATTCGTAATTCGGGATTTTGTCCGAATCCTTGACGGAGCTTAAGGCCGCTCGCGTCAATCGCTCGAGTTCCCGCTCCCCGTCCTTGAAGAGGGAGGCGACAGGCCGGCCGGCCATCTCTTCGGTCGAGCCGCGGAAGATCCTCCGGGCTCCGGGGTTGAAACATTCGATCAAACCGTTGGCGTCGAAGGTGATCACCGCATCGACGACCTGGGCGTAAACCGCCCGGGTCCGGGCCTGCTCGGAGAGCGCCATACGGCTCAACGGACGGGTCACCAGCAGCCAGAGGACCGGGGCGATGAAGAGGGTGGTGAAAAAAGCGTGGAACGCCTTGTGCGAACTGGGTTCCTGTCCACCCAAAACCAGATGCAACAGCAGTTCCTGAAACAAGTCGAGGAGAAAGACCATGAAGAGGAGGAGGACAAAAAGCATCGGCGGACTGTTGAGGTAGTCGGTCAAAGGGACCGATCGATAGCGCAATTCCAGTTGCCTAAAGAGCCACCACAGCGGCGGAGCGCTCAACAGAAGGGTCAGCAGGGCATCGACCAGACCCATCCGCTCCATATCGCCGCCGGGAACCAGGGTCGGCAAAAGGAGCATCACCGTGAATTCGATGAGGAAGATCGCCGCCAGAACCCTGAAGAAAAGGCGCCAGCTCGAGCGGCTACTTCCGAACTCCCCGGACCTGAGGCGCTGGCAGAAGAGAAGGAGCGGCAGGGAGAAGACCGCCACCAGGATGGCGGCGTCGAAGAGGGCGGCCGGCAGCCGGGGGAGACGAAGGAGGAGCGGCCCCCCGAGGTCCATGACCGCCAGCTCGGTGATAAAAATACTGACGAGCAGAAACGCATAGGTTCCGAATGAGGCGATCGTCCGTCTGTTTTTGGTAGGGATCCGGGTCATCGATTCAACGCTTTTCGCGGAAATGCCGGCGGGAGGGGACCGCCGGGAGGGCGGCAAGGGTGCCACCGATCCATGCTCTGCCACATTTGTTGCTTTTCATGCAACTATTTATTTTTCTTATAGTTTAACGCAAAAATACGGTATTTTCAGGCCCGGAGCCGGTAATTTTTTTCAGCCGGACGAAACCCTCCCAAAGGCCAAACCTCTGTTCCCCGGCCGCAGCGAGTCGATTCCGGGCTTTGGCATGCAACTTGATACAATTCGGGGAGAACCACCTTCTCCCGGGCCGCCGGACGGACCTCCATCGGGGAGACCCAGGGCGCATACCGACGGAGGTTTGCCAGGACCGACGCATGCAACTGCCGACCATACTCGCTGCAACCCTGGGGATTGCCAAACCCTGGTCTGTCACCAAGGTGGTCTTTGCCAGCGACCGCCGCCGACTCGACATCACCATTGAATATGAGGAACCCGGAGACCCTGTCTGCCCCCACTGCGGGAAGCCGGGGACCTCCGATGAGGCCGAAACCTGCACCTGGTTCCACGACGATTTTTTCAGTTACGAAACCTACCTCCACACCCGCCTTCCCCGCCCCTCCTGCTGTCGCGATCTTTCCAGAATCGAGCCCCCCTGGTCGAGAAAGGGTTCGCGATTTACCGTCCTGCAGTAACGGCGCCCCACCACCGGGATCGTCGCCGGCAGATGCCGACCCGAGACCAATGGCCCCGTCGAATTTGCCGGGGCCATTGTTTTTCCTGACCCACGAAACGCCGGAAACGGAGAGACAGAGAACGCTTCATCCTTGATGAAGCCACAAAATTTCAAAATTCACCACAGAGTCACAGAGAACACAGAGTTAAGCCGATAATTCTAAAAAGGTTTTTCTCTGCGACCTCTGTGTCTCTGTGGTGAGAATGGCCTTTTTGCGAGCCCATCATCCTTTACCCCTGAATGAAATCCGGATAAGCGGCGAGCTCGAAGGGACCGAAGACAATCGGCCAGGAGGAAAGCACCATGAAGAGCAGAGTGAAGCAGATCGCCAGAACGATCCACTTTTTTTCGACCCGGCCGATGTCCGAGGCCAGGGTCGAAACTTTTTTCAACGGCTGGAAAACCCCGGGCAGGATCCCGAACAAGGTTCCTCCGAAGAGACCGAGATAAAGGGGGTAGCCGACAAACCCGTAGTTTTTCTGAAAAATATCGAATGGGCAGTGGTGGGTGGGGAGCTCATAGATATAGAGAGAGATAAAAGAGACCACCGATGCCAGGGATACGAGGAAAAAAACGACCGCCAGCAGGGAAAAAAGGGTGCGAAAGAAGGGGCTCTTTTTCCGGAAGCAGAGCCACGAGCTCCCGAGAAAGAGGAGGCTGGCGATATAAAAAGCGCCCATCATCGGTTTGACCGGCAGGGCCGTCAAATCGGCGGCGAGACCGCTGTTGTTGCCGCTGAAGAGCGATCCGCAACAGGAGGTGATGACTTCGGGCTGAAGGCCGAGAAAGTAAACGAGCTGCAGGTAGAGCTCGATTCCCACCAGGGGGGCCAGAAGGAGGAGCCCGGCAAATTTCCGCCGGGTCAGGGGGACGTCCTCGGCCTGGTTGTCGAGAAAATTCAGGGCCACCCACAGGGCGGCAGCGAAAAATATCCCTATCTTCACCGCCAGGACGTACCAGCCGAGGGGATTGGAGTTGAGAACGCCGGTGGCGCACATGGCGCCGACGAACAGCGGATGAATTTCATCCACCGTGTAGATAAAAAGAAAGAGGGAGAAGATTTCAAACCCGAGGGCGTAGTTGACTATCGTCGAGGCCAGATAGGTTTTTCTCTCCAGGACCAGCTGCTCTTCTGAGGAGCTGGCAAAATCCCAGCGCCGGAGGATTTTCACCGCCAGGCCGCCGGCATACAGGAGCATGACAAAGACCGTCGCGGTGCCGCAAAGCAAGGCCAGGATGCCCGGATGCAGAATCACTGGCCCGAGCCCCCTTCGATGCAGCCGTCCCTCATGGAGATGGTGCGGTGGATGAGGGGATGGTTGAAGACGAGGGGATCGTGGGTGGCGATGAGGATCGTCTTCCCCATGCGGCTGATGTCTTCAAGAATGCCAAGGAGGTCGGCGGAGAGTTTGCTGTCCAGATGGGCCGTCGGCTCGTCGGCGATGACGATCTCCGGGTCATTGATCAGGGCGCGGGCGATGGCCACGCGCTGCTGTTCCCCCCCGGAGAGCTTGTTGACCTTCATCTGCTCCTTTTTTTCCATGCCGAGCATGGCCAGCAGGGCGCGGCCCCGTTCCTCCATTTCGGCGAAGCCGGTCGGCAGCGGATAGAGGGGCAGGAGGATATTCTCGAGAACGGTGACGTCGCGAACGAGGTTGAACTGCTGGAAGATAAAGCCGAAGGTCTGTTGCCGGACCCGGGTGAGGAAACGCTCCGAGAGCTTGGCGACATCCTTTTCGCCGACGACGATCCGACCCGAGGTCGGCCGCCCCATGCAGCCGATGAGGCTCAGGAGGGTGGTCTTCCCCGAGCCGCTGGGGCCCTTGAGGACGACGACCTCGCCGCGATCGACACTGAGGGTGATGTCGTCGAGAGCCCGAAATTCGTCGGGCCGCCGGGAGTTGTAGATTTTGCAGACGTTTTCGGTGCGGATCAGGGGTTTCAAGACGGTTCAGCCTCGCATGGCGGTTTCGGGGTCGGTTATGGCGGCTTTCCACGAGGGGACGACGGTACTGGCCACGTAGGGGGTGACGGTCAGGAAGCCGATCACCAGCACCTGGTAAAAATCGACGACGGGGAGAAGGCGGAAGGTCGGAAAGATGACCGACCACCCCTTGATGACCGGCGTCAGCACCGTGGCGCCGAGGAAAAAGACGTGGACATAGGCGGCAAGAAGGCCGAGGAGCAGGCTGGTGAGCGAGACGGCTATCCCTTCCCAGAACTTCAGCTCCAGGATGTCGGAGGTCTCCCAGCCGATCGCCTTCAAAATGCCGATTTCCCTTTTTTCCTCGGCGCTGATGCCGGTCGCCTTATCCCAGGCGAGGATGCAGAAGGCGATCAGGGCCGCCGAAAAGACGGAGAGCATCATGCCGCTGCGCCAGTTGAAAACCCCGGCGTAGGTCCGGAGAATTTCGCTGCGGGAAATCGGCCGGGAGTGGGGAAGGACGCGCTTGATTTTCTCGGCGATGGTATTGACCTCCCGCGGATTGCGGACCGTCACCGAGATGTCGGTGGCAAGATCGGCAGGATAGCCGAAAAAAGCCGTCAGGTCGCTCTGGCCGAGCACCACCAGATCGTTGGTCAGCAAACGGGACTCGGCGCGGAAAACGCCGACCACCTCAAGGGAAATCCCGAGATTTTCGCTGTCGACGAGAATCAGATCGTCGCCGGTTTCGACATTCCTCGATTGCGAAACCCCGGCGCCGATGGCGCACTCGCCGGGCCCGTCAGGGAGACGCCCCTGAACCATGGCCAGGTCGGGGGGATCGGATTCGACGGCCAGAAGGGTATAGTTGGCCTTGGTCAGGGCATCGTAGTAGTATCCCCAGAACCGCGGCAGGACGGCGGCCACACCCGGAATAGCGGCGATTTTTTCGCCGTAGGCGACGGGGACCAGATCGTGACGGCCGCCGATGACCTTCTGCACGATCAGCTCCGGCGCCTCGGCCAGGAGCAGGGAGGCTTCGGTCTTCAAGGCGTGGGTCAGAAAGAGGACGGAGGAGAGAACGGCAATGGTGAAGGCATAGACGAGGAGGATGGCGAGGTTTTTGTACCTCCGCCGCACCAGCGAGGACAGGGCGTATTCGAGGATTTTCAGATGACGCATCACAGTCGAGCCTGTCCGGGGATCAAGGTTGGGGGTGAAGGGTCAGGACCGGAGCGATGATGGACCCGGCGGGAAAATGCTCAAGGGCCGAGGGGAAATCCTGAAAAGGGGTGAAGCGGTCGGCCTGGGACGGATGACGGGTGTAGCGGGCCTCGGTCCAGAGGGAAAGATCGGTCAGCTGCAGGGTTCGAACAACGTCTTGCAGGGGAGGAAGCTCCCCGGCGAGGCGGGCGGAAACCTGACTCCGGCCATAACCGAGCAACAGCCCCAGGGAGGCGGCCAATAAGAGCGTCAAAGCGATGAATTTTCGATGTCTGGTCATTTGCCCGCGGGGATTTCCGAGAATTCCAGGCCGTTGAACTGCATTTTTTTCTTGCCGCCGTGATCGCGCCGGAACGTTTCGGCGTTTTCCTTCCCCGCCACCGGCACCAGTTCATACCCCATCGGTCCGAGGACGTCGCTGCCGCTGACGAAAAAGACCTCCCGGACAGGCATCGGCCGCGCCGTATAATATTCGGTAACGACCATGGCGACGATGTCGTCGGGCTTTGTACCCGGCCTGTACTTCCCGAGATCGAAGAAGTAAACGAACATGTCCTTCGGGCCGTCAAAAAAGGCCTTCGTCCCGTCCCTGAACTCCATGGAGGCGACCCATTCGGGGTAGGGGGCGACAAACATGCCGCAAACGGCACAGCGATCCTTCGGGCCGGGGGCCGAAGCTCCTTCGGCGAAGGCGGTTGCGGGGAGAACGAACAGGGCGGCGCTCCATAACATCAGGAGAAATATTCTGGCGGTCGTCATCAAGGGCACGGCTCCGTGATGGTGCAAGGGGCAGTCTCGGTCAGATCGGTCCGGGGCGTCACAGTCGCATATTTGAAAAATAATCCTCATAATTAAACCACAGGGCTTCCCGTTGCGCAACGGGAAGCCCTGTTTTAGTCCGGGGACGGCGGCCGGCCCTGAGGGAACCGGGCCCCGGAAAGGGCGAGAGCGCCACTTTTTTTGTTGGGGAATTAATTCAACTCATAAGTGATCGGCAGAACGATCTCGGCCCTGACCGGAGGGGGAGGAAAAGGGGAGGCCCTTTTGATGGTTTCGATCACGTTTTTGTCGAGCATCCGGTAGCCCGAGCTCGTCACGATGCGGATATCGGCCACGCAACCGTTTTCGCAGACCACGAAGGAGATCCGGGTCTGCCCGGTCCACCCCTTTTCCCTGGCGATGGCCGGATAAAGCAGGTTTTTCATGATCAGCTCGCGAATGTAGGTGTAGTGCTCCCGCAGGTATTTGTCCCGCGCCTCGAAGGGACGGCTCTCCAAACCGGCGGCGCCGACAGGCGCACCCTTGCCGGCGGCGGCCGGAGGCATCGGGGAGGGCAATTCCTCGGCCAACGCCTGCGGCAAATCCCTGTCCGCCTCCGGGTTCGGCTGCGGCTGCTCGGCCTGCACAGGAACGGATTGGGGTTCGGGCACGGAGTGGACCGGAGGCGGAGCCTTTCGGTCGGCGATTTTCTCTGGGCGCTTCTCGACCGGCCTGGCCGCCACCTTTTTTACGGCCGGGGGTGCCGGGCGGGCCTTCGGCACCGACTTCGGCGGCTCTTCGGCGACGGGGCCGGAGGACTCGGCCAGACTGAAATCGATCAATGAGATCGTCAGCGGCGGAGTCGTCCACCGGCTGCCGAAAAGGAGCCCTCCGAGGAGGCAAAGATGAATGGTCAGGGAATACTGCAGGGCGAGAAACTGCCGGTTCATGGCTTGAATTCCGTCTGCAGGCTGACCCTGGCAAAACCGAGGGTTTTGATGCGGCTCATGACTTCGACGAATACCTGCAGAACCAGAGTCCTGTCGGCGCGGATCAGCACCGGCGTTTCCCGGGAAAAGTCCCCGGCGCTGGCCTGCAGCCCCTCAAGACTCGTCGGGAGGCTGTTGAGATAGATCGCCCCGTTTTTGTCGATTTCGATCACCAGCTTCTTCAGAGCGTCCTGCTCTTTTTCCGCCGCCTGCGGGAGACTGATCGGAATCGTCCCCTGGGCGATAAAGGTCGAGGTGGTGAGCACGATGACCAGCAGGACGAGCATGATGTCGATAAAGGGGATAACGTTTATATAATCGAATTCCTTCTCATCCATGCCGGCCTTCCCATTCCAGCAAAAATTCCCGGACCCGGCGCACCAGGACGTTGTAGAGGGTGATGGAGGGGATGGCCACCACCAGACCTGCCGCCGTGGCTTTGAGCGCCAGAGCCAGTCCGACCATGATGACGCCGGTATCCATAAACCCTTCCCTCCCCATGGCGTAAAAGGTCAGCATGATCCCCAGGACCGTGCCGAGCAATCCGATATAGGGGGCGTTGCTGCCGATGGTGGCGATGATATGCAGCTTGCGGGTCAGTTCCAGCTCGAGAAGTTTTTTGTTCGGATAATCGACCAGGGAGACCCGGCGGAAAAAAAGGTGTCTTTCCAGGGCCACCGCCACGGCGACGACGCTCATGGACAGCAGCAACCCGATGATTCCGTAATCAATGGCCGGTCTGAGCCACTCCATTTCGTTTCTCCTTTGCTTTTTCGTACAGGGCGAGGGCCGACAACACCAGGGCGAGGCCGCCGGCGCCGACGCATCCGAAGCAGGAGGGGCAGCTCGTGCCGACACAGGGGGGAGCCGACCAGAGGGTCCCCAGTCCCCCGCCGACTCCGAGAGCGGACTTAGTGATGGTGGTCTTCAACCTTTTGCCGTTCATAAGCCCGGCCCTTCGCCGACCCCCGGCATCGACGATGCGACGACGGCCGTCGGGCTCTCTGCCCGGCCGCAGAGGCGCCGCCTTGCCGCCCCCTTTTTGTAGGCAATGGCCTTTTCCGGGCAGACCTTTTCGCACTCCCCGCAGGGGAGACAGGAAAGCTGATCGATGCCTGGCTGCTCCTCCAGATCGATCGCCCAGGTGGGGCAGACCTCCAGGCAGAGTCCGCAGGCGGTGCAACGGGAAGCGTCGAGACGCATCCGGCGACCGAACCGGCTCCCCAGCTTGGCCGCCAGGGCATCCAGCGCCCCGACGGGGCAGAAAAAATTGCAGTATCCCCTCCCTCCCCGGGCCAGGAATCCGAGAAAAACAACCAGGGCCAGATTGAGCCAGCCGAGGGTTCGGAAAAAATAAGCGAGATCGGCCTGGGTGAAGAAAGCGCCGTACAACCTCGGCACCGTCGCAAAATTGCAGTAATTGCAGCAGAGGCTCCCCAACCCCGCCAGGGGGGCGAGAAGGTAGACGGCCAGGTAGCCGTATCTCACCGGGGCGGCGGGAACCGGGCTGAAGTCGATCTTCAAAATTCGCGGAACCAGCCTGCTGCCGAGTTCGGTGGTGCCGCCGACGGGGCAGAGATGACTGCACCAGTACCGGCCGAGGAGCAGGGTGCTCAGCAGGATGCCGAGAAGGAGAATCACCCCCGCAAAACTCCGGGCAAAACCGAGGAAGAACTGGCTGGCGGTCATTCCGTCCCGCCAGACGAAAAACATCCGTGGACACCAGGCGCCGCAGAAATTGCTGTCCGCTGTCCCCGCCTGAAAGAGCAGGGACAAAGGGGGCATGAAGAGGAGAATTCCGAGCAGCAGAAAGGGGGTGCGGTGGCGTCGGAAGAAATTGATTTTAATGGGACTCTCCGGCATGGCCTCTTTCTCCGTCCTTTCTGAAGTCGATGGGAATCCGCAGCAGTTCCTTTCGGCCGGCGCTCTCGTAGAAGGCCAGGGACACGCCGGTATGATCGGCAGGATGACCGTCGGCAATCCCTTCCCCCGGTTTCATGACCACCCACAGGGCGATGCGATCGCCGGGTTTGAGCCCGTGATAGACGCCGTCCTGAAAAGTCGGATGGGAACGGAGCCCGAGATCGAAACCGGGTTGGGAGTTGTAGAGGGCATAGTCCATCTCCGGAGCCCCTTCCAGGGTCACCCGCACGTCGCCGGTAAAAGGGGGGAGAACGGTGGCGGTGGCGATCAGGGTGTATCTGTCCCCCCCGGCGGCAAAGACGGGGGGATGCCGCACCTTTCCGCCGCGCAGGGAAAGGAGCCCCATGGAATGAGCGGCATCCTCGAAGCGGGTCGTGGCTCCGAGAAGGGCCAGGGCCGTTGCCGTCAGGAAAAAGACCGTTTTTTTACCTCGCATGGCCAATCCCTCAAAATTGGTAGGACACCTTGGCGAAAAGGGTCCGGGGCGCCCCGGGACGAAAGGCCAGAGTCTCTCCGGATTTGGTGACTTCCATGGCATAGAGCTTGTCGAAGACGTTGTAGGCGTCGACCGTGACATTCCAGCGGTCGTTTTCCCACCCGACCATGAAATTGGTCAGGAAATCGTAGCCGGAATATTTTTCCGAGTTGGCGTTGTCGACCCAGTATTCTCCCCAGCTGTTGGCATCGATTCGACACTTGAAGCCGCTGGAATGGCGGTAGAGGCCGAAAACGCTGTACTGATGCTCGGGGATATACGGCAGCCGGTTGCCGCCGCGATCGAGGAGGACGGTTTCGGTGGTTCCGCTGACGGGATTGAAAATCCGCACCGGCTCCAGGAATTCGTCGAATTCGAAATCACTGTAGGTATAGGTTCCTCCCAGAGCCAGCCCCGGGAGGGGATGGACCTCCATCTCCAGCTCGATCCCGCGCTTGTCGGTCTCCCCGGCATTGCTGTAGGACGTCTCGCCTCCCTCGAGAACGGTCTGGACAATTTCGTCCTGCACCTCCATATAAAAGACCGCCAGGTCGAAACGGTGCCCGCCGGGAAAGCGCCCCTTCAAGCCGGTTTCGATGTTTCGCGTCCGGGCGACATCAAGGTCCGGATTTTCCGCGAGTTCGCTCGACTGCGGTGTCTGAAATCCCGTCGACAGGTTGCCGTAGAGATGGAGCCAGTCGGTCACCTTGTAGACGCTTCCGATTCGGGGACTGATCTGGTCGTAACTCCGATCGACCTCGATGCTCTGCCGGTTGGGGAGATAGCGGTTGGCGCCGAAGACGAACTCCTGAAATATCTCCGCTTCCAGGTCGAACTTCACCCGGTCGTAACGAACTCCGAAATCGAGCAGCCAGGGCTCGGAAAGAGTCAGGGATTCCTGGGCGTAGACCCCCCACTTGCTGACGGTGTCGTCGTTGAATTCCGCCAGCTCCCCCTTGGCGTCCGAAAGAGTAAAGAGAATCTGTCCGCTGGGGGAGGTCGCCACGTCCCGATAGGTAAACTTGTCCCCCTCCGAAGCGTCGACCTGCCCCGCCGTCCCGAAGGTCAGCAGCCCCTTCCGGCCGAAGAAGGAATGTTCGAGGTCGGCCTGGATATCGACGCCGTAGACGTCGGCGCCGCCGTCATTGATCATCCCGGTCACCGGATGGAGATGCTGCCAGTGCTGATAGTAGACGAGAGGTTTGAGTTGAATGGCACCGAAATCCTTTTTCAGCTTGAGGCCGGTCGAATAGATCTCGCTGTCCCGGCTCGAGTGCCGGAAGGGTTCCGAGGTCAACTGGGTGGAATCGGCGCGGAACGCCTCTTCGCTCAGGGACCCCGGAAGTTGCAGGTCCGCCTCGGTGTAATTGAAATTCATTTCGAGGGTGCTGCCGTCCGCGAAGAGATGGCCGATCCTGGCTCCTCCCTGGCTCGTTTCGAACCGGCTCCATTGCCGCCAGCCGTCGGTGGATTTGTGTGTACCGCTGAGGGTGAAATAGGTCTGGCCGACACTGGTGCCGTAAATCAGGTTGTACAGCCGGGTGTCGTCGCTTCCGTATCCGAGGGTCAGCCCGCGAATTTCCTCGAAGGGATTGCGGGTGATGACATTGACCACGCCCCCGGCGGCATTGGCCCCGTAGAGAGTCGAGTTCGGCCCGCGGACGACATCCACCCGTTCGATGAGCTGGGTATCGACAAAATCGAGGCGGGTCATGCCGTCGGGATCGGTAATGGGTACGCCGTCGAGAAGGATCATGATTTCGCGGATGCCGTAGCGGGCCTTGAGGCCGGCTCCGCGGATGATGAGGCGGGCATCGTAACCGCCGTTGCGGGTCTCCGCCTGGACGCCGGCCATCCCCGTCAGGGCTTCTTTCACGCCGAGGAGCCGCATGTCCTTCAATTCCTCTTTGGTCACGGTGCTGACCGCCGCCGGGATATCCTCGGTTTTTCTTTCCGTCCGGGTCGCCGACACCACCACCTCATCCACCTCGTGGGAGCCCAGCTCTTCGGCAGCCGACCGTCCCGGCGCCAGACAGGCGCCCCCGAGAAGAGCAAGGAGCAACAAACATTTTTTCACCAGATCACCTCCTGCAAAAGTGCCTATCCCATGACAGTCTGAACGCCTTGAATTTCCCGGAATCTGCGGCGAAGAGTGCTCCCGGAAGAGAGTGTTCGGGGAGTAAGCTCACCCGTCAGGATCGGGACCCTTCCGTACATTTGGAAAACATCATGTTATTTTGGTTGCAATGCTAGCAATAAAAAGGGGATTAACAAGGCAAAATGTTTCTTTTGCAAAAATTATTGGTATTTTGACAACATTTACGAGGACGGCAACATTTCCCGCTCTCCCTGCCCTCCCTTCTTTTCAGCCTTCTCGGCGTCTCTGCGTCTCTGCGTGAGACGGTCTTTTCCAGCCTCAAAAACCCGAAGCGGCTCACGCAGATGCGCAGAGGCCGCGGAGAGGTCAAACCCCGGGAATATGTAATCTCTTGGGGGGAGAATTCTCGGCAAGTTCAAAAAAATGGTCTATCGAAGGGCAAATAAAAAAGGGCCTCCGGAAAGTTCCGGAGGCCCTTGATAGTGCTTAAGCAAAAAAACGGTGTGCGGCGGGATTACATCATGCCGCCCATTCCGCCCATTCCGCCCATGCCGCCCATTCCGCCCATCCCGCCGGGCATGGGTTCTTCGCCCTTGGGAGCATCGGCAATGACGGCCTCGGTGGTGAGCATGAGGCCGGCCACGGAGGCGGCGTTCTGCAGGGCGCTGCGGGTGACCTTGGTCGGGTCGATGATCCCGGCCTCGATCATGTCGCAGTATTCGTCGGTGGCGGCGTTGAAGCCGAAGGCGCCGGTTTCGAGGGAAACGCGGTTGACGACGATGGAACCTTCCATGCCGGCGTTGCCGGCAATCTGGCGCAGGGGCTCTTCAAGGGCGCGCTTGACGATATTGACGCCGAACTGCTGCTCCCCTTCGAGCTTGAGCTTCTCGAGAGCGGAGATGCAGCGGATCAGGGCGACTCCGCCGCCAGGGACGATGCCTTCTTCGACAGCGGCGCGGGTGGCGTGCAGGGCGTCTTCGACGCGGGCCTTCTTTTCCTTCATTTCGGTCTCGGTGGCGGCGCCGACCTTGACCACGGCAACCCCGC